>Ga0256832_1003018_pt1 | contig 11486 bp, 9 predicted proteins | sample 134614metaG_FD_190534 | JGI IMG/M metagenome (GOLD analysis project Ga0256832, IMG submission 190534) | Hydrothermal vent microbial communities from Lau Basin, Pacific Ocean - 134-614 | ecosystem: Environmental > Aquatic > Marine > Hydrothermal vents | place: Pacific Ocean: Lau Basin | collected...
TGCACTTATCTGCCTTCGTTGTATATTCATTGTTTACTCCTGATGAAGTTTGATTCGCACCGTTCCAATTATAGGGGGATGTTCTTTAATAATAAATAAAACATATCAAAATTGATAAAATTCATAAAAAAAATGCAACACAAGGGCTGTTTCAATCTTTTCGGGGCTTAGAAGAGCGGTGGTGCGACTTTACTTTCGCTTATTTAGTAGAATATAATCGGTTATATAGGGTTGCATGTTTAGCCTCTTTTCGGAAATTATAGCGGTTTTTTGCATATTGTTTTTCTCGGTTGTGCTTTAAAGGCATCACCGAGGAACTTTTGCGCTACAATTTCAAATACTGATTTTACGCAGAAGGCGTAAAATCGTCTCGAAATCCGAGATTTCGAAGCTTCAGGGGGTTGTAGGGCCGCTCACCCCTGCCAAATTGCGGGCTTGGCCCGGAATTTGCGTAACATGGATGGCTTACGCAGAAAGCGTAAAATCATCTCGAAATCTATGATTTCGAAGCTTCAGGGGGTTGTAGGGCCGGTCAGGCCCTGCCGAATTGCGGGCTCGGCCCGGAATTTGCGTAACATTTGTTAGATAAAAAGCAAAAGGATGATATTTGCAGATAAAAGAGATTCAGCAGTACTCAGAAGTACGGCCTAAGGCGAGGGCATATCTGTGCTACCTGCTTTCGAGGAACATTCCGAACAGAACGCCTGAAGTGACTCTCGAAACCATAATGGCTGCCCTGAAGAAGATAAAAAAAGAGGTTAGAGAGATCGATACCCTCTACGTGCTCGATCCGAAGGGTAGACAGATAGTCAACAACGTGAGCCGAATACAGGCATACCGCACCGGCGAGGGCGAGAACAGGGCGATGCGCGCCTACTACTACAGGGCCGTCAGGGAGAAGAGGTGCATACTGACCGACCCGTACCCGTCGAAAATAGGTGGTACGCTGGTAGTTACGGCCGCCTACCCGGTCTACAACGACAGGGGGCAGCTGCAGTATGTCGTATGTGCCGATATACCGCTCGACAAGCTGCTCAAGATGGTGCACCCTGCATCCGCGGAGACACTCTTCGGCAGATTCTCGAAAGTGGGCTATGCGATGTTCTCGGCAGCTCTGTTGGCGGTATCGCTCCTTCTCTTTCTCAACGGAATCAAGAGTTTTCTGACATACGGTTTCAACTTCATCCATATAGATGTGAAGGAGATGTTCGAAGCCACGATTCTTCTGACACTCTCGCTGGCTATATTCGACCTCGTCAAGGCGATATTCGAAGAGGAGGTGCTCGGAGAGCAGAAGAGGGGCGAACACGACGAGATTCACAAGACGATGATCAGATTTCTGGGATCTATCATCATAGCGCTGGCGATCGAGGCGTTGATGCTCGTCTTCAAATTCGCTATAATCGACCCCGAAAAGCTGGTCTACGCGGTCTACCTGATAGGCGGCGTGACGATGCTTCTGCTGGGGCTTTCGTTCTATCTCAGGAGTATAAGGAAAGAGTCTTAATGGTTGCGGTAATCGACTACAATATGGGGAATCTTGCAAGCGTGCGCAATGCGCTTGCTAAAATCGGGGCCGACTCGAAAGTGGTCTCCGATCCGCATGAGGTTGCCGCATTCGACAGGATCCTGCTTCCCGGAGTCGGAGCTTTCGGTGACGCGATGGAGCATCTTCGCGAAAGGGGAATGGATGAAGCGGTTAGGGAGTTCGCCGCATCCGGAAAACCGATGCTCGGGATATGCCTCGGGATGCAGCTGCTTTTCGAAAGGAGCAGCGAGTTCGGAGAGCACGAGGGTTTGGGGCTGATTCCGGGTGAAGTGGTACCGTTCGATCCGAATCTTTTCGAGAGTCCGCACAAGATTCCCCACATGGGGTGGAACGAGCTTTTCGTGCAGAGACCTGCGCCTATATTTTCCGGCCTTCCGAGCGAGTTCTACCTCTATTTCGTCCACTCCTACCACGCCGTAACGGCGGATCAATACGCGATAGGGGTGAGCTGGTACGGTTACCGCTTTGTGAGCGCCGTTGAAAACGGAAACGTTTTCGGGATACAGCCGCACCCGGAGAAGTCTCACGATAACGGTCTGAAAATTTTGAAAAACTTTATGGAGTATGAAGGGTAAGCTTTGGAAATACTGCCTGCAATAGACCTGAAAGACGGCAGGGCCGTCCGCCTGACGAAGGGTTTGATGGATAGTGCGAAAATATATAGCGACGAGCCGTGGCGGCTCGCCAAAGAGTTCGAAGAGATGGGCTCGAAGTGGCTCCACCTGGTAGATCTAAACGGTGCGTTCGCGGGTGAGCCGAAAAACTTGGAGCAGATAGAAAAGATTCGCAAAAAGTGCAGCCTCAAAATGGAGCTCGGCGGAGGAATTCGCGATGAAGAGACGATAAAACGGTATCTCGATCTCGGGATCGACAGGCTCATTCTGGGCTCTATCGCCGTGAAAGACCCCGATTTCGTAAAAGAGATGGCAAGCAGGTATCCTATCGCAGTCGGAATCGACGCTGTCGACGGCTATGTGGCCGTAGAGGGGTGGGCCGAGGTGAGCAGTATGAAAGCGACCGATCTCGCGAAGGCTTTCGCAGAGTGCGGTGTCGAGGCGATCATATGCACCGATGTGGGGCGCGACGGTACCCTTAGCGGCGTGAACGTCCCCTTTACCGTCTCGATAGCCGAAGCCTCGGGAGTCGACACCATAGCGAGCGGCGGAGTGCGTGACATGGGCGATATAAGAGCGCTGCTGGAGACCGGGAAGGTCGCGGGGGTTATCGTCGGCAAAGCCTTTTACGAGGGGACTCTCGATCTGAAGGAGGCCTTCAGAGCCGTATCGGCTTAGGTTCATTCACTCTTCCTCGACGCCGGTAAAAAAATTCTTAATCTTAATTAAATGGTCCAGACGATAAAATGAGCAAAACATATTCTATTTAATGAAGGATACCCATTGAAAATAATGGTTGTAGACGACAGTTCGACAATGCGAAGGATTATTAAAAACACCCTTGGGCGCCTTGGCTACAAAGATCTTCTGGAGGCCGAGGACGGCGCCCAGGCGTGGGAAGTGATGCAGCAGAACAGGGATGATATCGGGGTGTTGATTACGGACTGGAACATGCCGAACATGAACGGTCTGGAGCTTGTCAAGAAGGTTCGTGCCGATGCGGCTTTCGAGGATATTCCGATAATCATGGTCACCACCGAAGGCGGAAAGGCGGAGGTTATCACGGCGCTCAAGGCGGGTGTCAACAACTATATCGTCAAGCCTTTTACCCCGCAGGTTCTCAAAGAGAAGCTCGAAGCGGTGCTCGGCCTGAACGACTGATGCAAGAGACCTACCATGAGCTGAAGGTGACGCCTTCGGCGCATCAGGAGCTGTTTCTCGATTTTCTGCAGACCCTGTTTGAAGATTCGATCGAGATAGGCGAAAAGAGCCTTCTGCTGCGCTCGAACGATCCTCTCGACGATATCGCGTGGGGCGCGGAGCAGTTTGCCGCGGCGCTTTCGGAGAGGCTCGAAGAGGATATATCGGTTCGGACAGAGCTTAGCGAAAAGAGAAACGAAGACTGGATAGCTCTCTACAGGGAGTCTATAAAGCCGGTCGAGATAGGGCGCTTCTATGTCCATCCGAGCTGGGAGAGCCCGGCAGAAGGCAAACTGAACATAAAGATCGATCCTGCACTGGCATTCGGGTCGGGACACCATGAGACGACGGCGGGTTGTCTCGAAGCGATAGGCAGAATGGTAAAGAGCGGAACGACCCTGCTCGATGTAGGATGCGGCAGCGGGGTGCTCGGTATCGCCGCATCGATGCTCGGCGCGAAGGTGGATGCGTGCGATACGGACCCGCTGGCCGTAGAGAATGCGATCAAGAACTTCGAGCTCAACGGCCGCACGGTCGAAAATATCTGGGAGGGCTCGGCGGCCGGAACGAAAAGATCCTACGATGTGGTCGTCGCCAATATCGTCGCCGATATTCTGCGCATGATCGCCGAAGATCTCAAGGCGCGCACAAAAGAGGGCGGCATTTTGATACTCTCGGGAATACTCGAGGCCAAAGAGAGCTCCATAGAGGAGGCCTTCGGCGATATGGAGCTCCTTGAAACAGCGGCCGAAAACGAGTGGCGTACAAAAATCTATAGAAAGAACAAGGATAAAAATGGCGGATAACAGTCCAAAAAAAGATCCGAACGATCAGAACTTTTTCAATAAAAACCCGCTTCTGACATTCGCAATCTTCTCTCTGCTCATCATCATACTTTTCAAGAGTTTCATCGATACGCAGGAGGGGCAGTTCGGAGCGCAGAATGCGGCCTCCATGGGCAGCGGTACCGCAATAACCCAGACGAAGACCGTTCCCTACAGCGATCTGAAGAAAATGATCAAAGAGGGGCGCATAAAGTATGTGTCGATCGGCCAGACTACGATAAAGGCTATCTCAAGCGAGGGGGGGTACAAAACCCTCTACATCGCCAAAAAGGTGGGTGAGGACAATACGCTGATACCTCTGCTCGACAAGATGGGTGTGGAGTACAGCGGCTATATCGAAAGCAACTGGCTCGGCGAGGTGCTCTTCGGATGGGTGCTGCCCATTCTGATCTTCTTCGGTATCTGGATGTTCCTGGCCAGCAGGATGCAGAAGAATATGGGCGGAGGCATTCTCGGCATGGGCAGTGCCAAAAAGCTCGTAAACTCCGAAAAGCCGAACATAACCTTCGACGATGTAGCAGGTGTGGAAGAGGCGAAGGAGGAGGTCAAGGAGATCGTGGAGTTCCTGAAGTATCCGGAGCGCTATATACGCCTGGGTGCCAAGATTCCGAAGGGTGTTCTTCTGGTGGGGCCTCCCGGTACCGGCAAGACGCTGCTCGCAAAGGCCGTTGCCGGCGAGGCGAGTGTACCCTTCTTCTCCGTGAGCGGGTCGAGCTTCATAGAGATGTTTGTCGGAGTCGGTGCAGCGAGGGTCAGGGATCTTTTCGAACAGGCGAAAAAAGAGGCTCCGGCGATCATCTTCATAGACGAGATAGACGCCATAGGAAAGAGCAGGGCCGCAAGCGGGCAGATCGGCGGCAACGACGAGAGGGAGCAGACACTGAACCAGCTTCTGGCGGAGATGGACGGCTTCAGCTCCGATACGCCCATTATCGTGCTGGCCGCCACCAACCGCCCGGAGGTTCTGGATCCGGCGCTTCTGCGCCCGGGGCGTTTCGACAGACAGGTACTGGTGGACAAGCCAGACTTCGAGGGTCGTGTCAAAATTCTCAAGGTGCATGTTAAGCATATAAAGATGGCTCCCGATGTAGACCTGGAAGAGATCGCCCGTCTTACCGCCGGCCTTGCGGGTGCCGATCTGGCGAATATCGTAAACGAAGCGGCACTCCTTGCGGGGCGTAAAAACAAGGAGCATGTCGAGCAGGAAGATTTCCGTGAAGCCGTAGAGAGGGCGATCGCCGGGCTTGAGAAGAAGTCGAGACGAATCTCTCCCAAAGAGAAGCGTATTGTCGCCTACCACGAGAGCGGCCACGCACTGATAGCCGAGACGACGAAAGGTGCAAGGAAGGTTTCAAAGGTCTCCATAATTCCGAGGGGGCTTGCCGCGCTGGGGTATACGCTGAACACACCCGAAGAGAACAAGTACCTGATGCAAAAGCATGAGCTCGTGGCCGAGATAGATACGCTGCTGGGAGGAAGGGCGGCCGAAGAGGTCTTTATAAAAGAGATCTCTACGGGTGCCAGCAACGACCTGGAGCGCGCCACAGATGTCGTAAAGGCTATGGTCAGCATATACGGAATGAGCGATGTCGCCGGTCTTATGGTGCTCGAGAAGCAGACGAACATGTTCCTCGGCGGAGGGATGAGCCAGAAAGAGTACAGCGAGAAGACCGCCGAACAGATGGATGAGTTCGTTAGAAACTTCCTTGACGAACGCTACAAACATGTAGTAAACAGGCTCAAGGAGTATAGCGGAGCGATAGAGGAGATGGTCCACGAACTCTTCAAGTCCGAGACGATAGAGGGGAAAAAGGTGCGTGAGATTATACGCGAGTATGAGAAGGAGCACGGTATAAAGTCGCGCCTCGTGGATGATGAGAGCTCGATGGAAGAGGATATTAAAAAAGAGAGAGAGAACAGAGAGGCTCGAATGAGCGAAGAGTCCGGAGAGTAGAGATGGGCACGAACGGTACCTTCATGAAAATCGGCTGGCGATACATAGTTCCGGTATGGGGTGTGACACTCTTCGTGCTGGTTTTCAGTGACGAGGTGCTGCTGAATCTTCTGCTCATAGCCGCAAGCTTCCTGGTCGCATATCTATTCTATATGCCGGAACGCACCGCGGCCGAGACTTCGGAAGGCGCCGTTATATCTCCTGTTGACGGCACAGTACTCTCCGTAGAGAAGCGTGAAGAGGGCACCTCCGTCATAATCGGAAAATCGATCTTCGACGGCAGCAGTGCCGTACGTGCGCCGGTGAGCGGAGAGATTTTCGAAAAGAGGAGGGTTCACGGCCTCTTTATCCCGTCTGCCGATCGACTCGCCCCGAGGCTCAACGAGAACGGCTCGATCGGCTGGAGGATGAGGGGCGGAGAGGTCGTCAAAATGAGAATCGTCTGCGGCCTCTATGCGTTCGGCCTTCCGATACTGGCCCTGGAAGGGGTGCAGGAGGCAGGAGACCCGGCGGCGCATCTGACCGACGGCATAGTTGAGCTGCTTCTTCCCGGTAGTATAAAGATAGAGACGGCACCGGGCGACAGAGTGGTAGGGGGCTTTTCGCTTCTGGCGCACGGGGCCTCTTGATGGCCGGCAGAGAGTTCCATCTGATCTACATACTTCCGAATCTATTTACCGCCGCCTCCATATTTACCGCCGTCGTATCGATGGTCTCCGCCATCAACGGCGATTTCGAAAAATCTGCATGGTTGATATTTCTCTCCCTGGTCTTTGACGGGCTCGACGGACGGATCGCACGTCTGACCCATACGACAAGCAGGTTCGGGATAGAGTTCGACTCTCTTGCCGACCTTGTCGCTTTCGGGGTGGCGCCCGCTCTTCTGCTCTACTTCTATATAGGGCACGACTACGGGAAATTTGGTGTTTTGGTTATGGCCCTCTATATTATTTTCGGGGCTATCCGTCTCGCCAGGTTCAACGTGATGAGCCCAAATACCGATCCTACGGTTTTCATAGGTGTGCCCATACCGGCTGCAGCCATATTTGTGTCGATATGGGTATTGATGTTCGTACAGTATGAGCCCCCGCACTCGTTTAGCGCTCTACTTCTTGCGGCCACGCTTCTCGTTTCGCTGCTGATGGTCAGCAACATCCGCTACCCCAGTTTCAAGAAGATAAATCTGGAAAAGCCGGCCCTGACCAAAACACTGATAGCCCTGATAGTCGCCGCTTCTTTGCTCTATCTATACCCTGTCGAGGGTTTCGCTTCGATCATTACCCTCTATGTAGTATGGGGTGTGGGCAGGGCGGTACGTACGATGATGGTGAAAAGAGTCAAAAAGGCAGACAAATAAAGAGAAAAATTATCGTCTAATAAAATATTTTCAGATTAACTCCCCTCCAATATGCTATACTGTCACAATAAAAACGAAAGGAGAGTCGATGAACGGTACCGATACCGGTAGAGTAAAAGCGATAAAACATTTGCCCAAAATCGAGATAAAAAACACTCTCCTACCCTTCAGCTTCTAATATCGATAGCATCCGCAAGAGTCTGTCTACACAAAAAACGTAAAAGATCAAGGATTGAGAGCCATGAAAGATAGAGTATATATTTTCGATACTACGCTGCGCGACGGAGAGCAGAGCCCCGGCGCGTCGATGAATACGGAAGAGAAGATAAAGATAGCCTCGCAGCTTCAAAGGCTCGGGGTCGATATCATAGAGGCGGGTTTTGCGGCGGCGAGCCCCGGGGATTTCGATGCTATAAAGCGCATATGCGAAGTGGTGGACAGAAGCGTTGTCTGTTCGCTTGCAAGAGCGGTAGAGCGTGACATTGTGCTTGCCGGGGAGTCGCTCGAGGGTGCGCGACGCAAACGGATACACACCTTCATAGCGACAAGTCCCATACATATGGAGCACAAGCTCAAGATGAAACCGGACGAAGTCGTGCGCCGTGCCGTCGAAGCCGTGAAGCTGGCAAGGAGCTTTACCGACGATGTGGAGTTCAGCTGCGAAGATGCGGGCAGAAGCGAGATTCCTTTTCTAAAAGAGATTCTCGACGCCGTTATCGAGGCGGGTGCGACAACACTAAACATACCCGATACGGTCGGCTACAGGCTTCCGCAGGAGATGGGGGCATTGATCAAAGAGCTTCACGAACATGTAGGTGAACGGGCGATCATATCGGTGCACTGCCACAACGACCTCGGTCTGGCGGTGGCCAATTCGCTCTTTAGCGTCATGAACGGCGCGAGGCAGGTGGAGTGTACGATAAACGGGCTCGGTGAGCGTGCCGGAAACGCCGCCCTCGAAGAGATCGTAATGGCGATGAAGACCCGGTCCGACGTATTCGAGGATGTAGAGACCGCTATCAATACCAGAGAGATATATCCGACAAGCCGGCTCGTTTCGGCCATAACCGGAATAGAGCCGCAGCCGAACAAGGCTATAGTGGGTAAAAACGCATTTGCGCACGAGAGCGGCATACACCAGGACGGTATGCTCAAGTGTCAGGAGACATACGAGATCATGAGGGCGGAGGATATAGGCCTCGAGCACAACCGGCTCGTGCTCGGAAAGCACTCGGGCCGCCACGCCTTCAAGGAGAGGCTCGAAGAGCTTGGATTCGAGCTTTCGAAAGAGGAGCTGGAGAAGGCTTTCGAGCGCTTCAAAACGCTTGCCGACAAGAAGAAAGAGATATTCGACGACGATATAAGGATGCTGATCGCGAGCGAGATAACCAACATACCGCAGGCGTTCGAGCTTGTAGGATTGCAGATAGCCGACTGCTCGGCGGGAGTCCCGAGCGCGGCAGTGACCATTCGCCACAACGACAGAACCGTTACCGATGCGGGTATCGGAGACGGAACCATCGATGCGATTTTCAAGACGATCGACCGTATCAGCGGCCATGCAGGTGTCTTGAAAGACTACAGGGTCGAGGCTGTGAGCCAGGGCAAGGATGCGCTTGCGAAGGTGGTGGTAAACGTGCAGTTCGACGGAAGCAAGACTGCCGTTATAGGCCACGGTCTCAGCATAGATACGATGCTTGCGAGCGCGAAGGCGTATATAGGGGCGCTCAACAGCTACCTTTCGATGCTCCCGTCCGACTGCCGCATAGATAGCTGCGAGGGGGTCTGAAACCTCCTCACTCTTTGCCGAGTCCGGTTATGCGGAAGTCGAAATATTCGGATCTGAACAGACCGTTCGGTATCTTGGCAAACTGTATAGCCGCCGCGTCGCTGTTTCCCTGCTCGAGATAGAGAAGCCCGAGCGCGTAGCGGCTCTCGAGATTGTTGGGATCGCTAAGCTTGGCCAGTTCCAGAAGGGCGGATGCGTTTGCCGGGTGGCCCGCCCCTACCGAGGCCACTGCCGCGAGGAAAAGGGTTCGGCTGTCCTGATGCTTGTAGCGGTCCACGAGCTGGTTGAAGAGCACATACGCCTCCTCGAACTGCCGGAGGTAGATATCGCTGAGTCCCAGCGCCTCCACTATGCCGGCCGGATCCTCCTGCTCCTCCAGCAGCTTTTGCTCGCTCGCCTCTTTGAAACGGTAGAGTGTGCCTGTGATGAAGCGCATGGCGATGTAGTTTTCCCTTGTAAACGCGCTGCCGTAGTAGACCGCGTCGAGGTCGAGCGGCCTCTTTTTCAGATAGAGCCTCGCTTTTGAGCTGAAGGCCTTTATATCCAGATCTTTGTAGGTGATTTCGAGATAGAGCAGCTGCGCCAGCACATCCTGCGGCATCGCATCGCGCAGCTTGCGCACCTTTCGTTTCGCCTCTTCCCACATCTGCTGATTGGCTGCCGCAAGGGTGTCGAGCAGCAGGTATATGGGCCTGTTGTCGTGCGGGGTCTGAAGCCACTTGGAGGCCCCGGCGAAGTTGCCCTGGTAGAAGTAGAGGAGGTATTGGTAGAATTTGTGGCGCGTGTCGGGATTTTCGATCTGTTTCAGATCTTCCTGCACGAACTTCTCTACCTGCGGGACCGTTTTGCCGGTAAACGTCTCACTCATGAGCGAGAATATGGCCGAGAGATAGTTGGAGGAGTCGAGGTGGTAGCTTCTGAGGAAGTGTTCGTTCGCTTTCGTGAAGTTTCCGAGCTGCGCATAGGTGAGGCCGAGGTTGTAGTGTAGTATCGAGTGGTTGGGAAAGCTTTCGAGAGCGCTCTTTAAAAGGTCGTTCGCCTTTTGGAGACGGTTCTCTATCGCCGCTTTTATGGCTTTGGAGATTAGAAGGTTGACTCCAGAAATCTTCGAGCTTCTCGACAGATATTTCGAGGCTTCCTCCTCCTCGTCCACATAGATGGAGGCGTTCCCCTTCTTGATGTAGTTTATGGTCTGGTTGGCGTTGAAGACTTTGAAAGGGGCGAATTCGAAGATTAGCCTGAATGCGTCCGGGGCCGTCACCAGCCTCTGTGCGGAGAACCTTTTTTGGGCCGCGTCTATATCGTATACCGAGGGGTGCAGAACGGTTTTTATCGGGTAGAGATCGAGCCCCCTCCCCTTGAAGTCCCTTTTTAGCTCATTCAGAATCTTCGAAGCGTTCTGCGGCCTTTGGTTTTTAAGGTCTACGAGAGCGAGAGCCTTCCTGCTCTTTAGGGGGTACTTCGACTCCTCGGCCGCCTTTTTCAGATACTGGGTCGCGAGTGTATAGTCGCCTACTCGGGCGTAGAGCTGCCCGAGAAACAGGAAATCCTGTACGCCGGTGCTTCTCTCAAGCAGATCTATCGAGCTCAGAGGGCGGTCGAAGATCGTGTAGCTCACGGCTCCCAGGTGGTCGAGCTCTTTTTTGTAGGCGTCGGATGAGGGATGCTTTATCGCACTGAGAATTTCGAAAAAGTTCCCCCTGTAGTAGTTGACCACCGCGTACAGGTAGCTGTAGAGAGGCGAATTGAAACTCTCGGGGAGGTAGGCTTCCGCCAGCTGCAGGTAGTACTCGAACCGTTTGGGATCTTTTAGGTGCAGGGCGCAGGCCGCTGCGTTGAGTGCGCTTACGGCTCTGTTTTCACCGTTTTCTATCGCCCTCTTGAAGGAGCGGATAGCCTCTTCGTAGTTGGACTGTTTCATCTGTGCGACGCCGAGGTTGTAGTTGGAAATCGAAGCGCTGTAGGTGGCGATCTGTTCGAAGAGCTCGAGAGCCTCCCTCTTTTCGCCTTTGGCATAGAGGATATTGGCCTTCTTAATCATCCTCTCGAGCTGCGACTGTGCGGCGAGCGGTTTGATCCTTTCGGCGGACTTTATCTTCTGAGCAAGTTCTGAGGCGTTAAGATCTTCACCGCCGTTTGAGGGCTCCTCTCTGAAAAAGAGGAGAAGCAGCAGTATCA
>Ga0256832_1003019_pt1 | contig 11485 bp, 8 predicted proteins | sample 134614metaG_FD_190534 | JGI IMG/M metagenome (GOLD analysis project Ga0256832, IMG submission 190534) | Hydrothermal vent microbial communities from Lau Basin, Pacific Ocean - 134-614 | ecosystem: Environmental > Aquatic > Marine > Hydrothermal vents | place: Pacific Ocean: Lau Basin | collected...
TGCAAAAAGGGAATTGCCTTTGAAATTTTCCAATTCCGACTACAATGAAGTGTTTATAACGTTGAATAATAATTATAGATTTCCTGTCAGTTGTGAAGTCATAGAAGAATTGCCGGTGCAATTTCAAAAAAGAGATTTCAACTATTCTCTAAAGCTAAAACCATTTCAAGAATACAAATTTCATTATTCCCTGCGACCTGTTGAAAGAGGTGAATATATTTTTGGCAAACTGCATGTTTTCGTATCATCTCCATTACATATAATAACCAAAAGATATAGTTTTTACAAAAAGGATAAGATGATAAAAACATATCCTTCTTATTTGCAAATGAAAAAATACAGCTTTTTGGTTCTAAATGATAAACTAAATGAATACGGAGTAAAAAAAATAAGAAGACTCGGGCATACAATGGAATTTGAACAAATAAAAAAATACATTACGGGTGATGATATAAGGTCTATTAACTGGAAAGCTACTGCAAAACACGGTAAATTGATGGTAAATCAATATCAGGATGAAAAATCACAACCGATATATTCCATTATTGATACAGGCAGGGTGATGCGAATGCCTTTTGAAGGATTAAAACTTTTGGATTATGCTATCAATTCCGCTTTGGCTTTTTCCAATATAGCGATTATGAAGGATGATAAAGCCGGCATACTGGATTTTGGTAAAAAAGTAAATAATTTTCTTCCGGCAAGTAAGTTAAAAACTCAAATGCTTAAGATAAATGAAGCTCTGTACAATATAGATACTGATTTTCTGGATTCGGATTTCGGTTACCTTTATTCATATATCAAACATAAGATTCCACACCGGTCTTTATTGATAATCTATACCAATTTTGAACACAGGTCTTCGCTAAAAAGACAATTGAGATACATCAAATCTTTATCAGGGAAACACCCTGTTGTAGTTGTTATTTTTCAAAATACGGAATTGGAGCAATTGACAAGTATTAAAGTAAACAATATTCATGACATATATTACAAAACCATAGGCAAGAAATTTGCTTATGATAAAAAACTGATCGTTAAAGAATTGCAGAGATACGGTATTCATACCATTTTGACCAAACCACAAAATCTGACTGTAAATGTGATCAACAAATATTTTGAACTAAAAGCAAGAGGAAGAATATGAGAAAAATCATCTGTTTTCTAGCAGACATTAATACTTATCGATCATATAATTCATAAATTAAAGTGATAAATTTGCATAATAATATTTTTTTGCTTATTTTTGTTACTCATAATCAACATAGGATGAAAAAGAATATAACAAATGAATTGTTGAATAATTATGATGTCAATTTAATTGAGCAACATCTCATTTATTCTTTTTTGAAAAATAGAAATTTAAATTTTTCACAAAGTAATGTTATTAATAATGTTTTAAGGGATTTTTATCCGAATAATAAAATTTGCTCATCTGTTGCTTCACTTGAAATAAATAATTTAAAATTATTGGAAAATTATTTAGAATTGCTTATTCCGGTAAATGACAGAAGAATTAACGGTGCTTTTTTTACTCCCTCATATATTACAAATTTCATAGTTAATGAAGTTCAACCTAAAGAAAATGATAAATGTCTAGACCCGAGTTGTGGTAGCGGGGCATTTTTAATAGAATTGGTAGAATTTTATACGAGGAAGTATAATAAAGAAATAAAAAAAACAATTGTAGAAAATATTTTTGGGGCTGATATTTTAGATTATAATGTCAGAAGAGCGAAGATAATATTAACATTATATGCTTTGCAATATAATGAAATATTAAAAGAATCGGATTTCAATATTTATCATATTGATAGTTTAAAACATAAATGGAATGAACAATTTGAAGTCATTGTTGGCAACCCTCCTTATGTCAAATATCAAGATTTATCCAAACCAAACAGAGAATATTTAGTTAATAATTGGCAAAGTATAAAAAATGGTTCATTCAATTTATATTTTGCATTTTTTGAAATGGGATGCAATTTATTAACAGAGGATGGAAGATTGGGATATATAACTCCGAATAATTATTTTACATCGTTGTCCGGAATGTCTTTAAGACAATTTTTCTTATCAAAAAAATGCTTATCAAGAATTTTAGATTTCAGACATAAAAAAGTATTTGAAGCTCAAACTTATACAGCCATTTCTTTTATTAACAAGAAAAAAAATGGAAAAATCTTATATGATAGAATTCAAGAAAGTCAAACATGTAATGAATTTTTATTAAAAGCCAACGGTTCTCCGAATTATTTAGAGAATCTTAATGTAAAAAAATGGAGATTGTTGAAATCACAAGAGCAGAAAAATATTAAACAAATAGAAACTATTGGAACACCAATTAATAAACTATATAATATTTCTGTTGGTATTGCAACATTGAAAGATGAAGTTTTTTTTGTTGACAGTTTATCAGAAAATAACGGTTATTTGATCAAGAAAACTGAAAATGGAATTTTTAACATAGAAAAGGAAATTACAAAACCGGTATATAAAATATCAAATTATAAAAACCAAAGTGAATTGAATTCCAATACACTAAGAATAATTACTCCTTATAAAATTGAAAATAATAAAGCAATACCAATACCTGAAAAAGAATTTGAAGTTAAGTATCCTAAATGCTATGAATATTTAATCTCTGAAAAAGAAAAATTAGAAAATCGCGACAAAGGAAAAAAGAAATTCAATCCTTTTTATGTTTGGGGAAGGACTCAGGGGATTACCAAACGAGGTAAAAAACTTATCACACCAACATTTAGTAAACAGCCCAGATTTTTATTAGTTTCTGATGAAGAATCATATTTCACCAATGGATATGGAATCTTTTTTAAAAACGAAAATACAAAGATTTTTTCACTATTTGAATCATTTATTCATCCATTATCAAAAGAAGAAAATATAGTATTAGTTCAAAAGATATTAAATTCTGTTGTAATGGATTATTATATAAAAACTACAAGTATTACTATTCAGGGTGGATTTCCTTGTTATCAAAAGAATTTTATAGAACATTTTACCATCCCTGATTTTTCACAGGAAGAAATAAATATCTTAAATGGATTATCAGAAAAAGAAGATATTGATTCTTTTTTAATTGAAAAATATCAGCTAAAAATTCCTTTACCAAAGCGCCTTTCATATATTTCCATTAAATTTTGAATAAAACCATCAAATATTAAATTTTCTATTGAAGCTGTTGAGTTTTTAGGAAGCAGATTGTCCTCAAATAACTGTAAGGTTGAATTGTAGATTTTAATGGGATTTCGAGAAAAATCAGCAATTATTAACGCTACTCTTTCATATTTAAAATCATCATCCCTTTGATTTCTCCTTAAGTTTAGTGCAGAAAATCCTTTAATATATTTTTCTAAATGTTTTGCTGTGGAATTTGTAAATGGTTTGTACACTACGTTCTTTTTAGCAATCTCATTTTTATCCAGTTCCCTAACAGATATTAAATAAAATTCTCCTAATACCATTTTGGGAACTCGTCTGTGTAGATTTAGTGGCTCAGCATAAGTTCGTTCAAACATAGTATCTATATTAGCAGCCAAACTACTTAATTGACTTCTGATATTTATAGACAAAATATGTTCCGTAAAAAGTTCCCCATACAAATCAAATGTTCCTGAATTGAACAATCCAAAAAAATCAATCTTTTCTTCTTCAGGAGTCAAGTTGTTAGGAATGACACAAACATCTTGTTTTTTAAATTTCAAATAACCTGCAAGTGTCATTTCTCCATTTGATTGTCCAATAAGTGGACGAATAAGTTTGCGGTTTATATTATTACTTATTAAAGATGATTTAATAACTTCATGCAATAAGTTAATTAGTTGTTGGGAAGTAATCAAAGATCTTTTTCCTTGTGTACCTTTATATTTTATCACATTTTCAAGGGAAAATTTAATGATTTCAAGAGCTTCTTCCAAGCTTATAGGATTTTCTATACAATCATTTATTCGATGTTGAATAAAAGTTTTAATCTGTTTTAATGTTTTCAAATCTTGCATTGTTAAAAAATTCTTTTAGAGAAAAACCAAGTGCCAAAGCGATTTTCTCAATATTTATAATTGAAATATTTCGACTGCCACTTTCTACACTTGCAATATAACTTCTATCCAAATCTGCTGAATATGATAAATCTTTTTGAGACATCTTTTTTAATTCTCGAAGTTCTTTTATTCGCAACCCTATTTTAGTTTTCACTTCCATATTGCAAATATTGAACATTGTTGACTATAATCCAAAGACTATAAGTAACATTTAAAATTATGTTATAATAAATTATTGGTATCTACTCAGGTTTAATACTTTTTATTCTATATTTTTTCTGCCAGAACAGATGTAGACAATTAAAATCATTTCGGAATCTTAATATAATAGGTATTGTTTTTGACAGTCAATTTGTAAGATCGTAACCAGGGATTGTATATTTTTAGTTGACGGTAAGTGATTCCGTATTTATGTGCAAAACCACCCAGATTTGAAATTGTACTATCCACTTTTACTTTATAATAATTGTCTAAGGGGGAATACTTTTCTTCCTCGTTTATATAAAATCCATAATCCTCAGGATGCTCGATTATTTCTTTTATTGCAGTTATCCTGAATATATATCTCATAGTTTCCTCATTGAGATTCAGATTGAAAAATTCTCTTTCTTTTTCCCGATTAAGCGCCTGGGAAAATTTTGTCATTCCCAGATTATAGGCAGCGGCAGTATTGATCCAGGTTCCGAATATCTTTTTTAATTTCAAAAGATATTTGCATGCAGCGATAGTAGATTTTTCTATATCATATCTCTCGTCAACTTCTTCATATATCTCAAGGTTTTGTTCTTTTCCGACAGATTTCATCAATTGCCAGTATCCCGTAGCTCCTGCTTTGGAAACTACATTTCTTAAACCGCTTTCCGCTATAGCCAGATATTTAAAATCATCGGGTATATTATATTTTTTAAGGATTTTTTCTATCACGGGAAAATACCTGTTCGCCAGTTTAATATTTTGAATAGTTGCAGAATGATAATAAGAATTTACCAAAAGTTCTCTGTCCAATCGTTCTTTAACATCAAAATTATCAATAGGGATTTTTTCTCCGGCAAAATAATAATACTTTTTTATAGGACTTGTTTTTATCACCTGCGGAAGAGGGTCCATTGTGGATTTGATATAAGAAATATCAATTTTTTTATTCCCGGCGATAAAAAAAATACTGATGATCGCAATTATGATCAAATATAATATGGAATGTTTTAATTTCATTTAGTCCTGAGTATTTGTAAGGTGTATTTGTATTATAACGATTATGATGATAGATTATTCTTCTTCGGATTTCCCGACCGCATTTTCATTATTTTCAAAATCCTTTATTCCCGGCAGATCTTTAATGCTTTTTAATCCGAAATAATCCATAAATTTTTCAGATGTAATATATATCAATGGTCTTCCCGGTCCATCATCTCTTCCCTGAATTTCCACTAAATTTTTTTCCAATAGTTTTTGTATTGAATAATCACAATTCACTCCTCTTATTTCTTCTATTTCAGGTTTTGTGATCGGTTGTTTATATGCTATGATAGCCAATGTTTCAAGGGAAGCTCTGGAAAGTTTTTTATTTGTTAAAGCTTTTAAATATTGTCCAATGATATTGTGATAAGCAGGTTTGGTAATAAAAGAATATCCATTTGAAATTTCTGTTATTTCAAAACTATATTCATCCGAATTGTATTTTTCTTTCAACGAATCAATACTTTTGTCCAATTCTGAATATGAAATAGTGGTATTGAATGTATTTTCAATTACGTATTTTATCTCTTCAATTTTGACAGGTTGCTCTGAAGCAAAAATCAAACTTTCTATATATTTTTCCAGATTATCCAAATTTTCAATAATTTTTGTGATGCAAATATACAAAATCGATACTGATTTCTTTTCAAAATGTTTATTTTCTGATAAAAAATTAGTAAAAACAGGTTATTTATTAATTTATGAAAAAAAATATCTATTTTATTGATCCCGTTCACACATTATTTTTATTGATTATTTATTAAAATTTATAATTTTTAAACATCTTATTATACTTTCATTTAGATATGTTATATTTTTTTAATAATATTTTATCACTTGTTTATATATTAAACATATCTCATAACTGTTGGTTATTCAATATATTATAAAAAATTGTTATGGTATGCTTTTTGTATTTTCTTTGGTGTCTTGATAAAGTAAAAAGATTAATTAATACCAAAAACCAAAACTCATGCAACAGTCAAAAGACGAAAGTGTATTTTCAGACTTGCGTTTCCGGCTTGTTATTATTTTAACAGGGGTATTACTCAGTTATTTATTGATTACCTATCCGGGATAGATGCAAATTAAGAGAGGCTGTCTAAAAAGATAGCCTTTTTTATTTAGACTGCTTTCAGGGAAAAAAACATTTTTAATTCTTTTTCTATGACTTAAAAACAAAATTAGCCACATTCCAGACTAATAATTAACTCTAATTGTTTGTAATTTAAAGAAAACATCCTACCTTTGCACGAATTTTTTAAAATAAGATAATTTAATAAAACTTAATAAGAGATGGCATTAATTGGAACGATTAGAAAAAATACCTGGATATTAGTGGTTCTTATCGCTGTAGGTATGGGCGGATTTATTCTTCAAAGTGTGGTTTCCGGCAGCAAGCAATATGCTTCCGGAGATAATTTCACTATTGGAAAAGTAAATGGAGAAAAAATAGATTACAGGGAATTTGAACAAACTGAAAGAATTTTATATCAAAATTCTAATTCAGATAATGTTTATGCAAATAAATCAAACTTGTGGAATTATTTCAAAAATAAAACTTTGACCGAAACTTTAGTTGAAGATTTGGGAATCGGTGTAAGTACCGAAGAACTTTTGGATTTGGAATTTGGCCAGGATCTTAGTCCCATTATAACCGCAAGATTTAAAAATCAGCAAACCGGTCAAGTGGACAGAAGTCAATTGGATCAGATCAAAAAATTGATTGATGATGATCAACTTCCTAAAGATTATAAACAATTTTGGGCTATACAGGAAAAAGAGATTATATATGACAGATTAAAAACCAAGATAAACAATTTGGTTGCTAAAGCTATATATACTCCAAAATGGTATGCAGAAGATAATTATAATCTGGATGAATCAACCGCTGATTTTAACTATGTAAAAGTTCCATTTGACAAAATCAGTGATGATGAAGTAGAAGTTACCGATAATGATATTCAGAATTATATAAATAAGCACAAAAATCTTTATACAAATGATGAAGAGAAAAAAGTACTTAAATATATTGTTATAGATGTAAAACCTACTGATAAAGATGTTAAATCATTGAAGAACTCAGCAAATGAACTTGCAAAAGATTTTAAAGCAACTGAAAATGACAGTTTATTCGCTATAACACATGACGGTGTTTATACTAATGTATATTATAAATATGAAGATTTGCCCGAGCAGGTAAAAGCCGATTCTATTCCGTTAAATATAGGAACCGTTATTGGACCTTATGAAGAAAACGAAAATTTGACAATTGCTAAAGTTTTAGACAAAAAACTTGTTCCCGACAGTGTAAAAGCAAAACATATTCTCAGATCCGTTCAACAAGGTGATGCAGAAGGTTATGCTAAAGCTAAAGCTACTATAGATAGTTTGAAAACCTTATTGGAAACAGGAAAAGAATCTTTTGATTCTCTTGCAATTAAATTCAGTCAGGATCCGGGAAGCAGTTCAAAAGGCGGCGATCTGGGAACTTTTGCCCAGGGCAGAATGGTTGGTCCTTTTAATGATGCGTGCTTCAGTGGTGAAAAAGGTAAGTATTATGTAGTAAATACCAGATTTGGTGTTCACCTGATAAAAATAGAAGATCAAATATTCAATGACAATAACCCTAAATACAAAGTAGCTTATGTTACAGTAGCAATTGTTCCAAGTCAGGAAACTCAGGATTCAATCTATGAATTGGCAAGTGAACTATTGACTACCAGCAGCTCTATTGAAGCTCTTGAAGATACTGCTAAAACTTTGAATTTTGAAGTTAAACAATCTATCCCTTTAAAAGAAAACGATTTTACCTTTATGGGACTTGGAGGCGGACAAACATCAAGAAGTATTATCAAATGGGCTTTTGAAGATGGCACTAATGAAGGTGATTTAGCTCCTGAAGTTTATACTTATACAAATAAAAAACACTATTACAATGAAAAGTATGTATTAGTTATGTTAGAAGCAGTTTATCCTGCGGGGCTAAGAAATGTTGATGATGCAAGAAAAGATGTCGAACTGTTAGTTAAGAATAAATTAAAAGGAAAGAAAATAGCTGAAATGATTAAGACTCCTGATCTTGCCGAAGCATCATCTAAGTTTAATGTCAAAATCGATACGGCAAACCAAGTTGCTTTCAAAAATAAATTTGTTAATAAATTAGGGAATGAACCGAAGGTTATCAGTTATGCATTTAACGGTGAAAAAGATAAAACTTATGGTCCAAGCATTGGAAATTCAGGTGTATTTGTTGTTAAACCATTATTTGTACAACCACCTGCTGTAAAAGCAAATGTTATCAATGTACAAAAGACATTGACCGATAAAGTAAGGAATGAAATCAGTTACAGGCTCTTGACTTCAATTGCTAAAAACGTTAAAATTGAAGACAGGAGAAGTAAATTTTTCTAATACGATTATAGAAGTATAAAAAAAGGGCTGTCTTAAGGAGATAGCCCTTTTTTTATTTTGTTTTTGGATTATAATGGTTTTACCTTAGGTTGAAACTATTGCGCTGTGCAAGAAATAGGAATTTAGACAGTACAACAGGGAATAAATAATATTAAAATAATTTCATATATAAATTTGTTATATACAAATTTTAATTTAACTTTGTACAAATAATTAGTCATAGGGTGTCTGTTATTTCATTGCCTTGTCGAAACATTATATTTCGACAAGGTTTTTTACAAAAATATTTTTAATGTCTCTAATAATCCAGGGAATTTTAATCGGACTGATATTAAGTGTTCTTGCAGGACCTGTCTTCTTTGTATATATAGAAGTAGCTTCGGAAAAAGGATTCAGAGCAGCTTTGGCAGTAGGAATGGGAGCCTGGCTTAGCGATTTATTGTTTATTTTACTCGTAACATTAGGAGTAGGTTCTTTCATTTCTCTTATAGAGTGGGAAGGATTCAGATTCTGGTTTGCCTTATTTGGGGGACTTATGTTAATTGCATTTGGCTTATCTACTATTTATATTGCAAATGGGAAAAAAATTAAACTAAAAAATAAAATTCCCATTCCAAATGATAAAAATTATTTAAATTTATTTTTAAAGGGTTTTTCCATCAATTCCTTCAACCCCTTTGTTGCATTGTTTTGGCTGGGAACAATGGGAATTTTAACAGCATTGATTAATAATAAAATCCCTGATTTCAACCAAAAATTTGAATTCTTCGCATCAATATATGCAGTTGTTGTAATAACTGATATTATAAAAATGTATTTAAGCAAAAAAATAAAGCATATTATTAAATCACCGGATACTCTTTACAATTTGCAAAAAGTCATTGGTATAATATTAATAGCCTTAGGAATAATTTTAATTATAAGAGGTTCCATAAACGTGAATTAGATTTAAAATCTGAGTTCAACTTAATATTTAATTCCCCCATTTTTTTATTAATAAAAAATAAAATTTATCTTTGCTGTCTAAAATAAATATTATGTCAAAAATAATTTATTGGATTCTCTTTTTAGTATCAGCATTATTGATGGTATTATTGCTAATGAATGCTCCACAATGGTTCTGGGCAATGCTTCCTTTCACAGGTACTTTTTTTGTAAAAGCTATAGATGTACTCTAAATTAAATATCTTATGAGTTTATTGACTGTCGGGACAATGGCATTTGATTCCATTGAAACCCCATTTGGAGGTGTAGATAAAGTTGTGGGCGGAGCTTGTACTTATATAAGTTGGGCTGCATCTTATTTTACTGATAAGATCAACCTTGTTTCAATCGTAGGTAGCGATTTTCCTGAATCCGAACTGGATGCCCTTAGGCAAAGGGGTGTAGATCTTAGCGGACTTGAAATCAAAGAAAACGGAAAAACTTTTTTCTGGGCGGGAAAATATCATTACAATATGATCTCAAGAGATACTTTGACTACTGATCTCAATGTACTGGATGATTTCAACCCAATACTACCGCAGCATTTTAAATCATCCGACTTTGTAATGCTGGGAAATCTTACTCCCGATATTCAGGATCAGGTCTTAAATCAACTTTCAAGCACAAAAGATTCTTTTGTCGCTCTTGACACAATGAATTTCTGGATGGATATCGCAATGGAAAAACTTTTGGAAGTGATCCGTAAAGTCGATGTGCTCATAATCAATGATGAAGAAGCACGTCAATTGAGTGGTGAATATTCATTGGTTAATGCGGCTAAAAAGATCCATACCTTAGGTCCAAAATACCTGATTATCAAAAAAGGTGAACACGGAGCAATGCTTTTCAATGAAAATAAAGTATTCTTTGCTCCCGGATTGCCACTGGCAGAAGTTAAAGATCCAACCGGTGCAGGTGATACATTTGCAGGTGGATTTATGGGATATTTGGCTAAAACAGGCGATACTTCTTTTGAAAATATGAAGAGAGCGCTTATCTACGGTTCAACTATGGCATCTTTTTGTGTTCAGGAATTTGGAATCGAAAATTTAAAGTCAATAAATCAGGAAAAAATAAATAAAAGAGTACAAGCATTTTCAAACTTAGTCAAATTCGATATACCTGAATAGATTATTTTTTGCATCCTCTTAGATAGAATAGTTTGTGAAAACAAAATGAAATACGCTGAAACATTTTATTCGCATAATAATATTTTCAAAACTTTCTATTTAGAACCCTTTCTTGTTTCCCTTTCGCTTGCGCCGAGTTCTTCGCCAAAGGCTACGACCGCCGGCGAAAGCTTCAGCGAAGGAGCAAAAAGGGAAAGGATAATTGAGAAAATATTATTATGCTACCAACACATAGACAATCAATAAATTATACCACCTGAGTAGTTACATTTTTTGTATCAGGAACATTTCATGTAAATACTATTTTTTTAATTCATAAACTACAGGCAAAGTATAATAAACATTTACTTTTCTTCCGCCCTGGCGACCGGGGGTCCATCTTTGTGGCAGATCATTCATCATTTCGATGATCTTTGCTGCTGCCGTACCGCAACCACCTCCCGGATCACGAATAATTTCAACATTAGCTATTTTACCGGATTTTTCAACTACAAATCTTATTACTACACGACCCTCAATACCGTTTTCACGAGCAATAACAGGATATTCCAGATTGGAATAAATATATTGCAACAATTTTTCCTGAGCACATTTGTCTCTTTCAGCATTTGTAGCCAGTCCTTCACACCCGGGAAATCTTGGCATTTGTTCAACAATGAG
>Ga0256832_1003020_pt1 | contig 11483 bp, 8 predicted proteins | sample 134614metaG_FD_190534 | JGI IMG/M metagenome (GOLD analysis project Ga0256832, IMG submission 190534) | Hydrothermal vent microbial communities from Lau Basin, Pacific Ocean - 134-614 | ecosystem: Environmental > Aquatic > Marine > Hydrothermal vents | place: Pacific Ocean: Lau Basin | collected...
AGGGGCGCATGGCCGCCGACATTCAGCACATCAGGCAGGCCCGCCGCATCGCTGCAGGCAAGTGTTTCGACTACACGCGCCAGGTCCGGGATCGCCAGATAGGACCGGACCGGCCCGGCACCCGAGGCAAAGCGGTCCAGACGAATCACCTCATCTTGCGCAAGGTTCCCGAACAGCTGATCGGCACCGATGACATTGGCCAGACGCAGGCTGACCAGGCGGGGCGGGTCGGAGCGTTCCTCGACCCAGCGGCGGGCGGCATGCTCCATCGCCAGCTTGGACTGCCCATAGGCATTGGCCGGCCGCGGCAGGTCGTCCGTCTCGGCATGCGCGATGCGCGGGCTCCCGCTATAGACAGCCGCGCTTGAGGCCAGCAGTACCTGCCGCGCGCCGACAGCAGCAGCAATTTCCAACGCCTGACAGCCCAGCGCCTGGTTCTCGCCAAAGGCTGGCCCATTGCCCGGTGTCACACCCCACAGGGCCACGATGGTCTGCGCCGCGGGCAGATCTGCCGGGTCGTCGCCGACCCGCCAGGCCACCAGGTTTTCGCCATCGCGTTTGCCGGTCTGAAAAACCGGCCGGATATCGCGCGGTGGGGTACGCGCCCAGAAGCGCCTGAGCAAACTGCCCACCTTGCCGCCGGCGCCAAGAACAAGAACACTGTTTCGCCGGCGCATGTGCCGCATATCGTTCCTCGGGGATCAGCCAATCGTCTGAATAGCATGCGCGCCGATCCTCATCCACCCGGGAATTGCAACTCTGCACTGTACCCGGGCGCATTTTGGTAATATCAAGACTGGTATTGAAGCTTTGCCGGGGGACAAATGCGGCTCAAATGGTACTTTCTGTGCTTTTTTCTGGCCGTCGGCGCGTGCTCGCTGCCGCGTGGCGCCGCGCTCAACAGTGAGATTCTGGCAGGCAGTGACGCGACTGATTCTGCGTTTTCCGTGGTGCCCGTTACCCGCAGCACGCTGCCTCAGATCGCAAAATGGCCCGCGACCGGCTGGAACGGAAGCTATCGCTGGCTGCGCGGCGGCGGCGGGCCGGGTTCGGCCTATATCAAACCCGGGGACGTGATCGACCTGGTGGTGTGGGACAATCAGGACACCTCGCTGTTGACCGGCCCCGGGCAGAACGTGACCAATATCCCGGGTGTCAAGGTTTCGCCGGCCGGCACCATTTTTGTCCCCTATGTGGGCGACGTGCGTGTCAACGGCATGACCGAGCCCCAGGCCCGCGCGGAGGTGCAGGACGCAATCGGCATGATTTCCCAATCTGCCCAGGTGCAACTGACGGTGGCGGCCGGGCAGGGCAACACGGTCGACATGGTCAGCGGCGTCAGGTCGCCGGGGCGCATCGCGCTCGACAGCCGGTCGGTTTCCCTGCTCAGCGCAATCGCCCAGTCCGGCGGGATCGATACAACGCTGAAGAATCCGCTTGTGCGGCTGGTGCGGGGCGGCCAAACCTACCGGATCCGCTCCGAAGAGCTGTTTGCAAATGCCAGCCGCAACATCACCCTGCGCGGCGGCGACAAGATCATCATCGAAGAGGACGACCGCTATTTCGTGGCACTTGGCGCGACCGGCACCGAGGAAATCGTTTATTTCGACCGCGAATCGATCTCCGCGCTCGAGGCTCTTTCCATGGCTGGCGGACTGGCCGACGATCGCGCAAATCTGAAAGGCGTGCTGATCTTGCGGGAATATCCCGAAAATGCGACCTCTGCGCGCCGGGAAAACGGGCCGGACAAACCGCAGGTGGTCTTTACCTTTGATCTGACCAGCGCCGACGGGCTGTTTGCGGCCCGCAAGTTCCGGGTAAATCCGGGCGACACGGTTATTGCGACGGAAAGCGCGATCGGCCCGGCAAACACCGTGATGTCTCTGGTTGCCGGCCTGCTCAACATCCGCGCAAAGCTTTAAGCGCCGGCTCCGGCCGAACGGAATTTACGCCACGTTACCGGCCTGCCCGCGTGACTGTTTGCTATACTTGGCCGAACCCTGATCAATCATTCCGCATAGCAACGGGAAGGCACCTCATGTCATTGCTCACCGACACCACAAGCTGGGCGCAGGAAGAACATCACATGTTTGCGGAAATGGTCCGCCGCTTTTTTGGCGACGAACTGGCCCCCAATATCGACCGCTGGGTTGAACAGGGCGTCGTTGACCGCGCCTTCTGGCAAAAGGCCGGTGCCGCCGGAATCCTGGGCGGTGCCGTTGCGGAAGAATACGGCGGCTCGGGCGGCGATATCGGGTTCGATGCGGTCGCGCTTTATGAACAGGCGCGGCTGGGCGATGTGAACTGGGGCATGGGCATCCAGTCGATCGTTATCCACTACCTTGCCGCCTATGGCACGGAGGAACAGAAGGCCCGCTGGCTGCCCGGCCTGGTTTCCGGCGAAAAGATCGGTGCCCTGGCCATGACCGAACCTGGCACCGGCTCGGACCTGAAGGCGATTCGCACCACCGCGCGGCGCGACGGCAACCAGTACCGCGTCAACGGCGCCAAGATTTTCATCACCAATGGCAGCAGCGCCGACCTGATCATCACGGTGGCCAAGACCGACCCCGAGGCCGGGAGCCGTGGCGTCTCCCTGATCGTTGTGGAGCCCGGCGAAGCCGAAGGGTTCCGCCGTGGCAAGCCTTTGAAAAAACTGGGCATGAAGGGAAATGACACCGCCGAGCTTTTCTTCGAGGACGTGAAAGTGCCCCTGACCAACCTGCTGGGCCAGGAAGAGGGGCAGGGTTTTTACCAATTGATGAAGCAACTGCCGTGGGAGCGCCTGCTCATCGCGATCCAGGCCGTCGGCGCCATGGATTTCGTGCTGGGGCAAACCATCGCCTATGTGCAGGAACGCAAGGCCTTCGGCCAGCGGGTCATGGACTTTCAGAACACCCGGTTCAAACTGGCCGAATGCAAGACCAGGACCGAGGTGCTGCGCGCTTTCACCAATGACGGGATTGCCCGGCTGATCGCCGGCACGCTTGATGCCGCGACTGCCTCGATGGCAAAATATTATGGCTCCGAAGCGCAGGGCAAGGTCGTGGACGAATGCCTGCAATTGTTCGGCGGCTACGGCTACATGACCGAATACCCGGTGTCGCGCGCCTATGCCGATGCCCGCGTGCAAAGGATCTATGGCGGCACCAACGAAATCATGAAGGAACTCATCGCCCGGAGCCTGGATGTCTGAGCACCGCAACGGACCGCTGGCCGGGCTGCGCGTGGTTGAAATGGCCGGGCTTGGGCCAACCCCGTTTGCCGCGATGTGGCTGGCGGATATGGGCGCGGACGTCGTGCGCGTGGAACGGCCGGGGCTGAAACCGCTGATCCCGATGGAACATGACTTTCTGAACCGGGGTCGCGGGCATGTGGTGCTGGACCTGAAAGACCCGCAGGACCACGCGCGGGCCCGATCCCTGATCGCCCGCGCCGACATGCTGATCGAAGGCATGCGCCCCGGAGTGATGGAGCGCCTGGGATTGGGGCCTGAAACCTTCGAAGCCGAAAACCCTGCCCTGATATATGGCCGGATGACCGGATGGGGCCAGACCGGGCCGCTTGCCCACAGCGCCGGCCATGACATCAACTATATCGGTCTGACCGGAGCGCTGCACGCGATCGGGCCGGCGGACCGGCCGGTCCCGCCCCTGAATCTGGTCGGGGATTTCGGTGGCGGCGCGATGTATCTGGTTGCAGGCCTGCTGGCCGCGCTTCATGTGGTGCACCAGACCGGGCGGGGGCAAGTGGTGGACTGTGCCATTTCGGACGGTACTGCGCATTTGATGGCAATGATCCAGGGGATGCATGTGTCCGGCGTCTGGGCCGACCAGCGCGAAGGCAATCTGCTTGACGGCGCAGCGCCATATTACCGCACCTATGAATGTGCCTGCGGGGGTTTCATGGCCGTGGGCGCATTGGAGCCGCAATTCTATGCCGAGCTGATCGAACGGTTGGGGTTCCCGGCAGAGGCGCTGCCTGACCGCCGGGATCGTAGGAACTGGCGCGAACTGACCCAGGCGTTTGCCGCGCGGTTTCTGGAAAAAACCCGCGACCAATGGGCCCGTGAATTCGAAGGTACCGACGCCTGCGCCACCCCTGTTCTGTCCCTGGCAGAAGCCCCCGCGCATGCGCATAACCGTGCGCGCCAGACCTTTTTCGACAATGGAGAAGTCACCGCCCCGGCAGCTGCGCCCCGCCTTTCGCGCACCGCGGCCAAGGCGGACCCCCGGGCAACTTCTTCGCGCGAAACCGTGGAAGAAGTGTTGATGCGATGGCAGGCGGTGGCCCGGCCCGCCTGAGCGGCGGGCCGGCCTCGTACCTCACCTCACGACAAACTCCGCATGAAGAGCCCCAGCGGCCTTGATGCTTTTCAGGATGTCGATCATGTCGCGCGGCGACACGCCCAGGGCATTCAGACCGGCAATTACCTCCGCGAGCGTCGTTCCTTCGCTTACTTCCGCCAACCCGCTCCCCGGGTCCTCGGTGATGGAAGCGTCGGTGCGCGGTACCACGATCGGCTCCCCCTGGCTGAAGGGATTGGGTTGCACCACAAGGGGTTGTTCCTGCACCCGCAGCGTAAGATTTCCCTGGCTGACCGCTACCTGGCTGATGCGAACATCGGCTCCCATGACGATTGTACCCGAGCGTTGATCGACGACCACGCGTGCCTTGATCTCGGGCGAAACCAGAAGGTTCTCGATCTCGCCAATCGCGTGCGCTGGCGATAGCGCTCCGGTCGCCGCGATATCGAGCAGCACCGTTCCACTGTCAAGCATGCGCGCGGCCACACGGCCAAAATTCCCGTTGATGGCGTCCTCGATCCTGCCGGCCGTTGTGAAATCCGGATTGCGCAAGGCCAGCCGAATCGACTCGAGTTTCGTGAAATCAAACTCCAACTCCCGCTCGACCCGAGCGCCAGACGGGATCACGCCAGAGGTGGGAACGCCTTGGGTAACAGATGCGCCCGCGCCTTCGGCCGATACGCCGCCTGCGATGATGGTACCCTGCGCCACGGCGTAGATTTCACCGTCCGCCGCGCTCAGAGGTGTCATGATCAGAGTCCCTCCAAGCAGGCTCTTGGCATCGCCAATGGCGGAAACGGTTATGTCAATCCGGGAGCCGGTTCTGGAAAACGGAGGCAAGGTGGCCGTGACAAACACCGCCGCAACATTCTTGGGACGGTACTTTTCGCCGGTAATGTTCACCCCAAGCCGTTCCAGGATATTCGACATGATATCTTCGGTGAATGGCGCGTTCCTTATGCCATCGCCAGTGCCATTCAGGCCCACGACCAGGCCGTAGCCAACCAGGTCATTGCCCCGAACACCGTCAAATTCCACGAGGTCCTTGATCCGGATCGCGGTTCCGGCGCTCGCCGCGCCACCAAGAACAGCCACCAGAAGAAGGCAGCGCGCAATAATCGGAAGTACCGTTTTCATCATCGCAGGAAATCCGTGAAATTCAGCCGCGACAGACGCGCGGTGAGCGTGTAGTAGGTCTCAAGTTGGGAATAAGAGGCCTCCAGCCGGCTGGCGGTTTCATATGGATCGACTGCGATCAGGTCATTGCGTGAAAGCTTGATCGTCGTTTCCATCGCGGAATTCGTCGCCGTCGCGGTTTCGATTTTCTCCTGCATCTCACCCAAGCCGGCTCGCAATTCGGTAAGCGACTGGTCTGCGGCCACCAGCCGCTCGCTGGCGATCTGGAGGAGGCCGGCCGGGCCATCCGAAGTCCCGGCAAGAATGCCTTCCGTCACCAGAGCAGCCATTGCAAAGCTTTTCATGACCCCGCGCAATGCCGGGTCGTCCGCCCTGATATCTGGCTTGACCACGTCGCTTTCACCAATCTGAAAAGCCCCCATTGGCGCGGTCGAGCCCAGGTATGCAACAGTTTCAAACCCGCCCCCGGGCGTGTCGAACCAATCGTCGACCGCCTGGGCCACGCCCGCCGGTGTCGTTTCCGCGGCGACGGCCGAAACCAGGGCCGCGAGGATCTCATCGGCAGAGGCTAGTGCTGCGCGGTCAGTTGCAGCGCCGCCAAACATGGTTCGGCCTGCCGCGTTTGAATTCAGTGCCGAGATGACCTGATCGAACCCCTGCCGAGCGGCGCTGGCCTTTACATTGATCAGGGCCACGTATTCATTCCCGGTCAATGCCAACAGGGACTGGCCGGTTGCCCGGGTGTTTTCCTGAACCGAATCCAAAGTGGTTTGCATGACCTCGGTCAGGAATGCAGCCTCTGATGTGGCGGTCTTGCGCGCGCCAAGGGTTGTTAGCAGGCGTTCCATGCGCGCTCTTGGCCCGAAGTCACCAACGGCACTGCCGATGGGATCGGTACGCACGCCCGTTGTCAGCTCCTCGCTCAGGCGTGAAATATCGGCCTTGATGCCAGTCGTGAGCTGCCGCGACTGGAATATACGGGCCAAATCACCAATCGTTGCAAGCAAAGCATATCCCCCTAGATTTGCAAAAGAAGCTGGATCATTTCGTCAGCTGAGGTCATGACCTTTGCATTTGCGGCATAGGCCTGTTCGATCAGAAGGAGTTTCTGCATCTCCGCATCCGTATCGACGCCAGTTTCGAGTTCCATCAGTTTCAGGCTCTCGCTTCGGGCCGCAGAATGCGAAAGGCTTAGCTCCGCATCGTCACGGCTGGCTCGGATACCCGAGAGAAACTCGGACGCCAAGGTACTGGAATCACGAAGCATTGCACTGAATCCGCCCGAGGACGCGATGCGTCCGGCAGTCAGAGCGCCGGTCAAATCCGCCAGTAAACGGCCATCACCAACGTCGCCAGGCGCCGCAGCGCCAAGACCATCGCGCAATCGCCACACTGCGCCGGCCTGATCCGGGTCGACGGCCGCGTTCAGCGCCAGTCGAGAGGAAAGCGCGACTTCATTTCCTGACGCAAACACCGCGCCCGCATCGGTAAACAGGCCGGGATCTCCCGGCGCCCGGGTGGCATCGAGCGCTGGGTCCTGAAAGCGTTCGACAAGATCGCGCGCAACAGCGTCAAGCCTGACCTGGGCCGAAACCGCAGCTTCATCGCGAATTTCAAACAGAGCGGCAAGGGAACCGCCGCCAACCGGGCTGCGCGCGCCAGCGGTTTCAACAGAATTTCCATTGATCGTCAAACCAGACAGAGCGCCGCCGGCCAGTGTCATCTCCGGCACGATTGTCGCGGTGCGCGAAAAGCCGATCTCGGCCGCGCGGCCATCCAGCAAAATCGCACCGCCTGGCGTGAAAAGTGCAACCTTTCCATTGGCGCGCGGAACCTGTCTGAGCGGAACAATCGAGGAAATGTCATCAATGACACTCTGACGCAGGTCCATCAGCGCTGACGGATCCTTGCCATGAGCCAGGCTTTCCTGGATGGAGATATTAATCTGCTCGATATTTTTCAGGCCCTTGTTCAGGGTATCAACCTGAACGCCAATATCACGATCGGCATTCACGCGGGCTGCCTGGATCGATGACGAAATGCTCTTCAAATGGGTGACCAGGTCATCGGCGGTGTTCAGGACACCGACCAGACGCGCATCGCTGGCGGGATTCGAACTGGCGGAAATCAGCGAGCTTTCAAACGCCGCTATTCTGTCCGAAAGCGAACCGGGCTGATCCGGCGTACCGATCACCTGTTCCATTTCCTTGAGGAACCCGGTCAGGGTGTCGCCATAGCTCACGGCAGATTGTGCAAGGCGGCGGTTTTCGATCAGAACCTCGTCGACATTGCGCACCACGCCATCCACATGCACCCCGGAACCGGATAGCCCGACGGTCCGCGATGACAGCTCAAGGCTGCGCACCCCGTAGCCTTCGGTCATGGAGTTCGCGACATTCGAGGAAACCAGCTCGGCGGCGCGCGATGCGGCATTCAGGCCGGTAAGGGAGTTGAAAAGGGTAGTCGAGATGCTCATTGGCTCTGCCCTTTCATCCTTCTACCAGCTACCGCTTGATGTTCGTGGTTTCCTGCAGCATTTCGTCAACCGTCTGGATGACCTTGGCATTCGATGAATATGCCCTTTGGGTCTGGATAAGGTTGGTGAGTTCCCCCGCCACATCGGTAGTCGAGCCTTCACGCGCGAACCCGACCACTTCGCCGGTAGGTCCGTCACCGGCATCCCACAAGAAGAATGAGCCCGACTGCGGTGAGACCTGATAGGCTTGGTTTGACAGCGAAATCAGGCCGTTCGGATTGGGTACATCCACCAGAGGGATCTGATAGATCGTCCGAATGAATCCGGTATCATAGGTTGCGGTAATGTAGCCTTGTCCATCGACTTCGACCGCCGTCAGATTGCCCACCGGAGAGCCGTCCTTGGTGATGGAGGTCGGTGCGAAACTGTCGGACAGTTGAGTGAGCCCGTTTGGGTCGCCGATCTTGCCAATGGTCATGTCCAGGGGTCCGCCGGCGACAGTCAACGCCAGTTCGCCTGTCGTGGAATCATAGGCGCCACCCGAAACCACCGTAACCGATGAGAGCGTCCCACCATTGGCACGCGTGGCATCAAAGACCAGAGTATATTCACCGATCACCGCGTTTCCTTGTGCACCATCCTTGATTTTCATGGTCCATGTGTTGGAAGAACCGGTGGCAGGAACCGTCGGCGTGAATTCGATTTCCAGTGTCTCGGATGTGCCAAGATTGCCAAAATATTCAACCGACAGCGGCAGCATATCGCCGGACGCGCCCGCATCGGTGTCTACCGCCGGCAAATTGACCCCCAGATTCATTTCGGTTGTCGGGTCGCCGGCCGTCTGGTTGGCATTGATCACCACAGGTTCCAACCCCGCGACCGTATCGCGCGGGTAGGTCGGCACGGAACCGTCCGCATCAGCCGGCCACCCCAGCAGAACCATGCCGCTATCGGTCATCAGAACACCGTTGCTGTCGGTACGGAATGACCCGGTCGTGGTCATCATCATCGGACCGTCACCAGAGTTCGAATTCAAGGATTCGGCGGTTGTCACCGGCAGCATACCCCGCCCGCCGATGGCAATATCCATGGCATTCGAGGTTGAAATCAGTGGCCCGCGTTCGTCGATCAAACGCGTGGTCGATGCCCGAACGCCCCCAGCCGAATAGGTCCCGGAACCGGCAACGCTGGAGATCACCAGGCTTTCGAAGTCGGCAATGGCCGTCTTGTATCCATAGGTCCCGGAATTCGCGATATTATCGGAAATCGTCGCAAGCCGTGTTGCATTGGCGTTCAACCCGGCAACGCCGGCACTCAGAGCGGAAGATATGGTCATGGTGCGCCTTTCTGCTGCATCATCCTGATTTCGCACCAGACCTAGCACCCCCGCCTTAACACGAGCCTAACAGATAAAATTTGAACCGATTACCGCTAGCTACCCGAGCGCAACAGCACAAGAACTATACGGTTGTTGCGGACGGCCATCGGGTCGGCAGACGCCGGCTGCCGGTCGGCATGCCCAGTCACCCGTCGCACCCTGTTCGGGGAAAACCCCGCATTTTCAAGGAGTTTTCGCATGGCATCCGCCCTGTTCGCGGACAGCTCCCAGTTCCGGTTATCGGCCAGTACCACCGGTTGCGATTGCACATATCCATCGATCGCCAGATCGTTCGTTACCAGGGCGAAGACCTCGGTCATCATGGCCGCCAGCTCTCTGAGCACCGGCGCAGGCTCGGCACTGCCATCGGCGAACAGCGGGTCGCCGACAATGTCGAACAGCTCGATCAGCAGGCCCTCATCCGTGACCCGCGTCACCACATGCCGCAGCACACCGTCATCGACCATGCTTTCACCCGAGCGCGCGGTCAGGGTTTCTCCCAACGCCTCGAGCGCTGCGGTTTCCTGCGCGCGGGCCGCTTCTTCAGCGTTGTCGGTGTCGATCCTGGTCGGCACGCCGCCGATCCCGGTCTGTGCCAAGGTTTCTTCCGTGAACACCGAATCGCCGTTGAACGAGCCTTCACCGCCCCCGGATACCCGGCTGACCGGGATCGTTGGCGAAAAGTAATCCGCGATCCCCTTGCGTTGCTTTTCCGTCGTTGCGTTCAACAGCCACATCAGGAGGAAAAACGCCATCATTGCGGTCACGAAGTCCGCATAGGCAACTTTCCAGGCACCGCCATGATGGCCGCCACCCTGGACCTTTTTCACCTTCTTGATAATGACGGTCGGCGCGTTTGATTGCGCTGTCATCCCACCACCTCTTGTTCACCCGGGAACGGGTTTAGCAGGCCTTTGTAAACACCCGCTTAACCTTTCAAATTGTCGATAAAGAAGCCATGCTTGCCTTGTTGCATATGCAACGATAGAATTGCCGCGCGAACGGGAGAAACCACATGACCAGCACCACCGATCCGACGGGCTACATGCCCGGTTTTGGCAATGATTTCGAAACCGAGGCCCTGCCCGGCGCCCTGCCACAGGGCCGGAACTCACCGCAAAAATGCGCCTATGGGCTTTATGCCGAGCAGCTTTCCGGCACCGCTTTCACCGCGCCGCGCGGCCAGAATGAACGCAGCTGGTGCTATCGCATCCGGCCATCGGTCAAGCATGTGGGGCGGTTTTCCCTGATCGACGTGCCGTACTGGCGCTCCGCCCCCGACATCGACCCCGCACGCGCCAGCCTTGGCCAGTACCGCTGGGACCCGGTGGCAATCACCGATCAGCCGCTCACCTGGATCACCGGCATGCGCACCATGACCACGGCAGGCGACGTGAACACCCAGGTCGGCATGGCCAGCCATATCTATCTGGTCACCGAAAGCATGCAGGACGAATACTTCACCTCGGCCGACAGCGAGCTTCTGGTGGTACCGCAGGAAGGCGCGCTGCGTTTCGTCACCGAACTCGGCATCATCGACATCGCCCCGCGCGAGATCGCCATCCTGCCGCGTGGGCTGGTCTACCGGGTCGAGCTGCCGGACGGCCCCGCGCGCGGTTTCGTCTGCGAAAACTACGGACAAACCTTCGACCTGCCGAACCGCGGCCCGATCGGCGCCAATTGCCTGGCCAATCCGCGTGACTTCAAGACGCCTGTCGCCTGGTTCGAAGACCGCGACGCGCCATCGCGCGTGGTGATGAAATGGTGCGGCCAGTTTCACGCGACCCGGATCGACCATTCGCCGCTGGACGTGGTGGCCTGGCACGGCAATTACGCACCCTGCAAATACGACCTTTCCACCTTCTCGCCGGTGGGCGCGATCCTGTTCGACCATCCGGACCCGTCCATTTTCACCGTACTCACCGCGCCATCGGGCCAGCCCGGCACCGCCAATATCGACTTCGTGCTGTTTCGCGAACGCTGGATGGTGGCAGAAGACACCTTCCGCCCGCCATGGTATCACAAGAACATCATGTCGGAACTGATGGGCAATATTTATGGCGCCTATGACGCCAAACCCCAGGGCTTTGCCCCGGGCAGCGTGAGCCTGCACAACATGATGCTGCCGCACGGGCCGGACCAGAACGCGTTTCAGGCGGCCTCGACCGCCGCGTTGAAGCCCGAG
>Ga0256832_1003021_pt1 | contig 11483 bp, 7 predicted proteins | sample 134614metaG_FD_190534 | JGI IMG/M metagenome (GOLD analysis project Ga0256832, IMG submission 190534) | Hydrothermal vent microbial communities from Lau Basin, Pacific Ocean - 134-614 | ecosystem: Environmental > Aquatic > Marine > Hydrothermal vents | place: Pacific Ocean: Lau Basin | collected...
TTATGAAGATAGCGCCCTATATCTCCATTTTAAATCTAAGGTTGATTCTTCTAGATGTTAAAGTGTTTTTTATAGCATAATAACCTCCTGTAATCGTTCTGACCCAATTTACGGAAGACGGGTTGCTTATTCCCAAAAGATTGAACACTTCCAAACTCACCCAAGTACTTCTTGTAAATCTAAATGGGTGTAGGCGTTTTCTTTTTTTCATTGTCTTGTCCCAAATCAAATACGAAAAACCTACATCGACTCTTCTGTATGGAGGATATCTGAAATTATTTCGAACAATTTTATTGTCATCTTTAAAGCCAAATGGCACACCTGTACCTACATTGAGATTGAAATGTACTTTAAAGTTCTTGTTGTTTTTGAGATAATCTTGAAAAAATAGCGATACGTTTACTAGTCGATCCGTAGGTCTGGGGACATAATTTGTATTTACTAAAAGTGTGTCTTTCCATTTCTTATGTTGGATACCATCAAGTTTTTCTTTAGCTTGCATTATCGAGACATTTATCCATGATTCTGCACCCGGAACAAATTCTCCATTTAGTCTGAAGTCCAAGCCTGTGATATAACCCCTTGAATCATTTTTTCCGGAATAAAGTATTCGTACATTGTCGTAATCATAGGATACCAGATTGCTAAGTTGTTTGTGATACAATTCAGCGATAAGCTTCATTTTTTTGTTGCTAATCCTTTTCCAATAAAAATCATAGCTAAGTCCTCCGAGAATATGGATTGATTTCTGGGATTTTATTCCGGGATTGAGCGTTCCGTCAGGTATGAGGTGCTCTTTGTAGTGAGGAGGTTGATAATATATTCCCCCGGCGAGTTTAAATGCAAAATCCCGTTTCCATTTTAGCGGTTTGAATGAAAATTGCGCTCTAGGGCTATAAGTTATTTCATTTGAGATTGGGCGATACATTACACGTACTCCAAATGTAGCTTTGGTTTCCAGATTCTCTGTTTCCCTGAAATAAGTATCTGAAACAAATAAATTGTATCTGTCTTTAGTTAAATTATTTTTGCTTTTTAGCACATATTGCAGTGAAACAATCGAATCGGTATAAGGAATAGAATAATCAACTGAATCCAGTCTTTCCCATTCGTTTATTTTATCAAAAAATGACATTCTTCGAAAATTTATCCCATATTGGATGAAATGCGAGCTTTCGTTTTCAGAAAAATCGTTGATTTCGATACCTCCCAGTTGTTTTATTGTAAAAATATTGGAATAGAGAAAATCTCTTGTATAATGATGTTGTGTGCCAATCCCCAAAAGCTGAATTTCTTTTCCGGCATTATCACTACCGAGATTAGTTTCGATTTGGCTCAATCTGTATTGTCCTATTATATCGTATTTTTGGCTCTCCAATCCGATATATGAAGATGCCAACAATTTGAGATAATAGGGATTTTTGTCCCTTTCAGGAACATAAGTGAAAGACAAGCCATTCAGACCGTTTTTAAATTGATCAATCTCATGTCCCTCAAAGTATGTGTTGAAAGCAATATGTGTTCTAACTGTTCCTGTTACTTCTCTTTGGCTTTCGGGGGTTAATCTGAAAATATTTGTATTGTAGTTTCCCAGATAGGCGATTTGAAGATCTTTTGTTATATTGTAAGTGATGAAAGCTTGATAATCCAAAAATGTGGGGATATATTCTCCTTTCTTATTTTGACTATTCAATAGATATCTATTATCCTTATACCTAATGCCGGTAAGTACTCTCAATTTATTCCATTTGTTCTTTCCAAGCTGTTTGCTTCCCTCATAATGACCTTGCCCACCAAGCAGACTAAGTGAAACAGACCCCTTGTGAATAGTAGGTCTTTTGTAGTGAATATCCAGAACTGAAGACATTTTATTGCCGTATTTAGCTTCAAATCCGCCTGAAGAAAACGATAAATCTTTAATCAGGTCTGAATTTGGAAAACTCAGCCCCTCTTGTTCTGAATTTTGAATTAATTGAGGACGGAAAACTTCAAAATCATTGACGTAAACAAGGTTTTCATCATAATTTCCACCTCTGACATTGTATTGTGAAGACAACTCTCCTCCGGTTCCTGTTGATGTCCCCAAGGCGATACTAGGGAGCACACTTTCAAAATTGCCGGAAGTAATCGGCAATAATTTCAAATCTTCAATATCCTCACGAATCATTCCTACGTCTTCGATTCGACTACCGGTGATTGTGATTTCATATTTAGAATCTTCCGGTACGAGGGTAGCATTGATTTGATGATTCTCTCCATCTCGCAGACTTTTTATGAAATAATTAGCTTTTTTATATCCTATTCTGGAAAAAATAAGGTTGATCTCCTTATTTGCCGGTACGGATAATTTATAATATCCCTTATTATTTGTTTCAACAGCTTTAGTCGTTCCCTCAATATAAACTGTGACAATTTCTACAGGATTTTTGGAAATAGCATCTCTGATAATACCAAAAACCGTACTTTCCTGAGCGGAAATAAACATAGGAATAAGGATGAAAAACAATGATTTTATAATATTTTGCATATAATTTTTTTATAAAGATATGTAAAGCAAGTAAACGTATTAAAAATTTATCTATTTTTGTGGAAGTAAAAAAAATAACAATATTTTTATATTTTAAGTTTTTAGTGTGAAAACTCAAGACAAATACAAATAGAACAATGGGAAAAAAGGAAGATTTTATTGAGATTATTAATAATGGATATTCTTTTAAAGGAGATTCATTTATTTTAGGTGCGGCAAAATTAGGTGATGAGGTGTTGACTGATACTTTTGTCAGATTGCCTTTGAAAACATTTAACAGGCACGGATTAATCGCGGGAGCAACCGGAACAGGTAAAACGAAAACATTGCAAATAATCGCAGAAGAATTGTCCCAAAACGGAGTGCCATCTTTGGTTATGGATATAAAAGGGGATTTAAGTGGTATAGCAGCGGTGTCCAAGGGGCATCCAAAGATAGATGAAAGGCACGAAAAAATAGGTTTGCCTTTTATTCCCGGAGCTAGTCCTGTCGAATTTTTTACCTTGTCAGATGAAAAAGGTGTCAGATTAAGGGCAACAGTATCTGAGTTTGGCCCTATATTGTTTTCAAAAATATTGGACTTAAACGATACGCAGGCAGGAATTGTAGCAGTAATATTCAAGTATTGTGATGACCTTGATATACCATTGGTGGATTTGAAAGATATGAAAAAAGTATTGCAATACGTGACAAAAGACGGTAAGGAGGAATTTGAGGAGCAATACGGTAAAATGTCATCGGTATCACTCGGAACAATTTTAAGAAAAATAGTTGAATTGGAGCAACAAGGCGCAGAAGTGTTTTTTGGTGAACCGTCATTTGATGTTAATGACTTATTGAGAATTGATGAAAAGGGTAGAGGAATAGTATCGATTTTGAGACTGACAGATTTACAGGATAGACCAAAATTATTCTCAACGTTTATGTTGCAAATGTTGGCTGAAATATATTCTATTTTTCAGGAGGAAGGAGATATGGATAAGCCAAAACTGGTGATTTTTATTGATGAAGCGCATTTGGTATTTGAAGAAGCAAGTGATGCATTATTGGATCAAATAGAGGTTATAGTTAAATTGATTAGGTCAAAAGGCGTAGGTATATTTTTTGTTACTCAAAATCCCACAGATATACCAGATAGTGTTTTGAGTCAATTGGGAATGAAAGTTCAACATGCTTTGAGAGCATTTACGGCTAAAGACAGGAAAGCTATAAAGAAAGCGGCAGAGAATTATCCATTGACGGAGTTTTATAAGGTTGATGATTTGATTACAAGACTTGGGATTGGAGAGGCTATTGTTACGGTACTGAATGAAAAAGGTATTCCTACTCCTTTGGTACATACTTATCTAAGAGCTCCTCAATCAAGAATGGATGTGTTGACACCAAGCGAAATCGATAGCATCGTTAAGAGCTCAGAACTCGTGCCGAAGTATAATAAAGCAATTGATCGAGAAAGTGCTTATGAATTGCTATCCGAAAAAATGGAAGCCGCGCGTTCAGAGGAGCAAAGGGAAAAGGTAGATAACGATTTTAAAGAAGTTAAATCAAGGGGCAGAAAAGAAAAAAGTACTTTCGAGAAGATTATTTCAAACACTACGACAAGACAAATAGGGAGAACAGTAGCAAGGGAATTGACGAGAGGTTTGTTAGGTGTTTTGGGCATTAGAACAACTTCCAGAAGGAGAAGAAGAAAGAGTTCTTGGTTTTAAAAAATCAGTAATAGATGAAGAAATTATTGGCCGGACTTATTCTCAAGATGATTGGTTGGAAGGTAACAGGAGAACACCCCACCGATGATAAATTGATAGTGGTAGTGATGCATCATACATCAAATTGGGATTTTCCATTAGGTATTCTGAATAGGTGGTATTGGGGAATATTTGTTGCTTTTGCTATAAAATCAAGTATGTTAAAACCACCCCTTGGATTTATAATAAAGGCCTTGGGCGGATTTCCCGTGGAACGAGACCCTGCGAAGAAGAAAGCTAGTGTTGTTGAGCAAATTGTAGAGAGGATTAAGAAAGAAGATAAGATTATGTTTAATATAGCTCCTGAGGGAACGAGAAGCAAAGTGAAGCGATTAAAATCCGGGTTTTACCGGATCGCAGTAGATGCAGGAGTGAAAATAGTCCTTGTTGATTTTGACTATAAGACTAAAACAATCAGATGGGATAAAGCCCATGTTCCCGCTCCTACATTTGAGGAAGAATTGAAGATAATGAAAGAATTTTACAAGGATTCACAGGGAAAATATCCTGAAAAATCATTTGAGTTTTGATTGAGGAATGGAACCCACCTCAATCCTCCCTTGCAGGTCAGGAAGCAGCAACCTCCAGTGAAATACTTCGTTGATTTCACGGGGTAAACCTCAAAAGCATCACTTTTTTTTAAATTTGTGTCCTATGCTTTTGCTGTAGGTGTAAAGTTTAAAGGAGGAAATTGCATAGTGCCTCCACCACCTTGTTGTCCAATATCAATTTTACCATATTGAGCTTCATATTTTTTTATATTATCGTTCAATGCAGCCAAAAGTCTTTTTGCATGAGAGGGAGTAAGGATAATTCTTGATTTTACTTTTGCTTTTGGAACATTTGGCATTGTTCTTACAAAATCAATCACAAATTCAGCATGTGAATGAGCTATTATTGCAAGATTAGCATATGTTCCCTCAGCCATTTCTTCAGAAAGATCGATTGTTATTTGTTGTTGTACATTTTTTTCTTCAGCCATTTTATTATTATTTTTTTTAACTTAAATAAGTGGGAAAGTTATTTCCTTTAATGTCTATTTAGATAACTAACACAAATGTACTATTTTATTTTTATATTGGATAGGTGTATTTCATTTTTTCGCTTTTTTGTATAATCAATAAATAGATAGTAAATGTGAGAGTGGATATGAACGCAGGAGGGAAGTGTTCAAATTAAAGGAAATGCTTAAAAATTTTATACCTCAAAAATGGGTGTCCATTTACTCATCAAAAATTTCTTGCGCTTCACTTTACTACCCGCCTGCCGAAGTGCTTTGTACGGCGGGAAGGTTGGTATTTTGAACTCTCACTATGAAAACCCGTAAATAATGCGGGTTAACACTGAAAGTATTATTTTTTTTATTAATTATTGTAAAAAATATGAAACACATATGTTTTTCGTTACAAATTATAACTATATTTGTGGAGTTAGAAAAAAATATATGAAATGAATAATAAAATTAAATACTTATTTTTAGTAATTGGAGTACTTCTGTTTGTAAATGGCTATGCGCAATTGAGCATGTTTAATAAAGTTGATCTTATGAAAGGATTGACAACAAAAGTGATACCATCAGGGAGTAAAATAATAGTTTTCGATACTCCCCAAGACGCTTCTGATACAGTAAAATTCAGAATGACAAAATTTGATGAATGCAGACGTTTAGATTGGGTAAAAGATTTTGTAATCGATGATGTTTCCGGTGTAACTAAACTTGATGCTGTTACGATTGGTGATAATAATGGGGATGTATTTCTTCTATTAAAAAGTCCTTTTTATAGATTGGCTTTAGTGAAAATGAATTCTACCGGGGATATTTATTGGACTAAGACGATTCATTCCAAGGATGGAGACAATATTTATTCTGAATATTCCAATATATTGTTAAATGATAAGAATGATGTGCTGTATATAGTGTCAGGATATAAATCAGGCAATACTTCAATTTTCTCAATGGATTTGGATGGAAATATCTTAAGTTCAAAGATAGTTAATGGGTTTGAACACAAATCGTCTGTAATTAATGGTAATGGGGATTTGACAATGTTTGACAAGGGGACGGGGTATATGAGTATCGATCTGGATGATGATATAATAGATGCAGTTTTGTGGTCAAAATCTATTCCTGATACTTTGTTTTTTGATGAATTGAATAATCCGGTAGCTATTGCCGGCTTAGGAGATACATCGGTAATAACAGGAGTTGTAGATACACTATCCAAACAAGATACTGCTATTTATAGATTGGTGAAATTTGATAAAAATGGAGATATTGTCAATCAAACCAAGGGCTTTTATTCTGACAAGGCGGGATATTTTACAAATAACAGTTTGAAATTTAAACGAGGAGACAATAAGATCCCAAAGCCTATGTATTATATGATCAACAATAAAGTGTTTTTCTTTAACTCTAATTTGGAAAAAGGAGCAAATCCCAAAATATATAAATTTAATGACAGAGACAAATATGAAGTATTCTCAAGCTCATTGGAGATATGTGATGACGAATCTCTTGTGATGTCAGGATTTTGTTATGAAATAAAGGAAAATGGAGATATCAATAATGAGAATCCATATATGTTTTTGAGCAAAACACAACCGGGACCAAAATTTGAAGTTGAAGCGGAGACAGAGAACTGCCTTGCAGATTCTACCTCAAAGGAAATGATTGACGTCAATGAATTTGATGTTGCTACAAGTATATTATCAATGGATACAATTGAATTAATCGTAGATGATGTGGAATCCAGATTTAAATTGATTGAGGGATTTGAGGATGATTTTTGCGGAAAAGTAAAAATGGATAAAGAGAAAAGAGATACCGTTGAATTATGCCCCGGCGAGGAATATACATTTAGTTCTCCGACATTGAAATGTTCGGGCATGAATTTCTCTTGGAGCACTGGCGAAAGTGGTGAAAAATACTCTTCTAAAACAGTATCTGAGGCTGGTGAATATTCTGTAACAGTAACATTCTGTGATAGCGTAAGGGTACATAAATTTTTATATAAATATACTGAAGATGCTGAAAGTTGTTTCAAAGTATATTATCCAAATGCTTTTTTCCCGGAAAGTAAGGATGATACTTTAAACAGAATATTTAAAATGGTGATAGATACAGAATACAAAGAGAAAGATTATGATTTCACTTCGTTTGAAATGAAAATATTTGACAGATGGGGTGAAAAAGTGTTTGAAACTACTGATCCTGAAGAAGGATGGGACGGTACTTTCAGAGGAAGTGAATTGCCACCGGGAGCTTATCTATATAATATCAATTGGAAAGTTGATATTAATGGTAAAAAAGAATATCAAGGTGGCAAAAAAGGGCAAATCATGCTGTTAAAGTAATGAAAAATATTGCGCTAATAAGTGATACACACTCGTATTTCGGAGAAGATATCAATAAGTATTTGAAGCAGAGCGATGAGATTTGGCATGCAGGTGATATTGGGGATATTGAGACTCTGGATAAATATCGCTCCCTTAAAAAAACAAGGGCTGTATATGGAAATATCGACGGTCATGAATTAAGAAATGATATTCCCGAGCATCTGATTTTTGAGATAGAGAACTTAAAAGTTTTAATAATTCATATCGGTGGTTATCCGGGCAGATATACACCCAAAGCCAAAAGATTGATAAAGGAATACAATCCGGACATATTTATCAGTGGGCATTCACACATTTTAAAAATAATGCCTGACAAGGAGAATGATTTACTCCATATGAACCCGGGAGCTTGCGGTATCAAAGGTTTTCACGCTGTAAGGACTATTATTTTGTTTTCACTTGACAAGGGGAAAATTGAAAATGTAAGGGTAGTGGAGTTTGATAAGAGAGTGCCGGTAAGGAAACTGCATTAGAACCTCAACCCCCGACCCCTTCTCCTTTTAATGGGTTATCTTTTTTTATTAAATTTTACTTAAAAGGAGAAGGGGAGAGGGAAGACGCTTAATCTTTAGTAATAGCTTATAATCTTTTTAATGGTGATTTAAACTATGTAAAGATAATTTTAGATTCAAGATAATAATTCTGGCTAAACTATTTATCACCACAAGAAAATCAAAGAGCTTTTACTAACGACCAGACACAAGCTTCCCTCTCCTTTTACATATTTTTCAATGATGTAAAGTTGCGTATTAAAAGGAGAGGGCTAGCCTGCCCTGTGAAATTCATTTATGAATATTTCGTCAGGGGGTGAGGATATCAATTATAGAACCCAACCCGCATTGCGAAAAAATACAACTACTTTTTCGGGTGTACCAATTTCATTTCATCAATTAATCTTTTGGCTTTACCGTATTTTTCTATAATGAATAAGATATATCTGGCATCTACCATGATATTTCTGCAAATACTCGGGTCATAATACAAATCACTCATAGTTCCCTCCCATACTCTATCAAAATTCAATCCTATAAGATTACCATTTGCATCTAAAGTAGGACTTCCGGAATTTCCTCCTGTGGTGTGATTTGTAGCAATAAAGCACACAGGAACTTCTCCTGTTTTATCTGTATAGTTGCCAAAGTCTCTTTTATGGTATATGTCTAAGAACTCTTGCGGTAAATCGAATTCATAATCACCGGGCACATATTTTTCAATAATTCCTTTGACATGCGAGACAGGTTCGTAATATACTGCATCTCTCGGGTGATATCCCTTAACTTGTCCATAAGTTATCCTAAGGGTACTGTTGGCATCAGGGAAAAAACTATTATTAGGGAAAACATCCATTTGTGCTTTCATATATTTTTTTTGCAATGAATTTATCTTTGTTTCCAATTCATTAGTTTTGGGTGAAACCAATTCATCGCTTATCTTGGATATTTCTCCTGCAAAATTAAAAGCAAGATCTTTATCCATTTGAGCAATTGCCCAATCAATATCGGTAGTGTCAACGATTCTTTTTAGTTTATCATAATCGGTAAAAGGAGAATTGTAAATACTCTTAGCGAAATAAGCAAAGTCTTCATCGGAGGATAGATTTGATAAGCTTTTTGGTACGAATTCAGGACTCATACTTTTTTTATAATTTTTGATTAATGCCTCAAAAACTTCTTTGTCGATAGCTATGTCAAGCCCTTTGTACATTCCTTTTAGGTATGGAAGCAATCTGTCTTTGAATTTATTGTATCCGGCGGCTCCATTATTATTATAATATTTTTTTAGTCTATTGAGATAGCTCATCACACGCATAAAGTCATTGCTTCTTGAAAATGTTTCATAGATACTATTTATGGCTACATTATATTTCTCAAAAGCATTGTAAAGAGAATCCAATTTTGGTAAAATATCTCTGTATTTACTAAAATCTTTTCGCTCAGCAACTATTCTCTTAAATTCTTGTTCGTATTCTTGCTTTTTCTTGACAGCATTCACTTGATTTATTCCTTGGCTTTCACCTATCCATTTCTTCCAATAATTGGCAATTCCGGCAAATTTTGAAGCGTATTTTAATCTTGTAGCTTCATCTTTTCTCATGTGTTTTTCCATTACATCTAATGCTGCTTTCCTTATTTTTATACGAGCGGGATCGAGTTTATTTGCGATTTGATCAACGGCGCTCGCAGGTAAATACTCTTGCGTTCTACCCGGAAATCCAAATATCATTGTGAAATCATTTTCATCTACTCCATCAAGTGAAACCGGTAGATAATGTTTTGGAGTATAAGGAATATTGTCCTTGGAATATTCAGCGGGCAAATTGTCTTTTCCTGCATAAATTCTAAATATAGAAAAATCTCCATTGTGTCTGGGCCACATCCAATTGTCTGTATCCGCACCAAACTTCCCTAAGGATTCAGGGGAAACGCCTACAAGTCTGATATCCTTATAAATTGTTTTTATAAACATATAGTATTTATTGCCGTAATAAAATGGTTTGATTTCAATGACTTGGTAGTCTTCAATCGCTGTCGCTTTTTTTAGTGAATCAATATTTTTATCAATAATTGACTGAGAAATCTTGCTGTCCATATTATCGCTAACACCTTTCATAATGGCATTGGATACATCTTCAATCCTATCTACAAAAGTTACTGTCAAACCTTTTGCGGGGAGTTCTTCTTCAAAAGACTTAGCCCAATATCCGTTTTTTAGCAGATTGTTTTCAACTGTTGATAGCCGTTGGATATTACCGTAACCACAGTGGTGATTAGTCAACAATAAACCCTTTGGGGAAATGATTTCAGCAGTACATCCACCACCAAATTGAACGATAGCATCTTTAATTGAGTTTCGGTCTGTGCTGTATATGTCTTCGGCTTTAAGCTTCATGCCTAATCGGTGCATGTCTTTTTCGATATTCCCTTTAAGCGTATTTGGAAGCCACATTCCACCTTGCGCAGAGACAGAAGTAGCGATGAATATTAATAATAATACTTTAATAATTGATTTGTACATTATAGCTAAATTTTTTTATAAATATATTGCAGCAACTCCTGAAATAAGGGTTGCCATTATTCCTGAAAAATTAAGAAATCCAAAGATATAAAAATAAGAGGAATAATCAGCTTGTTTTGAGTAAAAATTAGGCACAAAAAAAGCTCTTCAGATTAATGAAGAGCTTTTTTTATTCTACAGCTGCTTTTTACTCAGCTATAAATTTATCAATATCTTTAGCTTCCGCTGATCTTGGAAATTCGGTTTTGATTCTTTTGAAGTACTTATTAGCTTCTTCTATCTTGTTGTCAGCTCTATAAAGCATTCCCAGTTTTTTCAAATAGTAAGGAGTCAATAACTCATTAGGTTTTTGATTTACTGCTTTTTCGTAATATGATTTTGCTTTTTCGAAATCCTCAAGTTCAGAATATGCATCACCTAATGCACCATATTTAGGAATTGCAGTCAATAGTTCATCCTCATCATAATCTTTCAAATATTCAATTGCAGCATCGTACATGCCTAAATTGAGATAACTGATTCCAGCATAATATTTGGCTGTATTTGCGGCTTTTGTTCCGCCATATTCATCGATGATATCAAGAAATCCCATATATCCCTCACCGGGATTATCCAATGCAAGAGTGAAAGAATCTTTCTCAAATTGCAACTCGGCTTGACTCATTTCTGCCATAGCTTCTTTTTCTTTTGGTGCCAACATTAAGTATTTATATGCAAAATAACCGGCAACAATAATCAAAATAGCAGCGACTGCCATCAAAAGTTTGTCTTGGTATTTGTCAAGAAAACTTTCTTTA
>Ga0256832_1003022_pt1 | contig 11482 bp, 3 predicted proteins | sample 134614metaG_FD_190534 | JGI IMG/M metagenome (GOLD analysis project Ga0256832, IMG submission 190534) | Hydrothermal vent microbial communities from Lau Basin, Pacific Ocean - 134-614 | ecosystem: Environmental > Aquatic > Marine > Hydrothermal vents | place: Pacific Ocean: Lau Basin | collected...
ACGAAGTCCGTCTTTCGTCTGCTCGAACACTATGGCATTCCGATGGCGACGACGATGCAGGCCACAACGCCCAGGGGAGCTGCTCAGGCCGCGCGAAAATTGGGTTACCCGGTCTGCCTCAAGGCCCTCTCCTCGGCGCTGGTCCACAAATCGGAGCATGGAGGCGTCGTTACCGGTATCACCTCGGAAGAGGAAATTCTCGAACAAGCCCACAGGATTCTCACGGCCCTGAAGCCCCAATACCCCGACATCGCCCTCGAGATCCAGGCCATGGCTCCGGGCCACCGAGAACTCCTCTTGGGTTTCCGCAGAGACGAGTCCTTCGGCCCGGTGTTCGCGGTCGGCTTCGGCGGCGTTGCGGTGGAAGTCCTCCGTGACGTCGCCGTGCGCGTGGCGCCGTTGTTCGAGAATGAACCGAAACTGATGCTGGACTCGCTCCGGGGAGCCCCGCTGTTGGGAGCGTTCCGAGGCGCCCCTCCCGTCGACCGACGCATCGTCGAACAGAGCCTGCTTCGACTGGCACGACTTGCCGACGACCTTCCCCGTATTCGCGAACTCGAGATCAACCCCTTCATCGCCGATCGGCCGGGGGGACGGACGCTCGGTGTGGACGCACGCGCTCGCATCAACCTCGAGCAGCAGTGATCAGAGTCGGTTGAGATAGGTGTTTCCGTGGAGGACCCTCAGGAAAGACCCCTTGTACTCCGCCACCCGCTCACGACCGAGACTGCGGTCGACCATCCGGTCGAAGTCGCGGACCATGGAGCTGGGAGCAAAGCCGAAATAGTCAAGAGACTCTTCCACGGACGACCCCTCTTCCACCTGAACGACGTTGAATTCGTGAGAATGTTCCACCTCGATGACCGCCTCATTCACGGTCCCAAAGAGGTTGTGGAAATCCCCCAGCACGTCCTGGTAGGCGCCGGCGAGAAAAAGACCGATGTCGTACTCGAGATCCTCTTCGCCATTCACCGGCAACCAAAGAAAGTTCTCGGAGCGACCTCGACCGATGAACTGATCCACCTTCCCATCGCTATCACAGGTGATGTCTCCGATGGTGGCGGGAATGCGCTCCGCGGCATGGAGTGACGAGAGTGGACAGACGGGAAAGAGCTGCTGCACCGCCCAGGAATCCGGGGCGGACATGAACACGGAAAAGTTGCAGACGAATTTGGGCGCCAGCTGCCTCTCCAACTCCTCCATATCGTGGGTCCGGCGGGACTGACGTCTCATGCGCTTTCGTACAGCGAAGCAGATGTCTCGATACAGGCACTCGGCGACAGCTCGATCCTCGAGCCCCACGTAGCCGAGCTTGAACCCGGAGAGGACCTCACGGAGCAACTGGGTTGCATCGTGAAAGGCCTCCCGATAGTTCGAATCGTCGATCTCCTCCAAGGTCACCTTCATGTCGTCGATCTGATGGGCCGTGGTTGCATACTTGGAGTAGTCGCGACTCTCGTGTCGGCCGACGACTCTCAAGGAGGAGACCACGAGAACGGCGTGATAAGCCGTCAGGGCGCGCCCCGATTCGGTCACGAGGATCGGGGGACGGACCCGGGCACGATCACACGTCTCCTTGACGATGTAGACGGCGTCACGGGCGTACTCCTCGAGGCTGTAGTTGACGCTCCACTCGGTAGCCGTTCGGCTGCCGTCATAGTCGACGCCCAGGCCGCCCCCCAAATCGAGGATATCGAGCTTCGGAGCCCTCGCCTTGACGACGCAGAACAGCCGAGCCGTCTCCTTGATGGCCGCCTTGAGATTTAGGATGTCACAGACCTGGGACCCCATGTGGAAATGCATGGCGACGAGATCGTCGATCATCCCCGCTTCTTCGAGCTCCGACACACCTTCGAGAATCTCCATGGTCGACAGACCGAATTTCCCCCGTTGTCCGGAGGAATCTTGCCAGCGACCGGTCCCCTCGGTGTGCAGGCGCGTTCGGAAACCGATGAGCACGCGGTGATCGAGCTTCTTGACCGTGGTGAGGATGTCGCGAATCTCCTGGGGATTCTCCGCGATGAGAAGCACCTTCCTGCCATGGCGCGCAGCATGGACCGCGAGTTCCAGGTAGTCCCTGTCCTTGAATCCGTTGCAGACCAAGAACGCCTCGGGGTGGGCGTCGAGGGTAAGCGCCAAACACAGCTCGGCCTTGCTGCCGACCTCCATCCCGAAACGCTGCTCGCGCCCGCTGCGCACCAGCGTCTCGACCACGCAGCGCTCATGATTGACCTTGACCGGAAAAACACCCCGGTAGGGTCGGGGATATCCGTATTCCGAGATGGCGTCGTCGAAGGCTCGCTGGATCCGCTTGCGGCGTTCCTCGAGAATCTGGGGGAAACGCAGCAGCATCGGATCGCTGTGTCCTCGCTCACGCAGCGCCTTCACCACGTCGACGAGCCGCACTTCCGGCCCATGGGGTCCCCGGGGGCGAATGCGGAGGAATCCCTCCCGGTCCGCTCGGAAAAAGCCAGCGCCCCAGTCCTCGATCCGGTCGCGGTCGATACGTTGATGATCGTCCGTCATGGCGTGGCATCCTAGGCCCCCCCATGAGAAACTCAACCCCGACGCCGAATCCTTCTCCGGCGACGGCGTTGCAGCGAGGACTACCTCTCCGAGGCGATGACCGACATGACCCCGTCGGCGGCAAGGACGGTGACGCCGCGAGCGGCCCCCTTCAGCAGGTAGATGCCCCGCTCGTCGGTTTTTCCCGTGGCCACGATGCGCCGGCCATTTCCCACCTTGACCTGGGCATCGGCCACCGGAACGTCATTGGGGCCCCGCGTGACCCAAACGCGGAGGTTTCCGTCGGTGCGCTGGAGAAGGATACGTAGATCCGTGACCATGACGACGGACGTCGTGAGACGTCCCATGCCCTCGAGGACGAGCAGATAGGCGCCTGGCTTCAACTCGCCCAGATCGATGGCGACCTCGCGAGCGGTGAAACGTGATCCTAGCTTGGACTTCTTTCCTTGCGCATCGGGCTTGATCCCTGTCAGATCCACTCGATTCAACGCCGAGAGGCTCTTGCGAACCGTGAAAACGAGTGGCAGATCGACCTTGAACAGCGACCATGTCAAGCCATCGATGTTCTTGACGCGCGTCGCAAGGCTGATCCGCTTGCCCGGCGTCATGCGGACGAGGTCGGGGACTTCGAAGACCTTCTCGGTGAAGAACATCCAGGACTCCCTTGCGTCCTCGAACTTCTCCTTGATTTGGCCGTAGTACTTGACCGCCTCGCCAATGCGACCTTCGACATGCGCGATGCGACCGAGATGATAGATCGCTTCATCGGAGAAGACGCTCCCGCCCTTGACCCGTCGCCCTCGATCGATCCCTACCCATCGGGGTTTCGTGAGCGCCTGAGCCGCAGCTTTCGCTCCTATCCAATCTCGCTCGGAGAACGCGGACTTGAGGACGAGCATCTGCGCGTTGTCGGCGAAGGGAGACTCCGGGTACAGCGACAGGAACTCTCGCGCCGAACGGGCCGCATGCTCCGCCATCCCCAAACGCGCCAAGTGATTCAGGTACGTCCAGGCCGTCTGATCCGCATCGGGCATCGTGGCCTCGTGCGCGAGGACGATTTCATACTCGCGCAGCCCTCGGCTCCACTGCATTCGCATCATCGCAGGAAGACTCGTATTGTCCTTCAGCTCGGGGGACGGAATCGAGAAGAATCTCTCCGCCGTGTCCACCCAGCGCTTCGCGACGCGAGCCGTGTCTGGTGCCCCCCGCACGAGGGCTAGAGCGATGGACTGGGCCCGCTCGACATCCGCAGTCGACTCCAAACACTTCGCGGCGCCCCACGTGGCGTCCAGGCGCTCGGCGATCACGGTCGCGTAGCGCCGCACCGCCGTCATGAAATCCCCCATCTCCTCATAAGCTCTGCCGAGAAGGAGCCTCTCCCCCGCCGTCAGTCCGGAGATCGGGAAAAGCGCCCCCTCGTCGACGGCGACCGCATCCTTCCAGTGGGAGAGCTCGAGATGGCATCTCAAGATGGAGCGTTCGACTTCGGAGCGCACTTCCTCCTCCAGGTCCAGATCGAGGAGACCGCGGAAATGCTTCAAAGCCTCGTCGTACATGTGATGCCCGAGAGCCAACTTCCCTTGGGCCAGCGACTCGTCGGGGGTGAGAGTCCTGGGAAGTTTTCGGGCGCTTGCTGCGGAAACGGGCAGCACGCGAACGTCGAGATCGCTCGCGTGCGCACGACGACTCGGATCATCCGCCACCTGGACCGTCGCCGGCAGCACCCGATAGGAACCGGGCCACGCAGCGACGACTGCATAGCGAAAACGATGCTTCCCCTTGCTCAGACGCCTCACATGAATGACCAGTGAGGTGGCCGTACGCTCCCACGGGTTACCACCCGCTTCGATCTCATCCTCCAACACCACGCAGCCGGCCTGGAGAGGCGCCTCGATCGTCAGGTATTCGAGAGTTCTTGGAACCGTCACATCCAGGATGACCTCGTAGATGCGCCCTTCGACGAGGTCCGGAAGGGATGGCGCATCCTTGCGTTTCGGGCGCGATTCAGGTCGAACGATCTCGTAGCCCGGCTCGACGGTCGCGTCACGCTGCTCGGGAGGCGTCCACTCGACAATCCGTCGGCTCATTCGGATCGGCCCCTGGGATGCCGGAATCTTCTCGGCCGGTTCGACCCATTCGACTTCCCAGTGGATCCATACCGGCCCAGCCCCGTGAGTTCGCACATCAAGGACGTTCTTCCCGGCACGCAGGATGGAGCCGTCAAGAGCCAGCGCGCGGTGCGGGGGCCCGCCTTCCGGATCGCGCTGCAACCGCCCCACGGAACGTCCGTTCACGGAGACCTCCACGACACCCTCCCAGTCCGCGAGAGCGGCGTGGGCGGAATAGACGCCCAAGGCGCGAACCGCTTCGGAAACGACCGACGGCGAGATTCCACGGTATCGATGAACGGTGGAACGTAGATAGGCGGCCAATCCATCGACGAGGGGTCCCTTCCGCTCCGCCTCGAGGAGTGCGCGCAGGACCACGCCCGAGGACAGAACCGGGCTCACTTCCCAGCAGCCCCTTGCGTCTCCACGGGCTCTCACGAACCCTCCATCCCTGACCAAACGGCCCTCGAGGACGGTGACGAGATCTCGCGCCTGTCCGGCCTGACGGCGTCGGAGCGCAGCGAGGGTGAGATGGGCCAGACCCGCCGGTGAAAGTCGCGACGAAGCACGCAACGTCTTGCGAAAGGCTTCCCCTATGTCGGAGGAGCCTCGAGAAAGGGCGTCGAGGAGAGCCGGGTGCCACGGGCGAACGGGTCCCGCCAACATCCTCATTGCCGCAGCATCGGCTGCACCGAGCGCCTGGCTGATCTCGTCGAAACCAAAGGTTTCCGCCCGGCGGAAGGCCTCCAAGGCCATGGCCGTGACATAGGGATCGCCTTTTTGCCCATGCCACCATGGGAACGACCCGTGCGAGTTCTGAGCCGCCGTCAACCGCTCGAGGTCTTCTCGCAATACCTGCTCCAAGAGGATCGCATCGAAAGGAAGACGCATACGTCCGGCGCTCACGAGGTCCATGATGTCGAAGAGCGCCAGCGCGCGCGCCGCCGTCCCCGCGACACCGCCGCCGCCTCGGGTCATGAGCCGACCGGCCAACGCCAGAACGTCGTGACCGACGCTCGCCGACAGAACGATCTGGCCCTGAACCGTCGGGAGAAGCGTCGACGCCGGCAGATCGACTTCCAGACGCCCTCTTCCTTCGATCAAGGCACTCGCCCCCGCAGCGCCGGGCAATCCGAACGGCTCGATCGTCAAGCTCTCCTCGAGGCTGTCGCGCACACCCGAGGAGGACTCGGCAAGCCCCTTGAGCGTCGCTTTCCCGAAACCGGATGCGTGCACCGGAATGCTCAACCGCGCGTCATCACCGGGCTCCACGACGGCGCTGGAGGACGTCTCGCCGTCCATCTTCAAAGCGCCCGAGACCTTCATGCTCGTCGCAATGCTCATCGACGAGGACGTGTGATTCGTGACATCGACGTGAATCGTCGTGCGATCCTTCTCGCTCAGATGGCGCGGCCCTCCCAGACTCACGGCGATGGGCTTGACCACCCGAAAGTGCGCCGATCCCTCCCCAACATGGGTGTCGGGGGAAGCTCCAACGGCTCGAACGGCCCAGGTCGTGATGTTTCCCGGGAGACGGAAGCGCAGTACCGCGCGCCCTTTTTCGTCGGTCATCACACCAGCTTTGAAAAACGCGACCGGTAGAATCCGTCGCCTCGGCGTCTCGGGAGCCTGGGGGCCTTCGTGCCCGGTGACCTGCTCAATAGCCTTCCGCAGGCTGTCCTCGACCGCCCCGAACTGAAGCTTGTTCCTCTCGATCTCCAACTCGTATGCGGTAGCGAGACTGGGAGTGATCAGGTGGACGTCCCGGATCCGGGAGCCAGGTTTCTTTATCGAACGACGCCCCATCCGGAGGCCCCCGAACTTCCCTCCCGCACCGCCACCGAGTCCGACCGCCTCGTTGTAGCGCGCCTCCTTGCGGCGCCCGTCCGCGGGGTCTTCCCCCACCTGGGCACCCTTCGGCTCCTCCACATAGAGAGACTTCCCCTTCTCGAGTGAGGGGCTATCGGCCGTCGCGCGCTCCAGCTCGTCACGGACCTTCTTCCACTCTCTCATCCGACGATCCGCCTCGAGGCTAGCTCGCAGGTCGGGATCGAGAACCCGCGCCGCCGCGACCTGCTTGAAGGCCGCCGTGGAGGAGGTCCTGACGCGATGCTTGCGACGTCCCCGGTAGAAGTGTCCCCGCACGTCACCGCGAGTGTCGGACGCCAAAGCCAACACGGCTCGGTCGACGACAGCCAACCCCACGGATGCCGACGTCGGATTCCCTGACTGATCCCGCGTCGTGATCTCGAGTTCGACCTCGTCACCGGGGCGATAGTCGTTTCGACGGGGTTTCACCTCGACATCCAGCCAGCGCAACACGGTCACCTCGTCGACGGCCGTCCTCACCGCGCCGTCATGAAGCAGCGCTGCTGCGAGGAAGACATTCGGCGCGTGCCTGACGGTGAGGGGCCATCTGACAGTGACTCGCCTCTTCTTGGGGACGACGATCTGATAGTCCAGAACACCGTCCGCCTCGAGCGTCAGGAGCATGGGACGTCCCACTGTGGGCACATCGAGGTACGCCGCCAACGACTCCCCCTCCCGCCAGACCGACTTCACCGCTGCGAGCCGGATGTCGTGCGCTTCTTCGAAGTCGCTCGAGTCAGCCCTCAAGGAGTGCATGGCTGTGATCGTTCCTCCCGCGGGGTCGGGAGCTTCGACGCGCAAGAAGAGGTCGCCTTGACCCTCAACCGGGATCTCGACCATGCCGCGTCCGTCCAGACCGGTCTGGACGGTGACTCTCCGGATCTCTCGAGGTTCCTGAGCGCCGCGCGGCTTGGCCATCAAGGCGACGACGCAGGAAACGGGCACAGGCTCCATCGCCGGTCCCACGGCAAACACCTCGGCCTTGATCCGATCACCGGAACGAAAAGCCTTGTTCTGCGTGACCACATGCAGGTGGAAACTCCGAGCCTCCATGAACATCTCGCCGTAGCCGGTCACCGCAACACCGTCCTCTCCAATCACGGTGGCCTGAACATGGAATCGGGCGTGAAGCCCTTCCGGTCCAGCCTTGACCGGGAAAACAAGATGCCCGGACTCATCGGTCTGGCCTTGTCCCTGCTCGACGAGGATGGCCTGGTGAGAACCCTTGTTCCGAGCGCGCTGGAAGAACCACGCGTGGTCCCGAAGGGGCGACGGATCGAATTGGAAGAAGCTCCGGTATACGCGCCACACGACCCTTCGATTCTTGACGGGTCGGCCGAACAGATCCTTCGCCTCGACGACGAAGGGAACGCGCTCCCCTGGACGTTTGGCGAAGGGTGATGGCTTCTCGGGCTTCACGGTCACGGCCATCCGAGCGGCTCGGAACTCGGCCACCTCGAAGGTGAAATCGAAGCCGAAATCCCGGTCCCTGGCCACCAACCGGCACTTCCCCAGTGGCATCTCCGGAGGAATCCTCCACTTCACCGAAAACATCCCCACGGGATTCATCTTCGCCGTGCGCATTGCTACGCGACGACCGCGCACGTCAAAGATCTCCAATTGAATCGGTGTCCCCGGGGCCGGCATGGTCCACCCCGTCCTGCCCCCGCGGCGGACGATTCCGAACACCTGGACTTCCTCGCCGGGGCGATAGATGGTCCGATCGGAGACCATCCAACCCTTCGGAGTGAAGTCCGGAGCATGCCCCTTCTCCGGCCTGGGTGCGCAACCGGGTGCGACCTGCCCCTCGTGTAGGACGAGGACCTGACGGGTCGAGGACTCGCTCTTGAAGTCGTGGAGCCAGACGCCATGTTCATCGGTCTCGCCTTCCACGAGCTTTCCAGTTTGGTCGATGACGAGAACCCTCGCACCTGGGACGACCTGGTCGGTACGGAGGTTCTGAACGAAGACCAGCATCTGCCGGGGTCCCTCCTTCACGATGGCGGACAGATCGCTGACGAGAACGACGGCGCGGGCTTCCCGCTCTCCGTCCTCGAGAGTGAGCGCATAGGCTCCGGGGGGGAGTCCCTTCTCCTCTCCCAGACTCAAGGGGACATCGATCTCCTCGAGGCGGTACGGACGGAATTCCAGGGGTTTGACCTTCAACTTCCGGGCGGCTTGCACGAGAGTGAGATCCAGTTTCTCGAATCCCCAGTGGTTGTGCTTCACCCGGAACCACGTCTCCATGCGAACGGGGTAGATTCGCAGAGTGGCTTCTCTTCGGTTGCGCAGGCTCACCCGGATTCGGGGCGTTTGATCCGTCCGGAAAACGGACGGAACGGCAATGGCCACTTCGACGGCCTCCATCATTCCGATGCGCCGACGACACTCGGCGGTCGCGGGAGCCGACGGACAGGCCTTGATCACCTCGCGGTACTGCTTGACGGCGTCGGCGAGTTCTTTGTTCTTCTCTTCCAGCAGGATTCCCCGAAGCAGGCCCGCTTGGGCCGCCGCCGCGGGGGCGGCCTCCCGATAGCGTTGGAACGCGGAGCGCCATGCGGAAGCCGCTTCGTCGAATCGTTTCGACTGCTGCAAGAGCCGCCCCTGCTTCACCGCAACCTCAGGAGCCTTGCCATGCTCCGCGTAGCGGCCCAGAAAGGCGCGCGAGGCGACCAGGGCGTCGTCCCACCGCTCCTCGCTTGACGCCACCTCGATCTGCTGAAAGAGCAATTCAGGCAGACGTTGCTGGACCCGAGGCGCCTGAGGATCGTCGGGGTAGGAGCTGAGAAACTCGGAGAACACGCCTCTGGCACCCGCGAGATCGCCCCTCCTCACCCGAGATTCCGCCGCCGCAAGGAGCATGGCGGGGGCGTGTTCGGACCCCGGGTGAAGGGCCAGGTATCGGCGGGCCTCCCGTTCCGCATCCTCGTTCTCCCCCACGGCAAGATAGGCGCTCACCAACTCGCGCCGCAGCGATTCGCCGCGTTCGTCCTGGGGGTACCGCTCCAAGAATCGCATCCAGTGGGCAACGCCCGCCGATAAGAGTTCCCGGGTGGTCGGCTTCGGAAGACCGTAGGTGCGGCCGAGAAGGATCTCCAAGTCCCGGAACCGTGACGCGGCGGGGTGACGAGACAATGCGTCGAGAGTCTCCCGCGCCTTGCCCCGATGACCGCCACCGAGTTCCACGCGGGCGCGCCGGTAGAGAGCCTCGGCGAAGAGATCGGGGTCGGGTTGCGGACCGTCGGGTGCGTGACGGGACAGGACCTCCGCCAAGGCGTGGGTGGCCTGACCGTAGTCGTTGACCTCGAGATGGGCATCGACTTCCCGCAACACGTACCGACTCCGATTCACCCCTTCCGGAAGAAGATGAGAGGCCTCGTGAAAGAGGAGAATCACCTTGGAGAAGTCGGGAGACGGCGCCTCGGCGGTCGGATCGGTGGACGTGGGCTGGGGATGAAGGAGAGCCTCCGCCCGGTCGACGAGGATCTTGGCCCACACCAGCCTCGCCGACTCGCTGTTTCTCGACACCGCCTCCTCGCCATAGATGCGAGCGGCTATTCCGCCCTTTCCCACCTCCTCGGCGGCCTTGGCCAGGAGGAATCTCGCCTTCCCCCGCCAGGAGGAGTCCTCGGCGATGGAGGAGATCGTCCGGGAAAGGTAGTCGAAGGCCTCCTGCGGCGTTCTACCTCTCAAGAGCACCCTTGCCATCAAAACACGAGCCTCGTTGGCGGCCTCCCCCTTGGGAGTCTCCCGCAACAGCCCCGTCAGCGTCTTCCTCGCGGCCTCGAGATCGCCTCGGGCCACCAGGCGCCGGGCTTCGCGCAGAGTCTTCTGCGGGTCCCCATCCCTCCCCGCGAGCGCCGTCCAGGCGAAGCTTCCGAAAAGGATGGACAGGACGGCCAGGCGGGTCATGATGGTCTTGAAACGCATGATGGACTCCCTTGATTGAGCGAATCGAAGGAGTGGACGCCCCCCGTCCTTGGAGGTTCGACTCTTTTTTTTCGAACGATTCACGGATGGACGGGTACTTGGATTCCGTGACGAAGAATGACGACGAATTCGAAGCGGCCTGGACCTCTTGCAAAGGCCGTCTTCACGCTTGGATCGGCGCACAGACCTCGCCCCACGAGGATCCGGACGCCATCTTCCAAGAGGTCTGGCTGGGTTATCTGCGCGCCATCAAGCAGGGTCGCACGCCCCGATTCCCCAGAGCGTGGCTATTTGCCGCGGCACGCCGACTCGTCTTGAAAGGACGAAGGCGACGCGCACCGCACCGCTTCACCGAAGAGCCCCCGGCGCGCATCACATCGGCGGAGCCGACGAGTGTCGAGGCCGCCATCGAGCGTCTCTCCCCGACCGCTCGCGAGGTCTTCATCCTTCGCGTGCGCATGGGTCTCACCTACGACGAGATCGCCCAGGTCCTGGAGATACCTCGCGGCACGGTGGCCTCGAGGCTCCATGACGCCGTGACGACACTCAGGCGTCAGCTGACAGCGGAGGGCTTTTGCACCCCCAAATGGAGAGAGAGTCGATGACGAACCCATCGTGTCCTCGCGCGGCCGAGATCCTGGAAGCGGCCACCGACCCGGAACGCCGGCCACTTCGGGCCGAGGCACTCGCGCACCTGCAGGTCTGTTCTTCTTGTCGAGGTCTCGCATCCGACGCCGCCCTGGTGGAGATCTTCGCGCGGGCCTGTCTCCCCGAACTTCCCGCAGCCCTGGACTTCCCTCCGAGGCGCCGTTTTCCTCGAACCGCTGGACAGATCCTTCGCGGTCGCGTGGGCCCTCGCATCGCGGTCGCCATGCTCCTTTGTCTGGCGTTTCTCTCAGGCCGCTGGTCGACCTCCCGTGACGATTCCCGCAAAGCATCTTCCCCGACCCGTCCGCTCGTGGTCCACATGGAGTCCCCCCAAAAGGCGGGACTTTTCTCCCAACGACAGCTCGTCATCGAACCCACACGATCACCGCGAGGATTCCTCG
>Ga0256832_1003023_pt1 | contig 11481 bp, 11 predicted proteins | sample 134614metaG_FD_190534 | JGI IMG/M metagenome (GOLD analysis project Ga0256832, IMG submission 190534) | Hydrothermal vent microbial communities from Lau Basin, Pacific Ocean - 134-614 | ecosystem: Environmental > Aquatic > Marine > Hydrothermal vents | place: Pacific Ocean: Lau Basin | collected...
AAGGCAGAGCAGCAATCAGCGCAAAATGCCTATGAAAAAGTTATGCAAAAATTTAAGCAGTCAAAGAAAAACAAATGAGTTCTTCCAGTAGTCGCACAGGCAGTGCTCACACAGACGCTCATACAAAGCAAAAAAAATGCGGTAGCGTTTCTATTATTGGTCGCCCAAATGTTGGTAAATCCACCCTGCTCAACTATCTGGTGGGTTATAAACTGTCAGCCATAGCAAACAAACCACAAACAACCCGCACCAATATTCGCGGCATTGTGAGTGATCAACTGGATAATACTGCCTACCAGATTATTTTTACAGATACGCCGGGCATCCATCAAAACTCAAAAAATCTGTTGAACAGAACACTGAACAGCGAAGCGGTAGCAGCCGTAGAAGAGGTTGATGCCATCATTATGATCGTAGAAGCCTTAAAGTGGACAGAAGAAGATGATTTTGTCCTGAGTCGTTTGCAGCACACCACAAAACCTGTTTTTTTGCTTGTAAACAAGGTGGATCGTATTCAGGACAAAAACCGCCTGTTTCCCTATCTGCAAGAATTAATGCAGAAAAGAAATTATCATGAAATCATTCCCGTTTCTGCCACCAAAGGTACAAACACTGACACCCTGATTCGTGCACTGCTTAAAATCCTCCCGCAATCAGAATTTATTTACCCGGAAGATCACATTACAGACAAATCCGTGCGTTTTATCTGCGCTGAACTGATCCGCGAACAACTGGTAAGAAATCTGCATGAAGAATTACCCTATACCACCGCCGTAGAAATCGAAAAATTTGAAGAAAGCGATAAACTGGTCACTATTGAAGCCGTCATCTGGACAGACAGAAAAAATCAGAAAGGCATTATCATTGGCAAAAAAGGCGAAACGCTGAAGAGAATAGGGCAGGCAGCCCGTTATTCGCTGGAAGAATTTCTGATGAAAAAAGTGATGCTTAAACAATGGGTAAAAGTAGAAGAAAACTGGCAAAATAATCCACGTCACTTAAATGAGCTGGGGATTATTTCCAACCGGAATCTTTAGAATTTGTCCGGGCAGAGTACGCGAAACGTGGGGGGTGCGGTATTTTCTCGTTCCCACATTCCACGTGGGAACGCAGCCCGGACGCTCCAGCGTCCCGTTCGTAACGCCGGAGCATGTAGGGTTGGTGGAGTTTACGCAACCAACCAGATTCGGTTGGTTTCGCATGGCTGCCACCAACCCTACGCAACTCAACACTACTACAAAAATATATAAAAAACAGGGGGGATGGGTATTGTCTTGAGCGGTGTTATACGAAGGAGACGAATATGCTAAATCAGGCATTTTATACGAAAGCAGTACATTGATATTGACTTCTTACTTGCTTTAAGGTTACACTTCATAATATAAACAATTGAAATTGAGGTCTAATAAAATGGAAGCTACAGCAAAGGATCTAAGATTCCACTCAACAGAATTATTAAATACAGTAAAAAGAGGCGAGGAAGTTACTATAACTTTTCGTGGAAAGCCATGCGCAAAACTTGTGCCCATTGAGGAAGATGAAGAATTAATAGAAAAAAACGAATTATTCGGAATATGGGAAAATAATAAAGAAACTGAGAAAGTTGATAATTATGTAAGAAACCTTAGAAAAGGTCGATTCAGTGCTAGTTGATACAGATGTTATCATTTGGTACATGCGTGGAAATATAAAAGCATATGAAATACTAAATAAAAACAAAGGCTTTAAAATTTCAGTTGTAACATATATGGAGCTTGTTCAGGGAATGAGGAATAAACAAGAACTAACACTTCTTCGTAAAGCTTTGAAAAACTGGGAAACTAAAATAATTTACATTACCGAAGAAATATCAAGCAAAGCGATGTTTTATGTTGAACAACATTACCTTAGTCATTCGGTACAGTTAGCTGATGCATTAATTGGAGCTACTGCGGTAGCACATGGTGAGTTTTTAGTATCAGGTAACGTAAAACATTATAAGATAGTAAAAGAAATTAACTTAACTAAGTTTGTGCCAGAGTAAGCCGCATCGTGTTTATCACCACCAGAAATTTAACAAACGTATAACAAATTGTTCAAATTGACAGTTAACACAGCCCACTTTTTGTGCGTTCGCTTCGCTCATTTCCGCACAAAAAGTGGGCTGTGTTAACTGCAATTTAGCAAGGCGTTATGCAGCCTCTTGAAAAAATACTTTCCAAATATCTGAAAGAATGATGATCTTGCTGATCTTGTATGAGAGAATCTGCCTAAGTTTTAGCTAAGGTTATATTTTTTATGAAGATTACTCACAAAGTACGAAAAGCAGTCATACCCGTTGCAGGTCTGGGAACCCGCATGTTGCCAGCGACCAAGGCGATACCCAAGGAGATGTTGCCGATCGTTGACAAACCGATGATTCAATATATTGTAAATGAATGTATTGCCGCAGGTATTACAGAAATTGTACTGGTTACGCACTCCAGTAAAAATGCCATCGAAAACCATTTTGATACCAGTTATGAACTTGAGTCTACACTTGAAAAACGTGTAAAACGCTCTCTTCTTGATGAGGTACGTTCTATCTGTCCGCAGCATGTGACCATTATGCATGTGCGCCAGGGTGTGGCGAAAGGGTTGGGACATGCAGTGCTGTGTGCCAGACCGCTTGTTGGCGATGAACCCTTTGCGGTTATATTGCCTGATGTGCTGATTGATGAATATAGTAGTGATCTTGCCAACGAAAATATGGCAGAAATGCTGCGTCTGTTTGATGAAAATGGCGAAAGCCAGATCATGGTAGAACCTGTGCCAATAGATCAGGTCAGTCATTATGGCGTTGCAGATGTGAATGGACACAAGCTCGAGCCTGGACGTTTCGCACCCATGAGTGAAGTGGTTGAAAAACCGCCAGTGGATGAAGCACCCTCCAATCTGGCTGTGGTGGGTCGTTATGTATTATCAGCCGCAATCTGGGATTTACTTGAGCATACCCCGGCAGGTGCGGGTGATGAAATTCAGCTCACCGATGCCATTGCGATGTTAATGAACAAAGAAACAGTCAATGCTTTTCACATGACAGGCAAAAGCCATGACTGTGGTTCCAAGCTGGGCTATATGATTGCCAATGTCGAATACGCGCAACGCCACCCTGATCTGGGTGCTGATTTTAAAGCCTATCTGGATAGCCACTGTTAGACTCGCCCTCACGCTCCCGTATTAAACTCGTTCCCATGCTCCTTGCATTAAACTCGCTCCCGCGTGGGAACGCATACGGAAGCTAAAACGCAGACCAGGTTTAGAACCGCCTCTCCTTTTACCTGCGCTTACTCCCTCGCTTATTCCCTTTTTTCTTGCGCGATTTTTTTGCCGCCTTTTCTTTAAAAGCTGTTTTTGGCTTGTTTCCGGTCAGTTGTCGCAATTGCAGTTTCTGCCCCATGATGCGCACCCCTTTGAGGTGTTTTTCAATCTCTTTGGGCATCCCTTCCGGCAGATCCACGCTGGTGTGATCGGGGCAAATATCAATATTCCGGATATACTGGCTTTCCACGCCCGCTTCATTCGCTATGGCGCCCACAATGTGGCGAGGCTCTGCGCCATGTTTTTTACCCACATCAAGACGGTAAGTGACCATGCCGGGAAGCGTTTCACCTCTCGGTCTTCTGCGCTTGCCGGAATTTTCTCTGGAATCTCTGCTACGCTGCCGTTTGTTATTTCTTTCATTGCCGCCAGATTTTCCCAGGCGTGAATCCGGAATATGATTGGGTGTAGCCAGAAGAGGGCGCTCACGCTGCACCAGAAAAGCCAGGGTTGAGGCGATTTCGCTCAGATCAAGTTCACTTTGCTGTTGCAGCTCGGTGATGATTTTTTCATAAAAATCCAGCTCCTGTGAAGCAGCGGTTTCTATGATCATCTGTTTGAAGCGGTTAATGCGCGCTTCACTAATATCTTCAGGTGATGGCAGTTTTAATGGCTCAATGCTTTGTCCTGTGGCGCGTTCAATCCCCTGAAGCTGGCGTCGCCCATTGGGTGGTACAAAGAGTATGGCAGTTCCCTTACGCCCCGCACGACCTGTGCGTCCGATGCGATGCACATAAGACTCATTATCAGCAGGCATATCATAATTGATGACATGCGTAATGCGTTCTACATCCAGCCCGCGAGCAACCACATCGGTGGCAACAATGATGTCGATCTGACCTTTTTTCAGGCGGTTGATGACTTTTTCGCGCATGGATTGCTGGATGTCACCATTTAAAGCCACCGAAGCATATCCGCGAGCCGCGAGTTTTTCAGAAAGCTCGGTGGTCATATTTTTGGTACGCACAAAAATAATAATGGCGCCAAATTCTTCCGCTTCCAGCAGGCGCGTGAGTGCATCCAGTTTATAACTGGTCTTGCCTGACCAGTAATATTGCTTGATGGTTGAAACGGTGCTGGTTTTGGTTTTAACCTTGATATCAACAGGGTTATGCAGGTATTTTTTGGTAATACGCTTGATTGCCGCAGGCATGGTTGCCGAAAACAGCACGGTCTGGCGCGATTCTGGTGTTTCCCTGAGGATGGTTTCAACATCATCAATAAATCCCATGCGCAGCATTTCGTCTGCTTCATCCAGCACCATTGCCTGCAAATTGTGTAGTTTCAGGGTCTTGCGTCGCAGGTGATCCATGATGCGCCCCGGTGTGCCAACCACAACCTGCGCGCCACGCCTTAACTGTTTTAGCTGGATGCTGATATTTTGTCCGCCATAAACCGGCATGATATGGAAACCCTTCAGATGTCGGGCATAGCTTTGCATCGCCTCGGCTACCTGAATGGCGAGTTCGCGGGTCGGTGCGAGTACCAGTATCTGGGTATCGCTGGAAGAGAGATCCAGGCGGCTTAACAGGGGCAGGGCGAAAGCGGCTGTTTTTCCGGTACCGGTCTGTGCCTGTCCAATCAGGTCATGCCCTTCAAGCAAATGCGGAATGGTTTCAGCCTGAATTGCCGAGGGCGCTTCATAACCGACCTCCTTAACGGCCTGTAATACAGGTTTGGATAGCTTAAGTTCCGAAAAGGAGATATTGGACTGATTTGACATGGGTTTGCACTCTGCACACTTATAATGCGCACTATAAAAGAGGGGCGCGCAGTATACGCGCTTCCTGCCTTTATCGCATTAATTATTTCTTGTGGCGGGGGAAGTGCGGTTTTTGAGATTGGCTCCCGATTAGCTCCCACCTGCACAGGCACCGCTTGAGCAGCAACATGTATCTGCTGCCTTGCCTGTATCTTCTTTGGGGCTGGCTTTATCGTTGTCCTTGAGATTCTTTTTATTGCCCGATTTGAAATCAGTCTCATACCAGCCCGAACCACCTAAACGAAAAGCAGCGGCTGATACTTTCTTTTTCATGGCGGGTTTACCACAGGCAGGGCAATCCTTTAAAGGTGCGTCGCTGACTTTTTGCAGCACTTCAACTTCATTTCCACATTCTTCGCAAACAAATTCGTATATTGGCATAGTTCACCTGTAAAAATTGATAAAACAAGATGACGCATAATATGGTGTGTTTAAAAAAATTCACAAGTCCGTTACAGCAAAAAAACGCTACATTATACTTGGAGACAGAATAAAAAATTATCAAAATCGATTGCATACCGACCGGTATGTATGTAAAAATAAGCGCATGTCAAAAACCTCCTTTTTCAAATCAAAACCCAAACAATGGTGGCATATCTGGTCTTGTGCCTATTGTGCAAGAGAGAATATAGACAAGCTTGACAAAAGCGCAGAAACACGCGGCAAGATTTTGATGGCTGCCTTTGAAGAGATCTATCAGCGTGGCTTTCAGGCGGCAAGTCTAAATAATATTCTGAAAAACACGAATATTACCAAAGGTGCCTTATACCATCATTTCAAGAATAAAATGGAACTGGGCTATGCGGTTGTGGATGAGGTCATTTACACAACATTGAAATCTAACTGGATTGAGCCACTTTCTACGACGGATGATCCCATTAGCGTTATGCAGCAGATTCTTGAGGAATCCGGAAAACAGATGACAGAAGAAGACGTTCGTCTGGGCTGCCCGTTAAATAATTTGTCACAGGAAATGTCGCCCATAGATGAAGGTTTTAGAAGGCGCATTATCAAGGTTTACCAGGAATTTCAGGATGCCATTGAAGCTGCCTGTGAACGCGGCAAAAAAGCTGGAAATATCCGTGACAGCGCAGACTCAAAAAAGTTGGCAATACTGTTTATTGCTACTCTGGAAGGTTGTTTGGGGCTGGCAAAAAGTACCCAGAGCCTTGATATTTTGATGCAGTGCGGCTACGGGCTAATCGAACAACTGGAGCTACTCAGACCACAGAAATTGCCGCATCAGGATGCTCACAAACAGGGATAACCATAAATATGCTAAAACAATTTTCTTATATGGTAGTTAAATTTCGCTGGCTTTTTTTGTTGCTTGCGCTAAGTACGATTGTGATTACCGCAATGGGGGCAAAATACCTTCATTTTAATAACGATTATCACATCTTCTTCAAGCCTGATGATCCGCGTGTCGTGGCGTTTGAGGATCTGCAAAATACCTATACCAAAAATGATAATGTGCTGATGCTGTTAGCACCAAAAGACGGCAAGGTATTTACCCGAAAAACACTCAAGGCGATCGAGGATATCACCGAAAGAGCCTGGCAAACACCTTACTCAATCCGCGTAGACTCACTCTCGAATTATCAGCACAGTGAATCTGTCGAAGATGATATGTCAGTTGCCAACCTTTATGAAGATGCCCGGAACCTGAGTGCTTCGGATCTTCAACGAATTAAGAAAATTGCGGTTAATGAACCACTTTTGCTGCATCGCCTGATTTCTGAAAAAGCGCATGTGACCGCGGTTAACATTACCATGGAATTTCCCAAAGTAATCAAGGATGAAAAGGGAAATGAAATGATCGCGGATCCGACCAGACAGGTGAGCGAAGTGGTTGCCTCAGTGCGCGCCCTGAAACAGTATATTAATAAAACCTATCCTGATATCAAGGTGTATCTGTCAGGCATTGTAATGATGAATAACGCCTTTGGCGAAGCGACGATTTATGATATGTCGCATCTTCTGCCTGTGGCTATCCTGCTGATTCTGGTTACTGTATTTCTTCTTTTGCGCAGTTTTACAGGGACTTTCACCACTCTTGTTGTCATTACGACATCGGTGGTGGTTGCCTTTGGCATGGCAGGCTGGCTGGGGATTGAATTATCCTCGCCGGTGATGTCGGCACCGATTATTATTATGACGCTGGCGGTAGCCGATTGCGTGCATTTATTATCCACATGGATTACAGAAATGCGCGAGGGTAAAGACAAGCTGGAAGCAATGCAGGACAGTTTACGAATAAACTTTATGCCGGTGTTTTTGACCTCGCTAACCACTGCGGTGGGTTTTCTGTCCCTGAATACCAGTGATTCCCCGCCGTTTCGTGATTTGGGCAATGTGGCGGCAATGGGAGTTGTCGCCGCATTTCTGTTCTCGATCTTTTTACTGCCTGCGATGGCGACCATCCTTCCGGTGCGGGTCAAACAGCGTGAAACCAGAACGCTTACTTTTATGTCCGGTTTTGCTGAAGCCACTATCAAGTATCGCAAGGCACTCCTGATTGGTATGAGTACGCTGGCAATCGTGCTGATTGCATTAGTACCAAAGAATGAATTAAATGATGTTTTTGTCAAATATTTTGACAAACGCATCGAATTTCGCAGCGATACCGATTTTATTGTGAATAATCTGACGGGTGTTTACTATATAGATTATTCCATCAAGACAAAAAATTCGGGAGACATTGCAAACCCCGAAGTGCTCGCCAAAATTAAAAAATTCAGTGACTGGTTGCAGCAACAGCCAGAAGTGATTCATGTTAATACCATTACTGATACCTTCACACGTCTTAACAGGAATATGCACGGTGATGATCCCGCCTGGTATAAATTGCCGGACTCACGCGAACTGGCAGCGCAGTATTTACTGCTCTATGAGATGTCATTACCGTTTGGACTTGATCTCAATAACCAGATTGACATAGACAAGAAAAGCACCCGTATTACTGTCACTCTGAAAACATTGTCTACACAAGAGGTACTGGCATTTGAAAAACGGGTAAACCAGTGGATGACAGATAATATCCCCGAGTTAAAAGCAATGGGAGCCAGCCCCACCATTATGTTTGCCCATATCGGCATGAAAAATATTATCAGCATGTTAAGTGGAACCACCATTGCACTGGTTCTAATCTCCCTGATTCTGGTGATTGCATTGCGTTCATGGCGTTATGGCTTATTGAGCCTGATTCCAAACCTGGTTCCGGCAGGCATGGCATTTGGAATCTGGGCGCTTGTTAATGGTGAAATCGGTCTGGCACTATCGGTAGTCACCGCCATGACACTGGGTATCGTGGTGGATGACACCATACACTTCCTGAGTAAATATTTACGCGCCAGACGCGAAAAAGGATTAAATGCAGAAGATGCAGTGCGTTACGCCTTCTCAACCGTCGGTATTGCCCTGTGGGTCACATCGGTTGCACTCATCGCAGGCTTTCTGGTGCTGGCGACCTCATCCTTTAAACTAAATTCCGGCATGGGCTTGTTGACTGCGATTGTGATTGCAATCGCCCTGCTGGTTGACTTTTTATTATTGCCACCGCTGTTGATGACACTCGACAAGTGGTTAAGCAAACCTGAATCAGTGGGGCAGCTACGGCATAACGCAGTAGTGCAGGGTGCCAAATAGCAAACAGGCAACGCTTTTTGGAATACCCATCCCCCCTGTTTTTTATATATTTTTAGCAGCAGCTTAAAGCTGTGTAAGCCTGTAAGATCATGGCATCTGCTGGAGAACAATGAACGCAGGCAGAAAGAATCTGTCTTAGCACCTGTTGATTATTATATTCTGGAGAAAAACAATGTTTACAAAAGCAACACTCACAAAAGCAATACAACTCATCTCGCTGGGCAGTGTTTTGGCGTTACTGTCAGTTAGCGCAATGGCAAAAGCACCACTAAACCCGCAGCAAAAAGGATTGCAAATTGCAAAAGCGGCGGACGCAAAGGATACAGGTTTCGGTGACTCTACCGCCAATATGATTATGATACTGAAAAACCGTGCAGGTAAAACCAGTCGGCGTATTATTCGCATCAAAACACTGGAAGTTAAAGGCGATGGAGACAAATCACTGTCCCTGTTTGACCAGCCACAAGATGTAAAGGGAACCGCCATGCTAACCTTTTCACATGGTCTGAAGCCAGATGATCAATGGCTTTACCTGCCCGCCTTAAAACGGGTCAAGCGTATCAATTCGCGCAACAAGTCCGGTCCGTTTATGGGCAGTGAATTTGCCTTTGAAGACCTCGGTTCGCAGGAAGTCGAAAAATACCGATATAAATTTTTACGCACAGAAAAATGCGCCAATGGCTGGACCTGCAACGTGATCGAGCGTATCCCCGCGTATAAATATTCGGGCTACAGCAAGCAACTGGTATGGCTGGATACCAAAGAATACCGCCCCGTCAAAGTGATGTTTTATGACCGTAAAAATGCCCTCCTGAAAACACTCACAGCAAGTGGCTTTAAACAATATCTGGGAAGATACTGGCGCCCCACAAGTATGAGCATGGTGAATCACCAGACGGGCAAAAGCACCATTTTGCAATGGTCAAACTACAAGTTTAGAACCGGACTGACAAGCCGGGACTTCAACAAAAAAGCCATCGCGCGATAATACAGGCACATGAAATTACTTATTCCGCCGCCCGTATATGCCCTGATGATAGCAGCCCTCATGTGGCTTCTGAATCGCTATATTCCGGGTGTGCAGTTGATAAATGCACCCTGGAATAAAGCAGGTTTGCTTGTGATCCTGGTCGCAATCATGTCTGATTTCTGGTCAATACGCCTGTTTTTTAAAAAACATACGACCGCAAACCCCATGAAACCGCAAAACACCACCGGGCTGATTACCACAGGGCTTTATAAAATAAGTCGCAATCCCATGTATATGGGGCTGCTGACAGTGCTTGCAGGCTATGCAATCTACCTCGGCAGCCTAACCCCATTTTTGGGCTTGCCAGTGTATTATTTCATTATTACGGAAATGCAAATCAAACCCGAAGAAGCCATACTGGAAGACAAATTTGGGCAGGAATATCTGGATTATAAAAGTAAAGTAAGGAGATGGCTGTGAACACTCAAAGGCAAATACTCATTTTATCCGCTCTGCTAGCGACACTTGCCTCGGCAAGCATCAGTGCGGGAGAACTCTCAGGCAATATCTCGCTGCAAGGCAGGTATTTTAACAGCGATGGCGCTTTCCCCGGACAGCAAAAAAACGGCGGCATTTCTTTAAGCCTGCAACCCGAATATAAACACAAATGGAATAATGAACATTCGCAATTTACCTTCACGCCCTTTTACCGCTGGGATAATCAGGACAAGGAGCGTAGCCATGCCGATATTCGCCAGCTTGACTATGTTACCAGCAAGGGTGACTGGGAATTTCAGGTCGGCATCGGCAAAGTCTATTGGGGCGTGGCAGAATCACAGCATCTGGTCGATGTAATAAACCAGACCGATGCGGTAGAAGGCATAGATGGCGAAGACAAACTCGGTCAGCCGATGCTGCGAATGAGCCGCATCAGCGACAATGGCTCACTCGATCTGTACGTTTTACCCTATTTCAGGGAGAGAACCTTTGCCGGACGCAAAGGGCGTTTTCGCACGCCGCTTGTTGTTTATACAGATCATGCCAGCTATGAATCTGCGCGCAAGGAAAAGCATGTGGATTATGCACTGCGCTGGTCAGAAAGCGTTGATGAGCTGGATATTGGCGTACACTACTTTAAGGGCACATCACGCGATCCGCTCTTTAAACCCAAAATTAAAAATGGCATAGCCGTCGGCTTGCAACCGCATTATCCATTAATGAGCCAGATAGGTATCGACCTGCAATACACCGGCGAAGAAACCATCTGGAAATTTGAAGGCATCGCCAGAGGCTATAATAGCGGCACGGGTCTAAAAGACTACGTCGCAAGCGTAATTGGCTTTGAACACAGCTTGCCACTGCTGAATGACTCCGGTCTGGAAATGACACTATTAGGCGAATACCACCATGATTCACGCGGTGAAGTAGCCAACGCACCCTTTCAAAATGATCTATTTATCGGTACCCGCCTAAGCCTGAACGATGCTGACAGCACCGAACTGCTTGCAGGCGCCTTTGTCGATCTGGATAACCACAGCAAAAGCCTGCGAGTAGAAGCCAGCCGCCGCATTGGCAAAGGACTGAAACTCAACCTCGAAGCACAGGGCTTTAGCGATATTGACAGCAAAGACCCCGCCAAAATCTATGAAAAGGATGATTATTTACAGATAGAACTTCAGAAATACTTTTAGTTCTTCAATGCTCCCTGTAAGGCAAAGTGTCACAAGACAGAGGACAGAGGACAGAGGACAGAGGACAGAGG
>Ga0256832_1003024_pt1 | contig 11477 bp, 7 predicted proteins | sample 134614metaG_FD_190534 | JGI IMG/M metagenome (GOLD analysis project Ga0256832, IMG submission 190534) | Hydrothermal vent microbial communities from Lau Basin, Pacific Ocean - 134-614 | ecosystem: Environmental > Aquatic > Marine > Hydrothermal vents | place: Pacific Ocean: Lau Basin | collected...
AAACCCATACGGTTTACGACAATGGAAAAAAAGTGCGGTCAGAAACCCTGACTTATGCCAAACAAATCAAAAACAATATTCAAAAAGACGATGAGATATTGACTTTTAAAACCTATTTGCCTAAACCCGAAAACAAATACGTTTTAGTACGGTTTGACAGTATCCAAACCACTTCTCAAAAATTTATCAAGAAAAAAATCTTGGAAACGCTTAAAAATCACGGGCTAAAACCGGTTAAAAACATAGACCCCGTAAAGGAACGCGAATTATATGGTATTTTACACTTCACTGATTTTAAAATCAAATTGAAATCCAAAGACAATGCTAACAAAAAATTTGTGACATTTATTGCTTTTAACATGCAATATCAAGACCTGAAAAATGAGAAAAATTTTGAAAAAAGCTTCACCATTACGCCTGCAACTGCTACAAAACCAAAATACAGCAGCCATTATACCCGTGACAAAAAGGAAGCCTTTTTTAAAACTTTAAGTAATCTGACTAAAAAGATAAAAGCCTTTGCGGCAGCTAAATTCCCACTTTCGGGAATGGTAAGAAAAAAAACAGGAAATACTAAAAGCATCAGTGAAGTTTATATCAATTTGGGTAGGCAACAAGGCGTAACCAAAGGTGATATTTTTAATGTATTAAATGCACAAGGCGCCATTAAGGCACGTCTTAAAATTATCTCAGTAATGCCTGCTGTCTCTATTGCCAAAGTAGAAGATGGTCGAGAATGGCTGGCAACACAACTACAAAATAAACAGCCGGTTGCCGCTGTAAAATCTTATGTAAAAAAATAAAATAATGAAAATATCACGTCTTAAAATATGGTTAATTATTTTGATGACACCGGCATATCTGCAATCTTATGCCCAAATAGATGTATTTGATGATGAAATAGAAAACCGGAATGGTATCACATACTATGCCAACCAACCGCTGACCGGCACGGTTTACAGCAATGATGAGGAAGAAATCCCAAACAACTGCCAATGCAGCCTTAAAGCACATTATACCAACGGCTTACTCGATGGCGAAAAATTGCAATTTTTTAAAAACGGTAAACTAAAATTTAAAGGCAGTTATCAAAACGGCAAAGCTACCGGAACACATCTAAAATATGATAAAAACGGACAAGTTATCCAAAAAACCTCTTATAAAACCGGCGAACCGGTTGAATCAAACTACTATGACAAGGGTGAAGTCGTCAAAAAAGATATATTTCATAACGGCAAATTAGAAATCACACAAGAATTTGAGCATCAAAAATTGATCAAACAAACCAGCTATTATCCTGACAAAATAGAAGTTGTTGAATATTTTGAAAACGGTAAACCCAAAGTAAAAGCTTATTACAAGAACCAACATAAAACCGGACAATGGACTTATTATGATGAAAACGGTCAAAAAATTTCAGAAAAAATCTACAACCATGATGAATTGTTAGGGGAAGGCGCCTATAAAAACGGAAAAAAAGATGGTGTTTGGTATCAATACAGCCCCGACAAAAAAATTAAAACCATACATATTTACCAATCCGGAAAATTAATCAAAACCAAAACTGAGAATAGTGCTTATGCTATCAAAAATTATAATTTTAAACCCGGTGAAATAGTCCTAACCGAAGCCGATAAAATAAACGGTGACACTTATTATTACGCATGGAATCCGATGATAAAACCGGCTGATCATCCTGATATAAAACGTCTTAAAAAAGTTATTACAAATTTAGTTCGACGTCATGCTGACATGACAGCAACAGATTTAAGCCCCATAGGTGACCAAAATTTGTCTTACCGGTTTGAAATACATGATGCCTCCATCACTTATAAAACATTGAAACATCAACGCACACGCACCGTCAACGGAACGGAACAAAAATATTATGAAAATGAACATTTGGCTACGGCCGAATTTAAAATATATGTGTATCCGGTAAGCAGTAATGACATAGCCGATATTATGAATTTTAGTGCTAGCTCAGAAGGTAATCTGGCAACCGGCATCTTAACCGCAGCTTTGGGAGCTTATCCCAAAAACCGCGAAGAAGCCCTCAACCGGCTTTTAAAACATATTAACATTTATAAACTGGCGGTTAAATATTTTCCGGCTTATACGCGCATAGCAAGCATCAAAAGTCAAAACAGCAAAAAGATCAAAGCCATCAAAACCGACAGAGGGATGTTCGATAAAGTCTATAAAGGCGCTTATTTTAGAGTTTATGATGAAGACACCGGAACTTTTAGAGCCCTCATCAGAATTTACAAAGCCGAAAGTAATTTTGCTTTTGGTAAAGTCAAAAAAGACGGCGATTGGCTAAAAAATTATATCATAAAACAGCCGCAACCATGGTTGAAAGAAGTGTATCCGAAATAACAAAATATTAAAAATCAATTATTTAATAAAAAAAATTCAGCTTTTAACCTAAAATTACAACCATGAAACAATCTTTCTTATCTGCACTCGAAAACAAATATTATTATGCGGTCAGTCGTTATTTTTGGCACCTAGTTATTGCGCTGGGAATACTTGGCATCGGTGCCGGAATTTTGGTCTATTTTTGGACTTTGGTCCCACCCAAAAAACAAGAAGTGGTCAAACAAGCCTATCCGCCTAAACCCGAATATCCTCAACTTAAAGAAGTCAGCTTGGAAGACATCATCCGTGCCTTGCCTAAGAAGAAAATTAAAAAAACTACACCGGTTTCTACCCAAACCGAAGAAGACTATACACCTAATAATTATCAAGAAGAACAAGAAGTTGTCAGTATTGACTCTGCTGCTTTGGCTACTTTTAACCGCTCATTGGGACAAACCAAAAAACTCATTGCCGTTGAAAACAACAAAAATTTTTGGGAAGATACTTATGTCAAAAAATTCAACAGTGAACGGGACAAAAAAATGTATAAGAAAACGCACGATCCAAGTCTATACAAACTGGTGTTGAATCATCCGGGATTTAAAACCCGTTTTATTAACTTTACTGACAATCAAAAAATAAACTCTTATTATGACAAAGCGGATTTGTTAGATACTTATAACTTATTGTTGCAACACTTAGATAGTCTTAACCGTATCAAATTTATCGATAGAATAGGTTTGAAATTACCGGTTAGAAAATTAGGCACCAAAGAAATTTATAATCGCCTAAGCACTATCAGTTTATTGGTAGATAAAGTGCCGGCAAAGGAACAATTGCAACTCTTTAATATATTGTGGCGATTTATCAAAAACAACCCTAATGACGGCATCCCGTTGATTAAATATATTGCTGACATTATAAATCAGGTGCCTTATGAGGTTCGTATGGATTTTATTAAAAACATTTTGCACGAATACATCGCACATTACAACAATAACTTATACGGACTGCGGGAAGCCACCAATCATTTTATGGATAAAATAAATAATCTGGAAAGAGACAGAGTGCCATTGGCGTTAAAAATTTATTATAAATTATACCGGAAGAATAATCGGGAACGCGCCCGTCAAATAGCACAAATAGACCATGATTACAACCAAAAAATTACAACAATCGACAACGAATATCAAAACGCCTTGGCACAAGCACAAGCCGATTATATGCAGGCTAAATATCAAAAACAATCATGGCGACAATGGAGTTACAAAGGTATTTTTGCCGGATTTGTAAGCTTGTTACTGTTCAGTTTGGTATTGCTTATCATATCAATGATTAGGAATGTTAACCGTTTGACAGAAGCCATGTATGAACAAAATCATAGTTTTCAAAACCAATTAAACCGGGTTTTGGACAGCCATGTCACATCTATCCAAAAAAATACTCAGGAACATCAAAATGAAAATACACCAAAAACCAGTGAAAACACACAAAATGTTGATGATAATTGAAATATTCGATTTACCCGCACGGGTAATGCTAATTTTTTATGAAAAAAATTAAAAAAATAATAATTATGCTAAAAAATTTCTTATATTTGCATCAGGATACCCACCGGACTCCCCGCAAAAATTTATAAATAGAATTCTAATTATTAAATGGTATCAATTTAATTGATATTGTAGACTCTATAACTATGTCCAAAAAATTATAAAATTCAGTCGGGAATCAGCCGAAAAGCCGACCAAAAATTCCGGAGTAGGCATTAACTAAAATTTATTATTATGAATACAAAACTGACACTTTTAATCTTAATGTTAATAGGCTTTACATTAAATGGATTTGCACAAGGATTTGGGCTAAATGTTAATTATAATGCAGCAAAACTCAAAGTCATTTATGATGGCAAAGTGCAGCCCGAAGAAGATTTTGAACACTACAACTCACTGCCAGGATTTGGGTTAGCACTCAATTATGATATTGAATTGAGCGAAAATCTATTTGGAGAAACCGGCTTATCATATCAATTAAAAGGCATCAAAGAAGTTGTAGAAGATGAAGGAAATAATGGTTCAGATTTAGTATTGCAAACCAAAATCAACTACTTACAAATTCCTTTACACTTAAAATACAATTTTGAAATTGGTGATGAGACTTATATATTCGGATTTGGTGGTTTTGATATAGCTTTTGCTTTAAGCGGAACCTATTCAAATGGTGATGATAGTATCGACATAAAATTTGGCTCAAGTGAAAGTGATCACTATACATCATCAGACTTTGGTTTTACTTTAGGCACCGGCATCTTATACAATAATTTGGAATTTCGTTTGGGCTTTTCAAACGGACTAAGCGACATTGACCCTGATAAAGATGATGAAGCATACAACCGAGTATTCTTTATAGGAGTAGGATACCGGTTCAACAACTAAGTTTTGTTTGTTTGTGTTGTTTTGATAAGGGTTTGATTAAAACCTATTTTGTTCTCATTTTAAGTTTAGATCAAACCCTTATTTAAAAAATTTTAAAAACCTAAAATTCACCATAAAATGGCAACTAAAAAAGTAACAACTCGTAACCACAAGCTTTATAAGATTAGCATATCGGACAATAAACACTATATATCAGTTTATAAGGGCGGTTTCTTAGAAAATTATAGCCGGATTGGTGAAACCCGCAACTTGGAAGATGCTTTAAGTTTAATCCGATCGCATTCCGGTTCGGAAATTAGAAATATTCGATAAAAAATAATTGTATAACCTATAAAACCGCAAGCTTATGAAAACACAAAGCCAAGGGGCGCCACCAAAGCGCCATAACCGGATACCGGGAGTGGTACCGGTAGTTCAACAAGCAAACTTGATGTCTTATGTCTAATCAAGTTATATTAGTTGGTAATGATAAGCAACATTACCAAAACATGCGGCAAAAATTAATGAATTCCGGTTTTTATGTCGCCTATATTCACAAAGCCAGCTATGCTTTGGCAGCTGTTAAAGACAACCATCCCGTTGTTGTTGTAACAGCCAAACATTTACAGGACAAACTTGATGTATTTTATTTGTCCAAACAAATGACCCAAAAACATATCCCGGTTATTTTTATAGCTGAAACAGACGACCGGCAAACTTTTGACCTGGCCATGCATGCCGGGGTTCAGGCTTATTTTGTCAAAGAACGACATAATGAGCTTGATATTATCCGGCATATTCAATTGCTAGCTCAAAATCAAACTTTTGAAAAAAGCCTTTTGCCACACACTTCAGGTCAAAAAACACATCAAATAGGTTTAGCCGGACTGACAACCTATTTACAAAAAATCAAACAAATGGGATACAACGACATCTCACGAAAAGTCATCCGGTATGATAAAATCATTTGGATTTCAAATGATAAAAAACATCTCAAACATGATAATTATATTTGGTTTGAAGATGTTAACGGAAAAATTTACTATCTTAAAGAATCTTTAAGTAGTATATACCAACGAATACCGAAGCATTTTGCCCGAGTCAATGACAGTTATATTGTCAGTTTATTACCGGACTATCTAGAAGGTCGTATTAACGGTAACAATATTGTCGTAAACGGACAAAGATTTAACATTACAAGAACTTATAAAACCGAGTTTGAAAGACGATTTGCACAATTATATGCTTAAACCATGTAATACAGACCGGTTTTAAGCAAACTTACCGGATAAACAAAATTTTATCCGGTAAGTTTGATAAAAGAAATAAATCAAAAAAAAAATTTATATACAAAAACACACCTAAAATAAAACTTCTTATTATGAAAACAAATAAAAAACTCTTTTTTATCATTGTTGCAGGTATAGGATTCATTTCCTTTTTTTTGCCTTGGCTTGGAGATTTTCGAAGCATGAGCGGTTATGATTTGGTTACATCGGGACAGAAACTTGACAAAGACGCTCTCTTTTTGGTAGGTTTACCAATTTCATTCTTACTGGTTATAGTATTAAAAATAGCTAAAAATATTCCTAACATTGTCATAAAGTTATTTGAGATATTACCCATTGCCATAATTATAATTATTTACATAAAAATATTCGGCACGGGTAGTCTGAAAGACTTAAAATATTTTTTAGATGATGATATTTTTAAAATTTTGGGAATTGGATTCATTTTAACCCTATCATCCGGCATTATACTCATTTTTGACCCCTTAAATAAAGAAAACAACGATTAAACTCAATACTATGAAAAAGATTAGCTTACTACTTTTATTTTTTGCAATAAGCTTATTGCAAGCCCAAGTTCCCCAAAGTGAACGCGACGCTTTGGTAGCCCTTTACAACGCCACAGACGGACCCAACTGGACATATACTGACAATTGGAATACCAGTAATCCCGTCAATACCTGGACCGGCGTGACGGTTGAAAATATTAACGGACAAGATCATGTTACAAAAATTGAATTAAAACGAAAAAATTTAACCGGAAGTATTCCTTCGGAAATAGGTAACTTTCCCTATTTAACAGTCTTAAACATCGGCAATAACCATTTGTCCGGAACTATTCCTACCGAGATTGGCAATCTGACTAACTTAATGTTTTTAAGATTATCATTTAACAATTTATCCGGGACTATCCCAACCGAAATCAGTAATCTGACAAACTTAAACTACTTGAGTTTGGCATTTAATAATCTGTCCGGCGCTATCCCTGCAAGTTTCGGTTCATTTACAAGTTTAGAATATCTTTTCTTTAGTAGCAACAAGCTATCAGGAACAATACCGGATTTCAGCTCCAACCTAAATTTACAATACTTATATGTGTATGAAAATGATTTCCAATTTGCTGATTTGGAACCGAATTTCAACGCCATATTCAGTCTTATTCAAACCAATAACGGCTATTTTATTTATGCACCTATGAACAAATTGGATACGGAATTATCCATTGATATGGTCCCCGGCAATACATACACTTTTAATATGCCCACAATCAGTGGAACTGGCGTAACCTACCAATGGTATCTGAACGATATCGCAATTCCTGGTGCGACAAACCCAACCTACACCATCAACAATGCTCAAAACTCCGATTTAGGAGATTATATCTGTAAAGCCAGCAGCCCTGTTATCACAGATTTAACTATTGAAAGAAATGTCATACATCTTTACGGGACAATCTTACAATCTGATAAAGATGTCCTTTTGGCATTATACAATGCTACCGACGGATCTAACTGGACCCACCACGACAATTGGAATACCAATGCAAAAGTGCATAATTGGTATGGTATTAAAATGCGAGGTAATCGTGTTATTGAAATAAAATTGGATAATAATAACTTAAACGGCACCATACCTGCCAGTATTGGAGATTTGTCAGAATTAATAGATTTAAATTTAAGCAATAATTACGGCTTAAACGGAAACATCCCTACTGAAATCGGTAATTTATCTAACTTGGAAAACCTATGGTTATTTTCTGATAATATTTCTGGAAATATTCCAACCGAAATTGGTAATTTATCCAATTTAAAGGTTTTATATCTATGGTTTAACCAACTTACCGGAAATATACCGACACAAATCGGGAATTTGACCAATCTTGAAGCATTAGGAATTGACTATAATAACCTAACTGGAAACATTCCTGCTAGTTTAACAAATTTAACCAAACTAAAAGAATTTTGGATATCTCACAATCAATTAACAGGTGATATTCCATCCGGACTATTTAACAATATGCCTGATTTAGTGTATGTTGCAACTTATGAAAATGACTTTACGGGAGAACTTGATTTATCTCACAATCCAAAATTATACGGTATCTGGACAAATGATACCCAGATATCCACCCTTGACATCCGCAACGGCCATAACAATAATATACAATCATTTCGTGCAAACAACAATCCGAATTTAACTTGCATATTTGTTGACGACAAAACTTATGCTACAAATACTTGGACAGACATTGACCCTACTGCACATTTTGTAGAAACCCAAGCGGAATGCGATGCATTACATCAAGAACGCGACGCTTTGATAGCTCTTTATAATGCCACTGATGGACCCAACTGGACAAATAAAGATAATTGGAATACAAATCAACCCATTGGCACCTGGTACGGTGTGACCGTTGAAAATATAAACGGTGATGAGCATGTGACAAAAATTATATTACCCAACAATAATTTAACCGGAAATTTACCTAGTGAAATAGGAAATTTGCCATACCTAAGAGAATTTTTTGTGTATAGCAATATCTTAAGCGGCACTTTACCAGCTAGTATAAGCTCACTGACGCATTTAGAGAATATTCATCTTGAATACAATCATCTTTCCGGTACTTTTCCGGATTTAAGTAATAATCCCAATCTAAAATTCTTGTCTATTTATTATAACGATTTTCAATTTGCAGACTTAGAACCAAATTTCAATGCCATCAATACACTTATCCAATCAAATAACGGAGATTTTAGATATATACCAATGAACCCAATAGACACGGAACTATCCTATGATATGGTAACCGGCAATAACTATACTTTTAATATGCCCACGGTCAATGGTACCGGTGTCACCTATCAATGGTATCGCAATGATACGGAAATACCAGGCGCAACAAGTCAAACTTACACCATCACTAATGCACAACACAGTGACTTGGGAGACTATACTTGTAAAGCCAGTAGTCACGTTATCCCCGATTTAACTATTGACAGAAATGTTATTCACCTATATGGTCCGGTTATCCAATCTGACAAAAACGCTTTAATGGCTTTCTATTACGCAACCAATGGGGCTAATTGGAACCACAATGACAACTGGAATACCTCAGCTCCCGTATATAATTGGTATGGTGTAAAGGTTCAAGGCGATAGAGTCTCACAACTAAATTTTTACAGCAACAACCTTAATGGTTATATTCCTGCCGAAATAGGTGATTTGACAGCATTAAAAAGAATATTTTTATATCGAAACAATCAACTTTCAGGTAATTTACCGGTTGAAATTGGCAATTTAACTAACTTGGAAACTTTAATAATCGGATATTGTAACTTGACAGGCAATATACCTCATGAAATAGGAAATATAAACGCTTTAAAATATTTGTATTTAAAACATAACCAATTATCCGGAAGTATTCCTATTGAAATAGGTAATTTAACAAATTTGACTTACTTAAATCTAAAATACAACCAATTATCCGGAAATATTCCTCATGAAATTGGTAATCTCTCAAATTTGGAACGTCTATATTTAGATAACAATCAACTGACCGGAAGTATTCCTGCTGAAATAGGTAATCTCTCAAATTTAACTTACGCAGGATTGAGAAATAATCAGTTAAGCAATAGCATCCCTACAGAGATCGGAAACCTCTCCAATCTTGAATATTTATATTTATATAACAATCAATTATCTGGTAATATTCCTCATGAAATTGGCAATTTGAGCAATTTAAAAACATTAAACTTATCAAATAATCAACTGACCGGAAATATCCCTTCCGAAATTGGCAATCTAAGTAACTTGTATACACTCGCTTGCGATCATAATACTTTAACCGGAACTATTCCTGCCAATTTTTCAAATTTACCCCATCTTTCATCGTTATATGTTGAAAACAATCAACTATCGGGAGATATAAGCAGTTCATTTGAAAACTTAAATAAATTAACATACATTGATTTAAGCCATAATTCCTTTACCGGTGATGTAAATCTGTCCAATAATACTCAATTAGTAAGTGTCAGATTAGAAAATCTGCAAATATCGACTATTGATATTCAAAATGGACATAATGCCAACATTACAACATTCTATGCCGGTTCAAACCCCAATCTTACTTGTATTTACGTCGATGATAAAAATGCAAACTATTTATCAAATTGGCAAATAGATCCTACCGCCCACTTTGTCGAAACCCAAGCAGATTGTAATTATTACTCCCAAACAACTTATGTGCCGGATGACAATTTTGAAAATTACCTCGAAACTCACGATGCGCAAGGCAATACCGTAGCAGTCGGTGATGCTAATAGCTTGGGGAATGGTATTGCTAATGATGATTATGTTTTTACATCGAGAGTAAGTAATGTCACTTCATTGGATGTTCACCAACAAAATATTTCTGATTTGACGGGTATTTCTGATTTTGTAGCTATTGAATCTCTTAATTGTAAAGATAATCAATTAACGAGTTTAGACGTTACATTAAATGTCAATCTAAGGTATCTTAATTTTTGGAATAATCAATTAACAAATATTGATTTATCTCATAATCCTGAACTACGAAGCCTTATCTGTTATGACAATCAATTAACAAATATTGACCTGTCCCATAACCCATATTTATATTATCTTGCATGTGATGGCAATCAATTAACCGGTTTAAATTTGACGCAAAATTTAAACTTACAATTTTTAACCTGTAAAAACAATCAACTTACATATTTAAATTTGCCTCAAACTTCAACATTACAATTTGTTAATTGTAGTACTAATCAATTAACTAATATTGATGTAACACATAATTCAAACATTTACTATTTAGGTTGTGGTGGTAATCAATTGACAAGCATAGATGTCACTCAGAATACCGCTTTAGAACAATTTTATTGTTCCGGCAATCAATTAACAAGTATAGATCTGACACAAAATTCATTATTACAATCACTTGAATGTAATAGTAATAATTTAGTAAATTTAGATGTATCCCTCAATTCAGCCTTAACTTATTTTATTTGTTCTTACAATCAACTAACTACACTAGACTTGCGAAATGGCAATAACGCCAATCTCACAAATTTTATAGCATATAACAACCCCAATTTAACCTGTGTTTTTGTAGATAATGCCAACTATATGAATACTAATTGGCCCAATGCTATTGATGCTACAGCAACTTATGTCGAAACCCAAGCAGACTGTGATGCCCTTAGTATTGACGAAAGCTTTAAAACTGAAATCCAAGTCTATCCCAATCCATTTACTGATACGATTACAATTGAAGCAACTGATACTTCAAACATCATTAATGTCAGCATACAAAATATGCAAGCACAAATTGTCTATAAAGGTGATTATACTGGACAAATTAATTTAAAAAACTTGCCGTCAGGTATGTATTTGTTAA
>Ga0256832_1003025_pt1 | contig 11472 bp, 8 predicted proteins | sample 134614metaG_FD_190534 | JGI IMG/M metagenome (GOLD analysis project Ga0256832, IMG submission 190534) | Hydrothermal vent microbial communities from Lau Basin, Pacific Ocean - 134-614 | ecosystem: Environmental > Aquatic > Marine > Hydrothermal vents | place: Pacific Ocean: Lau Basin | collected...
ATGCGGGGCTTTGTCAACCCTCAGCCACTGTTGCGCCTTCATTTTCAACCTCCCGAATCACCTGCAGGACTTCCTCGCCATCCATGACTTCCTTTTCGCGCAGCCGTGCTGACAGTGCGTCCAGGGCCTTGCGACGAGAGGTAAGTATCTCCTGTGCACGCCGGTGGCCTTCTTCCACCAGTGAGCGCACTTCCTCATCGATCTGGCGGGCCGTTTCCTCGCTGTAGTTGCGTTCTTCCTGTTCCACGCCCAGGTACATCAGTTGCTGGTGCTTGCCGAAGGTGAGTGGCCCCAGTTTGTCGCTCATGCCGAGCCGGGTGACCATGGAGTGGGCAATTTCAGTGGCACGTTCCAGGTCGTTGGAGGCGCCGCTGGAGACATCACCGTAGATAATTTCCTCGGCTACCCGGCCGCCCAGCAGGATGGCGATCTGGTCCTTGAGTTCGCTCACGGTAGACAGGAACTTCTCTTCCACCGGGAGTTGCAGGGTGTAGCCCAGTGCCGCCACACCACGCGGGATGATGGAGACCTTGTGCACCGGTTCACCGGTCGGCACGGTGAGGGCCACCAGTGTGTGGCCGGATTCGTGGAAGGCTACGCGTTCTTTCTCCTCGGCGCCGAGGCCGCGGTGTTTTTTCTCCGGGCCGGCGATGACGCGGTCGATGGCCGCCTCGAAGTCTTCCATGGTGACGGCGTCGTGGTCCAGGCGTACTGCGTGGATGGCGGCCTCGTTGGCGATGTTGGCGAGGTCCGCACCGACGAACCCGGGTGTGCGCTGTGCCACCACACGCAGATCGACATCGTTGGCCAGTGTCATGTCGCGGGTGTGTACTTTCAGGATGGCTTCGCGTGCTTCAAGGTCGGGCTTGTCGACCACGATCTGGCGGTCGAAACGGCCGGCGCGCAGCAGGGCCTTGTCGAGGATCTCCGGCCGGTTGGTGGCGGCCATCACGACCACGCCCACAGAGGGATCAAAGCCGTCCATCTCGGTGAGCAGTTGGTTGAGGGTCTGTTCGCGCTCGTCGTGCCCGCCCATGGCCGGGCCCATGCCGCGGGCACCGCCGATGGCGTCCAGTTCGTCGATAAAGATGATACAGGGTGCCTTGCTGCGTGCCTGTTCGAACAGGTCGCGTACTCGCGCCGCACCCACGCCGACGAACATCTCGATAAACTCGGAGCCGCTGATGCTGAAGAAGGGCACCTTTGCCTCGCCAGCCACGGCACGTGCCAGCAGGGTCTTGCCGGTGCCCGGCGGACCCATCAACAGTACGCCCTTGGGCATGTGGCCACCGAGGCGCTGGATACGCGTCGGGTCCCTGAGGAAGGCGATGGTTTCGGCCAGTTCCTGCTTGGCTTCTTCGGCACCGGCGACGTCGTCGAAGTTGACCTTGACGTCGTCCTCGGAATGGATACGTACCTTGTTACCGATGTTGAGGAAGTTGCGGCCCATGCCGCCCATGCGGTGAGCCATCCAGCCCCACAGCAGGAACAGCAGCCCGAAGGGCAGCACCCAGTTGAGGAAGAAGTTGGTGAGCCAGTTATCACTCGAGCGTACCGTGTAGGTGACGCCGTGGTCCTTCAGGTCTTTCGCCAGGTCGGTGTTCCACAGGGGCACGGTGACAAAGCGCTTCGGTTCCAGGCTGGTTGGTTCCTTGATGGTGAGGGTGCCGGTAATGACCTTGTCCGTGACGATGGCCTCGGCCACCTCGCCCTTGTCGACGTGTTCGAGGAATTCGCTGTAGGGAATCTCGGCCCGGCGTACTTCGCTGTAGCCCTGCCACAGGTAGAAGGATACCAGCAGGAAGATGATGTACACCCACAGTGTGAAGTCGGGGCGTTGCCAGAACTTGCGCTCGGGTGGCTTGTTGATCTCGATCTGTGGCTTGTCGTTACCGACATTGAAAGTGCTCTTGTTCATTGCGACCTCATCGGGTTGGCGGGCGCATTGCGGTAGCCAGTGGACAGGATACACCGCATAATGGTGCCCGTCCCGGCGAGTTTCAAGCCCGTTTTCCAAAGGGAGAGGGGAATGTTAACGACGGTTGGCCTTATCAGCTGCTGTCTGATCATGATGGTGTAAGCCTATGGAGATACCCGACACCCGGCGCGAAGTCCGATACGGCATGCCAGCCGCAGACCAGGTGGTGTTTAACCGGCACTATGTACTGGGTTATTCGTATTACTTCCGTCAGGCAAAGTGGGCCCTGGAAATCGTGGACCCTGATAACCCCGGTCTTGAACGTTCCGATAACTTCCGGCCGGATTACCGGATTCCACCAGCATTCCGGGCTGACCTTGTGGATTATGCCGGCTCGGGTTATGACCGTGGTCACCTGATTGCAAGCGCTGATAAAAAAGAAACTGAATTACAGAATAGCGAAACCTTTCTTTTATCCAACATGTCTCCCCAGAAGCCCCGTTTCAACCGGGAAGTATGGAGTGATCTGGAAGCTGAAGTCAGGCGACTGAATGCAAAACCGAAAATACTCGAAACCTATGTGATTTGCGGGCCGGTATTCTATTTTGACAAGGCGGTCGAATGTATTGGTGATGAAGACGAGAACGAGGTGACTATCCCGGTGCCCCACGCCTATTTCAAGTCTGTGTTAACGGAGAATAACAAGGGGGCGCTGAATATGTGGTCATTTGTTTTGCCCAACGAGGAATCTGGCGAATCACTCGATACGTTCCTGGTACCAACCACCTGGGTTGAAAGAATCGCGGGTATCCACTTATGGGATAACCTGACCGGCAGGAAAATCGACAGGGAGAAATCAGGAGTTCGCAAGATGTGGTGAGATGGAAATGTTCCTGTTCCCGGGCAGGGCACCGTGAATGTTGCGGTGTGCCCTGCACCGGGAACAGTTCTACTGTAAAATGTGCTCAGGCACAGGGATGGGTCATTGCAAACGCACCGTCTGGATTCAACCGGTACAGCCACAGGTGCAGCATATAAAACGTACCTGACTCACCACCGATCCGATCACACTGGGCCGGGTCGATATTCTCGGTGTATTTCACCTGCTTGATCAGTCCGTAGTTGGTGATACAGGCCTGGTTATGTCCGTGCCACATTTGTGCTTGTGAAAAAATCTGTGGTGGTGGCAGGCTGCCGACCGGGAAGGCTGTCGGCTGGCCCCAGAACACGGCCTGTAGTGTGCCTTCTTCATCGTAATTGAGGCCGGCGGGTGCATTTAGTTGCGGAAGGGCAGGATAGGTCGCGTCTTTCATCAGGCTGGCTTCCATCCAGTGACGCCCGTGACCTGCGACGACCTGGGTTGTGGGTTCGTAGCCGTCCAGGGCGGCTTGTCCGAGGTTCCGGTAACGGGTTGTACCCCAGTAAACCCTGGCGATGTCCTGATCCAGACCGCTGCTGACTTTCCCCAGGTCCTGGTTGGCCAGGTCCAGGTCACGCGCATTGATATGGCCATCGGCGTTTCTGTCATAAAAGGCGACATAACGATCGTTCTGTATGACACGTCCCAGCAGCAGCAGGTCCCTGTTGTCGACCAGGCCGTCCCCGGTGAAATCAGCCACACTCAACAATGGCTCGGCACCGGCCAGGCACATATCGTCATCGGCCAGTGCCATGGAAGCTGGCAGCAGGGCAGCCAGCATGCCGGCCAGACCGGTCCGGACCAGGGTCTTTCGTCTCGTTGTTTTCTTGTACATGGCGGTTCTCCGTTTGGGTGGTTTTCCCTGGTTTCAACGCACGGGAGGACGGCCGGTTGACAGGCCACCCCGAATTTTTGAGAGAAATTGGTCAGGCTCTGGGTTAAAATGTACAAAAAATACGGGACAGGAATGTAATGGAAAAAACTGACAATATGCCCCTGTGGGTTTTTCTGGCATTTTCGAGTATTTCAACGCGGAAGGGCGCCCTGATACTGATCCGGGCCAGTGTATTATTTACCCTGTACACCGTTCCCTGGGCCGGAATACTTGCCGGCCATGACTGGGTTGCAAGCCTGTTCCTGATCAAGGACTGGAGCTGGTTTGCGATGATGGTGCCAATCACGTTCTGGTACTGGATCAGTCTGAAGTGGATCGATAAAAATACCGGGTGGGCGACTTGAGTATTGAACAGGCACTACAGGAACGTAGCGAATCAAAATGTGAATTATGTACGGCAACCGGTGATCTCGATGTCTATGCTGTTCCGCCTGATGCGGGTGACAGCGCAGACAAGTGTATCCTGGTCTGTGCAACCTGCCGCGAGCAGATTGAAGACCCGGACAAGGCCGATCCCAATCACTGGCGTTGCCTGAACGACAGCATGTGGAGCCAGGTGCCGGCGGTGCAGGTAATGGCATGGCGCATGCTTACACGCCTGCGCGCCGAGGGCTGGCCACAGGATCTGCTCGATATGCTCTACCTGGATGAAGATATGCTGGACTGGGCCAGGGCCGGTGTTGCACAAGAAGCTGACGAGGATATCGTCAGGCATGTCGATAGTCATGGCGCTGTGCTCGAGGCCGGCGATACGGTTACCCTGGTTAAAGACCTGGACGTCAAGGGTGCGAATTTCACGGCCAAGCGGGGTACAGCGGTTCGTGGTATCCGCCTGGTGGCGGATAACCCGGAACAGATCGAAGGCAAGGTCAGCGGGCAGCAGATTGTGATCCTGACAAAATTCGTGAAGAAATCGAACTGACGCCATTAAACGTTGTATCGCCCGTCCGGTTGCGATACAACAGGTGCAATGATGGATTCTGCGCCTGCACCCCATGCAAAATCTGCCGAGGCGGTTCTTGAACTCCTGCACGCCTCACGGCATGGTCTTGCACAGTCGGAAGCCACCGCACGACTTGAAACCTACGGTCCCAATGAACTCCCCAAACCACGGCCACCTGGTCTGTTGCAGGTTTTCCTGCGCCAGTTTACCAGCCCGCTGATCTATGTATTGCTGGCGGCGGCTGTGCTGTCACTGTTTATCCGGCACGGGTCGGATGCGGTTTTTATTGCTGCCGTCCTGCTGATCAATGCGATCATCGGAACGCTACAGGAATATTCTGCACAGCGTGCAGCCACCGCACTGAAGGACCTGGTCGCCACACGCTGCCGGGTGTTGCGTGATGGTGATACCTACGAAATCGACGCTACTGCCCTGGTACCCGGAGACATTGTGTTACTGGACTCCGGTGACCGTATCCCGGCTGACCTGCGCCTGCTGGGTACAAATGATCTCGAGGTAGACGAGTCGCTGCTTACCGGTGAGTCACTGCCGGTTCTGAAAGATCACGCAGCGGTACTGGGCACCGGTACAGTACTGGCCGAGCGACATAATATGGCGTTTGCCGGCACACTGGTTGCACGTGGCCGTGGCCGCGGTGTCGTTGTCGCAACCGGGCTGGCAACTGAACTTGGCCACATTGCAGCGGATGTGCTCGGTCAGGCACTGGGCCAGGCGCCGCTGGTGGTGCGCATGGAACGCTTTACTCGTTTCGTTGCGATTGTCATCGGCGTGGCGGCTGTGATGATGGCGGCGGTTGCGCTCTGGCAGGGTATGTCCTACAGCGATGTATTCCTGCTGGCGGTGGCTCTGGCGGTATCGGCTATTCCCGAAGGTCTACCGGTAGCGCTGACGGTGGCGCTGGCGACGGGCATGCACCGTATGGCGAAGCGTCATGTGATTATCCGCCGGCTGGTCGCAGTGGAAGCACTGGGTTCCTGTACCTTTATTGCCACCGACAAGACCGGCACCCTGACGGTCAATCAACTGACGGCCCGGCGCATCCTGTTCCCCGGGCTGGAACCGTGGGACGTCACCGGTGAGGGTATTATCCCGGAAGGTATGATCCTGGCGCCGCGTGGTGTGCCGACCGCCGCGGAGGAGGTCCTGCTCGAACGCCTCTGCCAGGCGGCTGTACTGTCCAGTGAAGCCTTTCTTGGGCACCGCGACGGTAGCTGGACCTGGCACGGGGATGCGGTGGATGTGGCGTTACTGGCACTGGCACACAAGGCCGGTTTTATCCGCGAGGATATGCTCGATGCGTATCCTGAGCTGGCTCTTATCCCCTTCGAATCCGACCGGATGTACGCGGCAAGCCTTAACCGGGTGGAGGGTAAACCACGGGCGTCCGTCAAGGGTGCAGTGGAGCGCGTACTGCCGATGTGTACCCGGATGGTATCGACTGAAGGCGATGTGCCGATTGATACCTCGCTGATAGAAAACCAGGCGCACAGGCTGGCCAGACAGGGCTTTCGCGTACTGGCAATCGCAGACGGCCCGGTCGATGCAGACAGTATCGACAGCTTTTCCGGCGAGCACCTGCACGACCTGACGCTGCTCGGACTGGTCGGGATGATTGATCCGTTGCGCCCCGAAGCGAGGGCTGCGGTTGCCGCCTGCCGGCGGGCCGGTATCGAGGTGGCGATGGTGACCGGTGACCACCCCCAGACTGCACTGGCTATCGCACGTGAACTGGAGCTGGTACAGCACGACGAACAACTGGTGACCGGGCCGCAGTTGCGCCAGGCGGAAAATGACAGCACGGTAGACCACCTGATACGCGATGCGCGGGTATTCGCCCGTGTCGAACCACACCAGAAACTGGATATTGTGAAGTCATTGCAGCGGCAGGGGCACTTTGTCGCAGTCAGTGGTGACGGCGCGAACGACGCACCGGCACTACATGCCGCGCAGGTAGGCATTGCCATGGGCCGCAGCGGGACCGATGTTGCACGTGAAAGTGCGGACATGATTATTACCGATGATAACTTTGCTTCCATCGTGGCGGGTGTCGAGGAAGGGCGTATTGCCTACGCCAATGTGCGCAAGGTGATATTCCTGCTGGTATCAACCGGTGCAGCCGAGCTGGTGCTGTTTACCCTGGCGCTGTTAACCGCCCAGCCGTTACCCCTGCTTGCGGTTCAACTGTTGTGGCTCAACCTGGTGACCAACGGCATACAGGATGTTGCGCTGGCCTTTGAACCGGGCGAGGGTGATGAATTGCGCCGGCCACCACGGCCACCGCAGGAGGCCGTGTTCAATCGCCTGATGGTGGAGCGGGTCGTTATCTCCGCACTGGTTATCGGCAGTATGGCTTTTGCGCTTTACCAGTGGTTACTCGGGCGAGGCCTGACAGTCGATGAGGCACGCAACGGCACACTGTTGCTGATGGTGTTGTTTGAGAATGTCCACGTATTCAACAGCCGCTCTGAAACCCGCTCGGTTTTCAGGCACAGCCCGTTGAGAAACCCGCTGCTGCTGTTTGGTACGGTGGCCGCGCAGCTGGTCCATATCGGTGCCATGTATACGCCCGGCCTGCGGGATGTCTTACGTATACAGCCGGTGTCCCTGCAACACTGGGCCGGGTTGTTGTTGCTTACACTGTCAGTGCTGGTTGTGATGGAGCTGCACAAGTGGTTCAGGACAGGTGTAGCTCGTAACACGGGATAATTTGTTTCCAGTTCAGGTCAGGCAGATTTAATCTTTATAGACTTATAGCCATATTATTTGGATCGTAATGACTTGAAATACCACGGGTGCCAGAGTAGCGTCAGCTTCAGGGAAGGCGATAGCAGGAAACAGGTATTAAGGGTGTATAACGCAAGATATTTGCTCATGGTTGTTCTCTTGCTGGTTTCAGGTGGTTGCAGCCGGTCCCTGGATGAGCCGTTACGTGTAGGCAGCAATATCTGGCCCGGTTATGAAAGTCTCTATCTCGCTCGCAGCCTTGGTCTCTACCCGAAACAATCCATTCACCTGGTAGAGTTGCCTTCAGCAACAACCGTGATACAGGCTATTACGACCGGGGCACTCGATGCAGCCTGTTTGACCCTCGATGAGGTGCTTGCCGCCCGCGCACGCGGTGTGGACCTGCAGGTACTACTGGTTATGGATGTGTCAGCAGGTGGCGATGTATTGCTGGCACGCCCGCCCATCCAAAGCCTCGATCAGTTACGTGGCAAGACCATCGCTGTGGAAAATACTGCAGTAGGGGCCATTCTCCTGGATGGTGCACTCCAGACGGCGGGGCTGCAGCCTGAAGACGTAATCCTGAAATTCGCCGGTGTGGATGAGCACGAGAGCGTGTACCTGTCTGGCACGGTAGATGCGGTGGTGACACTCGAGCCTGTGCGCAGTCATCTTCTTGCGCAGGGCGCAATCCAGTTGTTTGACAGCCGCCAGATTCCTGACCGGATTGTAGACGTGCTGGTGGCGCGTCATGAAGTTACAACAGGCTATGGACCTCGGCTTCGAGAGCTTGTTCGTGCACATTTCGCTGCACTGGCCTACCGTCACGGACATCCCGAAGACGCCAATCAACGTACAGCACCGATTTACGGAGTCAGGCCGGAACAGATGAAAAACCTGTTTGAAGGCCTGGAGATTCCGGATCTTGCAGAAAACCGGTGGCTGTTGAATGGAGATCCACCCCCCCTGGAGGAAACTGCCCGTGAGTTGATTGTTGTCATGCACCGTGCCGGGTTACTGCGTGACGGGGTGAAGATATCCGGCATGATCGAGCCAGACTTCCTGCCAGCGGAATCCCTCTGACATGCGTACCCTTAACCTGCGCATCTGGTTCCCTGTTTTTATTGCCCTGCTGCTTGGTCTGGTGCTGTTGTTATGGATCGGTCTTCAGTACCGGCATCTTGTCGAACGCACCCAGCAACAGCAACTGGGCCTGTGGCGTGACACCTTGTCCAGCCTGCAGGTCAATGTCAGTCACGAACTCTTGCGGGGTGATGTCGGTGAGGCACAGTTTCTGATCAGTCAATATGCGCTCAACCCTGACTTGCGGGTGCTGGCGGTTATCGATCATCGTGGCCAGGTGTTGCTGGCCAACCACTATGAATGGCGAGGTCAGTCTGCGAAAAAGCTGCCTGGCTATGAACGGCTTGTTTACGGGCATGGATCTTCGGAAAGCAACTTTCACCTTGATATTCACCTGGACGACAGGGGGGACAATATTCATGCAACCCTGCCTGTTTCCCTGCCCGGACAAGCCGATGGCCTGGGAAATCTGCAAATGGGAAAGATTTACTTTCTTTTTGACCTGACCCGTGCCAGGCAGAGTGTGCGTGATCTGCTGGTCGCGGATATGTCAGTTATGTCACCATTGTTGTTGCTGGCCACCCTGCTGGTGTGGTTGATGTTTCGTCATTTCGTCAGTCGCCCCCTGGAGGTACTGCGCAGCGCCAGCAAGAAGATGTCCGAAGGACAGTTTGAGCCGGTTGACCTGAAAGGGAAGGGTGAGCTGGCCAGGCTGGCGCAAAGTTTCAATGAAATGGCCAGGCGTATCAGCATGGAACAGCATCGCCTGTATGACAGTGAGCAGCGTTTCCGGCAACTGGCGGAGAACATCAATGAGGTGTTCTGGCTGGGTTCACCGGACTGGCGCAAAGTATTTTATGTCAGTCCGGCATTTGAGAAATACTGGGGAAAGTCGGCCCTGGCCCTCTACCGGGACCCCCGTTTGTGGCTTGAAATAGTCCATCCGGATGACCGGGAACAGGTACTGGCAGATATTCCCGCTGACCTTGATGCCTTCGGTGACTGTGTTAATTTCCGGGAATACCGGATTCAGAAGCCTGACGGGGAGGTACGCTGGATCAAGGCGAGGGCCTACCCGGTGCGTGATGCAGACAGGAAGGTTGTTCGTGTTGCAGGGATTGCCGAAGATATCACCCAGGCCAGAAATGCTGAAATTGTTGTCAGGGAAAGTGCGCAACGCCTGGCGGAAGCACAACGTATCGCGCATGTAGGCAGTTGGGAGCTGGACCTGGTCAACGATACACTATGGTGGTCTGAAGAAACCTACTGTATTTTCGAGATTAACCCGCAGAAAAAAGACATTACATTTGAGACTTTTCTTGAAGCGGTACACCCGGATGACAGAAAAAAAGTAGCCACTGCCTATAAAATCTCTGTCGAAAATAAAACACCGTACAGTATCGATCATCGTCTGCAGATGCCGGACGGCCGGATAAAATATATCCAGGAACTTGGCAGGACCTTGTATGACGATGCGGGTAACCCGTTATGCTCCCAGGGCACCGTGCAGGACATCACTGATCGCGTCATGATGGAAGAAGCCCTGCGACGTTCCCAGAAAATGGAAGCCATTGGTCAGCTCTCCGGCGGTATCGCACACGATTTCAATAACCAGCTTGGTATTGTTATCGGTTACCTGGATTTTCTGAAAAATGAAGTAGCCAATGACGAAAAATCTGCCAGGTGGATTGATACTGCCTCCAGAGCAACACTGCGATGCATGGACCTTACACGGCAGTTGCTGACATTTTCTCGCAAGAAGGGCCAGGAAAAAACGGTTGTTGATCTTAATGTACTGCTGAAAGACCTCGAAACCATGGTTTCACGTTCGGTTACACCTGAAATCGATGTGCAGTATTTCCTTTCGGACAGGTTATGGAAAACCGAAATCAATGCCGGGGAGTTCGAGGATGCCATTCTGAATCTGGTAATCAATGCCCGTGATGCCATGCCGGGTGGTGGTAAACTCCTGATTGAAACAACCAACCGGCGACTGGATGCCGATTATGCGGTGAGAAACCCCGGCGTTACACCCGGGGATTATGTACAGGTTATGATCAGTGATACCGGTGCCGGTATGGATGAGCGAACACTTGAGCGTGTGTTTGAGCCCTTTTTTACCACCAAGCCGGAAGGCAAGGGTACTGGCCTGGGCATGGCGATGGTGTACGGTTTCGCAAATCGTTACGGGGGTAACGTCAAGGTATATTCAGAGATCGGTGTCGGAACGACAGTTCGTTTGTATCTTCCCTGTGCGAGTGGCCAGGAACAGTTTGATGACAGCGACAGGGTCGATACGGCCAGCTTGCCGGGGGGCAGTGAATCTGTCCTGATTGTCGATGATGAACCTGATCTGTTGCGGCTCGCTGACCAGTATCTGACCAGGCTGGGATACCGGACCTTTACAGCAGAAAATATTCCCGGGGCCATGCAAATACTGGAAAGCGATGAGCCGGTCGATATATTATTCAGCGATGTTGTGATGCCCGGCGGTATGAATGGTTATGAATTTGCACAACAGGCAACAGAAAAGAGACCGGGTATAAAAGTGTTACTGACGTCGGGCTATACCTCAAAGACCGTAGCGCACAACGGCCTGGCACGATTTTCTGCGCAGTTGCTGAACAAGCCCTATCGTGAAACAGACCTGGCACGTCGTATCAGAAGTGTGCTCGATGAGAGTGATGCGGAATAGGGCGTTATGACGGGTTTTTACAGCAACCCGATGCAAGCAGGGTCACGGCTATCATCACAACGACTATCACAGCGCCACTGAGGGTAAATGCATCCAGAAACATGTCTGACTCCATTGATACGGAACTAGCTGGCCGATATATTAGCAATATCTAATATAACTATCAAGCACTGGCCGGCAGCACCCGCCATTCAGATCAGCTTCAGACGATGCATGCGGCGCCAGAGTGTGCTGCGGTCGATGCCCAGGTTCCGCGCAGCCCTGGCCCGGTTGC
>Ga0256832_1003026_pt1 | contig 11471 bp, 13 predicted proteins | sample 134614metaG_FD_190534 | JGI IMG/M metagenome (GOLD analysis project Ga0256832, IMG submission 190534) | Hydrothermal vent microbial communities from Lau Basin, Pacific Ocean - 134-614 | ecosystem: Environmental > Aquatic > Marine > Hydrothermal vents | place: Pacific Ocean: Lau Basin | collected...
GGGTGGACAAGGTGCGCATGGCCTCGGCGCGGGCAGGCTGCGTGGTCCTGCTGAAAGGGCCGCAGACCATTGTCGCGGCGCCAGGCGGGGAGGCAGCCCTGCATGTGGCAACCGGGGCGCATGCCGCCCCCTGGCTGGCCACGGCGGGCGCGGGCGACGTGCTGGCCGGGCTGATTGCCGGGCTCATGGCGCGCGGGCAGGGCGCGAAACAGGCGGCAGGGGATGCCACCTGGCTGCACGCCGAATGCGCGCGTGCGTTCGGGCCGGGACTGATCGCCGAGGATCTGCCGGAAATGCTGCCCAGGGTGCTGCGCAGGCTGGGGGTATGAACCCAGGCGCCGCAGGTTTTTTCGCCTTCCCCCTCGCGCCGCCCGCCGGGCTTTGCTATAGGCGCGGCCATGCGGGTGTGGCGGAATTGGTAGACGCACCAGATTTAGGTTCTGGCGCCGCAAGGCGTGGGGGTTCGAGTCCCTTCACCCGCACCAGCGCCGTCCCGTCGGACCGGCAGGGTCGTGCCAAATCCGACGCGGTATTCGTGGAACAGGTATTGGGTAAAGCATGCAAAGGGCGGGCGGTCGGAAGAATGCGGGAAACCTCAGCCCGGCGTTGATTTTTCTGTTGGTGAACATCTGGGCGTATCTGCGGCACCCGTATCAGGTGCATCGCTTCTGGCGCAAGACCGGGCGCCTGCCCAACATCGCCGATCCGCGCAGGGTTCAGGAAAAATTCCAGTGGCGAAAGATTTTCGACCGCAACCCGCTGTTTACCAAGGTCCAGGACAAGCTGGGCGCGAAGGAATACGCACGGCAAAAGGCCGCGGGCATCGGCATTCCGGCGACCTTCTGGGTCGGGACCGATCTGGCCGATGCGCCGGATGCGGTGCTGCGCGCGCCGGGCGTGCTGAAGCCGAACCAGAATTGCGGAAAGGTGGTTTTCCTGCCGGCTCCGGACCTTGACCGCGACGCGCTGCGCCGTGAGGCCGCGCGCTGGCTGCGGCGCGGATATGGCAAGCGAAAGGGAGAATGGGCCTACAAAAACATCCCGCCCAGATTGTTTGTTGAAGAGAAGATGGAAAACATATCCGGCGACAGGCTTTATGAAATCAAGGTCTATTATTGCAGCGGCAAGCCGACCCATGCCGTTTGTTTCACCGGGCGCTATTCCGAGGCGGCCGCGAGCATGGTTGTCATGCCTGACGGTAGCCGCAATGAAACCCCGTTGGCCAATGCCACGCCGCACGGCTTGTTCGAGGTCGATCCCACCTTTGCCGAAGCGGTCCGCGCTGGGCGCGTCCTTGCGGATGGCTTTGACTGCATACGGGTCGATTTCCTTGTCGCTGACGGCGAGCTGTATTTCGGCGAATTCACCGTCTACCCGGTTTCCGGGTTTCCGACCATTCAGGACCGCGCTCTTCTGAGCGCGTGGAGCGCATCCTGGGACTTGCGCAAAAGCTGGTTTTTGTCGACACCGCAAAAGGGCTGGCGCGGGCTCTATGCGCGGGCCTTGCGGGCGCATCTTGACGTCCGGGCCGGGCAGGGCGAGACTGTCCGCGACGGTAGGTAGGTTATTTGTAAAAGGCAGGGCAGGCCCCATGAGCCACGCGATTTTTCGGGCCGTTACCCTGTGGGGGTTTCTGCGCCATCCCAGACTGGTCGAAAAGTTCCGGCGCAAGACCGGACATTTCCCCAACATCGCCAGCCCGCGCACGGTCCAGGAAAAGTTTCTGTGGCGCAAGATTTTCGACCATGACCCGCGTTTCGTCCGGGTTCAGGACAAGCTGGCGGTCAAGGATCATGCCCGGGCCATTCTGCCTGAAATAGGCGTTCCCGATACCCTCTGGTCCGGCGCCGATCTGGCGCAGGCCCCCCGCGATGTGTTGTCGCGCGCGGCGGTGTTGAAACCGAACCACGATTGCGGAAAGGTCGTGTTCCTGCCCGACCCGGACCTGTCCTTTGCCGACCTTGAGGCAGTCACGCGGGGCTGGATGCAAAAGCGATACGGCAAGCGGAAAGGGGAATGGGCCTATAAGTGGATTGTGCCCAGGCTGATGATCGAGGAAAAGCTTGAGAACCGCGATGGCGCGCCGTTGAACGAAATCAAGGTCTATGTCTGCGGCGGCAAGGCCGTGCTCACCGCATGCTATGCGGAGCGGTCGTCCGAGGCGGCATCGGTGATGATCGTCCTGCCGGATCGCTCGATCAACCGCGCAAAGATCGATTCCGTTGTGCCGCAAGGCAGGTTCGAGATCGACCCGGCCTTCGATACCGCAGTTCGAATGGCCGAGGCTCTTGGCCGGGATTTCGACTTCATCCGTATTGATCTGTTTGTCGTCGATGGCCGCGTGTTCGTGGGGGAATTCACGGTGTATCCGCGCTCCGGCTTCCACACCTTCCGCGACGCAGAACTGGAAGCGGACTGGGCCAGGCTTTGGGATCTGCGCAAAAGCTGGTTCCTGTCGACGCGGCAGCCAGGCTGGCGCGGGCTCTATGCCCGGGCGCTTAAGGCGCATCTTGACACCGCAGACGGGCAGGGCGACACAGCGCCCGATGTCATTCAGGTTCGGCACGGGAGGCAGGGCAGGCCCTATGAGCCACGCGATTTTTCGGGCCGTTAACCTGTGGGGGTTTCTGCGCCACCCCAGACTGGTCGAAAAGTTCCGGCGCAAGACCGGACATTTTCCCAACATCGCCAGCCCGCGCACGGTCCAGGAAAAGTTTCTGTGGCGCAAGATTTTCGACCATGACCCGCGTTTCGTCCGGGTTCAGGACAAGCTGGGCGCCAAGGAATACGCACGGCGAAAGGCCGCGGGCATCGGCATACCGGCGACCCTTTGGGTTGGAACGGATCTGGCGGATGCGCCGCCCGAGCTATTGCAACAACCGGGCATGCTCAAGGCCAACCACAGTTGCGGCACCAATATAGCGCTGCCCGATGCGACGCGCAGCCCCGAGGCGTTGCGGCGTCTGGCGAACGGATGGCTGCGTGAGGGCTATGGCCGACGCAAGGGCGAATGGGCCTATGCCGGGATCGAGCGCAAGCTTTTCATCGAGGAAATGCTGCGCCCTTCCGATGGCGGCCCGCCGGGTGAAATCAAGGTGCATGCCTGCGCCGGTCAGATCATAGTCTGGAGCTATGGCAAGCAGCATGCGACCTACCGGACGGTGAATTTTTTTCACCCCGATGGGACCCGGTTGGTTTCGAAGGGTGGTGATCGGATAGCTGAACCCGAATCCGCGCCGTCGCGGGGGGTGGAAAAGGTACTGGCGGCCGCGAAAAAGATCAGTGCGGAATTCGACTATGTCCGCGTGGACACCTATCTGGTCGATGGCCGGATTTATACCGGCGAGATGACGATTTACAACCGATCCGGGTTCCCGTCGATGGGCGACGAAGACCTTTTCCGGCGTTGGGCCAGGCTCTGGGATCTGCGCAAGAGCCGGTTTCTGTCGACCCCGCAAAAGGGCTGGCGCGGGCATTATGCGCGGGCCTTGCGGGCGCATCTTGACTCCCGGGGCGGGTAAGGCGACGTTACCCGCGACGGCATGTTAGTTCGTCTTGCGAGGCAGGGCGGCCCAATGACACAGTTGATATTTCGGGCGGTCAACGCCTGGGCCAGGTTACGTCACCCGCACCTGTGCCTTTCCTTCCGGCGCCGCACGGGCCAATGGCCAAATGTAGCGCTGCCGCAATCGTTGCCGGAACGCTTCCTGTGGCGCAAGATTTTCGATCACAACCCGGTTTTTGCCGAGATCAGCGACAAGCTGCGCGTGAAGGCATTTGCGCACCGCATGTGCCCCGAAATCGGGGTGCCGAAGGTTCTCTGGCAGGGCACCGACCTGGCCGACGCGCCCCCCGAGCTGCTGAACCGCCCGGGAATGCTGAAAGCCAACCATGCCTGCAGGATGAACGTGCCGTTGCCGGATGCGGACCGCGATCTGGATGCCATGCGGCGGCTGACCGCCGGTTGGCTGGCAGAGCCTTACGGCCAAAGGTGGGGGGAATGGGCTTATTCAGCGATCAGCCGCAAGATTTTCATTGAGGAACTGCTGCAAAATGATGATGGCAGCCCGCTGGAAGAGATCAAGGTTCATGCCTGCGCGGGCGAGCCGCTGTTCATCACCTATTTTCGTGGCACAAGGAACGAGGATCTGACGGCCGAGGTTTTTACTCTGGACGGCCAGCGTACCGGCGCGCTGGATGACGTGTTTGCGCCGACTGCCGATGGCAAGCCGCCGGCGGGATGGGAAAACGCAGTTGAGGTGGCGCGGGTATTGAGCGCGCCGTTCGATTTCATCCGGGTCGATCTGCTGTTGGCCAATGGCAAATTGTATATCGGCGAGTTGACGGTCTATCCGTTATCGGGCTTTACCAATTTGCATGTCGCGGGGCTTCCGGAGCGGTGGCGTGCAGCCTGGGACCTGCGCAAGAGCTGGTTTCTGTCGGCGCCGCAGCCCGGATGGCGCGGGCTCTATGCCCGGGCCTTGCGCGCACGCCTGGATGCCCGGGCGGCGGGTCAGTCGGGGGGGTGATCGGCAGTCGCGGCGAGCGGCGACAGGTTGGTGGCGTCCTGGCCGGCTGCAAGTGCCTGCCGGATTTGTGCAAGGGCTGGCGCGGGATCGCTGAGCCGCAGGTCGGAGCGCGCGCCCAGAAAGGCCTGTGCCAATTGCCAGATGTCGCGCCAGGGCGCGCCCGAGCGGGCATATTCGAACAGGAATGGCAGCGGATAGCGGTAGCGCAGGCCAACGCGAACCTGCGGCGCCGGGCCGATCGGCTGGCCCAGTGCAAGCCGGCAGGCCATGTCGGGGAAATTGACCCCCGCCGCAACCGAGGCCGCCAGCGAGCCCCAGAACCGGCCGTTGACCTCGATCAGGAACGGCGCCCCGGTGCCATCCGGCGCGCGGCGAAATTCGACCTGGGCGGGCCCGTGCCAGTTCAGCGCCTCCAGAAGGCGGGCGCCCGCGGCCTCAAGCGCCGGGTCGCGGGTTGTTTCAACCAGGATGCCGATGCCCCCGTCATGCGGAAAAGTCAGGGCGCGCCGGGTGGTGACGGCGGCCAGAACCCGGCCCCGGTCGCATAGCGCGCTGAAATCATGGGTTTCGCTGCCTACATATCCCTGCAGCACCACCTGTGAGAAATCGAACACACCGTCACGATGCGGGTTGTCTGCGTGCTCGCGCGCGCGGTCGTCAAAATATCGGTCTATGTCAGATGGTTCATGTGCGATCTTCAAACCCACCGCACCATTGCCGCGCGCAAGTTTCAGGACCACCGGGAAGCCGGTGCCCGCGGCGCGCATCTGCGCTGCGGCGGCGGTGCCCACCGGAAAGCTGGGCGGGATGGCAAGGCCGGTGCGCGCGGCAAGCTCCAGGGTGGCGGTCTTGTCATGGGTAAGATCAAGCGCGCCGGCAGGCGGCAGCGGTGCGCGAAGCTGATCGCCAAGTTCCGCGCGGGCGTGGACGAGCGCCAGAACGGCATAATCATCGGTGGGCAGAATGACCCGGATGCCCGAGTCCCGCGCCGCCTGGACCAGGGCGCGGGCATGGCCGGTAGGGTCGGTGATCGGGCTGGGCACCTGCAGGCGGGCCGTCACGTGGCGCGAGCGGAAGGCCGGCGTCGTCAGGTCATCGCTGGCAAGCGTCACCTGCCAGCCGGTGCGGGCCAGGGCGCGCACGGCCGCAAGCGCTATCCGGTCGCCGCCGGTACGATAGGTTGTGACAATCGCTTTCATCGCAAAGTGCGTCTCTGTCTGCTACCAATCTCAGTCATGGCAGCAAAACGCACGGCAGGGAAGGGCCTTTGCCACGCGCATCGGCGCGGGATATTTTGCTCTATTTCGCCTTGCAACCAGCGTCCCGCGCCCATAGAAGGGCGGCTGAATGACCGGCGGGGTATGCCCGCCCGTTTGCATGTGAAAAGGACGAAAAGATGCAGGTGACCGAGACCCTGAACGAAGGCCTCAAGCGCGGCTACAAGATGGTGGTCGAGGCCGCCGATCTGGACGCCAAGGTGGAAGCCAAGCTGAAGGAAGCCCAGCCCGACATCGAAATGAAGGGTTTTCGCAAGGGCAAGGTGCCGCTGCCGCTGTTGAAAAAGCAATATGGCGACCGGCTGATGGGCGAGGTCATGCAGGAAGCCATCGACGGCGCCATGAACGCGCATTTCGAGGATACCGGCGACAAGCCTGCCGCCCAGCCCGAGGTTCAGGTGACCAACGAGGACTGGAAGCCCGGCGATGATGTCGAGGTCGAGTTCACCTATGAAAAGCTGCCGGACATCCCGGAAGTCGATCTGAAAGGCATCAAGCTGGAACGCCTGGTGGTCAAGCCCGCCGACGCCGAAGTGGAAGAGGCGCTGGCCAATCTGGCCGAGCAGGCGCAGGAATTCGAGGACAAGAAGAAAGGTGCCAAGGCCAAGGACGGCGACCAGGTGGTGATCGACTTTGTCGGCAAGGTCGATGGCGAGCCCTTCGAGGGCGGCGCGGCCGAGGATTTCCCGCTGGTGCTGGGCTCGGGCAGCTTCATCCCCGGCTTCGAGGACGGCCTGATCGGCGCCAAGGCCGGCGATGAGCTGGACGTGAACGTGACTTTCCCGGCCGATTATGGCGCGGAAAACCTGGCCGGCAAGGACGCGGTGTTCGAGGTCAAGGTGAAGGCGGTGAAAAAGCCGGTGCCGGCCAAGATCGACGACGAACTGGCCAAGAAATTTGGTGCCGAAAGCCTGGACCAGCTGAAAGAGCAGATCCACGAGCGCCTGAACGAGGAATACAGGAACGCGGCGCGGGCGCTGATGAAACGCGCGCTGCTGGATACGCTGGACGAAACGGTGAGTTTCGATCTGCCCGAAAGCCTGGTCGAGGCCGAGGCCAAGCAGATCGCGCACCAGCTGTGGCACGATGAACACCCGGAAGTGCAGGGCCATGACCACCCGGAAATCGAAGTGACGGACGAACATCGCAAGCTCGCGGCCCGCCGGGTCAAGCTGGGCCTGCTGCTGGCCGAGCTGGGCCAGAACAACGACATCGACGTGACCGATGCCGAAATGACCCAGGCGGTGATGAACCAGGCACGGCAATACCCGGGCCAGGAGCGCGAGTTCTTTGAATTCGTGCAGCAGAATCCGCAGGTACGCCAGCAGATCCAGGCGCCCCTGTTCGAAGACAAGGTGGTGGATTTCGTCTTTGAACTGGCCGATGTGACGGACAAGGAAGCCTCGAAAGAGGACCTGGAAAAGGCGCTGGAGGCGCTGGAAGAGGCGTAGGCCGCTTCCCGGTTGCGAACAATTGAGAGCCGCCCCCGTACCGGGGCGGCTTTTTCTTTGATTTTCTGCCGATTGCCCCTGTTAATTCCGCACCACCTCACCAATATTTGAGGAAAGCCGCCCGGAGGCCTTCCGGGCTGGCGGACAGCCACAGATTTGAGAGCACAGATGAGTATGGATCCATATGAAGCGCTGGGCGTGAAGAAGACGGCAACGGATGCCGAAATCAAGAAAGCCTATCGCAAGATCGTGAAAACATCGCATCCGGACATCAACCCGGATGACAAGGGGGCCGAGGACCGCTTCAAGGCGGCATCGGCGGCCTATGATCTGTTGAAGGACCCGGAGAAACGCGCGCGGTTCGATCGCGGCGAGATTGATGCCTCGGGCCAGGAAACGCCGCAGCATCAGTATTACAAGCAATATGCCGGGGCCGGTGCCAACCCGTATCAGTCGGGCCAGGGGTTCGAGGGGTTCGAGGATGTGGACCTGTCGGATTTCTTCGACGAATACCTGCGCGGGCGCGGCGCGGCCGGCTTTGGCGGCGGCGGTGGCGCCGGGTTCGAAGGGCGCGAGTTCCACGCCCACGGCGCCGACCGGCAATACCGGCTGGAAGTGCCGTTCATGGATGCGGTGCTGGGGGCCACGACCCGGATCACGCTGCCCGACGGCAAGGCGCTGGAGGTCAACATCCCGCGCGGCATCAAGGATGGCCAGACCCTGCGGCTCAAGGGCAAGGGCAGCCCCGGCATCGGCAAGGGCAAGCCGGGCGATGCGCTGATCACCATCCACGTGGCCGAGCACCCGACCTTCAAGCGCGAGGGCAACGACATCCGCGTCACCCTGCCGATCACGGTGGACGAGGCGGTGCTGGGCGCCAAGGTCGAGGTGCCGACCATCACCGGCAAGGTCAAGGTGACGATCCCGAAGGGCGCGTCCAGCGGCCAGGTGCTGCGGCTCAAGGGCAAGGGCGTGCTGCCCACCAAGGGCAAGCGCGGCGATCAACTGGTGGAACTCAAGATCGTGATGCCGCCGAAAATCGACGCCGAACTGGAAAAATGCATGCGCGCCTGGCGCACGAAACATGGCTATGATCCGCGCAAGGGGATGGTGACATGACACGGATTTACACGGAACAGGAGGTGGTCGCACGCGTACGCGGGTTGAGCGTGCCGCTCTTGGTGCGCTTCATCGAGGCCGAGATCGTGCGGCCTGTCGCGCGCGGCAAACCGCAGGCCCGGGGCTATGGCCGGGTCGATGTGGCGCGGCTGCAGCTGGCCTGCGACCTGGCTGACGAGTTCGATCTGGACACGGACGCTCTGGGGCTGGTGATGGGGCTGATCGACCGGCTGCATGCAACGCGGGCCGATCTGCGCGCGGTGATGCGGGCCGTGGCGGCCGAACCCGAGGAGGTGCGTGCGCGCATCGCGGCAGCGGTCCGGCGGGCGGAATAGGCGCGGGTCAGGGGCGCTTGGCGCGGCGGCGGCTCGTGCCGCGCAGGGCGGCCCCGAGCGCCAGCAGAGCCGCGACCAGCAGCATCGCAATCAGCCACCAGGGCAGGAACGGGACTTTTTGCGCCGCGACGCCTGAATAGGTCACGGCGGGCTGGGAATAATTGTAAAACCCCAGGGCGCCGGCCGGGAAATCGCCGCTTAGGGCAAGTTCTTCCTGTCCATCAACCTTGATCGACAGGCTATTGGAATCATAGCGTATTTCGAACACATAGTCGCGCCCGGGCTGCCAGCCGGTGCGGCCCAGGTTTTGGGCGCGGGCAAGTTCCTGCACGCCATCGGCCGGATCATGCGCCCAGGCGCCGGGCGACTCGCGCAGGGGGGCAGATACCCGCGACACCGCGAGGCCTGCGCGCGCCACCCCCAGATCCATGTAATCCTGATCGGCTCGTTTCCAGTCGATCAACAGAAAATCCGGGGCCGCGCCTTCGCGCTCTCCCGTCAACTCGCCCGCCTGATAGCCCAGCACGAAGCCGATGAAATCATCATCCGAGCCATCATCGACACGGATCTTGATATGGTAAAGCCTGTCACCGCCGCCCGCTGCCGGGTCAAAAAACACGCCGGGATTGTCGTTATTGCTTTGAACAACGCTGTCATTGCCCGTGTCCGTGGCGATCACCGCCCAGATGCCGGCGCCGTCCTGTTGCCAGCCCGACAGATCGACCGGGCGCAAGGCGATATAGGCGCAGCCGGTCAGCGCAAGGAGCCCGCCAAGGGCAGCGATATGGCGCAGGGGGCTCACCTCAGGCCGGTTTCCTCCAACAATCCCAGGCGCTTGGCCTCGTAATAATAGCCGCGCGCATACCACATCACGGCGGCGTCGATATCGCCGCCCGACACGATCCAGGCGCCGCGCAGGTATTTCACAGCATATTTCAGGTTGGTTTCCGCATCAAGAAGGTCCGAGGGCTGCCCCCGGAACCCCATGGAGCGCGCCGTGGCCGGCAGGATCTGCATGAGCCCGTAATAAGGCCCGTTGCGCACCCACGGCCGGTGCGTGCTTTCGCGCACGATCTGGCGCTGCACCAGTTCCACCGGCACGTCGTAGAGGGTGGCATATTTCACGATCAGTGCCCGCAGTTCCGGTGTTTCGTTGGGATAAAGCGGATGGCTGTAGCGCGCATTGGCCGCACGCACGCTGCTTGGGCTCTGGGGAAGGCTCTGGGCATGGGCGCTTGCACTGGTCAGGAGCGTACGGGTGCCACTGCAGCCGGCGAGGCCGAGGGCCGCAAGCGCAAGGATGGCAACGGGACGGGGGGACAGGCCGGTCATGGGAGGCTCCTGATTGATTTGAGGGATGGTAACGCCTGGCACGCGAAAGGCAAAGCATCGGGCGCGCCGGTCGGCAGGGGCTTGCCAGTTGGCACGAAAAAGCCGCGCGGGAATGCACCCGCGCGGCTTTGATGGCTGTGGCGTCTGGTCAGGTTTCCTCTGACACTTCCGCGGCTTGGGCCTCGCCGTCGCTTTCGACGACTTCGGCCAGCTCTTCGTCCTCGGCAGCGGCGGACCCGATATCGTCGAACAGTTCGGCGATCTCAAACTCGGCTTCTGCCTCGGCCTCGGCGGCCAGTTCCTGGATGGATTTGCCCGATGCCTGCAGCGCTGCCTCTTCTTCCGAGCGGGCAACGTTGAGGTGAATGGTCACTTCCACCTCGGGGTGCAGGCGCACGGTCACTTCGTGCAGGCCCAGTTCCTTGATCGGCGCGGTGATCGAGATCTGCTTGCGATCGACGCTGAAGCCGTCGGCGGTGGCCGCTTCCGCCGCATCGCGCGGCGTCACCGCGCCATAGAGCGAGCCGGTGTCCGATGCCAGGCGAATCACCACGAATTGCTGGCCGTCCAGGCGTTCGCCCAGGGCCTCGGCCTCTTTGCGGGTTTCCAGGTTGCGCGCTTCAAGCTGAGCCTTCTGCGCTTCGAATTTGGCGACATTGGCGGGCGTCGCGGTCAGTGCCTTGCCCTGCGGCAGCAGGTAGTTGCGGGCAAAGCCGGGCTTGACGTCGACGACATCGCCCATCTGGCCCAGCTTGGCCACACGTTCCAGAAGAATGACTTGCATGATGCTTCCCTCACTTCACGACATAGGGAAGAAGCGCGAGAAAACGCGCGCGTTTGATGGCGCGGGCAAGTTCACGTTGCTTCTTGGCGGAAACGGCAGTGATGCGCGAAGGCACGATCTTGCCGCGTTCGGAGATGTAGCGCTGCAACAGGCGCGTGTCCTTGTAGTCGATCTTGGGCGCATTGTCGCCGGAGAAGGGACATACCTTGCGGCGGCGAAAAAACGGTTTGCTGGCCATGGTTTAGCTCCTCTTCCTAACTTAACGGCGGGGGCGGCGGTCGCCGCGCTCTTCGCGTTTCTGCATCTGGACCGAGGGCCCTTCCTCGTGCTTGTCGACCTTGATGGTCAGAACCCGCATCACGTCATCATGGAGCCGCATCAGGCGTTCCATTTCCTGCACGGCCGCAGCCGGTGCGTCGGTGCGCATGAAGGCATAGTGCCCCTTGCGGTTCTTGTTGATCTTGTAGGCCATGGTTTTCAGGCCCCAATACTCGCTGTCCACGAGTTTGCCGCCGTTGTCGGCCAGCACGGTGCCAAAATGTTCGATCAGGCTTTCAGCTTGCGTGTTGGACAAGTCCTGACGCGCAATCATGACATGCTCGTAAAGCGGCATGCGTATCTCCGTTCATTTTCAGGCGCGCTTC
>Ga0256832_1003027_pt1 | contig 11470 bp, 10 predicted proteins | sample 134614metaG_FD_190534 | JGI IMG/M metagenome (GOLD analysis project Ga0256832, IMG submission 190534) | Hydrothermal vent microbial communities from Lau Basin, Pacific Ocean - 134-614 | ecosystem: Environmental > Aquatic > Marine > Hydrothermal vents | place: Pacific Ocean: Lau Basin | collected...
CCATAAAATTAATAATTTTTTTTTAAAAATTTGTGCACGTGCAAATTATTTTTCATAACTTTACGAAAAATTATTATTACACTTAAGTGTTTTATTTTAATTGTAATAAATTTTCCCGTGAACTTTCAGTTGAGTTTTTAATAAAATTCGAATCATATTCGAATATCAGTATATTATTTTATCATTAAAATATTATTTTATGAAACGAAACTTGTATTTTACTGAAAATCCTAAATTTCCTGTTTGGAAAAATATGAAATTCCTTTTAGTAATAGGAATTTTATTTTTAGGTTTAAACCTTTCAGCTCAAAAAATCACCGGTAATGTTAAAGATGCCATTACCGGAGAGCCATTGATAGGTGCTACAATCTTGGAAATGGATACCAATAATGGTGTTATTTCTGATTTGAATGGTAATTTTACTATTAAAGTAAAATCTCCCGATGCAAAATTAAAAATAACCTATGTTGGTTATGCGGATTTAATTTTGGCTTTAGATGGAAAAACTAATTTGGAGTTGGTATTATCTCCCGGTACTCAATTGGAAGATGTAGTTGTAACTGCATTGGGTATTTCCAGAGAAAAAAAATCACTTGGTTATGCTGTAACTGAATTGAAAGGAGATGATGTAACAAATTCCAAAGAATCAAATGTGATCAACGGACTTGCCGGAAGAGTTCCCGGTTTGGTTATGACCAAATCAGCTGCAGGACCCGGATCAAGTACCAGAGTTGTAATTCGTGGAAATGCTTCTTTGACAGGCAACAACCAGCCTTTATATGTTGTAGATGGTATTCCTGTAGATAATTCGGGTTTTGGATCTGCAAACGGAAATGGAACAGCCAATTATTTAAGAGTTGACTACGGTAGTGGTATTTCTGATATAAATCCTGATGATATTGAATCTATTTCCGTATTGAAAGGACCAAATGCTGCTGCTCTGTATGGTTCAAGAGCTTCAAACGGTGTTATATTAATAAACACTAAAAAGGGATCAAAAAACAAAGGTTTAGGTGTAACTTATTCTGCACATTATTCATCGGAGAATCCTCTTTTGCTTCCTGAATATCAAAACAAATACGGTCAAGGTTCAAATGGTACCATTGATCCTGATAACTTGAAAAACGAATCATCCTCCTGGGGACCTGAAATGGACGGTTCAAGTCGCCCGTATTGGTTAGGAGAAAATAAAGCTTATAGTGCCCAACCTGACAATGTTAAGAATTTTTTCAGAACAGGTAATAATCTGGTCAACACATTAGCTTTTGATGGTGGAAATGACAAAGCCACATTTAGATTTTCATATTCAAACAGCAAAATAAATTCAATACTTGAAAACTCCGGTTTAACCAGAAATAACTTCAATCTCAGAGGTTCTGTTAATTTGACAGATAAATTGTCTGTTGATTCAAAAGTAACATACTTCCTCCAGGATGCTAAAAACAGACCAGGTCAGGGTACGGAAGGAATCATGGCATATGTATATACAATGCCAAGGAACGTTTCAATTGAAGATGTAAAGAATAACTATAAAAATGCTGAAGGATATTCACAATCTTACAACGTTCTTGGTTCCAATCCATATTGGATACTCAATGAGGATAAAAATAATGACAGAAAATCAAGGTTGCAGGGATTTGTAAAAACCACTTATAAATTCACGAATCACTTTTCTGCTTTTGCAAGAGTCGGAACAGATTATATCGATCAAAATATTGAAACTGTCAATGCTCACGGTCATTGGTATTTTCCTGCTGGAAGATTCAATTACAGAGATTATAAGATATCAGAAACAAATGCCGACTTCTTATTTATGTATGACAATAACCTGACAGATGACTTGGGATTGAATCTGAATGTAGGTGGTAATCATAGATATGTAACCGCAACAAGTCAGGGCGTAAGAGGTGAAGAATTTAAAATTCCGGACAAAGCTACTGTAAACAGCGCAGTAAGAACATATCCTTTTTATAATCCGATCAGTGAGAAAATTGTAAACTCTCTTTATGGTCAGGCAAGTTTTTCATACAAAAACTTTTTATATGCTGATTTGACTGCAAGAAATGACTGGTCATCAACATTACCTCCTGACAATTGGTCTTATTTTTACCCTTCAGCCAGTTTATCAATGGTATTGAGTGAACTTATGGATATCAAATCCTTAGATTTCGCAAAACTTAGATTTAGCTGGGCAAAAGTAGGTAGTGATACAGATCCTTATAAATTGAAAAATGCATTTCAACTTGCCAGCGAAGATTATTTAGGTCAAACTATTTTGGTACCACAGTCTGTTCAATTGAATCCTAATCTTAAACCGGAACAAACCAGTTCGGTTGAATTTGGTTTGGAATTTAAAATGTTTAAAAACAGACTTTATGGCGACATTTCATATTATAACAACAATACTTATGATCTGATCACTACTGTACCGGTTCCTCCTTTGACTGGTTATTCTTCAAAATTTGCCAATGTTGGTAATATGAATAATAAAGGATTTGAAGTATTTCTTGGAGCAACTCCTGTAAAAACCAATGATTTTACACTTGACTTTTCAGTTAACTTCTCCAACAATAAAAATACTCTTTTGGAATTATTTGAAGGTGTTACCAATTATGTTTATACAACAACAAATGACGGACAAGTTACTGTATTAGCTACTGTAAAAGGCAAAGAAGTAAATGGAGAAATTGCTAATGGTGGAGTTGGAGACATTTATGGTAAAGATTTCCTGAGAAATGAAAACGGTGATATTGTCGTTGATTCCAAAGGAAGACCAAAATCTACCAGTGCTAAAGTTTATCTTGGAAATTATCAACCTGATTATATCTATGGATTCACAGTAGGAGCAAATTACAAGAATTTTGGATTCAAAATGTTATTTGATGGTCGTGTAGGAGGTCAATTATATTCCGGAACAGATGCAAGAATGGATGCTTCAGGTGTATCTGTAAGAACTTTAGATCACAGGGAACCGTTTGTATTTGACGGAGTAATCAATACAGGTACAGAAGATGAACCTGTATGGGAGAAAAACACTACTGAAGTTTCAGCACAGGATTACTATTCTGCACTGAGTGGAGTGACTTCAAATTATATTTATGATCAAACAAATTTAAGATTGAGAGAATTGTCTTTAACATATAAATTGCCTCAATCTTTGATGGATAATCTTCCTTTCAAAAGCGCATCAATAGGATTTGTAGGAAGAAATCTTGCATTCTTGTATAAGAAAATTGATAATTTTGATCCTGAAACCAGTTATAGTGCCAGCAATTATGCTCAGGGAGTATTATTCTACAATTTACCGACTACGAGAAGTCTTGGAGTAAATTTAAATGTTAAATTCTAAAATAATTAAATTATGAAAAATAATAAATTTTTAATTCTATTGTTTTTGCTTATTGGCTTCATGTCATGTACAAGTAATTTTGAAGAAATAAACAAAAACCCAAATGACATTACCAGTGATGCAGCAAATCCAAAGTATTTGTTGACCGGAGCGGAATATAAACTATATGCTCCGACAAGGTATACATATTGGAGAGCAAATTTAATACATGCAGACAGATATGCAGGATATTTCTGCTTTGGAAACAGCGGCAGTTGGTGGAATGATGAATTGGGATACAAATATCATAGCGGATATACTAATGCAGCATGGGATATGTACGGTTCATATTTCAAATATATCAATTCATTTCTCGAAGTAACTTCTGAGGAAGGCGGGAAATACCAAAATGATAAAATGTACGCTGTAGGTTTGGTTTTAAAATCCTTGTTTTTCCAACAGTACACAGATGTATTTGGTGATGTACCTTATTCCGAAACAGGAAATACTGATATTTTACAGCCTAAATATGACGAACAAAAAGATATCTATACAGGTATTATTAATGATCTTAATGAGGCAATGGCAAAAATAGGTGATGCCACTACAACAGGTGAAGGAGAAAGCGATTTGGGTAGTAATGATGTAATATTCAATGGAGATCTGCAAAAATGGAAAAAACTTGCAAATGCTTTAAAACTGAGAGTTGCATTGAGAGCTTATGGTGCCTCCGGTGCTGATTTTGCTACCACTGCTATTACCGAAGCTATGCAGGGACCATTTCAGGAAGTAGGAGAAGATGCTGTTTTAACAAAAGATAACTCTATAAGTCAGTGGAACAGCGCTTCTTATGCTGATATATGGCATCGTTTCGGAGGAAAAGGATCAAAATGGAAAGTGAGTGAAACAATGGTCAAATATCTTAAAGATAACAATGACCCGCGATTACCATTTTATGCAGAACCTGCAGAAGGAGGATCAAAATCATTTAAAAGACCTGATGCTTCAGAAGATCCTGATGGTTATGATAAATTTCCCAAAAGAATCAACTTCATCAAGAGTGTATTGGAAGAAGCCGGCGCAGTATTTGATTTTTCAATGAACGAAGATTCTGCAACATTCGTTATCCCCGAAAATACTTATTACATCGGCCAACCGACGAGATTGGGAGCAGAAATTAAAAAGTATGCAAGATGGGAATTCTTTTCTTCCTGCAAGGATTATATAGTAGGATTGGATGAAAACAGCAATGAGATAGCTCCTGAATTGGTTCTTACTGCTGCTGAATCATTCTTCCTGAGAGCACAGGCTATTACCATGGGACTTGCTTCCGGTGATGCAAATGCTATGTACCAAAACGGTTTAAGAGCTTCTATGACCTATTGGGGAGCATCTGATGCTGATGTTGACAATTATTTGGCAAATGCTTCAATGGGAAGTCTGACCGGAGATAAAAACAGTGATCTTGAAAAAATAGGAGTTCAAAGATGGATTGCTGCTTATACCGATGGCTACGAAGGATGGTCAATAGTAAGAAAAACAGGATTTCCTAAAGAACTGAGTCAGGGTGTATCCGATATCGATATTTTCGGTTTGGGTGATCTCAATGGAAAATATCCTCAAAGATTAAGATATGGTTCCAAAGCTTATGACCTCAACGGTGATCAACTTCAATTAGCAATTGACAGACAAGGTCCTGATGTTCAGGCGACAGAAGTGTGGTGGGCAAAATAATTTTTGTATAATAAGTAATTTCATAATTTTAGGGTTGTCAAAATTGGCAACCCTTTTTTTGATATCTTCCGGGGTCGGGTGCCTTTTGAAATGAAAAAAAATTAATTTAATACTTGAATCCGGTATAAAAAGGTTTATTTTTGTAATAATTGAGGCAAAAATGATTTTAATGACAATCAGACTTATTTTACCGGGTTAATATTTAATTTATGAGAACAACACTAATGTTTATACTGATAAATATCTGTTTTATTACCGGATTGAGTACCCAAAATTCAATTCCGGCTAAAGAAAATACAAAACTCCATATTATCAAATCATTTTATTCAAAAGATAGTCCTGATGCTGTAAGCTTTTACAGGATTGTACAAGATTCGGGTTCTATTTATTATACCGCAGGAAAATTAAATTTTGATACTGAAGGTAATGTAATTCAAAAAATTATTAAAAATAAAAAGATAAATAAAAACAAACTGGAAAAATATATTTCAAAAGCTTCAAAAGGCAGATCTGTTGAGATAATAAAAGATTCTCCTAAAGTAATATTTATTCAGCTTAAGACTAAAGACAATCCTGATCTGTTCCAAAAAAGGAAGATAATTTCAAAAAAAATTGAAGACAAGCTAACTGCAAATAATCTTGGTACAAGCTATGGTATTGATAAAGGTGACAATGTTATAAACCTGGAAGTTGAAGTTAATGACAGGGACCGTTCATTAGCTATCATTATAGAAGTTTTGAAGGAAGAAAACGCTCTTCAACACTGCATCATTGGAAAAAGAATTTATATTGAGGCGGATGATTACTTATTTGAAATTATTTATCCGATTGATTTTGAAGGACAGTTTTACCCTTTTTAAATAATTATGATATGGCATTTATAATACTTTACGTTACACACAAAAATAAAGAAGAAGCCAAAAAGATCGGAGATTTTTTGCTTAATAAACATCTTATTGCCTGTGCCAATTATTTCCCTGTTGAATCCGGATATTGGTGGAATGGTATTATTGAATCGGACGATGAATATGTCTCTATTTTTAAAACAAGAAGGGAATTTTGGAATTTGGTTAAAAAAGAAATTGAAAGTATCCATCCTTATGATGTTCCGTGTATCATGAAAATAGAAGTTGAAGCAAATGATGCTTATGAAAAATGGATATTTAGTGAAACAAAATATGATAAAACAGATGCGTAAACTTAAACTAAAAGAGCTTGGCAGGATGTCCGTTCCGGAATACAAAAACAGCAAAAAATCACCAATCGTATTGGTTATGGATAATATCCGTTCGGCGATGAATATCGGTTCATTTTTTAGAACGGCGGATGCTTTTGCTGTCCAAAAAATATATATCTGCGGTATATCTGCTACCCCGCCACATAAAGAAATCAATAAAACAGCAATCGGTGCAACAGAATCAGTTGACTGGGAATACTACAAATCTACAAGAGAATGTATTACTAAATTGAAGGACAAGGGATATATCATTACGGGCATTGAGCAAACCGATCAATCTGTCATGCTTAATGAATTTGTTCCTGAAAAAGATAAAAAGCACGCATTGATTTTCGGAAATGAAGTATCGGGAATAAGTGATGACGTTTTGGATTTATTGGATTTTTCTCTGGAAATACCACAATTCGGCACCAAACATTCTTTTAATGTAGCAGTAAGTGGCGGGATAATCTTGTGGCATTACTTTTTGAATTTGTAACTGATTTGACAGATGAATTTTATCAATGATAATTCCGATTTAAAATAAAAAAATAAAGTGAGAAACAGCAGTTATAAAATAGCATTAGCAATAGTATTAATATATTTTTCATTGGTTGCTTGTGAAAAAAACAATACTTCAACTCATACAAAATCTCAATGGATAACTGATTTTATAACGGAAATTAAATCGGGAAACTATCCCAAAATCTATGGTATTTCATGGTGGCATGAAAATTTTGATAGTACATTTTTTACAATCAATTCCTCTGTCGAATCACAAAACACGTACAGAAAAATGGTTGATGATGATATTTTTATTACTTCCTGTTCGTTTGAAAACAAAAAACTAATACCTGTTCAGGGAAAAATATATCATTCTGCATTTCCTTTTTTTGGTGGAACGGAAGATAAAGTCAGTTCGGCAAAAATAAATGATTTCGAATATTTGGCAAATAAAAAAATCGCCTGGGCTTATTTTTCCAATAATTGGCTTGACAGCTTGGTCTTTCCTTCAAATTCTATTTCTATAATCACTTCAAATGGCAAAACACCTTTCCTTAGAATGATGTATCGAAGTGAATTTGAAGAGAATCATGAAGATCCCAAATATAAAATGATCGATATTGTAAATGGGAAATACGACAGTTGGCTAAAAAAATGGGCTAAAGAAGCCAAAAACACAAATATAAATTTATTAGCAGAGTTTGGAACTGAAGTAAATGGTAAATGGTTCTCATGGAATGGCTATTATAGCGGAGCCGGTGTCAAAGATAAATACGGAGACAAAGAGTATCCTGACGGACCAGAAATTTTCAGAGATGCATACAGGTATATTATTGATATATGCAAACAGCAAGGTGTAGATAATATTACATGGTTTTTTCATTTGGATGTTAATGATGATCCCGAACAATGGTGGAATTCTCCTGAATATTATTATCCCGGTGATGATTATATCGATTGGATCGGAGTAAGTATTTATGGACCATATACCCCTGACGAAGATTATATAGAACCCAAAGTGTTAATTTCCAAAGCTTATAAAAAAATGGAAACAATATCCGGAAACAAACCTTTTGCAGTATTGGAATTTGGTGTTACGGAATTATAAATTGACCAAATACAAAAAATGAAATACATTACCAGGACAATTTGGATACTTTCATTAATCAGTCTTTTTACTGATACTGCAAGTGAAATGCTCTATCCAATAATGCCTATATACTTAAAAACAATTGGATTTTCTGTTCTGCTCATTGGAATTTTAGAAGGAATAGCTGAAGCTACCGCAGGACTAAGCAAAGGATATTTTGGAAAACTGTCAGATTTATCAGGGAAGAGAGTGCCTTTTGTCCAATTAGGCTATAGCTTAAGTGCTGTATCAAAACCAATGATGGCTGTTTTAATTTATCCGCTTTGGATTTTCTTTGCCAGAACTATAGACAGGTTGGGCAAAGGAATTAGAACAGGGGCAAGAGATGCTTTACTTTCCGATGAAACTACCAGGAGAGATAAAGCTAAGGTATTCGGATTTCATCGTGCAATGGATACTTTAGGTGCAGTATTTGGACCGTTATTGGCACTGCTTTATCTATATTTCCATCCTCATGATTATAAAACTCTATTTTATATAGCTTTCTTTCCCGGGTTATTAGCTATTTTAGCCTCAACATTATTAAAAGATAAAAAAGCTCCACTTAATAACCATAAAAAAAATACTTCTTTTTTTTCATTCTTAAAATATTGGAATGAAAGCCCTACAAATTATAGAAGATTAGCTATTGGATTATTAACTTTCACTTTATTTAATAGTTCCGATGTTTTCCTCTTGTTAAAAATAAAACAATCGGGACTAAATGATACTATGTTGATAGGGGTCTATATATTTTACAACCTAATATATGCAATATTTGCTTTTCCAATTGGAATATTAGCTGATAAAGTCGGATTGAAGACAATATTTATAACCGGATTAAGTCTTTTTGCAATAGTTTATTTCGGAATGTCAATAAATACTAATTTATATCTTTTCATAGTTTTATTCTTTCTATATGGTATATATGCTTCAGCAACAGAAGGAATTTCAAAAGCATGGATTACAAATATTGTAGATAAAAAAGATACAGCTACTGCAATAGGTACTTATACCGGACTTCAAAGTATTTGCACAATGATCGCAAGTACATTAACCGGGTTTTTGTGGTATAAATTCAGTGCGACAACAGCATTTATTACTACGGGAATTGTGACTTTAGCAATAGTGATTTATTTTTTTACAATTCCAAAGCCAGATATTAAAAATTATTAGAGTTTTTTAAATTTTTTTTATATATTTAAAGTAATATTGACTAACACATGTCTTCAATAATATGAAGACATCAATATCATTGCAAATGACCGGTGAACCTGAAAATAAAATCGTAGAAACCATAAAAAATTATGGCACAAAAATATTTGGGTTCATCAGATCAAAAGTCAACAATACCGAAGATGCCAAAGATATACTTCAGGAAGTATGGTTTCAGTTAAGCAGATTAACAAATATCGATGACATCGAAAACATAGGAGGTTGGCTATATTATGTTGCAAAAAATAAAATAACTGATAATTACCGTAAACAAAAACACGAATCACTTGATAATTATTTTTGGGAAACCGAAGATGGAGAATTTTCAATTAAAGAAATTCTTTTATTGGACGATTCAAAAAATCCGGAAATAGGATTATTCAAAGAAATATTCTGGGAAAAATTAATCACAGCATTAAATGAATTGCCCGAAAATCAAAGACAGGTGTTTATTCTAAATGAAATAGAAGATCTTACCCTTCAGGAAATCGCTGATAAAACAAATACAAACATAAAAACAATTATCAGTCGAAAAGGATATGCAATTAAGCATTTAAGAAAAAAATTAAACGATTTATATCAGGAATTATTAAACTAAAAAGAAAGAAATCATGGAAAAAATTTGGAAAAAAAGAAAACCGTTTATGTTTATATTTATAATCATTGGATTTGCTCTTTTGATTGGACTTTTAATGTTATTATGGAATGCTGTTTTACCGGCGATAATCGGAGTAGCTCAAATCAACTATTGGCAGGCACTGGGTATTTTTATCTTAAGTAAAATATTATTTGGTTTTAATTTCGGTCCTTCCAGAAGCAAAATGATTGAACACAGAGCAGGTATCAGAGAAAAATTCATAAATATGACGGATGAAGAAAAAGAAGCTTTTAAGGAAAAATGGAAAGCAAAATGGAAAAATCATGAATAGAGCATATTAAAAGATGCTTGCCCTTTTTAACCTAAAGTTAAATTTTTCATAAAATTTTTGTTATATTTGTAATTGAAAATAGAGAAGAGCATATAACCCGGATTATTCATGGTTTTAGCTTTATGTAGATTTAATATTTAGTGATTTAAAACAATATAAAAATTATAGTGGTGAATAATTCGGGATAAAATCATTATACAAATATGGCAATAGAAAAAAACATATTAATCACAGGTGCCAGTGGTTTTATCGGAGGATTTATTACGGATGAAGCAATAAACAGAGGATATAATGTTTTCGCAACTGCCAGAAAAACCACAAATACTAAAAGACTTACAGAAAAAGGTGTAAATATTATCGAAGTTGATTTTGGAAATGAAAAACATTTGGAAAACGTTTTCTCAAATCAACAAAAATTTGATTTTATTATTCATAATGCAGGAATAACCAAAGCATTTAGAAACAAAGAGTATAATGAAATCAATTTTCATAATACCAAAAGGTTTATAGAAATACTTAAAAAGACAGGAAAAGTACCTGAAAAATTTGTTTACATGGGTAGTTTAGCCGCTTATGGACCAGGTAAAAAAAACTCCGTTGAACCGGTAAAAAGAACAGATGAACCGAAACCGGTAACTGAATACGGAAGAAGTAAATTAAAAGCGGAAAAATATATCATAAACGAATCGGATATTCCATACATTATTTTTAGCCCAACCGCTGTTTACGGGCCTGGAGAAAAGGATTTGTTTACCACCATAAAACTTATTAAAAAAGGAATTGATTTCAAAATAGGTTTCAAGGAACAATATTTCACATTCCTTTTTGTAAAAGATTTGGCAGAATTAGTATTGGATTCGCTTAAAACCCCAATTATCAATAAAGAATATTTTGTATCTGATGGTAATTTATATACAAAAAAAGATCTGAGTCGGGCAATCAAACAAAATCTGGGTGTCAAAGCAATTCCGATCACCGTACCCGTATGGTTTGCGACTATTGTAGCAGCTTTCAACGAAGGTATTTCCTGGTTGTCCGGGAAACAATCTATATTGAACGTGGAAAAAATAGCCGAATTATCTGCTCAAAACCTCAATTGTGATATACAGGAAACCATAAAAGATTTTAATTATAATCCCAAATATGATTTATACAAAGGGATGTATGAAACAATAAAATGGTACAAAGAACAAGGATGGTTATAAAATAGTATTATGAAAGAAAAACATACTAAAGAAGTGCTCAAAACCATATCAAAGGACAGAAAACGCACAAATCTGCTAAAAAAATACGAACAAGCGCTTATTGCATTCTTAGTTCAAAAGGTGCCAGGATGGATAAGTTCGGATATGCTAACTTTGATCGGTTTTCTTGGGAATCTTATAGTTTTTATCAGTTTTCTTTTAGCTTTTTAT
>Ga0256832_1003028_pt1 | contig 11468 bp, 13 predicted proteins | sample 134614metaG_FD_190534 | JGI IMG/M metagenome (GOLD analysis project Ga0256832, IMG submission 190534) | Hydrothermal vent microbial communities from Lau Basin, Pacific Ocean - 134-614 | ecosystem: Environmental > Aquatic > Marine > Hydrothermal vents | place: Pacific Ocean: Lau Basin | collected...
TGGTCGTCATGAATCAAACGGCTAAAGGCAGATAAGGCATCGCGTACATTGGAGACATCAAAATCACTGCCTGCATTTAACCATGTGGAGAATAAATCATCGTAGGCGATAAAATAGCCTAGCTCTTTTTTAATGTACTGAACAGTGTTGGGGTCATCTTCGCTAAGTGCCTGAATTTCGTCATCAGACATGCCTTGTTTTTTAGCAAAGTCTAATAGCTTGTCAGATAGGTATTTGTAAAAAATAAAGCCGAGAATGTAATCCTTGTATTCATTAGCTTCAATTTTCGACCGCATTTGATTGGCGGATTCCCAGATTTTTGCAGCGAGTTGTTGTTTGTTCAATCGTTAGTCCTTTAGGGTTAATTCGGGTTGTTGATAGTTGTCTCACGCTTGCGTCAGTGGTTTAGTTGCTAAGGAAGTTCCTAAAAGAGCATTTAAACCTGCTTCCATTGAAACCGACTCACACTGCGACTCTCTCGATCAAATTCTACTCCGATAAGATAAATATCATATCCTTTACCTTGATAGGCATGATGATAATTTTTATTTTTAATTTGTTGTAATGCATTCGAGCCATCGACTTTAAACTCAAAGATATAAACCGTGTTATTGATCATCACCGTTAGATCAATGCGTCCATGATTATTTGCATCTTCTGCTTTAAGAGAGTCAAAACCTGCACCTGCGAAATATGCATAAACCACACTGGCATAAAAGCCTTCGTACTGCTGAATATCATTATTAGTGAAATTATTGTAGGCAATTGAGGCAAATAAGGCTTTAAAGGTTGCCTCAAGCTCGTCCAATTTAGCGGCAGCTAATTGCTTATACAGTGCCAGTTGTACCTTGGTTTTTTTATAAGAACGAACAAAATAATAATTCAATAAATAATTATTAAAACTGTTTTTGACTTCCAGATTGGGAAAAGTCAAGGTGTAAATTAGATTACTGCCCCATTGTTGTACCTCTTTAATGGTCAAATAACCTGCTTGAAACATCACTGTTTCTAAACTAATTTTTTCTATATCAAAACTATCTAATAACTCTTCACCTACTTCAAGTTGCTCAAACTGGGCAAGATGGTAGTTGTTTCGTTTAAAGAGTTTGAGTAAAAAAGCAGGTGTGCCTGTATTAAACCAATAGTTTTTAAATAAAAAGGCATTATCAATAAATAGCAAAATATCATAGGGGTTATAAACCCGATCTTTTAAGAAATTATAACCGTTATACCAACGCTTTAATTCGACTAAATCAACCCCTTGTAAATAAGGGGCAATGGTGGTTTCAATATCGTGCTGAGTATAACCACAAATATTACCGTATTGAGGCATAAGGCTAATATCACTGAGATTATTCAAACCACTAAACACACTCGCTTTGGAAAATTTACTTACCCCTGTTAAAAACGAAAAGCGGATATAACGGTCATTTTCTTTAATTTGTGAATACAAGCGTTTAATGATCTCACGGCATTCAATCGCCACGGGCATTTGGTCAAGATTATCTAAAATAGGCTTGTCATATTCATCAATCAGTAGCACTACAGCTTGTTGATATTTTTCATAACTTTTCTTAATCAACTGCTTAAAGCACAAAGCATAATCCTCGCTATCATCACATTGTATGCCTAAATGTTGTTGGTTATCGCGCAATAAATCTAAAATAGCTCGTTTGAGTTCATCAGCACTACGATTACCTGCAAAACTTATTTTGATCACGGGAAAGGTTGTTTGCCAATCCCACTGTTTCTCAATGGCAAGACCTTTAAACAATGCTTGATTGCCTTCAAAAATCTCTTGCAATGTATCGAGGAAGAGTGACTTGCCAAAGCGTCGTGGGCGAGAGAGAAAGACATGCTTATGAGAGTGAATTAAATCATACGCTATTTGTGTTTTATCAATATATAAATAGTTCTTTTGTATGATTTCACTAAAGGTACTGATTCCAAGGGGTAGTTTTTTCATGGTATTGTTCTGTTTTTTTTCTGTAATGTGATTAGCTACTTACATTATTTTAACACTTGAACCACCCTTCTACTTATTTAGGGACTCTGCGTCTTTCCCGCATAGTTTTTACTTTTAAAATTATGTTGCCACTGTAATTCCATTTTTTTTTGTTCTTTTAAACTTAATTTTTGAAACAACGTCTTTTTCCGCTGAATTTCTTTTTTAACCTCTTCGGGTTGTTGTTGATACCATTCAAACCATTTTTTAATATCCTTACGTACCTTTGGTGTCAGTCTTTTCCAGTCTTTTAGACGTTTCTTTAAACGCCTTTTTCGTTCTGGCGTCATCTGTAACCATTCCTGAGATATACTGTATAATTTATGTTGTTTCTCTTCATCCAAAGTAGACCAGTTTTTTGCATAGGGTCGTAATATTTTTTGTTCCTCTGGCTTTAACTTAAACCAATCAATGGGATTGGCAAAGGTATTGAAAGAAAAAAAGAAGATAAAAACAAATAAGATCGGTTTTAAAGTCAGTTTAGTCATATCAAATAGTACCCTAAAATATTCTATTGAGCTTGTTCTGCTACTGCCAAATCAAGCCACTGATAAAATTCTATTTTCCTATAAAAGCTAATTTCTTCATCGTTTGATAATAAATCAACATTATCAACCAGTTGTGGGTCTCGCATTATATTCGTATTAAGTATTGATAGCGTTATAACAGCCATGAAGAGAGTAATAATTAAACAAGATAAAAATAAGAATCTCTGTCGCTTTTTTTTATCCTCCTTAAGAATTTTTTCTCGCAATTCATCAAGGGATAATTTTGTAAAATTAGACTGCATAGTTTGATCAGGCTGTAGATCCTGTGAATTCATATCAAAAATCCCCCCTAAACAGCAAAAATACGATAAAAAAAATTTTTACTGAGATTAAATGCTTCTTCGTAGAACCCCATTAATACTATATTGCTATCCATTTCGCAATACAAAAAACAACTGAATTGCTGTTTATTTATACAACAATAGCTTAGCTAATACAGAAAATTTCTGCTCAGACTCAAAGATACACTCTGCCGTCTTTAAACGTACCTTTAAATGACGAAATTCATCTTGATGAAACATATTTTTTGTTATTAATACAATGTAACTGGTTGAATCAATAGAGGAAAAATTTAAAATTATTAAATATGGACTGACAAAACTGTGACAAAGAAGATCGACCTTTATCCATTTATCGCTACAAATAAGCACAGACCAATCACCTAAAGCACTGATTTTTAGTTCTAGAACAGATTTACCTAAGCTACGCATAACATGCCATTGGTAATAATAGCGACAAGAACTGCTAACAACGATTATCAGCAATAAAACAAAAAAAACAGAAGTACAATCAGTCATTAATAAAACGATCATAAGCACCCAAATATGCACTATCGCTATCATTATAGCAATATCTTTGCTTGATTTTAGCTTAAGCGCTAATGGTTTATTAAATGACAGATGATATACCTCATTTAAAAAAATAAACGCTCAAAATTCTTACTGGAAATTTTTGCAATATGCTCATAACTATCACCGCGTAATTCTGCTACTTTTTCTGCAATATATTTAATATAGGCGGGATGGTTTAATTTACCACGCTTAGGCACAGGGGCTAACCATGGGGAATCTGTTTCAATTAATAGTCTATCTTCTGGGACTTGTTGAGCAACATATTGAAGTTCTTTAGCACTATTGAAAGTAACAATGCCTGAGAAGGAGATATAAAAATTTAGGTCAATGGCTTTTTTTGCTGTTTCCCAATCCTCAGCAAAGCAGTGCATCACACCACCAATGGAATCAGCGCCCTCCTCTGCTAGTATTTTCAACGTATCATCCTTAGCAGAACGAGTATGAATAATGAGTGGCTTATTGCTTTGTTGAGCTGCTTTAATATGCACACGAAAACGATTTCGTTGCCATTGCATATCCTTGTCTTTATCGCTGATATGAAAATAATCCAGCCCCGTTTCGCCAATGGCAATAATTTCTTGATTATGCAGTGCTAATTCAACTAAATCATTAACGCTTGGCTCTTGTACCCCTTCACTAGTTGGATGCACACCAACGGAGCAATAGATTTGTGGATAATTTTTTGCTATCTGAAGCACATCATCAAAGTGTTCTAAATCAATACAGACACAAAGAAAACGTCCAACACCAGCATCTGTGGCAGTGGTAATTAGAGTATTAAAATCATTATCAAAGTGATCTAATTTTATTTTATCAAGGTGACAGTGAGAATCAGTCAGCATAAAGATATTCCGCATTCTAAAAAATATTGCAGAGTGTACCTGAATTTTCTAGTAATTATGAGTCAATGCAGGTTTTTTGGCTAATTCACCTAAAATGGATTCTATGGCTAATTTGATTTTCAATTGTGTTGGACCAAAAAAACTGATACCAACCCCTGCACTATTTGAACCACTTTTAGGCGCAATCCAAACCACTTTACCTGGGATTGCTATTTTTTTATCAAGATAAACAATACTTGTAATCACAATCACCTCATCACCAAAACAATAATCATCATCGGTTGGAACAAATAAACCGCCCCCTTTTAAAAAAGGCATATAGGTAGCATGTAAAGAGGTTCTATTTTGTATCGTTAATGATAAAATGCTATGTTCTTGATTATCCATGGAGATACCCTAGCGTCTTGTTATTCTTCAAGTTTTAGAAAGTTTCATCCATAACAATAACATGCTTTCAATAAATAATTGAGCATTTAACGATGTATGGGCTAAGCGCCTAAGTTTTATCAATTGATCATAAAGCTGCCATAATTTAGCACTATCAACAACATGGGGAATTTGTAAAATAGCCTGTGCTTGAACTTTGTTAAAAGGGTATTTAATCAGTTGTTGTACCCAATGTATCTGCCAGCTAAGTAGCTCATCTTTTGATGCTGTTTGCCATTTTTTAGATATTTCAGTCAGTGATTGTTGTTGCATCATCACAGCTAATAAATCATTAGCAAAATCATTTCTACGCTTAAAATGCTCTTCATTATCAAGTGCTAAAGCATATAACGGTTTACCACTGGACATTTCAAGTAACTCTTCAGGCGAATGCTGTATGGATTGCTCGGACAACCATTGCAATGCTATTGTTTTGCTAGGTGTTGCTAAATGTAATATCTGGCAACGACTTTTAATAGTTGGTAGCAAGGTGGATAATTGTGCCGTCAACAAAACAATCACACTATTATTCGCAGGTTCTTCCAATGATTTAAGCAAGCTATTTGCCGCATTCATATTGAGCGCTTCAGCCGGATTTATAAAAGCAACACGGCTAGTTAAATAGCTACGGCTCATGTGCAGAAAGTCATTAAGTTCACGAATTTGATCAATTAAAATCTGTGTTTTATTTGCTTCAATTGCTATTTGAAAATAATCTGGATGGACATCCCCTTTCCTAACACGACAGCCTTTGCACTCACCACAGGCATGATAATTTTCTAAGGGAGACTCGCACAGAAGACTATTCACTAAAGCTTGTGCAAATGCCTGTGTTCCTGTACCTTTTGCCCCTGCGAGTAAAATTGCATGTGGCAGATGTTTAGCATTACGCGCGATAACCAGTTGATCCCAACTCTTTTGATGCCATCTGTGTACCATATTAGGATTCTCTTCGAGAGTTTAGGAAGTTAGGGATTTCTATCCTTTAAAATAAGATTGAATGTTTTGCTAAGTTGTTTTTGAACCTGTAATAGATCATCTTGAGCATTGATAATACGATAGCGATCGGGATATTGTTCCGCCATTTGCAAGTATTTTGCACGTATCCGATTAAAAAAGTCGATATCTTCCTGTTCAAAGCGATCTGTTTCCCCTCTATTTTTAGCACGATTCAAACCTGTTTTAGCATCTAAATCAAATAAAAAAGTATAGTCAGGTCGGCATTCCCCTTGCACCCAGTTTTCTAAAGTCGCAATACGCTCTATTGCAATACCTCGCCCTCCGCCTTGATAGGCATAACTAGCATCTGTAAAACGATCACATAATACCCATACCCCTTGTTTTAACGCAGGTAAAATTTTCTTCTGTAAATGTTCTGCTCGCGCTGCAAACATCAACAATAATTCGGTATCTTGATGCATGGTAGGGAGTTCTTTCGAGAGTAAAATCTCACGAATAGCTTCACTAATTTCTGTCCCCCCTGGCTCACGGGTGACTAAGACTGGCAGATCTTTTTGCTGCAGTTGTTGGGCAATAAACTGCATATTAGTTGTTTTTCCACCGCCTTCAACCCCTTCAAAGCTAATAAAAACGCCCGACATTATTTATCTCCCTGATAACGTTTTTTATTGCCTCTTAATTGATAATGAATTACCGCTTTTTTATGTTCAGAATAAGTTTTTGAAAAATGGGACGTTCCATCCCCTTTAGCAACAAAATACAGTGCCTTTGATTTAGCAGGATGAAAGACTGCATTAAGATCTTCTGCACTTGGTGTTGTAATCGGTGTAGGAACTAAACCTGTACGCGTATAAGTATTATAAGGATTATCACTTTTAAGATCACGTTTGCGAATATTGCCATCAAACTTATCCCCTAAGCCATAAATAATGGTTGGGTCTGTTTGTAACATCATGCCTTTTTTAAGACGATTTAAAAAAACGCGAGCAATCAGAGGTCGTTCAATAGACTGTCCTGTTTCTTTTTCAACAATAGAGGCTAAAATCAAGGCATCATAAGGTGTTTTGATTTTAGAATGTGGCTCACGTTTCTCCCAGCCATCTTTTAGTTTTTTGAGCATTGCCCGATGGCTTCGCTTTAAAAATTGCAAATCCGTTGTATTGCTAGGGTAACTATAGGTATCAGGAAAAAACCAACCTTCTGGATTAGGATAACGTCTCCCCTCCTCTGTCCCCATTAGAGACATTATATTTTTATAATCATTATCCGAAAGTGTTTGTTTGAGATTAGGATCGGCTTTAATGACTTTGATTATTTCTTTAAAAGTATAGCCTTCTATGATTTTTGTTTGATACTGGATTGTTTTTCCTGAAGTAAAACGTTCGAGTACTTCACTCGCCGTCATTCCTTTTTTTAGCGCAAACTCACCCGCCTTAATATTACGATCTTGTTTCGATAGTTTAGCTAAAATAACAAAGGCAAGCGCAGGTTTAAACAGATCTTGTTGTTCTAAATTTTTTGCTACTTGGCGGATATTACTGCCTTTTTTAATTTCAAAACTTGTAATATCTTCTTTTAACTGTTGACTCGTGTATTTTTGATAAAAATTATTGCCTGCAATCCCTGCTCCAGCAAATACTATTATTAATAACAAAAACAATCCTTTAAGAAACCTTTTCATTCTAATCACTCTTTTTTTCCAATACTTTGATATTTTTTTGTAAATCGGTAATAACAGTCGATACAAAACTTCCTTTTTTATATTCAAAGTACCTTTTATTGAATTTGACCACAAACCACAGACCAATTACCGAGTTAGTAAAAAAAATCCCATTCGCATTCTCTATATCTTGCATTGATACGCATCGCTCTATTACATCAATATTTTCTTTAGCTAACAAGGATATAATATAAGCACGCATAATACCTTTAATACCACATTGCTCCAGTGAAGGGGTTATGATCTGTTGATCTAAAATAAGAAATACATTGCTCATCGTACCTTCAATGATATTACCTTGAATATCACAGACAAGTCCCTCCTGACAATCATCCGCTAATTCACTACGTGCGAGTACCTGTTCTAAACGATTCAAATGCTTAAAGCCAGCTAATAAGGAGTTGTGTGTAAGTTGAGTATGACAATATTGAATTTTAATACCGTTATGGCGATAGCTCTCAATATTTTCGGGAAGTTTATGCAACGTCAATAATCGTGTCGGTTTATTCAAACCGTGAGCTGAATAACCACGTCCACCTGAACCACGGGTAATAATAATTTTTAAAATACCGTGATTAATACTTTGCGTAAGAAAGGCTATTTCTTGTCGAAGAATTTTCTCATCCAGACCGATAATTTTGAGAACACGACAGCCCCAATTCAAACGCTCTAAATGCTCATCCAGTAAAATACTTTTCCCTGATGAAACCAATAAGGTCTCCCAGACACCATCGCCATATTGAAGACCTCGGTCTGATACTGGCAAGGAATTTTGGAAGCGTCCATTAACCAGTATGGATTGTTTCAATCTAAATCTTTTTGAAAATCAAAGTGCCATTTGTACCGCCGAAACCAAAAGAGTTACTCATCGCAACATTCACTTTTGTTTCACGAGCGACATTTGGAACATAATCTAAATCACAAGCTGGATCAGGATCCGTTAAATTAATCGTTGGCGGCAAGACCTGATCATGAATAGCCAAAATACTAAATATTGCCTCAATCCCTCCTGCGGCACCTAATAAATGACCCGTCATCGATTTTGTTGAACTAATCGCAACCTTATAGGCATGATCACCCATTGCACGTTTAAGGGCTTGTGTTTCAGCAACATCCCCCGCAGGTGTTGAAGTGCCATGTGCATTGACATAATCAATATCTTCAGGATTTAAACCCGCATCTTTCATCGCATGAAGCATACAACGAGCAGCACCTTCACCATCTTTAGAAGGGGAGGTCATATGGAAGGCATCACTACTCATTCCGAAACCAACTAACTCACAATAAATATTGGCACCACGGGCTTTCGCTGATTCGTATTCTTCTAATACAATAATCCCTGACCCATCCCCCAAAACAAAGCCATCACGACTTGCATCCCATGGGCGACTCGCCGCTTGTGGATCATCATTGCGTGTAGAAAGCGCACGAGCTGCCGCAAAACCACCAATTCCTAGCGGTGTCGAACCCATTTCTGCACCACCTGCTAACATAACATCTGCATCACCGTACTGAATCATACGCATCGCATCACCGATGCTATGTGTAGCGGTTGCACAGGCCGAAACAGGCGACATATTATGCCCTTTAAGACCGTGCATAATAGATAGATTACCTGCAACCATATTGACAATGCTACTTGGCACAAAGAAAGGTGAAATTTTTCGTGGACCACCCTTAATAAAAGCTTGGTAGTTTTTTTCAATCGTTCCAAGACCACCAATACCTGAACCAACGATAGTCCCAATACGCTCGGCGTTTTCATCAGTGATTTCCAGTCCAGAATCCGCTAAGGCATCTGTACCTGCTCCAATCCCATAATGGATAAAAGCATCCATCTTACGTTGATCTTTACGTTTGATATAATCATCAATCTTAAAATCATCAACGTTTCCCGCAATTTTTACGGTGAACAGACTGGTATCAAATAAGTCTTCACTGATTGCATTAATACCACTTTTACCCTCAACTATATTTTTCCATGCGATATCGATTTTAGAACCGACTGGAGAAACAATTCCTAAACCTGTAACAACGACTCGACGATTTGACACAATAGTTTTCCACCTATGGAGATTAATTAGGGAAATATTAACAATTTAAGCCATTAATATTTTCCTAATTAATCTAAAATATTACACAATAAAACCGTCACTTTTTAAGTAGGAGGTCATAATAAATTTAACAAAATAAACGAGCAAAATGTTAAATTTATTGTGTCTTTCTGCTTAACAATCCAAAAGCCACGGTTTTTAAGCTCTAAAAGAGATAAATAAATTACCCTTTATGATCGTTAACGTAATCAATCGCTAACTGAACTGTTGTAATTTTTTCCGCTTCTTCATCTGGAATCTCTGTTCCAAATTCTTCTTCTAAAGCCATTACTAACTCAACCGTATCCAATGAATCTGCCCCTAAATCATCAACAAATGATGATTCATTTTTTACTTCGCTTTCTTCAACACCTAACTGCTCAACAACAACACTTTTAACGCGTGCTTCAATACTCATGGTTTATATTTCCTTCATTAATAATAAAATTCTACCTAAACGCTACAGAGTAAAAACGATGAATATCTCAATACTGACAGGGTTTAGGGTCTCAAATAACGCAATGGCGGTGCATTGTAATAAAAATGCTTTGCTCTTACCAGATATAAGAAAGTTCCAAGCAATTAAATTACCATTACATTGCCTAGGACATATGCATACCACCATTTACATGCAGAGTCTCACCTGTCACATAAGCTCCCATATCGGATGCTAAAAATAATACAGCATGGGCAATATCATTTGGACTACCCAATTTACCTAAAGGAATCTTAGTTAACATTCCATTACGTTGTTCATTCGAGAGAGCCTTTGTCATATCGGTATCAATAAAACCAGGCGCAACAACATTGACCGTAATGCCGCGTGAACCAATTTCTCGTGCTAGTGACTTAGAAAAACCAATAATGCCAGCTTTAGCTGCTGCATAGTTAGTCTGTCCCGCATTTCCAGTTGAACCGACCACAGAAGCAATGGAAATAATACGACCGTGTCTCGCCTTCATCATTCCACGCAAACAGATTTTACTGAGCTTAAAGACTGAGCTAAGATTGGTTTCGATAATGTCATCCCATTCATTATTTTTCATTCTCATCAATAGGTTATCACGCGTAATACCTGCATTATTGATTAAAATTGAAATCGTACCATAATCAGCCACAATCATTTTTGTAACATCGCTAATGGACTCATCATTGGTCACATCCAGTACCATTCCCTGCCCTTTAAGATTTGCTTTTGCAAAATAATCACTGATGGCTTCTGCCCCTGCTTCACTGGTTGCAGTCCCTATTACCGTTGCCCCTGCTTTACCTAACGTTTCGGCAATTGCTCGACCGATACCGCGACTTGCTCCCGTCACAAGCGTAACTTTTCCTTCTAATGACTCTTCTAAATTCATCCAATTTATCTCTTAATTATTTATAGACCGAATCTTAAGCTAAGATTCAAACACCCACTGATGTACTGGTCAATTCTAATGCTTTTTCTAATGACGCATTATCATGAATACAAATATTTCCCAAGCTACGATCAATACGTCGATTTAATCCAAATAAAATTTTTCCAGGGCCAAATTCTATAATACTATCCACCCCTAAATCATTTTTTAGTGCATTGATTGTATCCACCCAACGTACAGGCTTAAATAATTGTTCAGACAATGCCCTCTTAATCTCATCAGCATGATGAAAACTTTGCGCATTGATATTATGAAGAACGGGTATATTTGTAGAAGAAAAAGGAATATCAGACAATTTTTCAGATAGCGTTATAGCCGCATCTCGCATTAAAGAACAATGCGAAGGCACACTCACTGCAAGTTTAATCGCACGTTTAGCACCTGCAATTTTTAATTGCTCTATGGCTCTATCAATTGCTCGAGAATCACCTGCAATAACAACCTGACCGGGTGAATTAAAATTAACTGCCTCAGCAATACCATCCTCTGCTACTTGTTTACAAACCGCTATTACTTGCTCATCTTTTAGACCTAAAATTGCAGCCATAGCCCCCTCACCTTCTGGCACTGCTTGTTGCATTAAATTGGCTCTTGTTGCAACTAAT
>Ga0256832_1003030_pt1 | contig 11462 bp, 4 predicted proteins | sample 134614metaG_FD_190534 | JGI IMG/M metagenome (GOLD analysis project Ga0256832, IMG submission 190534) | Hydrothermal vent microbial communities from Lau Basin, Pacific Ocean - 134-614 | ecosystem: Environmental > Aquatic > Marine > Hydrothermal vents | place: Pacific Ocean: Lau Basin | collected...
CGTGCGTCTCGGACCCGGCGAGTCGGTGCACCTCTGGCTCCCCGCCCACGAGCGCCTGCGCCTGGCCCCACAGGAGGAGACGCCCCCGCCGAAGATCCGCGTGGCGCAAACGCCCGGTCTGTGGGCGGCGTACCGGCCCACGGCGGGACCCGAAGACATGCTGCTCGTTGCGCCGGACGCGACCGGTCCGCTGGTGGTGGAGCTGGCCAACCCCGCACGCGAGGGCCCGGATCTGGTCTTTCGAGCATGGATCTCCCGGACTCTCCAGCGGGAATCGGCACCGTACCCCGAGCCCCTGGCTCTCCCGGGACCGAAGCGACACCTGCGCGTGGCGGGTCACTTGGAGACACGTCCGGTCTCGGCCCTGGAGCCCGGCATGCCTCTGGAGCAGGTGGTACGGGGGCCGGCCCGTGTGGCCCTGCGCGTCTTCCCCCGATACGAACAGGCCCCGGCCACGACACGTGCCGTCCATCGGCTCGAGCTCCGCCTCGACGGCGATCCGGCGACAGACTGGCTCCTGGAGGCCGGAGTCCAGCCGGACACACCCCGCTACGTCGACGGACGGCCCCGCTCTCTCGGCGTTGGAGAGACCGTGTATCTGGAGGTGCCGGCCGGCGACCATCGGCTGGGCATCGAATCCAGTCATCCCGCCTACGTCCATGCGAGACGCTCCCGTGGCCGGGGCGACATGCTGCTGCCGGGGCTCAACGCGCCACGGGGGCTCGACCGGTGCTATGCCGAGACCGATCTGCCCCCGACCCTGGAGCACCCTCCCGGCGCAGAGTTGCGCACGGTCTGCGCGGAGCGCCGACCGGAGACGGTGATACGTCGGGCCCTGGCATTGGCCCGCGACAACCGGGCCGAGGACAGCGGCCTGGCAGCCGCGGCGGTCCTGCAAAGGGCCGCCCGCGCCCATCCCGGCGCCGCTCCAGCATTGCGGGCCGCCGCCGAGCGGGTACGGATGCGGTATACGCAGTGGACGGACCTCTTTCCCCTGGGTCTGGATGCTCCCGGACACTTCGTGTGGTACCGGATCTCCCCCCTGAACGACGACCCCTCGCACGAGCCCAAGCGCCTCCTGGACACGCACTTCCTGGCCGTACAGCGCACTCGCAGGCCTCGTGCGATGTTCACGCCCCTGGCCCCCGGCCAACGTCTGGTGTTCGCCCCCCACGCCTCCCGCATCCTCGGCGAGCTCCAACTCCTGGTCCAACCCGCGGCGGACACCGCTGCCACCCTGGAGCTGACGCTCGATGGGGGCGAGCCCCTGGAGCTGCAGCTGGACCCCGCGTCTTCCTCCATGCCGGCGCGCTATTGGGGTGTCGGGCGCACCGAGGCCCTGGCCGCGTGGCTGGAGGCCACCGAGCCGTGGGCGCCGCCGGCCCTGCCCGCGTTCCGCTACCGCGTGGCGCTGCCTGCGGGCACCGAACGAGTGACCATTGCCCTGCGGCCGGGGTCCGCACCCGTGGCCGTGGCCCTGCAGCAGCGCCGCGGGCGCACCGCACGCCTCGGCGAGGACGCCTACATGGATGCGCTGGCGCGGATCGGCGGGGCCAGCGCCGGACGCCGCCTGTTCGGCGCAGCCCTGCATCACGCCGACATCCTGCTCGATCCCGGCCGGCAGGGGGCGGCCACACCGATACTCGACGCGGCGGGCGTGGTGCCGGAGGCCCGCCCTGCCGCCGCCCTTCTGCTGGACGACTGGCTGCCCCTCATTCGACAGCTTTGGCACGCGGCCGCCCAGTGGCGGTGGAACCTCCCCGAGGCCCTGCCCGCCGCCTCCGGGCAGCCGGGCGGACAGCTGACCGAGGCGCTGGCGGCCGCCCGCACGGCCACCGCCGGTGAGGACTCGCTGGAGACGCTCGCCCGATGGCGGCGCGTCCTGGACCTGGCCCCGACGGGCGACCCCGCACGCGACGAGGCCGTGCTGCACATGGCAGGGCTGCTGGAGCGTCGGGGTGAGCCGTACCTGGCCGAGCGCCTGCGGCGGCTCCTCTTGCTCCACGGGTCCACGCCCGACCGCCGCCTGGAGGCCTACCACGCCCTGCTCCAGGGCTATCGCCGGCAGGGGCGGGGCGCAGCCCTGGACGGCCTGCTGGCCACGGCACTGATGCACCTGGAGGCGGTATCCGAGACGGTGCTGCAGGATGCGGTGGAGCGCTGGTACGCGGCCGGGCGCGACGATGCGGCACTGCAGATGCAGGCATTGCTCGACAGCCCGTCCACGGATCCCGAGTACACCGCGGCCATGGCCCTGCGCACAGGCTGGCCCGAGCGTTTCCAACTGGCGCTGAAGGCCCTGGACGCCACCCGGGCGGCCCGGTGGCGGGCCCGGCTGTTGGCCGCCTCCGGCCATCGGGAAGAGGCGGAGGCGGCGGCCCGGGAGGCCAGGCTGCCCGAGGCCCCGTTGTTTGGCGAGACGGCCGGCAGCTGCGCCGACACGGCGCTGCGGGCCCGATGGCTGTGGCAGCTGCCCGGACCTCGGCGCTGGCGAGCGGTCACGGAAACATTGGTGCCGACCGCCGTGTGGCGCCGCATCGAGAGCCGCGTCACCGGGACGGGTGGCAACGCGGTGCTGCTCACCGGTGACGAGCCCCTGCGCTTCGAGATCCACGGGCCCGCGATCCTGCGCTTGGAACTGCGCCCCCTGCATCCCGACACCCCTGACCCCGATCCGGTCTCCGGTTGGTTCCAGGTCAAGGAGGTGAACGGCGCACACTGGGTCCACCCCTTCGACGACAACCGCCCGGCCAGCGGACTTGCGCCCCTGCCCGAGGGCCGGCCGGGGGCGGCGATCACCGGCGATCTGCGACTCACGCCGGGCCGCCACCGGCTGGAGGTGGACACCGGGGGCGTCCCCGCGCTGCTGCGCATCCACGCCTGGCTGCCGACGGCCGGGGCCGGTCTGGTGACGTTGCCTCCAGCGGCACCGGCATCCGTCCCTCCCACGGGTCTGACCTGTACGCGGGTCGATGCCGTGCACATCCAGTGCAGGCGCAGGGCTACGTTGGACGACCCCGTCGAGCCCCAACGAGCCGCGACGTGTCCGGCACCGCCCGCGGACGGCGCCCTCCCCGAGCCACGGGACCTGCAACCTATGACCCGCGTGCATGGCGGCGGGACTACGGCCTACGAGCGCGTCGTGCGCATCCGCTGGCGGCTGGCTCGGGATCGAAGCACGCCGGCCGCAGCGGTGGCGGAGGTGGCCCGGTTGGCTCACGAACACGGGGACGATCTCCGGCTGCAGGCCGTGGCACGTCCCCTCCTCCGGCATGCACGATGGAGGCCCCTAGAGCCCATCGTGGGTAGTGCCGGCGTACGGCGCATCGAGCTGCCCGCCTGGACGGACGCCGCGCCGGCACTGCGTGTGCGCAGCCTGCTGCTGGAGGGCGCTTGCTCACGGCAGGCCCGCCTGGTGACCTCCGGGCAGGCGCTGGTGTTCTTGCTGCGACTTCCTGAGCCCCGCACGGTGTCGGTGCAGTTGCATGCCTGTGCGGCGCTCACCGAGCCGGTACGCCCGATCCCATTCACGTTGTGGGTGGACGGGCAGGTGCGGAAGACCCTCCGCGCCGCCCCCGGGGCGAGCCCCACCACCGTCCAGTTGCGGCTGCCAGCCGGCGCCACGAGCCTGGCCCTCCGCCTGGCCGAAGCCGCACCCAACACCTACCTGGGCGTGCGCCTGGACGTACCCGGCCATTCACAGACCGACACGATACGGCGCAGCTTCCACCTCGCCACCCGGCGCGAGCCCCTGCTGGCGTTCGTCGACGGGCCGGCCTGGCTGCGCCTGGACTGCATGGAACACGGCCGTTTGCAGACCCGCTACCGCTGGATCGAGCCGGGCCTGCAGGAGTTGCGCCTGGCCCCACCCTCGGGCGAGGACGAGCTCCTCTGTCGTGCGTACCGTCTGGAATGGCGCGACACTCCGCGTCCGGCGCCCCTGCGGGAGCCGCCCCCCGTACCGGAGACGACTTCCCCCTGGCCACAAGGTCTGTCCCTGTCCGCGGCGCTGCCCGGGGTCGGGGACGACCTGCCGCTAGACCGGCAGGGCTTGGGCACCCCCGGATTGCATCTGGCCTGGGTGGATCGCCTGGAGCCCGACGAGGCGGAGCGCAACCGGCTGGGCGGCGAACGCTTCCTGGAGCTGAGGGGACTGTATCGCTACCGTGATCGCTTCCGCGACCGGGGCTTGCGGCTCACGGCGCTGGGCCGCATCCGCGAGCACGGCGGCCCCACCTTCGGGCTCAAGGGCCTGTATCGGTGGCGACCCGTAGAGGACTGGCCGGACTTCCACCTGGTGGCACGCCTTTCCGGTTTCCTGCAGGACCCCGGCCGGACCCGCCAGGGCGGCGCCGGGACGCTGGAGAGCGCCTTCACCCTGCGCACCCGCGCGGTGCTGGAGCATCGCCTCGGTCCCCGCACCGTCCATCTCCCCCGCCTGGAACTCTTCGGCCGCGTGCTGAGCCTGGACGCGGATCAGACCCGCTACCACCGGCGCGACCTCGATCGCGACGTCTTCACCCGCTACAAGGCGGAGCATCGATACGGCTGGAAACTCGCCGATACCCTGCGCCACCGCCCCTGGCTCGACACCCTCTGGGAGGCCGGGATCGCACTGGTGAGCAACGAGACGCTCGATCCCACCCGCCCCGACCATTGGGAAGGGAGGCTGCGCTGGCGGCAGCGCTTGGGCGCGTTCGAGCTGGGCCTCGGCTACCGGCTGCGCCGCTACCTGGCCGACGAAGACCGCGACGATGGATTCTTCGACCACCGCCTGCGGCTGTCGGCCGCCGGTGAGCACTGGAGCCTGCGCCAGCAGCGTTTCTTCTGGTCCCTGTCGGTGGAGTACGACGTGGATTCCGGCGACACCGGCCTGCGCTTCACGCTGGGCTGGAGCGGGGGTGCCGGGCGCGGACTGCGGGACTATCTGCCGGGCGAACACGCCTTTCCCGGATTGGCCGAAATCCAGATGCCCCACGACACCAACCGGATCGGGCCATGAACCCCGACGCGCTCCTGTGTCAGGACATGTCCACGCTGCATCGGCGCTTGGAGCGCGACGGGCTGGCCACCCTGCGCCGTCTGTTCCGCGAACGCCTCGCAGGGCGCCACCCCAAGGCCGGGCCGCTCCGATCGGCGGAGGCCCTGGGCATCTGGCTCGACGTGCTGCAGAACGAGGTGGACCAGGCCATCGAACGCATCGACCGGCTGCGAGGCCTGCAAGCGGAGTTCGAGGCCCGCTACGCCCATGCCGCTACGGCCGACGAGAAGCGTTTCCACGTCATCGAGTTCGCTCGAGCCATGGGTGCCTCGCGCGCCGGGCTGCGCGCCGACCGGCGTGCCTTCAGACGCTGGTTCGGCCGCGATGCCGTGCTGGACCGCTGCCGTAGGCGCATCGGCGAGACGGAACGGTACGTGCACTTCTGCCTGGACCGACTGGAGCGGATCCTGGTCCAGCACCTGGAGCAGATCCCCGAGCCGGAGCGGGGCCGGGCACTGCGTGGCAGGCGCCTGGAGACCCTGATCGAACCGCTGCTGGTGTACACTGGTGACGCGCGGCTGCGCACCGCCGCCCTCCAGGCCCTCCACGGCCCGCTGGAGCTGCTCCCGCGCCACGAACGGGCCGCCTGTCTCCCCCTGTCCGTGCTCCACTTCGTGGAGCGGGCCGCCGTGGATGCCTCTCAGGACACCTGGCTGCAGTTGGCCTGCCTCGGCCTCCTCGTACGGCTGGATCCGGTGGCATTCCTCCAGGCCGCAGAGCGTCGCATCCAGGAACCCGCGGAGCTGGACGCAGATCTGTTCGTGCGTGCCGGCATCGTGCGCATGGCCTGCACCCGAGCCACCGGGACCGACGCCGCGACGCTCCTTCAGGCCGCACTGCGCGACCATGCCCCGTTCGTCCGCCGTACGCTCGCGTGCCACCTGGCTCCGCTGCCTCTGGCCCTGCGCCAGGGACTGGCCGTGCACCTGCTGCACGAGGATCCCGAGCCGAGCGTGCGCCGCAACGCCCTGCGTGCCCTGGCGGAAGGGGCCTTCGCCGAGGCCGAGGCCTGGGCCGGACAACAGCTGTGCCGAGCGCTACGGGCCGAGCAGGACGAGCTCACCCTGCGCGCAGCCATGTCCGCCCTGCTGGCCTGCCACCGACGCCTGGTGGCGCACCACGCCGAGCAGGCCGCAGCGCTGCGGGCCACGGCCTGGTCCGTGCTGGCCCGCCTCCACGCCGAGGCGGCGAGCCCGCGCGTGCGGCGCTGGAGCGCCGAGCTGCGCGAAGGCCTGTGGTGTGAGAGCACGCCGCAGCGGCGCGCCCTGCACGAACGCCTCGACGCCTTCGCCCGGCGCATCCCGCCGGGTGGTGCCGCCGCCCTGCCCCGCAGGCTGCTGCGCGGCGCCGATCCGCAGGAAGCCCGGCGCGTGCTCGCCCGCATCGCGCACCACGACCATCCGCTCAGCCTGTCGGGGGGGGCGCTGCGTGGCTGGCGGCTGCACCGGGGGTTCCGGTTCCGATTCCGGCTGTGGCGCTTGCTGCACGAGCTGCGTCACCCGGCCACCGACAAGCGCCAGGCCTTTCCCCACTGGATCGGGCGTGTGTACTACGGGCGCGACCGCTTTCCTTCCGCTCGGCTCGCGGAGCTGACGCCCACACGGGTACCCGGCGAGCCGCTGTACCTGGCCGAGGAGGACGGCTGGCGCCCCTACCTGCCCCTGCCCGACGACATCCTCTCGGCCCTGGACGAATCCCTGCTGGCCCGGCGCGTGACCTACTGGACGGCCGAGGGCCGCACGGAGCTGATCCTGCCGCGCAGCCCCTGGCGGCGCCTGCGGATCCGCGCCACGCTCACGGCCCGGTTCGCGGCCCTCGCGGAACTGCGCAACTTCGACGAGGCACGCGGCATCCCGCGGGACGCCTACGCCCGCGCCTTGGCCCGCCTCGGCATCGAGCTGCGCCATCACCCCTACGACGAGCCGCCCCCCTGGCACAGCGATGCCACGGTGCGACGCAGCTTCCACGCCTGGGTCCCCCTCCTGCCGCCAGGCAGTCTGGACCGGGTACGCGACTACTTCTTCTCCTTGTATGAGAACACCTTCACGGAGCTCGCCTGGTTCGTGGGCGCCGTGGCGGCCTTGTTCTTCGGCGCACACACGGCCGCCAATCACCGGCTGCGCCGCGCACGCCGCGCCCTGGCCCTGGTCATGGGGGGGTGGGGCACCCGTGGAAAATCCGGCACCGAACGGCTCAAGGCGGCGCTGTTCAACGCCCTGGGATTCGCCGTGGTGAGCAAGACCACCGGGACCGAAGCCATGTTCCTGCACGCCCATCGCTTCGGCCCACTCGTCGAGCTGCCCCTGTTCCGGCCCTACGGCAAGGCCACCATCTGGGAGCAGAGCAGTCTCGTGGTCCAGGCCCGGGACCTGGGGACGGACGTGTTCCTGTGGGAGTGCATGGCGCTCACCCCCGCCTACGTGCGGGTGATGCAGCAGGACTGGATGCGCGACGACCTGGCCACCATCACCAACACCTACCCCGACCACGAGGACCTTCAAGGCCCGGCGGGGATCAACATCCCCCAGGTGATGACCGAATTCATCCCCCCGCGGGCCACGCTGGTCACCAGCGAGGAGCAGATGCTGCCGATCCTGCGCGCGGCGGCCGAGTCCCGCGGCACGCACACGCGAGCGGTGGACTGGTTGGACATCGCCACCCTGACCCCGGACGTGTTGGCACGCTTCCCCTATGAAGAGCACCCAGCCAACGTGGCCCTGGTACTCGGCGTGGCGCGCGAGTTCGGGATCGACGAGGACTTCGCGCTCAAGGAGATGGCCGACCGGGTGGTTCCCGACATCGGGGTGCTCAAGATCTTTCCGCAGGCCCCCGTGCGGCTGCGCCGCCTGCGCTTCGTCAACGGGATGGCGGCCAACGAGCGCGTGGGCTTCCTGGAGAACTGGCGCCGCACGGGCTTCGCCGAGGAGCAGGCGCACCCGACGCCCGGCACCTGGCTCATGACCTTCGTCAACAACCGCGAGGACCGCGTGGCCCGCTCCCAGGCCTTCGCGCGCATCCTGGTCCAGGACGTGGCCGCCGACCTGCATCTGGTGGTGGGGACCAACATCGACGGGTTCCTCAACTACGTGGAGGAGGCCTGGCGCGAATGGGTGCAGCACTTCTCGCTGTTCGGCCATGCGGAGGAACCGCTGGCGGTGTTCCGCCAGCACGCACACCGGCTGCGCGTGGCCACCGACGCCCAGGCGCTGGGCACGCGGATTCGGGCCATGTTGACGGGACTGGGCGTGCCGCCACCGAACGACCCCGGAGACACCGAAGCCGCCCGGTCGCTGCTGCAGGACCGGCTCGGCGCCGAGGAGGCGGAGGAGGCCATGCGATGGCTGAACCGCTGGCACCGGGAGTTGGCGGCGTACCGGGAGACCGAGGCCGAGATCGCCCGTCTCCTGGACGACCAGGAGGCGGCCAACCGCCGGGCCGCCCGGGCCCTGTGGGACTGGCTCTCGCAGCGACTCGTTCCGGTACGGGATCCACACATGGACGGCGAGTCCCTGGTGGCCTTCACACTGCGGCACACACCGCCGGGCTTCCGCGCCCTGATCATGGGCTGCCAGAACATCAAGGGTCCCGGGTTGGAATTCGTCTATCGGTGGCAGGAGTGGGAGACCTGCGAGCAGGCCTGCAGGTTCTTGCGTGAGGGTGACGAACAGGAGCTCGTCTCAGGCTTGCAAACGCTGGCGGCCCTGCCCGACTACGGGTTGTTGTGCCGGGAAACGCTCGATCGCGCCCTGGCCACCGCCAAGACCCGGGAGGAGGCCCAGAACGAATACGCCGAGAGCCAGATCCTGCTCATCGAAGAACGCCTGAAGTCGGCGCGCGAGCGTGCGCCCGCCGAGGGGGAAGAGGCCATCCCAGGCTGGTTGGACCGTGCGCTGGCCGTGGTGGAGTCCTTCCTGGACGCCGGAGACGCCGTGCGCCGGCGGCGCAGGGCCGATCTCGTCTATCGCGAGCTGGCGGCGGAGCGGATCGGCCTGGCTCGTGCCGTGAGCGAACTGAAGGCCCTCAATCGCCGGCAGAAAGGGGGTTGGCTGCGCAGGCGTATCCTGGGCGAACGCGGCTAGCCGCAGGCCGGGCGGCGACCATCTAGAGACCCGCCTGGCGGCCACGGCGTACCGGAATCGTCCCCAGCAGGCTGTGCAGTCCGTCCCCCTGGCGCTCCCCGACGGGTTCCAGCCCGATCTCCTCGTCGCTCAGATAGCAGGCGGGGTCCTCGGCCCAGGGATCGTCGTAGAGCTGCATGGCACGCACGCGGGTGTTGCCGCCGCAGACGTCGAAATAGGCGCAGCGCCCGCAGCGACCCGAAATGCGCCGCGGCCGCGCCTTGAGCCCGGCCAGGATGGGGTCACGGGTGTCCTCCCAGATCTCCGAGAAGGGCCGCTCCTTGACGTTGCCGAGGCTGTAGTGCCACCAGAAGGTGTCCGGGTGCACGTTGCCGAGATTGTCGATGTTGGCGATGTGCACGCCGGAGCTGTTGCCTCCCCATCGACGGAGCCGTTCGCGTAGCCTGTCCAGCTGCTCGGGATAATGACGCCGGGCCCAGTGCAGGAGATACACGCCGTCGGCATCGTTGTTGCCCGTGACCACCTCGAAGTCCGCCCCCTCCAGGGCCCACCGATGGGCCGTCTCGAACAGCAGGTCCATGGCCTGACGTGTGGTGGACAGGAAGGCGTCGTGGGTGCGGTTTCGGTTGCCGCGCCCGGCATAGTTGAGGTGGGAGAGGTAGAACTTGCCGAAGCGCTCCCGCTCCACGAGCTGCAGCAGCCTGGGCAGGTCGGCTGCATTGTCCTGCGTGATGGTGAAGCGCACGCCCACCTTGACACCCCGGTCGCGGCACAGCCGCAGGGCCTTGAGCGAGGCCTCATAGGCGCCCGGCTTGCGCCGGAAACGATCGTGGGTGGCCCGGATACCGTCCAGACTGATCCCCACGTAATCGTAGCCGGTCGCCGCGATCCGGTCGGCCATGCCCTCGTCGATGAGGGTTCCGTTGGTGGACAGGCCTGTATAGAAACCCATGGCCTTGGCGCGCGCCGAGATCTCGAAGATGTCCGGCCGCAGCAGCGGCTCGCCACCGGAGAGGATCAACACGGGGACCCCGTAGGCCTTCAGATCGTCCATGACGGTGAACACCTCCTCGGTGCTCAGCTCGCCCGGGAAGTCCGTATCGGCCGAAATGGAGTAGCAATGCTTACAGGCGAGATTGCAGCGCCGGATGAGGTTCCAGATGACCACCGGCCCCGGAGGGCTGCGCTGGGGCTCCAAGGGCGCATCCGCCACCAGGGCCTTCATGTACTGGCTGACTCGGAACATGGCGACACCTCGTTCGACGCGGCGATGCCGGATGTGCTTCGCCCACCCGGCCTGCGCCCGGTCTCATCACCGGGCGCCCGATTCATTTTTCACACGGCGGCCTCGAGGATCGGGGAGGAACCGCTGCACCCCAAGCCCACCACTTCCAGGCTGCCCCCCTTGGTCTCTGCGCGCCCTGCGCTCCGTTGGTGCATTCACCGTGCGTCCTGTATGGGGCGCTTCAGCGCAAACGCAGGCCCGTCTTCTTGAGGATCCGCGTGCTGTACAGGACTGCGTATCGGCGCACACGCTCGCCGAGCAGCTCGCGCAGGCGGGCCACCTGGGCCTCCACTTCCTCCCGCCTCCGGCCATGCACCATGGCAAACAGGTTGTACGGCCACACCGGCGGCACGCGAGGCCGCTCGTAGCAGTGGCTGACCAGGCCGGACCTCGCGAGCAGGCGGCCGGCCTCCGCCACTTGCTCGTCCGGTATGTCCCACACGCTCATCCCATTGGCACGATAGCCCAAGCGATAGTGGTTGGGCACCGCACCGATGCGGCGGATCGCACCCATGTGCTCCATGCGCACCAGCCGCCGCATGACCTCTTCAGGGGTGGTGCCCAGATCCAGCGCCAGGGCATGATACGGTCGCGGCACCAGGGGCAGGCCGGCCTGGGTGGCACGGATCAGGGCCCGGTCGAGGTCGTCCAGCTCGAGACCACCCCCCTCCTCGGCAGGCGGTGGAGCGGTGCCTAGCAGTGCCTCGCTCATACCTCGAACCTCAGGGCCAGATGGAACTCCTGCAGCTTGGGCAGATTGAGCACCTCCAGCCCGGTCTCTCGCTCGATGCGCCTGACCACGTCCGCCACGGCTTCGGGACGCTCCGTGGCCACCACGAACCACAAGTTGAACGCATGATCCCGGGCATAGTTGTGCGCCACCTCGGGATGGGCGTTCACCTGTTCGGCCACGGCGTCGAACCGTTCCTCCGGCACTCGCATGGCACAGAGGGTGAGCCCACCGCCCAGGACCTCCGCGTTGTACAGGGGCCCGAAACGCGACAGCACACCGCAATCCACTAGACGCTGGAGGCGTTCGAGGAGCTCGGACTCCTCG
>Ga0256832_1003031_pt1 | contig 11462 bp, 11 predicted proteins | sample 134614metaG_FD_190534 | JGI IMG/M metagenome (GOLD analysis project Ga0256832, IMG submission 190534) | Hydrothermal vent microbial communities from Lau Basin, Pacific Ocean - 134-614 | ecosystem: Environmental > Aquatic > Marine > Hydrothermal vents | place: Pacific Ocean: Lau Basin | collected...
AGTATTTCCACTGCCTTATCGATGACAGTCAATGGTGCTCAGGGAGAAACTTATGATGAGATGATCAGAACATTGAAATACAACGGTTGGGATCTTGATGAACTCAATAACGCATACAAAGCGTACCTTGATATTGTCCCTTTTCTTGATGATAAAGTGAAATTGAGTATAGCCAATTCGATTTGGTACAAAAATGATTTTCAAGTTTTGCCTGAATTTATTGATGTAAATAAAAAATACTATAATTCTGAGGTTTACGGGCGTGATTTTTCCAAGCCCTCAACAAAAGATGAGATAAACGGATGGGTAGAAGATAAAACAGAAGGGAAGATCAAAGATATCTTGGATCAGATTCCAGGAAACGCAGTAATGTTTCTGATAAATGCTATATATTTTAAGGGAGAATGGATGTATCAATTTGATAAAAAGAAGACTACCAAACAGGATTTTATTAAGGAAGATGGAAATAGAGTCAAAGTGGATATGATGGACGGTGGTGAAATTACTATTCCATATTATGAAAATGATATTTTTCAAATGATCGATCTTCCTTATGGCGATTCGATATTTTCAATGAGTATTTTGCTTCCCAAGTACAATAATAAAGTGAATGATATTATAACAAATCTGGATATATCCTCCTGGAATGAATATGTTAATAATCTGACTCCTTTGAAAATGCCCGTGCAAATACCAAAATTCAAAATAGAATTCAAAGATTCATTGAAAAACGTATTGATAGATTTGGGTATGTATAAAGCTTTTGATCCGGCACAAGCCGATTTCACTAAAATATATAAACCCGGAGGAATTTGGATAGATGATGTTATTCATCAATCATTTGTAGAGGTCGATGAAAAAGGCACTGAAGCTGCTGCTGCCACGGTAGTTATTATTAAAGATTCCTCTATCGGTAAATATTTTTATGCAAACAGACCTTTTGTTTTTGTCATAAGGGACAACAGGACAAATAGTGTACTGTTTATCGGTAAAATGATGAATCCGGGAAAATAATTTTATGGGATTGAGATTTTCTTATCTGGGCTCTTCTGCCCCCTCTGGCATCCCGCTAATGCTTTACGCTCCCCCTTATGTTTTTCTTCCATTTCATTCCAGAAAAAAATAGGAGGAAGCAGCAACCCGCCAGACTACACTATGTTTTGTCGGACAGGCAAAGACAGAGTTAGGAAAAAATGCAGAGTATTTTTGGATGGGCACATGCGCGGGTGGCGGTTCTCCCTTTACCTGTCCCTTTGGGAGAGAGTTAGAGGGCAGCGTTAATAAAAAATGGAAGTTTTATCGAAATCTCATAGGAGACTTGCCCGCCCCTATATGGTATTTTTATTCATCAAAGTCCACAGTTTATCTTTGAGTTCAGTTAGACCTTCACCTGTTACAGCTGAAATAAAAACATAAGGAGTGCCGTCAAAATCAAGTTCTTTTTCGATCATTTGCTTCAATTCATCATCCAGCAGATCGGATTTTGATATTGCTATCAGTCTTGGTTTGTGCATCAATTCGGGATTATGTTGCTTTAATTCGTTAAGGAGAATTCTGAATTGTTTATTAATATCGTCTGCATCGGCAGGTATAACAAAAAGAAGTACAGAATTGCGTTCGATATGTCTTAAAAATCTTAATCCGAGACCTTTTCCCTCATGTGCTTTTTCTATGATACCCGGAATATCTGCCATTACAAATGAACGGTTGTCCCTATAGTTAACTATTCCCAAATTTGGAACCAAAGTAGTAAATTCATAATTAGCTATTTTAGGTTTGGCAGCAGAAATAGCAGAAAGTAAAGTCGATTTTCCTGCATTGGGGAAACCCACTAATCCAACATCTGCTAAAAGTTTGAGTTCGAGAACTCTTATCGCTTCTTTTCCCGGTTCTCCCGGTTGAGCATATCTGGGAGTCTGATTTGTGGAAGATTTGAAATGAGTATTTCCAAGTCCTCCTCTACCACCCTGGAGAAGAATTTTTTCTTCTCCATCTTTGGTTATTTCAAATAAAACTTCACCCGTTTCAAAATCTTTAGCCACTGTACCAAGTGGAACTTCAAGTATAACATCTTCTCCGCCGGCTCCGGTTTTGTTTGCTCCTCTTCCGGGTTCGCCATGACCTGCCTTGATATGTTTTCGGTATTTCAAAGGAAGAAGTGTCCAAAGTTGTTTATTTCCTCTGACGATTATATTTCCCCCTCTGCCACCATCTCCTCCGTCGGGGCCTCCCCTGGGATTGCTGCGGTCACTTTGAAGATGCGCTGATCCGGCACCACCTCTACCGCTTTTGCAGTAGATTTTAACATAATCAACAAAATTGCTTTCTGCCATTCGATTTATTTTTTATTGTGCTCTTCCACAGCACACAAAATCCTGTTTGATATTTCATCAATATCTCCTACACCATTAACCGTTCTGGCTTTGTTTTTGTTTTCATAATATTTATATACCGGTAATGTTTGGTCCATGTAAACCTTATATCTTCCGCGAATAATATTTTCATCATTATCATCTGATCTTCCGGAGGTTTTACCTCTGTTCAGGATTCTTTGAACGATTTCTTCTTCGGGAACATCAAGAGAAATTAACACATTTACTTCTTCTCCCAGTTCTTCCAAAAGTTTATCCAGTTCCTTTGCCTGATTATTGTTTCTCGGGAAGCCGTCAAGTAAAAAGCCTTTAGGATTGTCAAAACTAAGAATTTTGTTTTTCAGCATTTCGATGGTAATCTTATCGGGTACCAGCTCTCCTGCTTCCATAATGTGTTTTATTTTTTTACCCAATTCGGTTTCATTTTTCAGTTCATATCTGAAAAGGTCTCCTGTAGAAATATGATGAAGGTCATATTTTTCTTCAATTATTTTTGCTTGAGTTCCTTTACCGGAACCAGGAGGGCCAAACAATATTATATTAAACATATTTTAACTTTTTTCTAGTTCAAAAATCGTTCAAAAATATCAATTTAATGTGAAATGACATCGGTAGCAAAGGTAAGTCTTTTTTTCCAATAATTACTATTTAATATATCGTCTTTTTTAACTCCTTCAGAAGTTGTACTATGTATAATGATTAAATGTCCTTTGGAATTTGAAACTACAATACCTACATGATTTATTTTTCTTTTATGTTTAAAAAAGACCAGATCTCCTTCTTTCGCATTTTCAATTTTTATTTTTTTTCCGATTTTACTTTGTTCACGGGAAGAGTGTGGAAGTGTAATGTTATTATTTTTAAAAACATAATAGGTAAAACCGGAGCAATCAAATCCTTTTGAGGGACTTATACCACCATATCTGTATTTTGAACCAATAAGAGAATTTGATGTTGATATTATTTCTTTTCTTAAAATATCATCAGTGTTTGAATAAAAATTTGCGTTATTTTTATAAAAAATCTTACAAGAAGTAAGAAAAATTAAAATCACAGGCAGCGTTTTTAGAAAAAACGGCGTCTTAAATATAGAGAAATTACTTATTACAGCTTTCATGTTAATTAATAAGAAAAATTCGTTGCCAAGTCCGGTTTGAAGAAGCCGGACTTTTTTAATTTATTTCAATAACTTTTTCAGTCCCCAATTTATTGCAATTATCAGCAAAATAAAAATTATCAGAAAATATTGAATTGGCATATAAGTAAATGCTATAATTCTAAACCGGTCTACAACCCATAAAAAAAATATTAACCCTGAAATAACAATAATCAACCCTGAAATTTTGTCAAATCCGGGTATTTCATTGAAACTTACATATTTTCTTATTATTAGTATGGTGGCTATCATGGAAATAACGGGAAGTATCTGAATGAAGATATCATAATTAAGAATTGAGTTATTTTCGAATAAAAACATATATAAATTGAAAAATAACGCAAATAATCCGGGAATCATAACAGCAAAAATAATGATCATAAAAAATTCTTTCCATGGACTGCGGTTACATTTATCATCTCCCAACATCCCTGTTATTCCTGCTAAAATGGGGATACCGATAAAATAGATAAGTATATAATTGGGATTATTTCCAATGAAATCAAATAATTCTTTTACGGTCATAATGTATTTTATTTACAAATAAACGAATATTATTTGTATTTCATAGATAAAGTATAATATTTACTTTGATCAATTTTAAGTATAATTTTAAATTATGCCAGGTATAGATTAAGAAAGAACTGAAAAAAGTTGATAATATAAAATGAAAATAAAAATATTTCACAAGGACTTGAATCCCGCAAAACTGCGGGAGACCTACGGATTAATTCCGCTGTTCAGCGGAACCGCTCTAACCAACCGATAATATTTCTCCAAAAAAAAACCAATAAGAATACTTACCGGTTTTTTGAGCGCCTCCACAAGGACTTGAATCCCGCAAAACTGCGGGAGACCTACGGATTAATTCCGCTGTTCAGCGGAACCGCTCTAACCAACCGATAAAATTTCTCCAAAAAAAAACCGATAAGAAAACTTACCGGTTTTTTAAGCGCCTCCACAAGGACTTGAATCCCGCAAAACTGCGGGAGACCTACGGATTAATTCCGCTGTTCAGCGGAACCGCTCTAACCAACCGATAATATTTCTCCAAAAAAAAACCAATAAGAATACTTACCGGTTTTTTGAGCGCCTCCACAAGGACTTGAACCTTGGACCTACGGATTAACAGTCCGCCGCTCTAACCAACTGAGCTATGGAGGCATAGTTATAATTTCAATATGCGACATAGCTTTTTTATTAGTTACGGATTAATTCCGCTGTATAGCGGAACCGCTCTAATCCCGCTGAACAGCGGGAAGCTATGGAGGCATAGTTATAATTTCAATATGCGACATAGCTTTTTTATTAGTTACGGATTAATTCCGCTGTACAGCGGAACCGCTCTAATCCCGCTGAACAGCGGGAAGCTATGGAGGCATTATATCATACTTTTCATTAAAAGCGAGTGCAAAAGTAATAATTTACTATTTATTTAACCAAATAATTCTAATATTTTTTATTCTTTTTTTTAAAAAAAATTAAAATGTATGGTTTATCTCAAATAAATTGTTGAATTTTGCATTATAAAATAGCAACTATTCAGGTTAGGGCGTTTTTTTTTCAATCAAAAAGATTCTACCTGAGTAATTACATTAATTCAAAAGATTAGAGATGAAAAATAAAAGATTAATTTTGATTTTCCTTGTATTGATTATAGCTGTTGTAGGATTTGTCTATTATTCGAGTAGAGATAAATTTGAAGATCTTGAAAAACTTGGGAAACAATTACCGAAAAATCATATTAATACAAAAGCACAGGTAACTAAGTTGGATGAAATAAGAAATCATTCTGTTCTTATTGGTAAAACAAAGTATACAGATGGTTTTTTATATACTTATATTTTTGATGCTAATGGTAAAAAATATATGGGAAATTATTTTTCCAAAGTTAGAACGTTTGATATTAACGATAGTATCCCTATTATTTATTTACCTGAAAATCCCAAGGTAAATGAATTTAAAAAATGATGCTATAGAAGAATTATTATCATCTGTAAAAAAAATATCCATCAAAGCAGGAAAAATAATTTTGGATGTTTATAACACGGATTTTTCCAAAAGTATTGAAAATAAAGAAGATAACAGTCCTGTTACAGTTGCAGATAAAAAGGCAAATAAATATATTGTTAATAAGCTTCAGGAATTGACTCCTGATATTCCTGTCATATCAGAGGAAAGTGATCAAATAGAATTTATAAAAAGAAAAAAGTTTAATTTCTTTTGGCTTGTAGATCCTTTGGACGGAACCAAAGAATTCATAAACAGGAATGGTGATTTTACTGTCAATATTGCGCTTATGCAAAAAAGCAGGCCGGTAATGGGAGTTGTGTATATTCCTCTTGAAAAAAAATTGTTTTGGGCGATTGAAGGGAAAGGAGCATATTTGGAATTTCAGAATTTGGTTCAAAGATTGAAAGTGAATAAAGTTGATCTTAATAAGAAGAATCTTAAAATTTTAGTTTCCAGATCCCATTTCGATGATAAAACCAAAGCCTTTCTTGATAAGTTTAATGAACCTGTTATTTTACATAGGGGAAGTGCATTAAAATTTTTATTGATAGCAGAAGGCAAAGGTGATATTTATTTTAGATTTTCTCCTACAATGGAATGGGATACGGCAGCTTCACATATTATAATGAAAGAAGCAGGGGGAACTATATTGAATATTGAAACGAATAAAGAATTGGAATATAATAAAGAATCAATGATCAATCCGGGATTTATCGCTATGTTCCGTGAAAATTTATAACATGAATCAATTTAGCATATTGATAATTACTTATAATGAGGAAAAAATAATCGGGCGCTGTATTGATGCAGCATCTAAAATAAGTAATGACATTGTGATTGTTGATGCTTATAGTGAAGATAAAACAGTTGAAATAGCTAAATCTAAAGGCGCTAATGTTTTTTTGAAAAAATGGGAAGGTTATTCAGAAGCTAAAAATTTCGGTGCAGGTAAATGCAAAAATGACTGGATAATTTCACTTGATGCAGATGAAATAGTTTCCGAAGAGTTTATCAGAAATATAAAAAAAGTAAAACCTGTTGATAATATTATTTACCAAATTAATATTAAAGGCAATTTTTTAGGCAAATGGATCTATTATTCCGGATGGTACCCGTCATGGAAAAAAAGGATTTACAATAAAAAATATTTTTTTTGGAATGATGCTGTAGTTCATGAATCTCTGGTTGGGAAAATTGAGTTTGATCTAAAAAAAATCAAAGGTGATATTTTGCATTATAGCTATGATAATCCGGATGATGTAAGTATTAAATCTGACAGATATGCAAAATTATTAGCAAAAAGCATGGTTAAAAACAATAACAAACCAAGTATGTTAAAGAGATTATTAGGAAGCCGGTTTAAATTTATCAATACATATTTATTCAAATTAGGATTCCTGGATGGTAGAGCCGGGTTTAGGATTGCTAAGATGAATGCGGAAATAGTAAAAAAGAAAATATATTATTATGACTTGTATATTAATGACCCGGACGCAATAAAATAAATAAAAATTCGTAGTAAATACGGACTTTAAAAGTTATTTAGTCTTATTCTAAGCAATATTTAACCCCAAAATGAAAAAAATGTTTAAAAAATTTGGCTATTTAATAAAAAAGTCTCAAATTTGTATTTAAATTAAATCTAAATAAGAAAAAAAATAAGAAGCATTATGTCAGAAATGGATTTCAACAAGAAACTCGAGCAGTGTACTCCTACGTTAAAATCTTTTGCATTCAATTTAACTAAAAATGATGAAGAAGCTGAAGATTTATTGCAGGATACAGCATATAAAGCGATTTTGAATCGTGAAAAATTCAGAGCAGGTACCAACTTCAAAGCATGGTTATTTACAATAATGAAAAATACTTTCATCAATGATTATCGCAGAAAGGTAAGAAGGAATACTGTTATGGATAATACGGATAATCAATATTTTATTAATTCATCCACATCAATAATAAAAAATGAAGCTGATTCTCAAATATTATTGGAAGAATTGAATAATTTAATTGATTTATTGGATGAAAATTTAAGAGAACCTTTCAGAATGCATTTTTACGGTTATAAATATCAGGAGATAGCAGATAAAACTCAAATTCCTCTTGGTACGGTAAAAAGCAGAATATTTATTGCGAGAAATGAATTGAAAAAACTTATTTCTAAAAACTATATTGAGAGTTTTCCTCAGGAATATTGCAAGAAAAAATGTGCATAATCAATGTGCAAATATAAGTTTTATAAAAAAAGCCGTCAAATTTTGACGGCTTTTTTAGTATGTAGTTTTATTTTTTACCGAGTAACAATGCTCTGTTATATTCAAAATTCATACGAGCTATATTGGTGACTGATATCTCCTGGGGACATTCCATTTCACAGGCTTCTGTATTCGTACATGAACCAAACCCTTCAGCATCCATAGCGTCTACCATAGCAACCACCCTTTTTTCTCTTTCTATTTCTCCCTGAGGCAATGTAGCCAATTGAGTGATTTTAGCTGATGTAAATAAAGCCGCACTTGAATTTTTACAAGTTGCAATACATGTTCCACATCCTATACAAGCTGCTGAATCAAAAGCATCTTCCGCATCCATTTTGCCAATAGGTAAAGAATTGGCATCCGGTGCTGAGCCGGTATGTACTGAGATAAAACCTCCTGCCTGCATGATTCTGTCCATTGCGCTTCTATCTACCTTAAGGTCTTTGATCACAGTAAATGCACTTGCTCTCAATGGTTCGACCAATATGGTATCTCCGTCTTCAAAATGGCGCATATGCATTTGGCAAGTTGTAGTATGATGGTGATGTCCGTTTGGTCTCCCGTTGATTGTTAATCCACATTGTCCGCAGATACCTTCACGGCAGTCCGAGTCAAATTCTACCGGAATTTTATCTTCATGTATTAATTTTTCATTCAATACATCAAGCATTTCCAGAAATGACATATCCGGATTTAAATCATTTAATTTATAAGTTTCAAAATGTCCTTTGGATTTTGAATCTTTTTGCCTCCAAACTTTAAGGGTAACGTTCATTATTATAAATTTTATTTTTTAATAGATGCTAAATGCAAATAACATTAATTCTATATTGTTTTACTTATAACTTCTAACCGATGGTTTAACTACTTCAAATGTCAATTCTTCTTTGTGTAATTTCGGTACTTTTCCATAGCCTGTATATTCCCAGGCAGATACATACATATATTTTTCATCATTCCTAAGAGCTTCACCATCTTCCGTTTGATACTCTTCCCTAAAGTGAGCACCACATGATTCATCTCTGTCATAAGCATCATGAGCCATTAATTCAGCCAATTCCAAAAAGTCAGCAACTCTTCCTGCTTTTTCAAGTTCCGAATTGACTTCATAAATTCCTCCCGGCACTTTCAGGTTTTGCCAAAAATCTTCACGCAATTCTTTTATTAGCTCTATACCTTTGGCGATACCTTTTTTACTTCTGCTGACTCCTACATGTTGAAACATGATTTTTCCGAGTTGTTTATGATAATACTCGGCAGATTTTGTTCCGTTGATAGAAACAAATTTTTTCAATCTCTCAACAGCATCTTCCTCAGCTTTATCAAACTCAGGCGTGTCTGTTGGGATTTTTCCTGTTCTGATATCATTTGATAAATAATTGCCAATGGTTACCGGAACGATAAAGTATCCGTCAACACTTGCCTGAAGCAGTGAGTTTGCTCCAAGACGATTGGCGCCGTGATCGGAAAAATTGGCTTCTCCTATTGCATATAATCCGGGAATCGTAGTCATTAATTCATAATCGACCCAAAGTCCACCCATAGTGAAGTGTGCAGCAGGTGAGATCATCATCGGTTGTTTATATGGGCTCATACCTGTTATTTTTTCATACATTCTAAACAGGTTTCCGTATCTGTCTCCTATTTCTTCAGCTCCGTATTCTTTTATAGCATCCCTGAAATCAAGATAAACAGCATTTTTGTTTGGACCAACTCCTTTTCCGGCATCGATTTGTTCTTTAGCTGATCTGGAAGCAATATCACGGGGAGCAAGGTTTCCAAAAGCAGGGTATTTTCTTTCAAGATAATAATCTCTTTCTTCTTCAGGAATATCATTAGGGAATCTGTCATCACCTTTTAGCTTAGGAACCCAAATTCTACCATCATTTCTAAGAGCTTCCGACATCAACGTCAGTTTGGATTGGTAATCTCCTGACTGAGGTAAACATGTAGGGTGAAATTGAACCCAGCTTACACCTGCCATAAAAGCACCTTTTCTATGGGCTTTCCATGCTGCTGAAGCATTGGAGCCTATTGCCAAAGTTGAAAGATAATATATTTTGCCATAGCCACCTGATGCCAGGATTACCGCATGAGCGCTGTGTCTTTCTATTTCACCGGTTATCAGATTTCTTGCTATAATTCCTCGGGCTTTTCCATCAATGACCACTAATTCAAGCATCTCATGTCTGTTGTAGGATTTAACATGTCCCAGACCTATTTGACGCATTAGAACCGAATATGCTCCGAGAAGCATTTGTTGTCCTGTTTGTCCCTGAGCATAAAATGTTCTTTTTACCTGAACTCCACCAAAAGACCTGTTTGCTAAAACACCTCCGTATTCTCTTGCAAAAGGAACCCCCTGAGCTACTGCCTGATCAATGACATTTGCGGAAATCTCGGCAAGACGATAAGTATTTGCTTCCCTTGATCTAAAATCACCCCCCTTTAACGTATCATAAAAATGTCTAAAAACATTGTCTCCGTCATTTTGATAGTTCTTTGATGCATTGATACCTCCCTGGGCTGCTACGGAATGGGCTCTTCTGGCTGTATCCTGGAAAAAGAAAACTTTCACATTATAACCGAGTTCTCCTAATGTCGCTGCAGCGGGTGCTCCGGATAAACCGGTACCAATTACAATTACATCGAGCTTCTTTTTATTAGCCGGATTTACCAGCTTACAATGTTCTTGATAATTTTTCCACTTTTTTTCCAGTGGTCCTTCAGGAATTTTAGCATTTAACATAATCTACAAATTTTTTAAATAAATAATAGCAGGAATTATTGCAAAACCCAGGCTCATTAAAATAGCAAAAGTAATTCCTATATATTTTGTCAATTTTATATACCATTTATTGTATACACCCAGTGTTCTGAATGCGCTCCACACACCGTGTGCTAAATGAAAACCAAGTGCAATAAAAGCAATAATATAAATAGCAACATACCAGCCTTGTTTAAATGATTCATGAACTATAAGAAAAATGTCTTTATTTCCTTTTTCATCCACGGGGATATCTCCAAATTTATATGCATACCAGTAATCACTGAAATGGAGAATTAAAAACAATAATATAATAACTCCCAAAATCCCCATATTTCTCGAAAACCAGGAACTGTTTACCCCTCTTTTGTCAACTTTCAATCCTTTACCATTGGATTTCCAGTTTTCAAGAGTGATCAATAAAGCATCCAGAATATGAATTATAAGAGTGGCATACAACACATAAGCAATAATTTCAATTATAATATTATGTGATAACAGATGGGAATACCAATTGTATTGTAAATGTGCCTGGTCATAAGGTAATAATAATTGAAAATTACCCAATAGGTGAATGATCAAAAAGAATGCGATAAATAAACCGGTCAGCGACATAAATATCTTTCTGATCAATGTGTTTTTAAATATTACTGATGTGCCCATGTTGTTTCGGCTTTTTGTTAATAAATATTTCAAGGGGCGAAGTTATTCTTTTTAACTAATTATCATCATATCAAATAATATTTTTAATTTCTATTTTAAACCAATATAAATAGGCTTATTTAGAATTATATTAATTAAAAATATAATTTTAATTGAAAATATAATTTTAATTGTCAAATATTACTTTTATTTTTGCAAATACTATAGAAAAGTGTAACTACTCAGGTAGGGTG
>Ga0256832_1003032_pt1 | contig 11460 bp, 11 predicted proteins | sample 134614metaG_FD_190534 | JGI IMG/M metagenome (GOLD analysis project Ga0256832, IMG submission 190534) | Hydrothermal vent microbial communities from Lau Basin, Pacific Ocean - 134-614 | ecosystem: Environmental > Aquatic > Marine > Hydrothermal vents | place: Pacific Ocean: Lau Basin | collected...
TCAACGGGGCGAGCCTGGGAAGTATGTATGCCCTGATCGCCATCGGCTATACCATGGTCTACGGTGTCCTTCGCCTGATCAACTTCGCCCACGGCGATATCATGATGGTGGGAGCCTTTCTCACCTATATGGCGACCGCGGCGGGACTCCCCTTCACTCTGGCGGTTCTGATCGGAATCCTCGGGTCGGTGATCGTGGGGGTCCTGACCGACAAGATCGCCTACAAACCGCTGCGGAACGCTCCCAAGATCTCGCTGCTCATCACGGCGATCGGTATCAGTTTCTTCCTGGAGAACCTTTTCAACGTCATCTTCGGCGGCGTCCCCAAAGCTTTCAGTGCTCCGGAGTATCTCACCAAGGTCCTGCACCTGGGAGAGATTTACCTGCCGGTGACGGTCATCATCATCCCCGTAGTGACTGTTTTGATTCTGGGCGGCGTGCTCTGGGTCCTCTACCGGACCAAATACGGGATGGCCATCCGTGCCCTGGCCTTCGACATCCCCACCGTCAAACTGATGGGGGTCGACGCCGACCGGATCATCTCTATCGTCTTCGCCCTGGGCTCCGCTCTCGCAGCCGTCGGGGGGGTCTTCTACGCCGTCAGCTACCCCTCCATCGATCCGCTCATGGGGGTCATCGTGGGGCTCAAAGCCTTTGCCGCGGCGGTCCTGGGCGGGATCGGCTCGGTCACCGGCGCGGTAATCGGAGGGTTCATCCTGGGCTTCACCGAGATCTTCGTTGTGGCCCTCTTCCCCGAACTGGGCGGGTACAAAGACGCCTTCGCCTTTTTCTTCCTCATTCTGGTCCTGCTCTTCAGACCCACCGGGATCATGGGTGAAGATCTCGAACGAAGCCGATTCTAGGAGAAGAGTATGAAAAACGCCATTATCAAAATGCTGCTGATTCTCCTGACCCTCGGAGCGATCGCCTGGGCCAACCAAACCCTCGACTCCTACACGCTGAGTATCCTCAACAACATCGGGATATTCGCTATTCTGGCACTCAGCTACAACCTGATCAACGGGGTCACCGGACAGTTCTCCCTGGAACCCAACGGTTTCGTGGCCATCGGGGCCTATATGACCGCCCTTTTTCTGATCCCGGCAGCCGACAAGATCGACATGTTCGCCCTCGTCGATCCCGCCCCTGTCGTCCTTCAGATGAAGGCGAACTTCCTCCCGGCTATTCTCGCCGGGGGGATCGCGGCGACCCTGGTCGCTCTATTCCTGAGCTTCCCGGTCTTCCGGGTGCGGGGAGACTATCTGGCCATCGTCACCCTGGGCTTCGGCTTCATCATCCGGATCTTCGCCCTCAACGAACCTGCCTATACCAACGGCGCCATGGGGCTCAACGATATTCCTTCCGTGGCCAACTTCATGTGGATCGGCTCCTTCGCCCTCGTCACCCTCATCGTGATGCTCCATATCGTCTACTCCAAATTCGGCCGGGCGATGAAAGCGGTCCGGGATGACGAGGACGCCGCCACCGCCATGGGGATCAACACCTTTCGGATCAAGACCACCGCTTTCATGACCAGCGCCTTCTTCGAAGGGATCGGCGGCGGGCTGCTCGCTTCCTTCCTGACGACCATCACGCCGGATCAGTTCAGCTTTCTGTTGACCTTCCAGCTTCTGATCATCATCGTCCTGGGAGGCCTGGGCAGTATGACCGGAACCCTGGTAGCGACGATCCTGGTCATGGGGAGCATGGAGTGGCTGCGCTTCCTGGACGACGACATGGTACTCTTCGGCATACACACCGGTGCCCACCCCGGGATGCGGATGGTCGTCTTCGCCATTCTGCTGATCGTCATGATGCTCTTCGCCCGTCGTGGGCTTTTCGGCGATCGGGAACTGCCGGAGATCTTCCGGAAAAAATTCGGGAAAAAGGATGAGGCATGAGTGAAGCGCTGCTCGAAGTCCGTAACGTCACGATGAGATTCGGAGGCGTGACCGCCATCGACAACCTCTCCTTCAAGGTTCCCACCGGAAGCACCTACGGCCTGATCGGCCCCAACGGAGCGGGCAAGACCACGATCTTCAACAACATCACCGGCAACTACATTCCGACCGAGGGGAGCATCATCTTCGACGGAGAGGATATCACCGGGACCAAACCCGACAAAGTGGTCGCCAAAGGGATCGCCCGGACCTTCCAGAATATCCGGCTTTTCAAGAGCATGACCGTGTTGCAGAACGTCCTGATCGGATTCCACGACCAGATCCCCTACACCTATCTGGAGGCGATCCTCCGCCTTCCCCGCTACCACGCCTACGAAAAGCGTGTCCGCGTGGAGGCGATGGGGATCCTGGAAGAGTTCGACATCGCCCGCTTCGCCGACGAGGATGCCACCTCACTGAGCTACGGCAACCAGCGCAAGGTCGAGATCGCCCGGGCCCTGGCCACCAAGCCCAAACTTCTGCTGCTGGACGAACCGGCAGCGGGGATGAACCCCAAAGAGACCGAAGAGCTCTCCGAGATCATCCACAAAATCAAAAAGGATTACGATCTGACGATCCTGCTCATCGAGCACGACATGAAGTTCGTCAACGCCATGTGCGATCAGGTGACGGTCCTGGATTACGGAGAGAAGATCTTCGAAGGAAAACCCGCCGACGCCATCGTCGATCCCAAAGTCGTCGCAGCCTACTTAGGAGATTTCACCCATGCTTGATGTCAAAAACCTTCAGGTCTATTACGGAGTCATCGCGGCGGTCCGGGGGATCGACATGCATATCGACGCCAACACCATCGTCACTCTGATCGGCTCCAACGGTGCCGGCAAGACCTCCACCCTCAACGCCATCGTCAACGGGGTCAAAAAGAAGGGACAGGTGATCTTCGACGGGACCGATATCAGTCGGCATCCCACCCATCGGATCGTCAAAGAGGGGCTCTCTCTGGTCCCCGAGGGACGCCGGGTCTTCATCAACCTCACCGTCGACGAGAACCTGAGAATGGGGGCTTTCAACAACGACGAGAATTTCGAGCGCCTTCGGGGAGAGATGTACGAACTCTTCCCCCGTCTGGCCGGGAAGAAGCAGCAGCTCGCCGGAACCCTCTCCGGGGGAGAGCAGCAGATGCTGGCCATCGCCCGGGCCCTCATGAGCGAACCGAAGATGCTGATGCTCGACGAGCCGAGTCTGGGGCTGGCCCCCAAGATCGTCGGAGAGGTTTTCGAGATCATCACCGAACTCAAAAAACGTATCACGATCCTGCTGATCGAGCAGAACGCCTTCGCCGCGCTCAAGATCGCCGACTACGGCTACGTGCTGGAGAACGGTTCCATCTCTCTCGAGGACAAAGCCTCCGCTCTGCTGGGCAACGACGAAGTCCGCAAAAAGTATCTCGGCGGCTGAGCCGTGCCCTCCCGACGGCTTGCCGGCCACCTCTTCACCTTCATCACAATCGCGATCTGGAGTGTCGCTTTTGTCGGCAACAAGGTCCTCCTGGCCTACCTGACCCCTATCGAGATCATGCTCTACCGCTTCCTCCTGGCCTGGGGACTGCTGCTTGCGCTCTATCCCCGCTGGCGGACCGTGCGCTCCTGGCGGGACGAGGCCTATTTCTTTCTCCTGGGCTTTCTGGGCATTTTCCTCTACTTCCTTCTGGAGAATTTCGCGCTGCGCTTCACCCAGGCCAGCAACGTAGGCCTCTATATGGGGGCGATCCCGGTCCTGACGGCGCTATTGGCCCATTTCCTCGTCCGGGGTGAGCGCTTTCGTACGGCACTGCTGCTGGGCTTTCTCATCGCCCTGGCCGGGATGGGGCTGATCCTCTTTTCCGAACGCCATTTCACCCTGAGACTCCGGGGAGATCTCCTGGCCCTGGCCGGAGCCGCCACCTTCGCCCTCTACTCCGTCGCGCTGAAAAAGGCTCCGCAGGATTATCACTTTCTCCTCATCGCCCGCAAGAGCTTTTTCTACGGCATCGTGCTGATGCTTCTCTATCTCGCCTTGGCCCACGAGCCGCTCCATCTGCCGGCACTGAAGCTGCCGGTCGTCTGGCTCAACCTGCTCTTTTTGGGGCTCTTCTCCTCCGGCCTGGCTTTCATCCTGTGGCAGCAGGGGATCGACCGCATCGGCCCGGTGGCGGCTGGCAACTACATCTATCTGGTTCCGCTCCTGACGACCCTGACCGGCGTCATCGTCCTGGATGAGGAGATCACCCCCGCCATGCTCACAGGCGGCGCCCTCATCCTCCTGGGACTCTTCGTCGCCCAGCGACGCACGGCTCCGGACAACCGGGACGTGAGATAACGTTTCTCCCGTCCCATCGTCCCTGTGGGAATGCTTACTGCACTTCCCCGATCCAAGCAACCTCAAATGAGAATCCAAACCCAGGTATATGTTCCCACCGAGGACGGTGGGAACGAGTTGAATAAAATCTTTATTGAACTTCCTAAAAATCTCGCTTTTTATGGAAGATCCGAATTGACGTCAGTCCTTCGCATTTTCTTTTTTCTTTGCTTCGTTTCTCTTTTTCTTTGTCGCGAAACAAAGAAAAAAGAAATTAAAGAGAAACCGGAATCCAGGACTACCAATATCCGTTATGCCCTGGATCTTTAATCTAGTTCAGGATGACGCAATAAAGATTCTCTCCAAGTTGAATAATCATCGCTTCAGATACCGATCGAGAAAAGCCTTGATATACCCGCCGGCCGACGGCAGCGTATAGGAACCGTGCCCCTGCCCCGGAACGACGATCAACGTAGGCAGCTGGGCTTTTGCCGCATAGAGCTCGGCACTCTTTCGGGCGAAATCCCTCTGGGAACTGACGATCAGCCATGGAGAGTTGCTCTCCTCCACCGACTCCATCACCTCCTTTTTATTGAAATTTTTCGGCGAAGCCGGAGAGAGGGTCACCACCACCTTGGGCTCGTAGTCGAGCATCAAAGGGATCACCGCTCCACCTCCCAGGGAAGAGCCGAAAAAGACCGGTTCTTCGATCTCGATATCTTTGCGGGACTCCATCCGATCCATCCAGGCCCGCAGATCATCAGGGATCCGGGCGAAACCGATCCGTTTCGCATCCGCGGAGAAGTGGCCCGGTTTGACACGGATTTTTTTTCCGTGCAGCAAATCCGACGCGCCGTGGCCGCGAAGATCCACTGCCAACGTCGCGTAGCCCCTTTGACGCATCGCCTTGGCCAGCTGATCCCACATCCTGTGATCGGCGCCGTACTCATGAACCATCAGCGCCAGACGGTAGGGGGGCTTGCCCTCCGAGGGGAGATCGAGCCACCCTTTGAGCAGAAAGCCGTCTTTGCTCTGGAGTGTCAGTGTTTCCGAAGCCGAAAGGCTCCAGAGGGAGATTCCCAAAAAGATCAGAGCGATTTTCTTCCACATGGGTATCCTTTTATAAGTTTTTTTAATTGTATCATATTCGTAAATTCTCCATCTCGAATGCTGATATAATTCTCGGAAAATCACCATCCAATCGAAGGCAAGCAGTCCATGAAAAAAATCCTAGGGGGGATCGGGATCCTCCTGACACTCCTCGTCTCACTCCAGGCTCGCTATCCGGCCGAAGCCCTGCAGAGCTGCGAGGCCTGGAACAACCTGGCCCACGACAGAAATCGTAGCCACCTGACCCTGAGACCAGGAGCGACCTACACCGTCCTGCGGCACCACAAAGGACAGTACCTCGTCAAGATCGACCGACCCTTTCCCACCCAACGCTGGGTCGACGAGCGCTGCCTGCAGCCCCGGAAAGGACAACAGAACTTCAAAGCAACGAGATCACAACCTCCGAAATACACACAGAGTGACCTTCACTCCCTGCTGGTCCTCAGCTGGCACAACGACTTTTGCAAAACCCACCCCCACCGCAAAGAGTGTCGCCCCCTCTTCAACCATGCCGTCAACCGGCTTGTCCTTCACGGTCTCTGGCCCCAGCCCCGAAATCGGGTCTACTGCAACGTCCCTTCCCGGCTCAGAAACGACGATCGCGACCATCGCTGGCGTGCCCTGCCGCCGTTGAAGTTCTCTTCCCATCTTCGGCAGGCGATGCTTCGCTACTTTCCCGGCGCCCTATCAGGACTCGACCGGCACGAGTGGATCAAACACGGAACCTGTTACGATCCCGATCCCGGTCGCTACTTCGACGACGCACTGAAACTCACCGCCCAGGTGGACAACTCGTCTGTCGGAAAGTTTCTGCGCAGCCGTCTGGGTCGTCTTGTCACCCTTGCCCAGCTCCGCCGATCGTTCGAAAAGGACTTCGGCCGAGGCAGCGGAAGCAAACTGGCACTGCGCTGCCGTCAGGGAAAGATCAGTGAGATCTCTCTCAGTCTCCGCGGTAAAGGCGATGATCTCACTTCTCTTCTGAGAGGTGCCAAGGCTCTGCACAGCCGTTGTTCCCAAGGGATCGTGGAGGGGCCGTAAACTCCTTGGAAAAGCTCTTGCCTTTGCGATAAACTTCGCCGCTACTCCATATCCTTCTCTTCGATCTCCCGGTAGACCTTGCCCAGATGCTTGCCCATCTGATGGTCGAAAGCGTCCCATTCGGCAAGATCCCCCATCTCCCGGATCGCCTCTTTCTTGTAGGCGTAGTACTCCTCGTCGTTGTCGTAGGCCTTCTGCGCCCACTTTTTCAATGTCTTCAGATAGCGCAGGAAAGGTCCGACAGTCTCTTCTTTCGCGCCGGAGGGGCCGTGACCGGGAACGTAAAGCGTGTAGTCACCGTTCTTCATGATCCCTTCCAGCAGCTCGATGTTGCCGAGGATACTGGAGCTGGCGTCGAAACCTCCCAGGCGGTTTTTCATCACGTTGTCCCCCAGGAAGAGGGTGTTGCTCTCCTTGTGTTCGATCAGGATGTCGGTATCGGTATGGGCCTTTTTGGGGTGACGGATGAGGAAGTGTTGACCGTCGATAACGATCTGCTGTCCATCACGCAACTCGAACGCCGGGAAAGTGAAGGGTTTGGTCCCCTCCAGATTGTGGCTGAGCCGCTCCAGGATTCCATACCACTTCTCCGCTTCACCGGCCTTCACCTCCCGGATCATATTGGGATGGGCGTAGATCTTCACCTTGGGGTACTTCTCGGCGACAGCGCCGTTGGCAAACCAGTGATCCCCATGTTTGTGGGTATTGAATACGGCCAGAATCGGTTTGTGACTTACCTTTTCGATCTCTTCGAGTACCTTTTTGCCCACCCGGTAGTTCCCGCCGGGATCGATGACGATCAGCCCGTGCTCTCCCTCGATGAGGGCGGGATTGTTCATGAATCCCCTGTTCTCCACATTGGGCTCCATGGCCGGACCGTGCATGACCCAGACATTGGAATCCCCCATTCGTTCGAATTTGAAATCACCATATTTACCCAAATGCCAGGCAGAGAGCGTGCCCAGAAAGCCCAGTAGCATAAAAAAAGAGAAGACTATCTTCTTCATAACAATTCCTTATTATATAGATTGTGTTTAAGTTATTATACAAGATTTTGGGATGGAGTATCTATCCGATCTTGGAAATTAGAGATAGGGAAGGAGTGATTTTCCCGGTAGGTAATATGAGAATTTTTGAATCGAACAGAGGAGTGGAGAGGGTCAGGAAGAAGCGGGCCCCTCTTTCAGTTCCCGTAATGCTCCGGTGATATCCTCCTGGCGCATGAAGTGCTCTCCCACCAGGAAAGCGTCGGCACCGATTTTGGAGAGCTCCACGACGGTTTCGTGATCGTTGATCCCGCTTTCGGCGACGATGATCTTGGAGTTGGGGATCAGAGGGATGAGCTTTTCGCTCAGGCTCATATCCATCTCGAAGGTCTCCAGATTGCGGTGGTTGATCCCGATGATATCGGCCCCGGCGAAGATCGCTTTGACCAGATCCGCCTTGTCGTGGATCTCCACCAACGCCTCCATCCCCAGATGGCGGGTGTACTCCAGCAGCTCTTTGAGTTCTTTGCGGCTGAGGGCCTTGGCGATGAGCAGGACGAAGTCGGCCCCGTAGGCCACCGCCTCCACCAGCTGATACTGATCGATGATGAAATCCTTTCGCAGCAGCGGGATCCCCACATAGCGTCGGATCATTCCCAGATACTCGATGTTCCCTTTGAACCAGTGGGGTTCGGTCAGGACCGAGAGGGCGCTGGCCCCGCCCTTCTCGTAGGCCTGGGCGATGACCAGCGGATCGAAATCCTCCCGGATGATCCCCTTGGAGGGGCTCGCCTTTTTCACTTCGGCGATGATCCGGTAGGGATCCTCAGGCGTGGAACGCAAAAAGGGGTGGACATTCCTGGGGACGAAAGGGTTGAAAGAGAGGGAACGCCCCAGCCACTCCAGGGGGTACTCCTTCTTCTTCCGCTCCAGATCCTCGCGGGTCTTACGTATGATCTCATCCAAAATATCGGCCATCGCGGCGGTGCTCCTTCGTTTTATGATTGTTGTGGAAGCGGGGGACGTTAAAAGGCTTTGTCCTTCTCCATACACTTCCGGATACTCTCCCAGTGCATTTTGATCTCCGGCTCCTGCAATCCCTCATCGGCGATCACCTTCTCCATGACCCGATAAGCCTGTTCACAGCGTCCCAGTTTGTAAAGCCCCCAGGCCAGGGAGTCGAGATAGTAGCTGTTGTCGGGCTGCTGTTTGAGGGCCCGACGGACCAGAGCGATCCCCCGCTCCAGGTCCAGATCGTGGTCGATGAGGGTATAGCCGTAATAGTTGAGATAGAGGCTGTCGTCCAACCCTTTTTTCAAGGCCTGGTCGAAGAGCCGCCGGAAGGTCTTCAGGACCTGGGGCGTGATCTTCTTTTCGGCCCGGGCCGCTTCGTAGCGCAGGATCGCCTCTTCCGCCAGCCACCTGGGTTTGCCCGTCTCTTCATAACGTCGATGGGCCAGCTCTATCGCCTTGTCGAAACGTTTCTTCTCTTTGTAAAGGCGATAGAGCAGCTCCTCGTTCCCCCGGGAATGTTTCTCCAGCAGAGCGATCAGACCGTCCAGGTCCCGGGTATAGAGGGAGAGTTTGACGATCTTCTGCAGAAAATACTTCTGGGGGTCTTTTTCGTAGAGCTTTTTGTAGAGCTCCAGAACCTTGTCGAGGCGATTCTCCTTGGCATAGAGTTCGATCAGCTTGAAGTAGGTCGCCACCGGGGCATCGGGCTTGAGACGCAGATGGGTCTCCAGAAGGCGGATGGCCTCTTTCCGATCCTTCAACTGCTTCTCCAGCAGGGAGACCTCCTCCAGGAGAATCCGATCGCCGGAGGACTTGGCATAGGCCTTTTTGAGCAGTTCCACCGCTTCACCATATTTCCCCAGGTCGCTCTTGAGGGTCGCCGCCAGCTTCAGATCGGCGACGCGATCGCTCCCGGCGAGCCATCGATCCGCCAGAGGTTCGGCCAGATCGAGACGTCCCGATTTGGCATAAAGGGCCACCAGCATACGCACCGGCCGGGTGTCGTGTGTCTCGGCCTCATGTCGGTCGATCCACTCTTTCAGGAGAGAGACCACCTCCTCGGGGCGACCGCCGGGCATCATCGCCTCTTTGGCCGCCTGGACCAGGTACTCGCTCCGGTCCGTGAGTCGATAGAGTTTTACGAAGATCTCTTCCGCCCGATCGAAACGGTGATTCTCATCCTGGAAGATCGCCTCCACGATCAGACGATCCTCTTCCAGAGCGCTGCCGGCCTTGCCGGCCATGAGGATCCCGCAACTCAACAGTGACAACAGGATCGGTCTCAGATAATTCCGGGGCACTCGCGTCTCACTTCCTCTTCATCGTTTTTGAAACTCTCCCAAAAGGGAAAGGTACGGCACTGCCGGGGGCGGACGGGATAGACACTGCAGCGCTTCTTCGTCTCATCGAAGAAGATGCAGGCATAATCCCCTTCTCCCAGCTGCTTCTCCACCAAAGAGTAGCGATGGCCAACCTTACGCAGGTAGATTTTAGCGAAATCTTCCAAACCGAGACCCAGATACTCCGCCATCGCCTCGATCTCGGGATACTTCATCCAGATGTAGCCGCTCTCACCGCGACAACATCCTCCTTCACAGGCGGCACAGGCGTTGGGGTCAAAGGCATAGCCGTACCCCGCTTCCCGCATGATCGGAAGCATACCCTCTTCACATTGTGTCATTTCACTATCCACTTCGTTCTTTTTCACTGTATTGCCTTTTATATTGGGACGGAACTACGCCCATAAGGTCGCAGGTTCAAGTCAAAAGTTTATCCTCTCTTATTTCGGAAACGCGAATTCATTCGCATCAATCGAAGAGGTAAGACTTTTGGCTTCGGTAACCTTTGCCGGGAATAAATTCCCGGTTCCATGAACTCGCGTCGCAACGCGGCGCCCCAAAATTCCTCATTCCTCATTCCTCATTCCTCATTCCTCACTCTCCCATCGTTCCGCTTTGATCGAATGGGTCCCCGCCCGAACAAAGGCCTCTGCCGCCTCCGGAGTGTACTCCCCCTCCGCATCGAAGGTGATCAGCGGTGGAAGGATCCGACACATCGAACGGGATCCCGCCCGCGCCTGGACCATGACGATCTTGGCCTCCCGGTCGATCTTCGGGTGGACGAAACGGAGCGTCTCCGGCGTCAGCTTGTGGGCCCGAAGCTCCGCCAGCAGCCGATCGGTCTGCTTGGCGTCGTAACAGAGAATGAAATGCCCCCGCGGTTTGAGCAGCCGTTTGACCTTCGCCACAAAAGGTTCCAACGGAAGGTGATGGGCGTACCGGGCGATATTGAGACTCTCCTTTTCGCTCTGGGTCACCCGCGGATCGTAAAAGGGCGGATTGGAGACGATGAAGTCGAAGCGTTCTTCGATCGCCGCCTCCAAGAAATCCCCCGCATACTCCCGGACTCCGATACCGTTGAGAGCGAAGTTGTGCCGCGCATAGGCCAGCATCCGCGGCTGCTTCTCCGCCACATGAACCTCTACAGGAAAATCCCATCCCAGCAGCAGGGAGATGATCCCCACACCGCACCCGACATCCAGCAGCTTTCCTCTGGGCCGGAAGCGGCGGACAAAGTCCGCCAGAAAAATGGAGTCGCTGTTGTAACAGTAGCCTCTTGGCGGCTGATAGAGGAACATCGCATCCCCGGATTTTTTGTGCAATTTTACCCTATTTTGCTACAATCGGGCCATGAAGCAACACAACGACGACCGCCTCCATCCCGAGTCCACCGATTTCTGTATGCTGGACTACGACTGTGCCTATCTCCCCGGTAGAAAGACCCGAATGTACTACCGGTATATCCGGGAGGCGGAGCCTGAGTTCGTCACAGCGGTGATCCGGCGCGGATGGCGGCGCTTCGGCAACTACTTCTTCCATCCCATCTGCCAGGGCTGCGACGCCTGCAAGAGCCTGCGGATCGACGTGGAGGCCTTCCGCCCCACCCGCTCCCAGAAAAAGGCCATCAAACGCAACCGGGAGACCCGGATCCTGGTCCAGCCCCCCAGCCTCACCCCCGGCCACATCGAGCTCTACAACCGCTACCACGCCTGGAAAGCGGAAAAAGACGGCTGG
>Ga0256832_1003033_pt1 | contig 11456 bp, 11 predicted proteins | sample 134614metaG_FD_190534 | JGI IMG/M metagenome (GOLD analysis project Ga0256832, IMG submission 190534) | Hydrothermal vent microbial communities from Lau Basin, Pacific Ocean - 134-614 | ecosystem: Environmental > Aquatic > Marine > Hydrothermal vents | place: Pacific Ocean: Lau Basin | collected...
TCATACGGGCTACCTGTTCTGTCCCCTGTCTTCTGTCTTCTGTCTTCTGTCTTCTGTCTTCTGTCTTCTGTCTTCTGTCTTCTGTCTTCTGTCCTCTGACACACCCATCCCCCTTTTTTTATATATTTTTATTCTGTGCTATTTTCGATAACACATGAGAAACAGCCATAAAGGCAAAACTGGCAGTAACCATTACAGACGAGCCCAGTCCGCCCGCACAGCTCAAGTCGCTGGAGGCATTATTTTCGCCTCGCGGTTTGTTGTGGCTGATCTCTGCCGCAAGTGTTGCATAGCGCAGGTGTTCTGATGAAAATACGCAGGGTACTGCAAAACGTCGTTTGTGGTTTTTGGGAAAGCCGTAATTCTGGCGCAACAGCTTGCGTGTTCTGGAAAGCAGTGGATCATGTTCGGTGCGGCTTAAATCTGCCACTCTGATTAATGCCGGATCAAGCTGACCACCCGCTCCACCGAGTGTCATTATCTTTATTTTGCGCCGTCTGCACCACGCGATGAGGGCAGCCTTTACGCGCGAATTATCAATGCAATCCAGCACAAACGCAGCATCCGGCGGGATCATTTCGGCAATATTGTCCTGTGTGATAAAGTCATCTATGCAATTTACCTTGCAATCAGGATTAATATCCAGAACCCGTTCTGCCATTACATCAATCTTGTTACGCCCCAGGGTACTGCCCAGAGCAGGTAACTGACGGTTAATATTTGACTCTGCTACCACATCCATATCAATCAGTGTCAGTTCGCCGATGGCATTGCGAGCCAGTGCTTCCACCGCCCAGGAACCAACGCCACCAATACCAACGACAACAATATGCGCGCATCTGAATTGAGTAACTGCCGGTTTTCCATAAAGGCGTAACACACCGCCGAAGCGACGTTGAAAATCGTGTTTTTGCGGTTTTTGCGGTTTTTGCATAAGAAACCTAGGAGTCTGCTAAAAAGGGGATAGTTAATTCTAATCGACTTTATTAAAGCTTCCACAAAAATATATAAAAAAAGGGGGGGATGGGTGACAGAAGACAGAGGATAGAGGACAGAAGACAGCAGGTAGCCCGTATGAAGCCCCGCGGAATACGGGAGGAGCTTAAAACCTGCTATCAATTTTCAGGAGTTCCTGTTCCAGGCGTTGCCATTGGGCTTCATTGGCTGGCAAACCAAAACGCAAGGCGTGGGGATTATCAAAATAACGTGTCAAAATACCTCGCCGGGCAAGGAGGGTATGCAGCTTTTCAGCAGAAGAGGTTTGCATGTAGACAAATAAATTGGTGCTTTTTAATGTAACCTCGTGCTTGTTTTTTTGCCATTTGTGAACAATGTTTTTTTCCAGGATACTTTTTAAGCGCTGTGATTGATGCTTTAAAAATTCTCGCTGTTGTTGCTGCCAATGCCTATCCTTTAATGCCTGCTTGCCTGCCCAGCGAGCCGGATGACTGACTGACCAGTCGTCCTGTTTGTCTGCTATTTTTTTGAGTAAATCAGGTGTCGCCCAGACAAAACCCAAACGAACACCCGCCAGACCAAAAAACTTCCCTATTGAGCGCAACACAATAAGCCCCGTTTTGGGCTTTTGGGTGATTAAGCTTTGCTCTGGGGTGGAATCAATAAACGCTTCATCAACAATCAATGTGCCATTTTTTGCACTGAGTTGTTGATGCCAGTCAAGCAAGGTTTGTGTTGCAAATTGTTCTGCGCCCGGGTTGCTCGGATTCACCACGATAAGCACGTCAAGCGCCGCAATCGTATCATTTACGTCACTGGAATCAAGCACAACAACCTCATGCCCTGCCTTTTCCCAGGCTTGCTGGTGACTATGGTAAGCCGCTGAGACAATACCCGCCCTGAGCTTTTTCGTGTCCCTATTCAGCACAAGAGGCAAGCGTTGAATCGCCTCTTGCGAACCTGAGACAGCAAGCAATGAGGCGCTCCCGTAATAGGCTGAGGCGGCTGTTTCCAGACCATCGTTGATTTCCGGTAAACGCTGCCAGCATCTTGTTGGCATTTGAGGAAGAGGATAACAGCGGGGGCTAATACCTGTGGATAAATCAATCCAGTCCTCCTCGGGTATCCGGTACTTTTGACTTGCTGCCAGAAGTTGCCCACCATGCTGATGCTGCACAATCTGCCTGCTTAATATTGCTGCTGTCACCTCATCAGTAAAATCCAGAGAATCAGAGCAGGAAAAATGTGTAAAAACAGGGGGGATGGGTATTTTATTAGACATCGGCTTCAATAAAAAAGATAAAAAGTAGAACCACAAAAAGCAGGGTAACAAGCAAGGCAATAGTATAAATACTTTTATCAAGCAAGCGTATTGCCCGCTTTATATCTTCTGCCTCCGCTTCTTTTTCATAGCCTAATTTGGGGCGGGATTTTTGCACTCCATGATAAATCGCAGTGCCACCCAGTTTAAGCCCCAGACTGCCCGCACCGGATGCCATGACGATACCCGCGTTGGGGCTATACCATTTTCTCCCCTGGGTTTGCCATGCTTTCCATGCCTGTTTGGTTTTGCCGCCAAGACAGTAAAGTAATGCGGTAATGCGCGCGGGAATATAATTAAGCAGGTCATCGACTCGCGCTGTAAATTTTCCAAAATATTCAAAGCGTTGATTATGATACCCCCACATGGCATCGAGCGTATTGCTCAGGCGGTATAATATGACGCCTGGCGCACCCACTATCAACAACCAGAAAAGTGGAGCGATAACGGCATCACTGCCGTTTTCCAAAATAGACTCGATGCTGGCGGTGCTTAAGGCTGATTCATCTAACCGGGATGTCTCACGACTCACCAGATAAGATGTTTTTAGCCGAGCCTGTTCCAGGTCTCCTTGCCTGATTGCCTGTTCTACTGCCAGCCCGTGTTGCCTTAAGCTGTTCCAGCCGATTGCCAACCAGCCACAGAGGGTTGCCAATAACAAGCTCGCAAGCCATGAGCTGCTAAAAATTAATTGAAACCAGTAAAACAGCAACGTAAGCGGGATAACGGCAATAATCCAGGCTGCAATACCCAAAATACCCTGCTGTAGTGGCGTTGTTTCCGGGCGGTTGAGTTGTGCCTCAAGCCAGTTAGCCAGGTTGCCAAAACCCACCAAAGGGTGGTATTTGGGTGGCTCGCCCCAAAAATAATCAAGAAGTAGCGCGCATGGCAGTGATAATAGAGAGATAATAAAGAACATATTGATACCGCCCGTATTCCGCGGAGCTTCATACGGGCTACCTGCTACCTGCTCCGTTCTCTGTCGTCTGTCCTCTGATAACCCATCCCCCCTGTTTTTCACATATTTTTGCATGGCTCGTATTGAGAAACAAAACACGGGAGCAATAGTTAACGCGCCACCCGTGTTTCTCATACTCAACGCAGACTACATTCTCCCTCTGTCTTCTGTCCTCTGTCTTCTGTCTTCTGTCACCCATCCCCCCCTTTTTTATATATTTTTTATTGAAGCTGCGACAAATCCGCGATATTTAAAAACAGCTTGCGCAAACGGGATAATAATGCCAGACGGTTGTTCTTTAGCTTTTCGTCGTCTGTCATTACCATGACGTGATCGAAAAAGCTGTCTACATCATCGCGCAGATTTGCCAGGCTGCTGAGCGCGGATGAATAATCGCCCTTTTCAAACAGGGGTTGCAGTTTTTGCTGCTGCGCCTGCACTGCCTGATGTAACTGCTTTTCAGCGCTTTCCTGCAATAGTGATTCATCAACCCGGGGGGATATTTCGCCTTTAATCTTTTTCAGTATATTGCTAATGCGTTTATTCGCGGCTGCCAGTGAAGCCGCTTGCGGTAGCGTTCTGAAATCGGCAACGGCTTTAACTCGCTGGTCAAAATCCAGCGGACAGGCAGGTTTCAGGCTGGCTACGGCGGCAACGGTATCGGGCTTGATTCCCTGATCCTGGTAGTAGGCGCGCAGACGTTCCATCACATAAGCAAAGGTTTCGTCCACTGCTTTGCTGGCATCGACTTTGTCTGCCAGAGCACTGGCTGCCTGTTGCAGCAGTTCTTTCAGGTCAAGATTCAGCTTGCCTTCAATCATAATGCGTAACACCCCCAGAGCCGCACGGCGCAGCGAGAAAGGGTCTTTGCTGCCGGTTGGCTTCATGCCGATGGCAAAAATTCCCATGAGTGTATCTATTTTGTCGGCAAGCGAGAGAATTTTTCCGGTGTCTGTCACGGGTATCACATCACCGGCAAAACCGGGTTGATATTGCTCCTGCATGGCGGCGGCAACGTCTTCGCTTTCACCATCCAGCCTGGCGTAGTAACGCCCCATGATGCCTTGCAGTTCAGCAAATTCATTCACCATTTCACTCACAAGATCACATTTGGAGAGCATCGCGGCGCGCCTTGCCTGTTGCTTGTCTGCGCCCAGTTTATCTGCGATAAAAGCTGCCAAATCAGCTACTCGTTCGGTTTTTTCATAGAGTGTTCCGAGCTTTTGCTGGAATACAATCTTTTTTGTCGCGTCCCGGCGGGATTCCAGTTTGAGCTTGCGATCCTGTTCCCAGAAAAATTTGGCATCAGCAAAACGGGGGCGAATAACGCGCTCATTACCCTGTCGCACCGAATCGGGATTGCTGCTTTCTATATTGCTGATAGTTATAAAGTGCGGCATTAACTTGCCATCTGCGTCCACAACCGGAAAGTATTTTTGATGATCCTGCATACTGGAGATCAGGCATTCCTGCGGGATACTGAGAAAATCCGGATCAAAGCTGCCACTGATCGCTACCGGCCATTCGATTAGTGCGGTCACTTCATCCAGCAGTGCCTCTTCGATATGCGCTCTTCCACCAAGTTCTTTTGCGGCGGCTTCTGCCTGTGCTTTTACGGCATCGCGTCGCTCAGCAAAACTGGCAATGACCTTGCCCTGATCACGCAATTTTTGCGCGTAATCCGAGGCTGCACCCAGAGGAATAGCTTGCGGATGATGAAAACGGTGACCATGTGACTGCTTGCCTGAAGTCAAGCCTAAAATTTCAGCCTCAATCACATCACTGTCCTGCATCATAACAACCCAGTGCACGGGACGCACAAATTCGACATCACTGTCAGCCCAGCGCATACGTTTTGGTATGGGCAGTTTTGCCAGTGATTGCCGGACAATTTCAGGCAAGAGTTCAGCTGTTTCCCTGCCGGCAACATTTTGCCTGAATACCAGCCAAACCCCTTTGGGCGTTTCTATTTCGTCCAGCTCTTCAGGACTGACTCCACAGGAGCGTGCAAATCCTTGCAGTGCCTTGCTCGGATTGCCGTCGGCATCAAATGCGACTTTTTTTGCCGGACCCTTGCGTTCGATGCTCTGATCTTCCTGCCTTGTGGGTACAGATTTCAATAGAATTGCCAGGCGTCGGGGTGCTGCATAGCTAATCACTTCTGCGGCTTGCAGTGAGGCATCTTTTAGCCCGGTCACTATGCCATTGCTGAAAGCCTCCGAGAGACTGCGCAGTGCCTTGGGTGGAAGCTCTTCGGTGCCAATCTCGATGAATAAGTCTTTGGTTTCTCTGGGTGTAGCGGACATTATGCTTCCTCCCTGCTGTTTTTCCTGTGATTAGCTTTATCCACCAGCGGAAAGCCTAATGCCTCGCGTGAATCATAATAAGCCTGGGCAATGGCGCGCGACAGGGAACGCACCCGCAACATATAGCGCTGACGCTCGGTGACTGAAATCGCATGACGCGAATCCAGCAGGTTAAAGGCGTGTGATGCGCTGAGCATCTGCTCATAGGCGGGAAGCGGCAGACCTGCTTCGATGAGTGCCTGACTTTCTTTTTCTGCGGCATCAAAATGATGGAAAAGTTCGTCAATATTAGCCAGTTCAAAATTGTATTTTGACTGTTCCACTTCGTTTCGATGATAAACATCACCATAGGTGACTTTATTGCCTGCGGGATCAATTGCCCAGACCAGATCGTAGACCACTTCGACATCTTGCAAATACATCGCAAGACGCTCAAGACCATAGGCTATTTCACCCATTACCGGCTTGCAGTCCAGACCGCCCAGTTGCTGGAAATAGGTGAACTGGGTTACTTCCATGCCGTTGAGCCAAACTTCCCAGCCCAGCCCCCAGGCACCAAGTGTGGGTGATTCCCAATTGTCTTCAACGAAACGAATATCATGCTCCAGCGGATCAAAACCAATCGCCTTGAGGGAGCCTAAATACAACTCCTGAATATTCAGCGGGGAAGGTTTCATAATCACCTGAAACTGATAATAGCGTTGCAGGCGATTCGGATTTTCACCATAACGACCATCCGTAGGACGACGAGAAGGTTGCACAAAGGCGGCATTCCACGGTTCAGGTCCGATCGCACGCAGGAAGGTATTGGGGTTGTCTGTGCCTGCACCCATTGGCATATCGTAGGGTTGCAAAACCGCGCACCCCTGTTTTGACCAGTAATCCTGCAAGGCAAAAATCAAACCCTGAAAAGTAGACGTATCGTATTGCTCAGACATTAGCAGTAGCCCGTAAATCGAATAAAGGCGGGGATTATACCCATCCCCCCCTTTTTTTGCATGTTTTTGTTATTAAGTTACGCTTGGGCTAGCCCGAGCTACAAAACACAGGTTTGACCCACTACTCTTACTCTGAGGCTCGCTTTACTGCTCTTTCTCGGGTACAGGATCATAACCGCCTTCGTTAAACGGATGGCAGCGTCCAATGCGTTTAATCCCCAGCCATGTGCCCCTGATTGCACCGTATCGTTCTATTGCCTGGTGCGTATAACAGGAACAGGTCGGTTCAAAGCGGCAACTACTGCCAAGCACCGGGCTTAGAAAAAGCTGGTAAATGCGGATTATTTTTAGCAGTAGCCATTTCATAGCTATTTTCCGTAAAGTTCTTCCGGGTCAATTAATGGTTCTGAATCTATTTTCAGCCTGTCACCTTCTGCCAGCTGGTAAAAACAGCTTCGCCTGCCCGTATGACAGGCTGGACCGGTCTGGTCAACCAGCAGCAGCAGTGTATCACGATCACAATCAAGCCGCAGTTCCCTGAGCATTTGCACCTGCCCGGAGCTTTCTCCCTTGCGCCAGAACACCTGGCGTGAGCGTGACCAGTAACAAACCCGTCCCGTTGCAAGGCTTTCTTTTATGGAGTCCCTGTTCATCCACGCCATCATCAGGACTTCTTTTGTGTCATATTGCTGGGCAATGGCAGGAATCAAACCGTCTTTATTGTATTTGAGTGCATCTATCCACATGGTAAATCCGTTTTTTATGTACCCAGACAAAATTTTTGTTAGATTAATTTTGCTCAGGTACTTATATTACTTATAGGGTACTTTAGTATATTAACAGACTCTGTTAGACTAAAACATCCCTGTTTATTAAACATACAGGTTCTAACTGTTACTACATCTCAAGAGGTCAAAAATGGACGAAAAGAAACTTGCTATCATTGCTACCAAAGGAACACTGGATTGGGCTTATCCTCCTTTTATACTTGCATCAACGGCTGCGGCGCTTGGCTATGAAGTTGAAGTTTTCTGTACTTTTTATGGTCTTCAATTACTCAAAAAGGATGTTGACAGTCTTCAGGTTAGCCCTTTAGGAAACCCTGGAATGCCAATGAAAATGCCATTTGGTCCAGACTGGTTCAGGGATATTAACTGGAATATTCCAAACATTATTCAGGCTAACCTGCCTGGTTATGAAGCAATCGCAACAACACTTATGAAAAAGACGATTGCAAACAACGGTGTTGCTACTATCGCGGATCTGCGTGAGCTTTGTCAGGAAGCTGAAGTCAGATTCCTTGCCTGCCAGATGACAGTTGAACTGTTTGGTTTTGATGCTGAAAAAGATTTTATTGATGGCATTGATTATGTCGGGGCGGCAACATTCTTTGAATTTGCGGGTGATTCTGATATTTGTTTGTATATCTAATTTTTATCAGGATATAGCCCTGTTTCTGAATCTGCAAGGCTATTCCCTCAGTTGAAATCTTCCGCGTATAGCGAGCCTGCTGCAAAACCGGGTGTGGCTCGCTACGACTCATGTTCTCGGGCGGTTTCCTGCGGGCTACATCGGTTACGTCCCTTAAACTTTTCTACAATGATTTCCAGCAACGCTTTCACAAGCGGATCCTGTTCGCGCGATTTTAAATAAGCAAGTCGCAAGGGCAATGAAAAAGTCTCTCCCGTCCAAATTACAATTTCACCATTTTTCAGCATGATTTCTGCCTCATCGTCGCGTATGAGGGCGAGTCCTACGCCTGCCTTTAACAAGGCATTGGTTGAATCTTCGGCGGCACTTGAGGTTATCATTGAAGGTTTGTTTGTGGTTTTTGCAAAAATATTGCGAATCAACCTGTGATAAATACACAAAGGCTCAGGATATATCCAGGGCAGCTTTGCCAGGTCTTCCTTATCTGCATTTTTCAGTTGTTCTGCCCATTTGGGCGCGGCGGCAATCACCGCCTGTGTGGTGCATAATTCAATAAAGCTCAGCTCGTCGTAGTTGCTGTCACCAGAGAAAAAAGTAACGTCCAGATCCCCAGTGCTGACTTTCCTGATTAATTCAACAGAGGTTCCCTGGGTTAACTGTATTTTTAACTGGGTATATTTTGAAACCAGTGCATTGTGCCATTTCGCCAGCAATAAATAATCTGCATCTGCATTCAAGCCTATTTTTGCCTGCCCGGTTAGAACCCCCTGCAAGGTTTTAGCCTTTAACTTAAGATCATTTCCTGCATTCAGAACCAACTGTGCTTTATCACGCAAAAGCGAACCGTTTTCAGTCAGTCGCATTCCCTTCGGGGTGCGATCAAACAGCTTGATTTCAAGTTCTTCTTCAAGTGCCTTAATATGTGCGCTTACTGCTGGCTGACTGCTAAAAAGACGTTCCGCAGCCTGGGTCAAATTGCCAGTTTCAGCAACCGTAACAAATGTACGTAGTTGATAAAGTTCCATTTTATTATGATCTCATTGTTTCAGCTAATGAACAATCGGGATTTCTGATATTAGCCTTTTGATAAAACGATTGGATAGATTTTCAAAATAAGAGTGAAATACTCACATGGTATACCTAGGAGCCTGCCTGAGAATAGCCAAAAATACGATTTTCAACAATTTAACAAAAATTAAGTTCTTTATTTTCAATAACTTAAAAAATTGGTTTTTTGGGAAATTGTTGATTTCTTAGTTCTCAGACAGGCTCCTGTAGGGGGTAAATCATACCGGGGTCTCACACGAGACCTCCGGTTTTTATTCTTCACGATCAAGAAGCATTGCTGATTGTAAAAAATACAGGAGGTGGGTAATGTCAGTTTACATTGAAAATAAACTGCAAAATAGTTTGGCAGATTCCCGGGCTTTACCAAAGGCGCTGCCAAAAATACCAGATATTCCAAAAACTGTTGCTTTCTGGATGGAGCGCTCACGCCAAAGGCGTGCCCTTGCAAATCTGGACAGGCGCTTACTGGATGATATTGGAATCACAGCAGAAGAAGCACAAAGAGAGTTTAAAAAACCATTTTGGAAATGATTTTGAGCTTGCAAAACCAACTGAAAAGCAGTCAAATAGAGTAAACCCAATAAGGAGATTGGTTCTATGACTAAGTTTTTACTCAGTTTTTTCAGTTTTGGATGGCTCAGGTGGCTGGATTTTCTGCCACCTCTCTTGTTACGCCTGTTTTTGGCGCCGTTATTCTGGATCTCAGGAAGCCAAAAACTGGGATTATTTACATCGGATTATGTCTGGTATAACCCTTTTTCCTGGGTTAATCAGGAAACCGTACAGGCGACTGCCGAAAGCATGTCAAAGTTACCCTTAATCGGTAATTTTTCAGATATATTGCCATATGCCATAGGTGGTCTGGAAGTAGTTGGTGCATTTTTACTGTTTATCGGTCTGGCAGTTCGCTGGATTTCATTGCCTTTATTAGCACTGATAGGATTCAGCGCACTCATCGCGCTTAATGGTCAGGATATATTTGGCGCTTTAAAAGAGCTGCTGATGACGCATGGATACAATGATATAAGCAGTACGCCGTTTGGCAGATCCGTCATTTACTTCCTCATGCTTCTAACCTTGTTCTTTATGGGTGCCGGGCGTTTCTTCAGTGTTGACTGGTTCTTGTATCGTCGCTTGCAAAAAAGAATCAAGGCAGCCAGACTAGCCAAAGCAAAGCGAGATAAAGACAGGGATAATGCACAGATTATACCGACGCTCCCTGAAGATCCTTTTGATCTGGATAATACCACCGATACGCGAATTGCCTGATTATTGAGCGGATAATTAAAAGCAGTGGACAACAACCATGATATTTTATGGTAGCCAGACAGGGAGCTACTTGGCAACGCTGAAATAAGCGCATTTATGAAAATGCTTGATGCTTCCGGAAAGCATCATATCAGCGAAAAGGGATATTTTGGGCTTTATGACTGGTCTATTGAAAAACCGCTATGGGGAATATTCCCGAAACGGTGGTTGCGATGTTGGCAACCACCAGTCTGGGGGCAATCTGGACATCTACCTCGCCCGATTTTGGAATACCGTGCCTTAATTCGCCCCGTATTCCGCAAGGCTTCATACGGGCTACCTGTACTGTCTTCTGTCCTCTGTCTTCTGCTACCCATCCCCCCCTTTTTTATATATTTTTTCCTTGCCACTTTGCTTGTTGCACATTTCGAAAGCATCCAGCAATAAATCAATATCTTCACTTGTATGCCGGGCAGATAATGTAACGCGTAATCTTGCTGTTCCCCGAGGTACGGTTGGTGGGCGAATTGGGGTTAATAATATTCCTTTATCCTGTAGTTGTTGACTCATCAGCAAGGCTTTTTCAGGGCTGCCGACCATGACGGGCTGTATTGCGGTATCCGACGGCATGAGTTCAAGCCCCAACTGCCCTGCCCCCGATCTGAACTGTTTTACAAGATGCTTCAGATGCTCGCGTCGCCATTCTTCCTGCCTTACTATTTTAAGGCTGGTTCTTGTCGCTGCTGCAATCGCCGCGGGCATGGCTGTGGTAAAAATATAGGTGCGCGCGCTTTGGATTAAAAATTCAATTAAATCGTGGCTACCTGCAACAAAAGCACCCGCTGTACCAAGCGCCTTTCCAAGTGTAGCCATAAGAATGGGAACGTCCTGTTGCGAGAGTTTCTGTTGTTCGATTAAGCCAGCGCCTGTTTTTCCCAGAGTGCCGAAACCGTGTGCGTCATCAATCATTAACCAGGAATTATTTTGCTGTGCAAGCCTGGCAAGTTCATTTACCCTGGCAACATCACCATCCATGCTGAAAACACCATCACTTAAAATCATGCTGTTTTTGGAGTTATTTTTTGCCAGGAGTTTTTCCAGCATCTGCAAGTCATTATGCGCATAACGCTGTACCCTGGCACCTGAAAGTATGCCGGCATCAATCAGTGAGGCATGATTCAAGCGATCCGAGAAAATTCGCTCGCCCCGATCCATCAGGGCATTAACTA
>Ga0256832_1003034_pt1 | contig 11454 bp, 9 predicted proteins | sample 134614metaG_FD_190534 | JGI IMG/M metagenome (GOLD analysis project Ga0256832, IMG submission 190534) | Hydrothermal vent microbial communities from Lau Basin, Pacific Ocean - 134-614 | ecosystem: Environmental > Aquatic > Marine > Hydrothermal vents | place: Pacific Ocean: Lau Basin | collected...
GCACATCACGGGTGGCGGCATTGTCGAAAACCTGCCGCGGGTTCTGCCTGAAGGCATCAGGGCTATAGTGAGAAAAGAAGATATCAGAGTCCTTCCTGTCTTTGAATTTATGCGCCAGTATGTTGATGAAGAGGAGATGTTCCGTGCCTTTAATATGGGTGTGGGCATGGTCTGGGTTGTAGAACCTGAAGATGTCGATAGTGTACTTGCCAATACTGACGGCTATGTCATCGGAGAGCTCGTCTCCGGCCAAAAGGGTGTGGAGCTGGTATAAAAACCGCTTCCTCTCCGAAATATAAACCAATCTTTTCCCAGCCTTTTATTTTTTAAAGTTAATTTTAGCTGTCGGGAGCTATAATTAACTAACCAGTTAATTGATAGGATAGTGTAATGTCTAAAAAAATACAGAAACGGGATGCCGAGGCGTCTAAGGCATTGATCATTACCCATGCAAAATCTCTTTTTTCGGAAAAAGGATATGCATCGGCTTCGATGGATGAACTCGCCAAACGCTGCGGGCTGAACAAAGCGATGGTCTTTTACTACTTCAAAAACAAAAAAGGGCTGTATGAAGCGGTCATGCGTGAAGTGCTCGTTGAGATACAGGAGGCGATCACAGAAGAGAATAAAACCCACAGCAAACCCATAGAAGAGCTGGAAGGTTTCATTCGTACCTACGCCAGATATGCGTGTGAACATCCGTATCTGCCGGCGCTGCTGCTTAAAGAGCTCAGTGACAGCGGTGCAGTCTTTCCGGAAATGCTTTTTACCTCTATGCGTCAACTCTTTGCACTCTTCAGTGACATTCTCAAACGTGGAGAGGAAAAAGGATGTTTTGACAATGCGATACCCATGATCCTCTACTTTATGGTGATCGGAACCCTCAATCTGATGGTGACGACCAAACCGCTTCGGCTGGAAGCGGCCAAGCTTGAGGATATAGATCTGGATACGTGTGCAGGATGTGACATAGATGAAATTGCCGACTATATTATTATAAAAATCAAACAGATGCTCAAGGAACCCAAATGAAAAAAACCGTAACAACCTTAGGCGTTGCACTGATGCTTTCAAGCGCCGCTTATGCAACAAACATTACCACACTGCTCAATGCTTTGGAGAAGAGACCTGAGAACCGGCTCGATATGCTGGCAATTCAAAAGAGTGCGCTTGGAGAACAGGCTGTGAGTGACAAACTGCTGCCGAGTGCAACTTTGAATGTCGGTTATGAGATATACAACTCTCCAAACGGCATGGTACCGGTACCTCCAAATGAGTTGATAGGTATGGTAAAAAACAATCCTGCCGTACCGCAGCCGTTTGCCAAACAGATCATGCGGGAAGGTGCTTCTTTTACCTGGCCCATCTTCATCAAGTCCATTTTTACCCTGAAAGAGAAGGCACGCTTTCTCAATCTTGCCGCACGTGAAAAACAGAAGCTTTCGCTGATTCAGCGTGAAGCGGTAGTTGTAGGCAGCGTGGCGCAGCTGCGGTATCTTGAGGCACTTAAAATGGCACTCAGAGCCAAAAAGCGTTCCATATTGCAGACGATGGTAAGCACAAAGCTGAAGGTCAAGGAGGGCAGGGTACCCGAGAGTGCCCTGTTTGTTCTCAGCAGCCATATTAATGATTTGGATATTTCACTCAACAATATTGATCAGAATATCAACCTGCTTGCATCTAAAATAGAGACGCTGACAGGGGTGCATCTGACACACAGTGTGCCGCTTCATCTGAAGCATAATGTGCAAAGAGGAGAGATTTTTGCGCTCAAGCCTCTCAATGCAAGGGTAGAAGCAAGCAAAAAAGGGCTCAAAGCTGCGGATGAAGCCTACCTTCCGAGTGTAGTCACCAAAGGAAGCTACAACTTTTCCCAGGGTGATGCCTACAACAACGGCAACCGCCTGCATGAAGGTTTTGGTTCAGCGGGCATTTACCTGACAATGCCAATTTTTGATCACAGCAAAGCGACAGCGTCCGAAGAGGCGAAGGTGGCCTACCTGCAGGAGAAAACGGAGTATGAAAAAACAAAACATGCTCTCACAGTACAGGCTTCTCAGCTTACACGCGAGATTACACTGCTCAAACGCTCCGTAACCCTGGCAAAAAAGAGTGTTTCCGATCAGAAAAAACTGCTGAAGATCGCAAAGGTATCGTTTGCCAACGGGAACATTACGGAAGAGGAGTACCTGCGCTACGAGGATGCACTGGCCAATGCCAGGGCGAATCTCTACAGCTTTCAGGCAAAAGAGTGGCAGGATATTGCACAACTGGCTGTGATCTACGGAAATGACATGAAAAGGATTGTAAAATGAAAAAAGTGTTGAAAATTGTTATTGCACTGGCAGTAATTGCTGTGTTGGTGATTGGCGGTATACGTCTGGTAAAGGCAAAACGTGCACAGGAAGCGGCGCAGCCGTTGGCAAAGATCTATCCGATCGTTGTAAAGACCATGGTCCCGCAGAAGGGTGCGGTGAGGCTGACCCTTCCCTATCTTGCAGAGACACATAACGAAACGGATGTGACACTCTCTTCACGTATTGCTTCACGTGTAGAACAGATTGTCAAAAGCGGTGAGCAGGTGAAAAAAGGACAGATTGTCGCAACACTCGATACAACCGACCTTACGGCCAATATTGAGGCACTGAAAGTATCGCTTGCCAATGCACTTAAAAGCCATGCCCGTACCAAGGCTCTTTACAGGGTCAAAGGGGCTTCTATTGAGCAGCTGCAGAAAGAAGAGTCACAGATTGCATCCCTGAAGGCCAAGCTCAAGGCGGCAGAGAATCAACTCAGTTATGCCACTATTACCTCTCCTATTGACGGAACGGTTGCCAAGGCAATGGCTGCGGTAGGTGATGTAACGATGCCGGGTAAACCGCTGCTGCAGATCAGTGCAAAAACAGGTTTCAGCTTATTGGTACGAACCCCTCAGGACATCAGCCCCAAAGCGGTCTATTTTGAAGGAAAAGAGTATATGCTGCATCCGCTCGGCAGTACCCTGCGCGGTTTGAATGAGTATAAAGCATTTATGAACAATATCAGCGGACTCAGCAGCGGTGAACGGGTAGAGGTGAGTGTCGTGATCTTTGAAGGCAATGCTATCAAGCTGCCGTTTGATGCAGTGCTTGACCGTGACGGCAGGAGTTTTATTATGGAAGTTGAAAAGAACCATGCGAAAGCCGTGCCGGTACATATTGTCCAGTCAGGAGAAGAAGGTGTGGTTGTAAAAGAGGATATTTCAGGTAAAAAAATCGTCGTTGCCAAACCGGACATCCTGCTCAAACTCACCAGCGGTTATGCGCTTAAGGCGAAGGAGTAGCAGATGTTTTCCTTCTTCTATAAACGGCCCTATCTGCTCTATTCGATCATAGCGGCCTTTTTCATTATGGGTATTGTTGCTTTGGTTACCTTGCCCAAGAACCTCTTCCCCGATGCGAACCCGCCGGAAGTTATCGTTATTACCAAAGTTCCTGGTGCAACGGCACAGGTTGCTGCTTCAACAGTTTCAAAACCGATTGAAGAGGAGATTGCCCGTCTGGGACTGGTAACCGATGTCAGTTCGGTCAATGTGGCAAACTACTCCATCGTCAAGGCGGACTTTGAGTACAAAAAGGGGCTTAATGCTGCAGCAGTAGATGTTGCCAACGCACTCTCCATTGTCAAAGCCAAACTGCCTAAAGGCACCAACCCTGCCATCTATACGGCAGGGGATTTTACGCTGCCTGTGGACATTATTGCGATGAGCCCGAAGAACAGTGCGGTTTCTCTTGCCGATATCCGCAAGATCGCCGACAGTTTCATTAAGCCGCATCTGCTCAGCAACCCTGAGATCGGGAATGTCGAAGTATTCGGCGGCTATGAAAGTGCCATCAACATAGAAGTAGACCCGTTCAAAGCCAAGAAGTACCATGTCAACTTTGAAAACATTGCCAAAGCCATCGGCACGCTTAACCGTGATATGCCTCTTGGATTTATCAAAGGCAAGAATGATTTTTATACGGTTACATTTTACGGAGAAAAGGATGATATTGAAAAACTGAAGCAGCTGCAGATCATGCCCAATGTCCGTCTGCGTGATATTGCCGATGTGAAGTGGAGCTACCAGAAACGTACCAGCGGCTACATTGGCAACGGCAAAGATGCCATTGCCCTTGCAGTACAGCGTGCTCCCGGCGGCAGCGTGCTCGATGTCTCCAAAGCAGCGCGAAAAGAGATGAAACAGCTTGAGGCGGAGTATCCCAACATTCGTTTTGAAATTTCCGATACCCAGCGTGACCTTATTGAACAAGCGAATGACAATATGCTTGAAGCACTGCGTGATGCGGTCATCTATACACTGCTGGTGATCATGATCTTTCTTGGAAACTTCCGCGCCATTGTGGCGGCGGGACTCTCCATTCCGATGGTTTTCTTCTCGACCATGGCGATCATCTGGCTGACAGGAGGAGAACTCAACATTGTTATCTATACGGCGATCATTCTTGCACTGGGAATGCTGACTGACGATGCGGTCGTGGTACTGGAGAACATCGAGCGGCACCTGACAGAGGGGCATGAGAAGCTTGAAGATGCCATCACCAAAGGAACCAAAGAGGTGCTCAGCCCGGTCTTTGCAGGTACCATCGCGACCATTGCCATCCTCTTCCCGCTGATGTTCATTGGAGGGTTCCCCGAAAAGATCTTCAAACCGCTCATCGAGACACTCATTATCGCACTGCTGGTAAGCTGGTTCCTCTCCATTACCTTCATTCCGCTGCTCTCCAAGTGGCTCTACCGAAACGGGGTCGGCAAGACAAAAGTAGAAGGATGGTTCGAGTGGTTCTATCAGCACACCATCGGCAAGCTGGTCGGCCCTTACGAGGGGATCATCCGCTTCTCCAACGGGAAGTTCTGGTTTGCCAGACGTATGGTACTGACCATGGGTGTCATTATGATACTGGTGATGAGTATGAAAAACATCATGCCGACCATCGGAAAAGATGCGATGCCGCCAATGGATACCGGGATCATCAAGGCACAGATCGCTTTCAGTGCCAATGAAACAGTTGAAAGTGCCCAACGAAAAATCCAGCCGTTTCTCAACTGGCTGGATAAGCAAAAATGGGTAAAAATGAGTTCTGTGGCCTTTGGTACCGAGCCGGGTGTGCTCAGCCTTGGTTCGGGAAACCTGCCGGCTGAAGCGACCATTACCATCAATGCGGTCAACCGCTTCAAGCGTGATAAGAGCATGTGGGAGCTTGAAGATATTATCCGCGATAAACTCTCACACCTGGAGGGGCTTAAGCGCAACGATGTCTTCGACTTTGGTGCGACGGCACTCTCTTCTATTAAGGCAACGGTTGATACACGGCTGAGTTCACCGTATGTCGATGGGCTGCCGCAAAAGGCACATGAGGTAGCTAAAGCCATGGAGGATGTCAAAGGACTGACATCGGTCAGTACCAGCTGGGATAAAGACTTCATGGAAGTGGAAATGGACATTGATGAGAACAAAGCGCTCAGCTACGGTATTACCCCATACCAGATTGCGATGCAGCTGCCGATCAAAGGGCAGGTGGTAGGTCTCAACGCCGACTTCCAGTCGATGAACACACAGGTGGTCAGACTCTACCTGAAAGGAAAGTTCTCTGAGAACATCGAGACACTGAGACTCCTGCCCATCACCACACCGAGCGGTGAGATACCGCTTTCTCAGATAGCAACGCTCAAGCGTCATATGACCTTTGCAAAGATCGAGCGTGACAAGATGCTCTACAGTGTCGATGTCAATGGCTACCGTGCCAAACGTCCGGTAACCCACCTGACAGACGATACGGTTGCAGCACTCAAAGATGCCAACATCAGCGACATCCAGATCGACCAGACTGGAGATATCGCACAGATCCATGACAGCTTCAAACGGATGCTTAAAGCCATTGGACTTGGTGTCATCATTCTGATCATGACGCTGATCGCGATCTACCGTTCGGTCAGACTGGCGTTTATTATGATTTTGGTACTGCCGCTGTCGCTCATCGGTGCGGCGTGGGGAATGCTGCTCTTTGACAAGCCAAGCTGTATGCCAAGCCTCCTGGGGATACTGCTGCTCTTTGGGATCATCATCAAAAACGCCGTACTGCTCATTGACTTTTACCAGTCCTACCGAGAGCAAGGCGAGAGTCCGTTCGAGAGTGCACAGGAAGCTGTGCGTGTACGTTTCCGTCCGGTCATGATGACGGCGTTTGGTACCATTGCGGGGATGATCCCCATCGCGCTGGAACAGGCGGTCGGTCTGGAGCGTCTCAGCCCGCTTGCGGATGTTGCCATTGGCGGTCTGCTGGTCGGTACGTTGCTGACACTGGTCTATGTACCGATGTACGCGTACATTTTTGACAGTGGGAACAAAAAAACAAACCCGCTTGAAAAAGTGGAAGAAGTCATTGAGTCATAGGAGCATTGCAGTGAACTGGAAAGAATTTTTTGCCTATGGCGAAAAGGTACCCGGGTATGAAGTGCGGGTACTCAACGAGAGAGAGGCACGTGCTGCGGCTGCAATATTGTTTGTAGGTGCCTTTTTGGGACTGATGAACGGCATTATGCTGCATACGGCCACGTTTTCAAAGTACTTTGTCACCTTCTTTGCCATCGACTTTACGATACGTATCATCCAACCGCGCTATTCTCCAAGTCTGATGCTGGGGCGATTTTTTGTACAAAACCAGAAGCCTGAATATGTCGGCGCAGCACAGAAGCGTTTTGCGTGGGCGCTTGGGTTCATTCTGGCATGGCCGATGTTCTACTATCTGGTGATCGACTTTCAACCCAATCCGCTTAAAGTGCTTGTCTGTCTCATCTGTATGGCGCTGCTCTTTTTCGAGGCGGCATTTTCCATCTGTCTGGGGTGTAAGATCTTTGAGTGGATCAAACGCAAAGACCCCAAGTACTGCCCCGGCGGTGTGTGTAAGATGAACATCAAAGAGCCTATTCAACGGTTCAATCCTGCACAGAAGGTCATTCTGATCGCAACGGTGTTGATCATGGGTTACGGCATCTACGCCTACTTTACCAAACTGCCCGACCGGACGATCTTTGTGAAGAAGATGAAAACACTGATGATGTCCAAAGCGCAGCTTGAAGCGATGCAAAAGGCAAAAGAGAAAGCCGAAGAGGAAGCTTTCTTTAACGACGATGATGAGGATGAATAGGCTGTTCTCTCTTTGAAGCACTCCTTTGGGAGTGTTTTGAAGATAAAACAGCTTGTTTTATCAAGTATTATATAAAGGATTTACAATGCAAGCACCAACACCTGAACAGGTAGAAGCGATGATGGTTGAAAAGATGGGAGCGCTTCCGCAAAGCCTCAACAGCGCCAAAGCGATCGACCCGAGATTTCTCGTAGAGCAGGCGATGAGTAGCAAGTTCAGTGTACAGGATGAAAAAAATCCGCTTGATCCCAAAACATCGATGATGATCGCGCTGGCGGTGTCGATTACCCTGGGGAGTGAAGAATGTACTCAGGAACAGACCAGGATGCTGAAAAAGATGGGCATTACCAAAGAGGAACTCGCCTATCTTGTCAAGATTGTCAAACATGCACAGGGCAGTGCCGTGATGGGCAATGCCAAGGCGGCTTTTGATACGTTTGAGAGTTAAGAAATGTAAAGGAACAGAAAATGGTCGAAACGATAGAACGTGACCACAACGACCTCTTCGCCTACAAGTGGGGAGAGCGTTTTTTCAAGAACCCCAAGACGCTCTTTGTCGTACGTAGCGTCGCGTTGGGCATCTTTATCTATGCACTTGTCTACGGTTTTGTTCATCCGGAAGCTTCGGAGAACCATTTTACCACGGCAGTCTTCTGGTCATTCTTCTGGCCGTTTTTTATGTTCCTTTCGCTCCCGACACTCGGAGCCTATTTCTGCTCTGTCTGTCCTCTGGCATTTGTCGGAAAAAAGATCATCAAACGCAAAGGACAGGCTTTAAAAATGCCAAAAGTGTTGAAAAACCCCTATATCAGTCTTACAATCGTGCTGGGTGTCTATTGGGGGCTTTTCTATGCTTTTCCGTCTGTCTTTTCCAAACCGGTTGCCGTAGCGTTTTTCTACACCTTTTTTACGTTCCTGGCATTTCTTTTTTATTTCCTTTTCAAAGACATGAGTTACTGTGCCCACATCTGCCCCATCAGTGCCATACGCAATGCCTTTTCGCGCATAGGGTTCATGTGGCTGGGGAGTTACCGCTCCGCCTGTGAGAGCTGTACGACCTTCGAGTGTGCCAAAGCGTGTGAATTTGACCAGTCACCGTTTAATTTCGACAAAAACAACAGCATGGGCGACTGTACGCTCTGCATGGACTGCGCAAATGCCTGTGCCGCCATCAGCTACAAGGCAAAAGGTTTCGGCTTTTCGCTTACACAGCCCATCAGACGTGCACGTGCCGTCGATGTCTGGACCTACCTGCTGCTCTTTGCCTTTATGACGCTCACAATGAAACTGACGACGGCACTCAACCACAGTGCCGTTACAGACTATCTTCCCTGGATGTGGCTTACAGCGTGCTGCAAAGCGCTTTTTCCACATTCTGCGCTCAATTTCGAGGCGGTATTCACACTGCTGGCTGCGGTAGGGTTGACACTGTTTCTGGTGTGGCTCGGCTTTACAAAAGCGTCAAAGATACTGGGAATCAACCGCAAGAGACTCTTTGTGGAAGTAGGATACGCCTATGCGCCGCTTGCGCTGGTCTCTTCCATAGGGGTAGCGTTCCAAAGCTTTCTTACACGCTATTTTCATAACGTTGTCAACGGTTTTATCGAAGCCTTTCATCTACCCTTTCATTTTGTTGCTCCTCTGGCACAGCCGGGTGAGGAGTGGCTGCATCTGTTCGGTATTTTCGATTTTGTCGCAGTAGGCTGGACGCTGTTTTTGATAGCCAGACGCATCGCGCTTGTGGATTCGGGAAGGGTCAAGTGGCTGGAGCGAGAAGCATTCTGGTGGCTGTCACTGCTGCCTTTGAGTTATCTGGTATTATGCCTGTTATATGTTTTGAATTTAGGTACACAATGACAGGCATTGTGGAAGGCTTAGTAATAGAAACAGGAAAACAGTATGCATGAACATAAAAATACTGTCTTGACATTTATATTAAAAGAATGGCTATTGCTGATTTCACTGTTTGCATTAATAGGTACATCACTCTATCTGTGGAAAATGCCTCACTACACCTTAGAGGGTATATCACCGATCTTTCTTTTTTTTGCGCTTTTTGTTGCAGCTAAGGGAATAGAACAGAGTTTTTTCTTTCAGTGTCTGGCGCGCCATATGGAAGGAGGGCGTTTTCTGGCACCGAAGTTTGTACTGCTCACATTTCTGATATCGCTTATTGTATCGATCGATGTTTCCCTTGTGGTTATGCTGCCTATTCTTTTTGCGATGCATATCCGCAACAAGATCAATCTCGCAGTTATAGTGGCGATGACTGCGCACGTTGGTGCGGCCTTGACACCGTTTGGTACGCCACAAAATCTCTTCATCTTTTCTTTTTATCATCTAAATTTAGCAGAGTTCATCCGTGTGATCGCTCCTTTTTCGATGGGACTGTTTCTGCTTTTTTTTGTTGGCTCTTTTTTTATACGGGTTGAATATACTGCTCCTGAAGCCTGTGAAACGCCGAAGGTGAACTGGCTTATGACAGGGGTATACCTGCTGCTGTTTGGCAGTGTCGTACTGGCTGTTTTTCGTATCGTACCGATTTATATTGCCGTATTGCCACCGCTGTTCGCGCTGCTGTTTGACAGAAAAAGCCTATGGATCGATTATCTATTGCTGCTGACTTTTCTGATTTTTCTGGGACTGGCAGAAAATGTGAGAGAGATTATTGATGTGTGGGTGAACCATCCGGGGCATATTTTTCTGTTGACGGCAGGACTCAGCCAAATCATCAGCAATGTTCCTGCTACACTGCTTCTGGAAAAGTTCACAGGGGAATGGAAAGCCCTTCTGTGGGGCAGCAATGTCGGAAGTTTCGGAACTCCTATAGCCGCCATGGCCAACCTGATCGCCTATCGGCTCTTTCTTTCTTCCGAATCCGGTGCACAGAGCGGAAGCTATCTTTTGCGTTTTACCGGTTTTAGCTTTATTGTGCTGCTTGCGGGAGGCGGATTGTACATAGGGTATCTTGAAGGGTGGTTTTGGTGAAGTATCGAATGGTTAAATAGCCGATAGATACAGTCGATTTTTTAATGTAAGGTCATGATAACTTTAGAGGCTCTTTCCTAAAGATTTCTAACAAGATTTTGTAGAGATCTTCACCTCTATGATTAAATCTGAACTCACACTCTTTCAAATGCAAATTGAAGTTCTTTTTGTCAATCCCTCTGAACTTAACTAATCTTATTTTAGCATAACTCCAGAAAGATTCGATTCCATTGATATGAGACTTGCCTCTGACAAATTCATTTTTGCCATGATGAACACGAAAATGTTTGTCATAGCCAATGTCTACCAGCCCGTCATATCCTCTCCATCCATCGGAATGAATAACACTATCAATATCCACACGTCCCCGTATTAGCGCCTGTAGCGTAGCAGCTTTCACATCAGGTACAATCTCGGTGTAGACTTTACCTTCTCTTTTTAGAAGACCAAAGACAATCGTTTTACCATAGGCTCCACGACCACGTTTGCCTTTTACTCTTCTGGCTCCAAAATAGGATTCATCCACTTCAATCTCTCCAGTTAGAGGAGAATTCAATTCACAGAACTCTACAATTCTTTTTCGAATTGCCTGGAGATACTTATTGATTGTAGGTCTGCTGATCCCTGTTAAATTTGAGATTTGGGTAGCATTTAGATCTTCTGCAAAGAGCTTCACAATCTGTCTAAATTTCTGTTCTGAAATGTGTGAACGTTTTACATACTTGTTTTTCACGACCATACCGTAACTTTAGCATATTTTTGTACCGCTAAAGTTATCTAGACCCTTAATTTAATAAAAGATTAAGAAAGAGTAGCTTATAATTAACTAACCAGTTGGTTAAATTAAAGACTATTACAGAAAGGATTCATCATGCAAAGAAGAGATTTTTTAAGAGGTGCGGCACTCGCAGCGGGTTCGATGGCAATGATGCCGAGTCTGGCAAGTGCGAGTATGGTCAAACCTGCCAAAGGAGAGAAAACACCCAAAGGGCCGGTGACTCTCTATTTCGAGTTCCGCATTATGGGTAAATTCAAAGACGATATGCTCAAGCATGTCAACGAGTATGCCGAAGCGCTTGGCAAGAAAAAGGGCTTTTTGTCTTTGCAGCTTAAAAATATGGTCGGTGACTCGACGATGGTGCACAACTATCCCACCAACCTCAAAGGGGTGCTGCAAAGTGCCTATTTCGATGCGAGCAAAGAGGGTTCATTGCCGCTCTTCTACTCACTTTTTGTCCGTTTTGAGAACTACCATGACCTGATGGCATCGGATACGACA
>Ga0256832_1003035_pt1 | contig 11452 bp, 9 predicted proteins | sample 134614metaG_FD_190534 | JGI IMG/M metagenome (GOLD analysis project Ga0256832, IMG submission 190534) | Hydrothermal vent microbial communities from Lau Basin, Pacific Ocean - 134-614 | ecosystem: Environmental > Aquatic > Marine > Hydrothermal vents | place: Pacific Ocean: Lau Basin | collected...
ACGTGGAGGTCACCAACGGCGACCGCGTCGCCCCCGGCGACGTGCTCGCCGACGGCGGCAAGGTCAAGAGCGAGATCTACGGCCGCGTCGAGGTGGACCTCGTCCGCCAGGTGGTGCGGGTCATCGAATCCTACGACATTGACGCCCGCATGGGCGCCGAGGCGATCCTGGTGCTTTTGAAGGAGCTCGACCTGGACGCGCTCGAGGCCGAGCTCGAGGCCGAGATGCAAAGCCCCTCGCGGGCCAAACGGGCCAAGGCGAGAAAGCGCCTGGAGGTGGTCCGGGCCTTCAAGGACTCTGGCAACAAGCCCGAGTGGATGGTGCTCGAGGTGGTGCCGGTGCTACCCCCGGACCTTAGGCCGATGGTCCAGGTGGACGGGGGGCGCTTTGCCACCAGTGACCTCAACGACCTCTACCGCCGGCTGATCAACCGCAACAACCGGCTGAAAAAGCTCCTCAGCCAGGGCGCCCCGGAGATGATCATCCGGAACGAAAAGCGCATGCTCCAGGAGGCGGTGGACGCCCTGATCGATAACGGTCGCCGCGGCAGCCCGGTGACGAATCCCGGCTCCGACCGGCCGCTGCGCTCCCTGACCGACATCCTCTCGGGCAAGCAGGGCCGCTTCCGCCAGAACCTCCTCGGCAAGCGGGTGGACTACTCCGGCCGCTCGGTGATCGTGGTCGGGCCCCAGCTCAAGCTGCACCAGACCGGGCTCCCGAAGCAGATGGCGCTGGAGCTCTTTAAGCCCTACCTCCTCAAGAAGATGGAGGAAAAGGGCATCGCCTCCAACATCAAGGCCGCCCGGCGCATGCTGGAGCGCTCCCGCGACATCAAGGACGAGGTCTGGGACGCGCTCGAGGAGGTCATCCACGGCAAGGTGGTGCTCTTGAACCGCGCCCCGACGCTGCACCGGCTCGGCATCCAGGCCTTCCACCCGGTGCTCGTCGAGGGCAACTCGATCCAGCTCCACCCGCTCGTCTGCGAGGCCTTCAACGCCGACTTCGACGGCGACCAGATGGCGGTGCACCTGCCGCTCTCGCTGGCCGCCCAGGCCGAGAGCCGCATTCAGATGCTCTCGGCCCACAACCTGATCTCGCCGGCCTCGGGCGAGCCCATCGCCAAGCCCAGCCGGGACATCATCCTGGGGCTCTACTACATCACCCAGCTGCGCCGGGAGAAAAAGGGCGCCGGGTCGAAGTTCAAGACCCCCGAGGAGGCCATCCAGGCCTTCGAGGAGGGCAAGGTGGCCCTCAACGCGCCCATCGAGGTGGACGGCAAGCCGACCACGGTGGGCCAGCTGAAGTACGTATTCGCCAACCTCGACGAGGCGCTGCTCGCCGTCGAGGAGGGCACCATTGACCTTCAGGACCTGGTCACCATCCGCCTCGACGGCGAGCTCAAGGCCACCAGCCCGGGCCGCGCCCTCTTCTACCGCATCGTCAAGGAGGCCCTGGCCGAGGCCGGCGCCGAGCTGCCCGAGGGGCTCACCGACTTCGACCGGCCCCAGGAGAAGAACTCCTTGAAGGAGCTCGTCTACCAGGCCTTCGTCAAGCTCGGCATCGAGCGCACCGCGCGGCTGCTCGACACTCTGATGCAGGCGGGCTTTTACTACTCCACCGTCTCCGGGATCACCATCGGCATCGACGACGTGGTTATCCCCCCGGAGAAGGAGAAGTTCATTGAGGAGGGCGACCGGGCCGTCGAGAAGATCGAGTGGGCCTTTAAGAAGGGCTTCTTGACCGAGGCCGAGCGCTACCAGTCGATCGTCAAGGTCTGGAGCGAGGTCACCGACAAGGTCACCCGGGCGGTGTTCCAGAACTTCGAGGAGAACTACCCCTTCAACCCCCTGCACGTCATGGCCCAGTCGGGCGCCCGCGGGAACCCCACCCAGATCCGCCAGCTCGCCGGCATGCGTGGGCTGATGGCCAAGCCCTCGGGTGAGGTCATCGAGATGCCGGTGAAGGCCAACTTCCGCGAGGGCCTCACGGTGCTCGAGTACTTCATCTCCACCCACGGGGCCCGGAAGGGCGGCGCCGACACCGCGCTCAGGACCGCGGACTCGGGCTACCTCACCCGGAAGCTGGTGGACGTCGCCCACGAGGTCATCGTCCGCGAGGCCGACTGCGGCACCACCGAGTACATCGAGGTGCCCCTTTTCACCAAGGACGAGGTCAGCGGGGAGAAGAAGCTCCGCCCCACCGGGCACATCGAGCAGGGGCTCTACGGCCGCACTGTGGCCCGGCCCTTCAGCGCCGGCGATCGGTCCTTCGAGGAAGGGCACTTGCTTAGCCGCGAGGACGTCGAGGCCATCATCGCCGCCGCTAAGGCCGGCAAGCTGGAGGCGGTGCCGGTCTACTCGCCGCTCACCTGTCGCACCCACTACGGCGTCTGCCAGAAGTGCTACGGCATGGACCTCTCCATGGTGCGGCCGGTGGCCATCGGCGAGTCGGTGGGCGTGGTCGCCGCCGAGTCCATCGGCGAGCCCGGCACCCAGCTCACCATGCGCACCTTCCACACCGGCGGCGTGGCCGGCGTGGACATCACCCTCGGTCTGCCCCGGGTGATCGAGCTCTTCGAGGCCAGGAAGCCCAAACAAAAGGCGGTGATCGCCGAGATCGACGGCGTCGTGCGCATCAAGGAGGAAGAGGACAAGTTCCTCGTTACCGTCGAGGGCGATGGCTTCAAGAAGGAGTACAAGATCGACCGCGCCATGCGGCTGGCGGTGAAGGACGGGCAGTTCGTCGAGGCGGGCACGCCGCTGACCCGGGGCGCCATCGACCCCCACCAGCTTCTCGACGCCAAGGGTCCGGAGGCGGTGCAGCGCTACCTGGTCGAGGAGGTGCAGCGCGTCTACCGCTCCCAGGGCGTGAAGCTCCACGACAAGCACATCGAGATCGTTGTGCGGCAGATGCTGAAGTACGTGGAGATCACCGACCCCGGCGACTCGAGGCTGTTGGAGGGCCAGGTGCTGGAGCGCTGGGACGTCGAGGCGCTGAACGAGAAGCTGATGGAAGAGGGCAAGATCCCGGCGTCCTGGAAGCCCGTGCTCATGGGGGTGACAAAGAGCGCCCTCTCGACGAAGTCCTGGCTATCCGCGGCCAGCTTCCAGCACACCACCCACGTGCTCACCGAGGCCAGTATCCAGGCCAAGGTGGACGAGCTCATCGGCCTCAAGGAGAACGTCATCCTTGGCAAGCTGATCCCCGCCGGTACCGGCAACGACCACGTGCGCCACACCCAGGTGGTGGATAAGCGCACGCTGGAGAAGCTCAAGGCCGCCCGGCGCGAGGCCGAGGCCGGGGTGGGGGCGCCGGCCCAGCCCCTTGCCGATGGCGATTCCCGCTAGCCTGCTGGCCGCCTTCCGGGCGGTGGGCGAGGACCTCTTCGCCCACCGCCTGATCGGCGGCGCCGCGGGGAACCTCTCGGCGCGCACCGCAGAGGGGCTTTGGATCACCCGGAGCGGCGCCAGGAAGCACCGGCTCACCGAGGCCGACCTCTTGCTCGTCCCTTTGGAGCCCGACCCCGCGCGCGACCGGGGGGCCTCGGTCGAGCTCTTGCTGCACCGCGCCGTCTACCAAAGCACCGACGCCGGGGCCGTGGTCCATGCCCACCCGCGCACCGCGGTGGCGCTCTCCCTGGTGCTGGAGCGGATCGTGCCCCTGGACCTGGAGGGGCGGTTTTACCTCGGCGAGGTGCCGGTGCTTAGCCCCGCCTCGGTCTCGGCCAGCCCCGAGGCCGCGGCGGCGATCGCGGCGGCCATCCCCGAGCACCCGGTGGTGCTTTTACGGGGCCACGGCGCCTTCGCCCGGGGGCGGGACCTCTATGAGGCCTACGCGCGCATGAGCGCGCTCGAGGAGTCGGCCGAGGTGCTTTTTAAACAGCGGCTTTGGGAGGGGGCGTGAAGGCGGTCTTCCTGAAGGGCGACCCCGACGAGCTGCGCGAGCTCGCGCGCCGCTATGCCTACCCCTACCAGCTCTACGAGGACGGGGAGGGGGCGCTCCTCGTCGTCTTCGCCGCCGGCCCCGACCTCATCGAGGCCGCCGAGGCCAGGGGGGCGCGGGTGCGTATACTCTTGGAGGAAGCATGCGCGAGGAAATCCACTTCGTCCCCGTAGGGGAGGCGGAGCTCTACGTCGAGGACGTGGGCGCCAAGGACGCACCCACGCTGGTCACCGTCCACGGCGGGCCCGGGGGCTCGAGCGCCCCCCTGCGCGCCGGGCTTGGCGAGGAGCTCGCCGACTACCGGGTGATCTACTACGACCAGCGGGGCTCGGGGCGCAGCCCGGCGCTGCCCGAGGACCCGCGCCTCTTTACCATCGACGCCCTGGTCGAGGACATGGAGGACCTGCGCCGGGCGCTCGGCGTCGAGCGCTGGACCCCGCTCGCCCACGGCTTTGGCGCCGTGGTGGCGCTGGAGTACGCCCGTCGCTTCCCCGTTCACGTGGACGGGGTGGTGCTCCTCGGCCCCTGGGTGCACTTCCCCTGGCTGGTAAAGCGGATGTGGCGGGTGGTGTTTGAGGCCGATCCCCCCGAGGACCCCGCCCAGGCGGTCGAGGAGCTCTTTGACTACGCCACCCCCAAGGAGATCTTCGACCGGCTGATGTTCCCCACCGCCCACGGACGCATGCAAAAGGAGTGGCTCGAGGACGGGGCCCAGCTCGCCCCCGACGACCGCGTGCTCCGTCTCTTTGCCTTTAACGGCCTTTTCGCCCTCGACTACACCCCCTACCTGGTCGCGCACCCCCACCGGCCCTTCGTCCTGGTTGGCGACGCCGACGGCACCAGCCACCCCGAGCAGGCGCAGGCGGTCGCCGATCTCACGGGGGGGACCCCCTTCGTCATCCCCGGCGCCGGCCACTACCCCTGGATCGACGCCCCCGAACCCTTCCTGGAGGGGCTCTACGAGGCGCTGGATACCATTTACGCCTTTACCAAGGGCTCATAGCCAAGGGGTAAAATCCCTTTCATGAACCCCTCGGACCTGAACCTGATTGCGGCCTTCTTCGGGGGGATGGCCTCGTTTTTGCTCCCCTGCGTGCTGCCGCTCGTGCCTACCTACCTGCTCTACCTCTCCGGGGAGAAGGGCCGGCCCTTCAAGAACGCGGTGTTCTTCGTGCTCGGCTTCTCGGTGGTCTTCATCCTGATCTTCGGGTTGCCGACCACGTTGCTCGGGAGCTGGCTCTTCCAGTATAAGGACGCTTTGGCCCGGATCGGCGGGCTGCTTTTCATCCTCTTCGGGCTCTACATGCTGGGGGTCAGGATCCCGATCCCCTTCCTCTCCGCCGGGGGCGGGGCAGTGGCCGGCTACAGGGGGGACCCGTCCAGGCCGCTCGGCGCCTTTTTGCTGGGGTTCGTGCTGGCGCTCGGCTGGACGCCCTGCATCGGCCCGGTGCTGACCTTGATCCTGGCCCTGGTCTTCAACCAGGGGGGCTGGACGGGGCTCATCTACCTGGTGGCCTACACCCTGGGGCTGGCGGTGCCCTTCCTCCTCGTGGCGCTCTTCACCGACCGGGCGGTGGCCTTCATCCGCAGGAACGCCCGCATCGCCCAGGTGGTGGAGCTGGTCTCGGGAGGCTTTTTGGTGCTCGTCGGGGTGCTGATGCTCTCCGGCCTCTACGCCCAGTTCAGCCACTACCTGGCGCGCTTTGGGGTCTAGGGTGCTGTCCATCGAGGACGTCTGGAAGCGCTACGGCCGCGAGTGGGTCCTAAAGGGGGTTAGCTTGAGGGTGGCCGCCGGGGAGGCGGTGGCCCTCTTGGGCCCGAACGGGGTGGGGAAGACGACCCTTTTAAGGGTCGCCGCCACCCTGACCCGGCCGCAGCGGGGGCGCGTCGAGCTCGGGGTGGATCGCTCGGAGCTCGTCTACCTGGCCAACCCGCCCGCCTTTTACCGCCACCTCTCGGGGTTTGAGAACTTAAAGACCGGCACCCTGCTCTTTGGCCGGCCGGTGGACAGGGCGGCCGTCGAGGGGGCGCTAAAGGCCGTCGGCCTGCCCCCGGATAAGCCCGTGGCCGCCTACTCCAGCGGCATGAAAAAGCGGCTCGCCCTGGCCCGGGCGCGGCTGCTTCGGCCCCGGCTCTTGCTCCTTGACGAGCCCGAGACCGCCCTCGATGCCGAGGGCAGAACCCTGCTCCTTGGCCTGATTGCCGAGGTCAAGGTCCGGGGCGGCGCGGTGCTGCTCGCCACCCACGACCGCGCCTTCGCCGAGGCCGCGGCCGACCGGGAGGTGGCGCTCTCGTGAGGCGGATTCTGGCCCTGGCCCTCCGTGACCTCAAGATCGAGTTTCGAAGCCGCGCCGGGCTGCTCTCGACCTTCTTTTTTCTGGGCGTGGTGCTCTTGATCCTGGGGTTTGCCCTGGGTCCCGAGACCGCCGACCTAAAGCGCGCCGCCCCCGGGGTGCTCTGGGTGGCGCTCGCCTTCGCGGGCAGCCTGCTCGCCGGCCGGGCCTGGGGGCTGGAGGTGGAAAACGATACCCTGGACGAGCTCCTCCTCTTGCCCGGCAGCCGCGAGTGGCTTTACTGGGGGAAGTTCCTCTTCCTCTTTGGGCTGCTCTTTTTGCTCTCGCTGATCGTGCTGGTGCTGGTCGCGGGGATGTTCTACCTCCCGCTTACGGCCTTTTTCCCCCTGCTCGTCACCGTGGTGCTCGGCATCGTCGGCTACGCGGCGGTCTCCACCTTCTACGCCGGGCTGGTGGCCCGGCTTTCCACCGCCCAGCTGATCCTGCCGATTTTGGTCTTTTCCGTGGTGGTGCCGGTGATTTTGGCCGCGGTCAAGGCCACCGCCGCCCTGGCCGGCGGGGCGGCGGTGGCCGACGTCTGGCCCTGGTGGCAGCTACTGATCGCCTTCGACGTGATCTACCTCACCGCCTCCAGCCTGCTCTTTCCCTTCGTCGTCGAGGGCTGAAAGGGCGTAGCGGAGGGCGGTCTGGTACTTGAGCACCGCCGCCTTGAGCGTTTCGAGGTCGTTCGCCAGGAAGATCTCGTAGGCGTCGGCGCGGTCGTTCTTGTGCATGGCCACCACGAAGCCGTGGGCGAAGGGGGCGAACTCGGGGTTCGGGGTGAAGACGCCGGCCCCGGCCCAATCGGCATTAAAGAGCTTTAGCGCCTCCAGCGGCGGATACTCCTTTTCCCGGTAGAAACCGTCCACCGAGAGCTTGGCGAGCAGGCTCGGGAAGACCAGGGAGAAGACGTGGTTGGGCTCGGGGGCGGAGGCGTGGGGGTCGTGGTAGTCCACCTTGATGCGCCGGATGGGGGCGACGATGTAGCGGATCTCGACCCCGGTCTTCGGGTTTTTGACCCGGTAGTGGTAGACGAAGACGGGGTTGGGCTCTGGGGACCGCTCGACGAAGCCCGGCGGGCGGCTGTAGGTCATCCCCGCCTCCTTGAGGAGTTTGGAAAAGAACGTCCAGGCCGGGCTTTTTTCGGCGAAAGCGTGCCCTATAAGAGCGAGGAAGAAAAACGCCCAAAGCAGCCTAGCGCGCATGCTGCCACTCCTCGATCAGCTTGTTCGCCTCGTTCTTCCAGCTTTCCTTGGGGGCCAGCTGGATGAAGGTCTTGAGGTCGGCGATGGCCTTATCGTCGTCCCCCAGCTGGTGGTAGGCGACGGCGCGGTTGAAGTAGGGGCCGGGGGCCTCGGGGTCGAGCTCGATGGCCTTGGTGAAGTCCTGGATGGCGTCCTGATATTTTCCCATTTCCAGGTAGAGCGTGCCCCGGTTGAAGAGGGCGGCGAGGTGGTGGGGGTTGAGCTTGAGCGCCCGGTTCAGGTCCTTGAGCGCCGCCTCGCGGTCGCCAAAGGCCTTCTCCGCCAGGGCGCGGTTGGTGTAGACGTCCGGGTCCTCCTTTATTTCGAGGCTCTTTGTGAGATCCTTGATCGCCGCCTGGTTTTTCCCGAGCTGCAGGTACAGCGCGCCGCGCACGGCGTAAAGCACGGCGCTTTTCGGGTGGTGCTCGAGCCCGGTGTCGAGCACCTGAAGCGCCTGGTCGAACTCCCCCCGTGCCTCGTGCATCAGCGCCACCTTGGCGATCTCGGCCGGGGGCAGGCCGCTATGGGCGTACTGGCTGCCGTGGGGCTTGATTGCTCCGGGGGCCAGGGGGCCCGCCTTCTCTCCGGGGGCGACGACCGGCGGGGCCTCGTCCTCGACCCGGGGCTGGGCAGGGGGCTCGGCCGGGGCGGCGCCGGCCTTCTTGGTCTTGCAGCCTCCGAGAAGAAGCAGGGCGAGAAGAACCGGGACTAGGGCACGAATAAGCATGGCGTCTCCATTCTTTCGAAAAAGGGAAAGGCAGGTTCTACCTGCCTTTCCCCGGGGATGCGCATGGGGCCTATTGCTTGGCCTTCTTGGCGTACTCGATCAGCATCTTGTGCATCAGGTCGATGTGCTCGACGTCGTTGAGAGCGCCCGGCGTGCTGACCTTGGCCCAGATCTCGGGGTTGGTCATCTCCTTATGGCAGCCCATACAGAGCCCGGTGCGGTCCATGGCGTCCCGCATCTCCTTGGGCAGGGCGCGGGAGAGCGGCCAGTGGCTGCCCACGGTCTGGACCTGGTAGCCGGTCTTCTTATCCACGACCACCGACCAATCCCACTTGAGGTCGGGGATGGCGGGGATCTGGACGTGGTACTTCTTCGGGATCACCTTGCCGGTGCGGGCGTCGATCAGGTCCTCGACGACGTCCTCGGCGTACTTGGTCTGGAAGATGCCGCCGTTGATGCCGTAGCCGAGGGCCTTGGGGTTGTTGTGGCAGGACTCGCAGGAGCGGGCCTGCTTCAGCGCCGAGTGGGGCTGCGCCGGGGCCATGTCAATGGCCAGCGGGATGAAGGACTGGCCAACGTTCTTGGCCTCGTCGGGGCTGCGGGCGATGACGTTGTGGGCGATGGTCTTGCCCTTGCTGTCAATCACCGTGTAGACCACCTGGCAGCCGGGCATCAGCGGGGTGACGCGGCCCTCGCCGTTGATGCCGAGGATGGGGTCCTCCCAGCGCAGGTAGCTTCTTGACTCGCTGGCCTTACCCGGCCGCTTCAGCCCGTGGGTGCCCAAGGGGCTCTCGGGCGTCTGGCCGTGCTCGTCGTGCTGGTTGCCGTTGGCCACCCAGTCGGTGTCCTTCTTGCCGCCCGAGTAGTCCACCTTGACGTGGCAGCCGTAGCACTGCGGCACCCAGGAGGCGTGGCAGGCGTAGCACTCAAGGTCGTCCACGTGCTTTTTCACGCTGGCCATGGCCACCTTGGCGTCCGGGGTCTTCCAGGCGTCCTTGTCGTTGATCCACTTGAGCACCGGCACCTCGAAGTCGGCCCCGGTGGCCGAGTGGAGGATCACCTTATCGCCCTTCTTGACCACGTTGCCGAAGGGGTTGCCGCGGGCGGTGAGGAGGTAGCCGTCCTCGGCGGGGTAGGTGGTGGCGAAGGCCTGGGTCTCGGGCAAGAGGGTCTTGGACAGGCCGCGGGGCTTAGCCGCGAGCTTGCGGCCAAACTCCTCGCCGTAGCCGAGCGGGAGCTCCCAGGGCAGCTTCTCGGCGGTGCCGTGGCAGTCCTGGCACTCCACCTCGACCTGGGCCAGGGTGGTGGCGAAGATGTTGCCGTCGCCGTGCATGTCAATGCTGGTGTGGCAGTCCTGGCAGAGCATGCCGCCCTTGCCCGGCTCGCCCTGGTGGTGCACGTCGTCGGCGATGAAGAGGTACTTCTTGGTGTGCAGCTTGGGCTGCTTATTCCCCTTCTCGTCGTAGGGGGTGCCGTAGGGGAACTCCATCAGGCCCTGGAAGGTGACGCCGATGCGTTTGCCGCGGTTATGGCAGGAGTTGCAGGTCTCCACCGGGATGCCCGAGTACACGGTGTCGTGGACCTTGACCTTGGACTTGCGGGTGGCCTGGATCTCGTGCACCAGCATGTGGCCGGGCTGGTCCTTTTTGATCGTGGGGTCGTTGCCCTCGTAGAAGCCGTCGTTGGAGTAGGGGATGTGGCACGAGGAGCAGCCCATGCCGCGGTAGTCGCCCCGCTTTTCCCGGCCCTTCACGCCCACGTGGCAGCGCTGGCACTGCTGGCGCTGGTAGGTAATCGCGGCCAGCTTGGGGTCCTTCTCGATCTCCTCGACCGAGGGGCTCGGGATCTGCTTGAGCTCATCGGGGAAGGCCTGGGGGTAGAGCTTCTTTAGGTCTTGCATGTACTTCTTGTAGGCCTCGGTCCCCACCATCGGCACCGGCCCGTCGGTGTCCTTGACGTCGTAGTTGCCGTAGGGGGTCTTGCCGTCCCAGGTCTCAGGGAATCCCCAGGTGTGGAGGTTGCCCTGGATCTTACCGGCCTCGGTCTGCATCAGGGAGAGGTTCAACCGGTAGGCGTAGCCGGGGTGGCACTGGCCGCAGGTGTTCTCGGCGATCCAGACCGAGCCCGGGTCGGGGTAGAAGGTCTTTGGCCCCCGCCCCTTCTTGAACATCTCCGGCGCCCCTTTATGGGCCTCCTCCTTGGTTAGCCCCCGGGGGTTGCCGCCGTGGCAGACGGTGCAGCCCGCCGGGTCGCCGGCCGCGGTCCCCAGCGCCTTGATCTGCTGCATCATCGGCGACTGGGGGTCGCGGATGTCCTCGATCCCCTCGTGGCAGCTCAAACACCCTTTCTTGGCCGCCAGCTCAGGGCTTACCTTCTCGGGCACGCTCCCCTGGGCCCAGGCCGCGCCCAGGAATGCGAGAAGCAAAGCCCATGCCCACACGTGGTTTTTCATTGACCCATCACCTGCCTTTCCCCCTGCACTCGGGGTTCTAATCCAGATTTCACCATTCACTTACCGGGACATGTGTCCTAAAAAGGCCGGCAAAGACCGGCATTTAGCTCTCATATCCCCGGGGCGGATGGTGCTAGGCTTGAACTTGACATGAAGCGTGCTAGCGAGCGCCTGGACCCCTGGACACTGGGCTTTTTGGGCCTTGGCTTTGCCCTGCTACTGGTAGGGCTTTGGTATGCCTTGAAGGCCCCGCCCGATCGCGACCAGGGGTACCTGGTGCGGATCCTCTACGTGCACGTCGCCGCCGCCTGGACCGGGTATCTGGCCTTCATCGTGGCCGGGCTCTACGCGCTTATTTACCTGATCCGGCAGGACCCCCGCTACGACCGGATCTCCGCCGCCAGCGCCGAGATCGGGCTTTGGCTCTCGCTGTTGATGGTGCTCGGGGGGATGATGTGGGCCCGGCCGACCTGGGGGGTGTACTGGGTCTGGGAGCCCAGGCTCACCTCGGTGGCGGTGATGATCGCCGTCTACGCCGGTTACTTCCTGTTGCGCCAGGCGATCGAGGACCCCGAGCTCCGCGCCAAGGCCGCCGCCGCGGTCGCCATTCTCGGTGTGATCAACATCCCCATCACCTACATGTCGGTCTACTGGTGGCGCTCGATCCACCAGACCGCCTCCGTGGACGTGATCAACCGCAAGGTGCACATGGCCCCGGAGATGCTGGCGGCGCTCTTGATCAACCTCGCCGCCT
>Ga0256832_1003036_pt1 | contig 11451 bp, 9 predicted proteins | sample 134614metaG_FD_190534 | JGI IMG/M metagenome (GOLD analysis project Ga0256832, IMG submission 190534) | Hydrothermal vent microbial communities from Lau Basin, Pacific Ocean - 134-614 | ecosystem: Environmental > Aquatic > Marine > Hydrothermal vents | place: Pacific Ocean: Lau Basin | collected...
TCACCAGTTCAAAAACCTGTCCAGCACCTAAATATGTTGTTCGTTTAGGTGCTGGATCCGATCAGTTGTACCCACTTTAACAATCTTACGGCAGACAGATTTTACAAGTTTTCATCCCGTTCAAAAATCCGGTCAGTTGTACCCCTATTACTACCAACACCAGAATGCCAAGTTAAGGGAGTTTTCATCCCGTTCAAAAATCCGGTCAGTTGTACCCACAAGTAACACCAAACCCGTTGTTGACGTGCTGGTTTTCATCCCGTTCAAAAATCCGGTCAGTTGTACCCTCTAGCTCTGTATCTTACTGATTTAAAAAAGATAAAATAGCTGTTTGCGGCACAGTATGCTCATTCCTGTCACCAAGTCTTCTTCAACACCATAAAAAGGTACTTTTTCCCTTAAAAATCAACGATCTGCACACTTTCTTGTGGTTTTTCGGCGCGTTTTTCGTTTTTTCAATAACTTGGCTCTGTTATTGCAGGCATAGCCTCAGGTTTAAAAAACTGTGCCGCAATGGTTTCAAAGTTACTTGCATAAAACATTTTAACGCTTTGAATTTCAAGAGGTCTGCGATTATATCGTACTGTTTTTTTATTGCAATAAATATTTTGGGTTGCTACCCATCCATATCCATCCCCCCTTTTTTTACATATTTTTTGCGTAGTCTGTGTTGAGGAACGAAACACGGGTTGTACGGTAGCATCTTCATCCCCGTATTCCGCAAAGCTTCATACGGGCTACTTTCCTCTTTCTTCTGTCTTCTGTCTTCTGCCCCACCCATCCCCCCTGTTTTTCACATATTTTTGCCTGGGAGTCTGGCAACTTATCAGTCAAAAACGTGTCCTTAGAAAATAAGGAAAAAACATACCGGAAAGTACAAGAGCCATGAGATATCTTCAATATTTGTTGACAAGCATTTGTTTTTTATTGCTGCCCCTGCAGGTTGGCGTTGCAAAGTCCAGTCCTTCTTTGCATTATGTGAGTTTTACAGCAGATGAGTTAAAAAATATTCAGGGACATTATTCCACTATTTATGGTTATCTTTATATTCGTGTCAGGGGGCAGAATGTCAGTACGCAATACGATGGCAAATATATTCAATTAGTAAAAAAATCAAATGGGCATTTTTACCCGCGTTACAGGTTTCTCTGGATATTCCCGATTCAGATCGGCAATATGTCATTTACCTTAAAGAAAATGCCCAAAGGGAAAACACAGATTATTATGCATCAAAACGGCAAAAAAAGGATTGTTGCCCAAAGGTTTTTTGCCAAACCGGTTCCGGTTGCCTGGAAGAAGCGTTTGGGAATCTATAAAGCCTCTCAATTAAAGGGAAAAACAGATATTAAAAAAATCAGGTTAGCCATACAAAATGGTGTTCTGGTGGCGTTTAGTAATAACCTCAATAGCCCCTATCCGTTAATTGCGGATTCAAACTGGCAACTCACCTCGCCAAGCGCAGGACATAACAACAAGCGTACAATAAAAATTTCATTGCGTAAAAATGACATTATACTGGCGTTTGAACAAAATAAATTGCTTCTGCAAAAACAATAAAGAGCCTACTGCGGAGCAGCTAAACTATGCTCCTTCTGCAATGCCTTGAATATCAAAAAACAGGAAACGAAATTTTGTGTTGAGGAACAAAACACGGGTTGTACGGTAGCATCTTCATCCCCGTATTCCGCAAAGCTTCATACGGGCTACTTTCCTCTGTCTTCTGTCCTCTGTCTTCTGCTACCCATCCCCCCTGTTTTTGATATATTTTAGCGATTCCAGAATCTACGCTGCGCTATTCGGTAACGATTTGTTTTGAGGCTATTTTGTTTGCCAGAAAAAAAGATTTCTATTTCTCCGGCATGAATCGTGTCCAGTATTTGAATAGCATGTGTGGCATAGCGTTTAATGATTTTTTCTCCCGGATGTCCAAAGCGGTTACGATAACCCGCAGAAACCACGGCAAGTGCAGGAGAAACCGTGTCTAAAAATATGTCGCTGGATGAGGTTTTACTGCCATGGTGAGGCACCATAATGACTTCACTTTTGATTTTATCCTGATATTTCTGGCTCAGTAATGTTTCTGCCTTGCGCTGAATATCGCCTGTTAACAGGAGTGAATGAAGAGCATTGGATACACGCAATACACAGGAGCGGTTATTTTTGTTTAAATGTGTATCTGAATCCGGGTCTGGCCAAAGCATTTCAAATGTGACTCCGTCCCATTGCCATTTCTGACCAGCAACGCAGGCTGTTACGCTTGTCTCGTCCAGTATTTGTGTGTCACTGCTTAATATGTTTTTTATGCCATATTGATTGATAATTGCTTTGGCGCCACCCCGATGGTCAAGGTTGTTATGTGAAAGTATCAGCATATCAACCTTCTTTACCCCCTTGAATCTTAAGTAAGGGATAACAACCAGTTTGCCAATATCAAAATTTGGGCTGAGTCGGGTTCCGGTGTCGTAGACCAGAGTGTGGTTTGCCGTGTGAATCACCGCTGCGCTTCCCTGCCCTACATCCAGTAATGAAAAACTGAAATCATCCTGCTGAAGTTTTTCTCCCGTATATAAAAATGCGGGCAGCAACAAGATAAAACCGAGCCAGCGGGCAGGAAATCCTTTTGGCAATATAATGACCATGATTCCAGAGATTGCCAGAAGCAGGTAAGAAAATGGCAAACTCGCAGACATGACGGTTGAAAATGGTAATTTGCTGAGTAATTCAAGATACTCAAACAAAAAATGGATTGCCGTACTGGAAACATCAAATAAAGCACTTGAGATATAATCTGAAACGGCTAAAAAAATCACAGCAAGCAGGCTAACAGGCACAACCAGTACAGATACCCAGGGGATTGCAACAAGGTTGGCAAGCGGAGCCGACAAGGAACCCTGGGAAAAGAATAAAAGGGTTAAGGGCAACATTCCCAGTGACAGGACAAGTTGCAGTGTGAGCACATGAAAGCGTGGTTTGCTGATTTGTCTTTTTAGAATCAGCAGAATAAGAGCCACTGCCGAAAAGGATAGCCAGAAGCTGATGCTCATGGCTGCCAGTGGATCAAATAATAAAACAAGCATTAATGCCGTAGCCAGAATAGCTGAATTATTATAATTTTTGCGACTTGCCACTCCAATCATTACTACAATAACCATTAACAGCGCGCGCTGTGTTGGCAGGCTGAAACCCGCGAGTAAAGCATACGCAGTCGCAAGCAGAACACTTGCGATTCCGGCGGCAATTTGTAGCGGGATTTTCTCATTTAGCCGCGGAAATATACGCCAAATCAGCATTACCGGAAAAAACGCAAATCCGGCAATAACCGCAATATGCAAGCCCGAGATTGCAATCAGGTGGCTGGTACCTGTTTTTTGCAATAGCTGCCACTGCGTTTCGTCAAGTCTGTTTCTGAGAGCCACGGTAAGCGCGCTTAAGACCGCCGCAGAAGCTTTATCTTTGACTTGCTGCTGGATTTTCCGGTTTATTGTTTCGCGCAAGCTGTTTACAGAGTAGCTGTTTAGCCACTTTTGGGGCGATTGAAGTCTGTGGTTTCCCTGCCATTTTCGGACATAGCCTGTTGCCACAATCCGCTGGCTAAATAACCATTTTTCATAATCAAATCCACCAGGATTGATAAAACCTGAAGGACGCTTTAGCCTTACTTTTAATTGCCAGTATTGATCCGCATGTATTTCCTTAACTGCCTGAAACCAGCCGAGTCGAACCACACCGCTTAAATTTATTTTTTCTGAGGTTTCGGCAAGAAACGCCTGCTCTATTTTGAATCTGAAACGAACGCCGTCTTGCCTGTCGTCGGGTATATCTTTAATTTTTCCCTGTAAAATTATATCCTTTCCTTCAAGTTTTTTTGCCAGGGTGTTATTAAGCTGGGTCTCTGCTGTCAGTGTTGCAAGCAGAAAACCAGACAGCAGGGCAAAAAAAACAGGCAGCAGTTTTTTTAATTTGGGATGCTTCCTTGCCAAAAGAAACAATAAAAGAATAAGAATAAAACCACTTGCAGCAATCACTATCAAAGCAGAAGCAGATGGCAAGCTTGCGAATAATTGTATAAATACTGTGCCAATCAGGAAAAATAATGAAAAAATGCGCATCTGTAAGTTTTTTCCAACATTTGCAGATATAATAAGAACATAATGACCCAGGAGCTGTCTGAGAGAACTCAGTCGAGGATCTCTATAGTGTCGCCGCTATGCCACGTAAATTTCTAAAAAAATATTCTCCCAGTCCTCAAACGATAAGGAATAACAAGTCCCTGTCGTTTCTCGGCGAGAGCATCCATCGTCCCTGTTTATGGCATATGAACCGCAACTCGGTTGCGCGTGCATTCGCCATTGGGCTGTTTTGTGCGTGGTTACCCATGCCTTTGCAAACCGTCATTGCCGCCTTGCTGGCTATCTATTATCGCGCGCATTTGCCGCTTTCAGTCGCTCTGGTTTTTCTTACCAATCCGGTCACTATACCGCCAATGTTTTACTTTGCCTACAAGCTGGGAAGCATGATATTGGGGCTTGATCCGCAAACTGTGCCGATGGATCTGGGCTGGGAATGGTTTACAACAACCCTGGGAGAAATCTGGAAGCCGTTGCTGTTTGGCTGCCTGATGCTGGGGATTATTTCTTCAGCAATAGGTTACTTTGCCATACATACGATCTGGAGACAAAGCATCAGACGCCGTTGGCGGGACAGAAAAGAAGCGCGTGAAGCCCGCAAGGCAAAAAATGCCATGGTAAAAGAAATCAAGAAAGAGCTACAAAACGAACAGCATGAATCAAATACGCCAGCAGCGTAATACATTGTTCAGGCTTTAGATTTCCTCCAGATGCCCGTCAATTAAGGTATAAATTTTATCCATTTTTTTGGCTAACTGCATATCATGTGTGACGATAACAAAAGCAGTTTTCATTTCCTGATTCAGTTCCTGCATCAAGTCAAATATTTGCTGTGCGGTTTTGTGATCCAGATTGCCGGTGGGTTCATCTGCCAGCACTGCCTGCGGTTTTGTGACCAGGGCGCGTGCTATTGCCGCGCGCTGCCTTTCTCCGCCAGATAATTGCCCCGGCTTGTGATGAATGCGCTCTCCAAGCCCTACCTTGGTTAATATTTCTTGCGCCTGCGTTGCTGCTTCGGCAACCGCCAGACCTCGTATCAAAAGCGGCATGGCAATATTTTCGAGCGCGGTAAATTCTGGCAATAAATGATGAAACTGGTAGATAAATCCAAGTGACTGATTACGCAGAATACCGCGTTCGGTGTCTGTGAGTTCAGCGACATCCTTATCCAGAATCTGCACTTTTCCTTCTGAGGGCAAGTCAAGACCGCCCAAAATATGCAGCAGCGTACTCTTTCCACTGCCAGAACTGCCGACAATGGCTATTTTTTCTCCCGCGTGAATATCGAGCGTGACTCCCTTTAATACTTCAACGTCCAGTTTACCTTCAGTAAAACGTTTATAAATATCCTGACAGGAAATAATTGTGTTTGAATTCATATTAAGTTTCTTTATTCATAGCGAAGAGCTTCAGCAGGCTGTACTTTTGAAGCTTTCCAGGCGGGAAAAAGGGTGGCAATGACAGCCAGTAAAAAGGCACTGATTGAAATCATAAAGACATCCATAAATTCAATTTTGGTATCTATTTCTGTAATGAAATGCACGTCCGATTTTAAAAAGTGTGTGTGTAGCAAGCCTTCAAGCCAGTGCACTACTTCAGACAGATTATAGGCAACCAGCAAACCAATGCTAACCCCGATCAGTATCCCGAGTATTCCCAAAATACAGCCCTGCACAATAAAAATCCGCATGATTTGTCCGCTGGACATGCCAAGCGTTCTTAAAATCGCAATATCAGCCTGTTTTTCTGTGACCACCATAATCAGTGTTGAAACCAGGTTAAATGCCGCCACAGCAACAATCAGTATCAAAACCAGAAAAAACATGCTTTTCTGAAGCTTGATTGCCTTGAAAATATTTGCCTGCTGGGTCGTCCAGTTTGTGAGCAGATAATCCCCTGTTGAATGTTTGGCAATTTCATCGGTGACTTCAGGTGCCTTGTACAAATCATCCAGTTGCACGCGCAAACCAGTCACCTCTGCGGGCATTTCAAAAAGCTCTGCGGCATCATCAAAGTGTATATAGGCTGAGCCAGCGTCATACCATTGCATATCAACCTTAAAGGTAGCCACCACGGTGAAATCCCTAAAAATCGGGAACATGCTTGCCACTCCCTGTGAAGCAGCATCTGCATTTTGGGTGTCATTTTGCGGGCTTAACAGGGTCACGGTTTCACCAATTTTAACCCCTAAATTTTTCGCCAGTGTTTCGCCCAGAATAATGTTGTAAGCGCCAGATTTTAGTTTATTCAAACCAAGAGGATCTGAAATATACTGGTTTATGGTGCCAATATCCTTTTCATAGTCTGGCAATACCGCTTCAAGAAGTGTTGCCTGAACCTTGTCAGCTTCCTTTAGCATGACCTGTTTTTCAATAAAGGGAGCTGCTGCAACAACATGCTTTTCTTTTAATACCTGTTCACGACGCTGCTGCCATGCGGGCAATTTCCAGTCTGAATCGGTTACCGTAACGTGTGACAGCATTCCCAGAAAACGCTCACGCATTCCGCTTTCATAGCCATTCATCGCAGATAAAACTGTGATAAGAACGATAACACCCAGTGCAATGCCAATCACCGACGCCAGTGAAATAAATGAAATAAAGTGATTATCCCGCTTGGCTCTGGTATAGCGTATTCCGATAAAAGCTGAAAGAGGCTGAAACATTTATTCATACCTCAATGATTCTGCGGGCTGAATTTTTGCCGCGCGGCTGGCTGGATACAAAGTCGCCAGTACCGCCAGAACAAACGCGCCTGTTGCGATGGCGATTACCTGTATCCATTTGACATGAGAAGGTAATCTTGAATCGGTTCCGGTATAAATCAGATCCTTGGGTAAAATTTGAATATGAAACAGGTTTTCAATCGCAGCCATAACAGGGTCAATATTATGTGCCAGAATAACACCCAAAATGGCTCCGATTACTGCTCCAGCGAGACCGATGATTGTCCCCTGCACCATAAAAATCTTTTTCACCTGTTGCGCTGAGATGCCCTGGGTACGCAAAATGGCAATATCAGCCTGCTTTTCATTTACCGCCATTACAAGAGTAGAAACAAGATTAAATACAGCCACCAAGACTATCAAAAATAAAATAAATGACATCACAAGACGCTCTGTTTTCATCACCTGAAACAGGCTTTTATTTTCACTGCCCCAATCATCGACTTTATAACCTTTTCCCAGTTGTTGCTGTAACTGCTGCGCCAACTGCGGAGCTTTATACAAATCTTCCAGTTTCAGGCGAATCCCCGTGACATCCTTGCGGGTTCGAAACAGTTTGGATGCATCACGCATTCCAATAAAGGCAGTTGAGGCATCATACTGCCCCATATTCATACGGTAAACAGCCGCAACGGTGAAGCGTTTGGTGCGTGGAATCATACCCGCTGGTGTGACCTTGACCTGGGTTGTGATAACCGTCACTTTATCTCCCGGATAAACACCCAGTTGCTGCGCCAGATCAATACCCAGCGCAATTTTATAACTACGCGGAGCAAGTTCAGAAAGATCGCCATCAACAACATGCTTGTTGACATCGCCAACAAGTTTTTGTTTTTCAGGAAGAATACCCTGAATCAAAGCGCCACGAACCTGGTTATTGGCAGCGATCATCACCTGTTTTTTAATAAACGGAGCCGCTCCCTCAACGCCTGGTATCTCCTGAAGTTTCTGCAATTCAGTCCGCCAGTCTGAAAGTTTTCCTTCTGTCCCGGAAACCGTGACATGCGAAACCATACTGAGTATTCTGTCCCTGAACTCTTTTTCAAAGCCGTTCATAACGGAAAGAACAAGAATAAGCACAAGAACCCCAAATAAAATTCCCAGCATGGAAGCCAGGGAAATAAAGGAAATAAAATTATTCTTGTGCCTGGATCTTGTATAACGCAGGCCGATAAAGAGTTCGATAGGTTTAAACATGGTTGCGAATTATAGCCGACCCTAACTGTAACAACATTAATTAATAGACAGATTAATGGAGAAAAATAAAAATGAACACAAAACCCCTGTTATTAAAACTTTCTTTAAGCTTTCTTTTTGTAGTGACTGCCCAGATGACAGCAATAAATGCACAGGCAGATATATTAGCCCTTGCACCTCATGCCAAAGTATTGACCAGGGCAAATATGCCAAAACCTGGCGACAGCATGAATAAAGTAAGCAAAAAATTTGGTGCTGCCAGGCATGTGAGCGTATCAAAAGGTCCGGTCACCAGAAAAAACCCCAAAATAACACGCTGGGATTATACTGGTTTTTCTGTTTACTTTGAAAATTCGCATGTGATTCATAGCGTGATTCATCGTTAAGAGACTGAACTGATAAGGTCGTAGTGACTTAAAATCTGCGGTAGCAGGCTGGATTAGCATTCACAATCCAATTATCCAATAATATAGTGCCGCAATTTTGTCGGGTTATGCTCAGGCTAAACCCGACCTGCCTGCGAGACTAATGCGGATTCAGCTTGAAATGACAGGCTAAGTATCCGCTCAAAATTAATCTAACAATTTAGCCCCTGTTTTCTGATCTTCTTCGTTATTGCTTTGGTCACATAGCTCACTATGCTCCCGTCGCAATACCTTGAATATCAAAAAACAGGAAACGAAATTTTATTAAATTAATTTTGCTTGGGTACTTAAACCAAGTTAAACTACGCCTATGATTAACCTGTTTATTAATTTTAACTGGCTCTGGATGTAGCGTCTTTCGAAAGAAAGGCATTGTTTGTTTTTGTCCATACAGTTTATATTTTATTAAATAGGTTACAACATGAAAAACAGCGTTTCATCCACACTCAGCAAACAACAGTTTGACTCCTATCTAAATGACGGTTATGACCGTATCCCTCTGGTACGCGAGGTTCTTGCCGATTTAGACACTCCCCTCAGCACCTACCTTAAGCTTGCCAATGCACCCTATTCTTATTTATTTGAATCGGTTCAGGGTGGCGAAAAATGGGGGCGTTATTCAATTATTGGTTTACCCTCCAGAACCATTATAAAAATCACCGGCAAACAGGTCGAGGTAACAAAAGACTATAAACTTCATTCATCTGAAACGGTCGATGACCCGCTGGCATGGATCGAGAATTACAAAAACTCAATAAAAATCCCTGAAATCGAGGGTATGCCACGTTTCAATGGCGGTCTGGTTGGCTATTTCGGCTATGAGACGATTCGTTATATTGAGCCTAAACTCTCGGGTGTCGAAGCTGAAAACAAACCAGACCCGCTGCAAACACCTGATATTCTGCTGATGCTTTCTGAAGAGATTGTAGTGTTTGATACACTCAACGGCATCTTGTCACTGATTGTCCATGCTGGCGAAGGCGAATATGAACAGGCTCAGGAAAGACTCGATTACCTTACGCGCAAACTGCGTGAGCCACTCACCCTGTATCAGCCAACAAAATCGCCACAAACCATTAATGAAGACGATTTCAGCTCCGGCTTTACCGAAGAAGGCTTTAAGGCAGCCGTTGAAAAAGCACGCGATTATATCAAGGCAGGCGATATTATGCAGGTGGTGCTGTCACAACGCCTGAGCGTGCCATTCAAGGCACAGCCCCTGGACTTGTACCGCTCCCTGCGTTCACTCAACCCGTCACCCTATATGCACTTTATGAACCTGGATAATTTTCATATCGTTGGTTCTTCACCCGAAATTCTGGTGCGACTGGATAATGGTGAAATCACCGTGCGCCCGATTGCAGGCACACGCAAACGCGGGCATGACAAGGAAAAAGACCTTGCCATGGAAAAAGAGCTGCTAAATGACCCCAAAGAGCTGGCAGAACACCTGATGCTGATTGACCTGGGACGCAATGATGCGGGTCGGGTTAGCCAGATTGGAAGTGTCAAACTCACCGATAAAATGACCATAGAGCGCTACTCACACGTCATGCACATCGTTTCCAATGTCGTTGGTAAAATTAGACCGGAACTCTCTGCCATTGATGTCCTGCGCGCAACCTTTCCGGCGGGTACTGTAAGTGGCGCTCCCAAAATCAGGGCAATGGAAATCATAGACGAACTCGAACCTGTAAAACGCGGCATTTATTCTGGTGCCATCGGCTATCTCGCCTGGAATGGCAATATGGATACCGCCATTGCCATCCGCACCGGAATTATCAAGGATGAAATGTTACATATTCAGGCTGGAGCCGGTGTGGTTTATGATTCCAAAGCGGAGCTGGAATGGAAAGAAACCATGAACAAGGCACGCGCCATTTTCAGGGCAGTCAAGCAGGCAGCCGCCGGTCTTGATGGCGCGCACCGATAGGAGGATAGAAAAATGATATTAATGATCGATAACTATGACTCCTTTACATACAATCTGGTGCAATACCTGGGTGAACTGGGTGCAGAAGTGGTGGTTGAACGCAATGACCAGATCACTCTGGAGCAGATTGAAACACTGGCACCGGAACGCATTATGATCTCGCCTGGTCCCTGTACTCCCTCAGAAGCGGGTATTTCAATTGATGTCATCCAGCATTTTAAAGGCAAACTGCCTATATTTGGCGTATGCCTTGGGCATCAATCCATTGGACAGGCATTTGGTGGCGATATTATTCGCGCCCGGGAAATCATGCACGGCAAAATCTCGGCGATTCACCATAGCGGAAAAGGTTTATTTGAGGCTTTGCCATCACCCTATGAAGCAACACGCTATCATTCTCTGGTAATTGACAAGAACAGCCTGCCTGAGTGCCTCGAAGTGAGCGCATGGACTGAAACCGAAGATGGAAAACTCGATGAAATTATGGGCGTGCGACATAAAGAATACGCCATTGAAGGCGTACAGTTTCATCCTGAATCCATCCTCACCGAACACGGTCATGCCATGCTGCAAAACTTTCTGAAGATGGAACAGGCATGAGCAAGCCACAAGCCGCAACTTTGGGAAAACGCTTATTGGCGATTGTTTATGATGTACTGATCATTTTTTTTATTACGATTGTTATAAGCATCCTGATTCAGCAAACAGTGATTAACCTTGAATTAGTCCCGCTGCAAAAAATAAAAGACATCAGTGGCGAAATCTCAGTGATTCCCACTGACAGTTTTATTACCCTGTTTCTAAAAAGCCTGTGGACTCTAATCAGCTTTTTCTACCTCGCCTACTACTGGACAAAACGGGGACAAACACCAGGAATGCGCGTCTGGAAAGTCAAGGCAATCCACCATGATGGGCATCTAATGAGCTGGAAAAACGCACTCTACCGCTATGTCTTCTCAATTTTCGGGCTGGGTCTGATCTGGATAATCTTCGACAAGCAAAAACTCGCATTACAGGACCGCTTAAGCAATACACACTTGATAC
>Ga0256832_1003037_pt1 | contig 11446 bp, 7 predicted proteins | sample 134614metaG_FD_190534 | JGI IMG/M metagenome (GOLD analysis project Ga0256832, IMG submission 190534) | Hydrothermal vent microbial communities from Lau Basin, Pacific Ocean - 134-614 | ecosystem: Environmental > Aquatic > Marine > Hydrothermal vents | place: Pacific Ocean: Lau Basin | collected...
CGGAGCTTCAGCTCCGGGTGGCCGAGGCCGAAAACACCTGATTTCAAAATGCGTTTAGTTTAAAAGCCTCGCAGCCAGAAAGACTTGCCACTTGCGACCTGCAAACTTGCAAACCTGCATTGTCTTCGTCCCCCTCCCCCTGAGCGTAGCTCGGGGGGAGCCGGAGGGGGGCCGAGCCTTCGTGGCAAGGCATTTTCGATGTCAAACCAGGCTACCTTAGCAGTTACATTGGGGCGCATTAAGATGCGTCGCGCCTGGCAGGTGGGGCCAGGCTGGAACGCATGTGGGGGAGAAAAATGTCAATTGGCTGTAACATTTTCACCGTCTCATGGTTAATAGGGTGAATGGAGCGAAACAGCTCTTCCAACCATGACGAAAACGCCATATTCACACTCTCACTCCCAAGGAGAAAAACACCATGCTGACCGCAAAAACCCTGTCCCTGCTCGCCTTTTCTGCCGCGCTATTTGCTGCGCCCATCCTTGCTGATGCAGAATTATCCGACGGCGCGCCAAACTTCTTCCATCGCCAGCAGCCCGTGACGCAAACCATCGTTCCGGCCCAGGAAACTCAGGCGAAGGCCTTGCGACAGGCGGATGAGGCCCTGCAAAAAGCCGAGGCCAGCCCCGTCGCCGATATGCAGAACCCCTCCAGCGAGACCTTGCCGCAACAGCCCGCTGTGGACCTTCCCGCCTCCCCTGATGCCCCCATCATCTCGACGCCCGCGATGCCAGGATGGGACGATATGGGCCAGCCCGATCTCCCCGAGACGCCCGAGACGCCCAACATGCCCGAACTGGAACCGCCTGGAACGCCCAGCATGCCCGATCTGCCCGAGACTCCGGAGATGCCGGGAACGCCCGATCTGCCTGAGACCCCCGAACTCCCTGCGACTCCCGAGATCCCCGGCTCGCCAGGCACCCCCACCATCCCCGAAAATCCATCGACGCCCGCGACCCCTGGCATGCCTGATATCCCCATGACGCCGCCCACGGCGACTCCCGCGCCCGGCATGCCCGCAACCCCACCCGTCGTCGCGCCGCAGCCCCCCGTCGCACCCACGCCAGGAGCGCCCGCGGCCCCCATCTCCTCGCCCACGCCCGCGGCCCCGGCGCCCACGCCTACGCCCGGCTCCCCCTCCATGCCTGGCATGCCAGGGATGCCAGGGATGCCAGGGATGCCGGGAATGCCTGGTCACTGATCTGAACCCAGCCTGGGGATGAGCGCTGCGCGCTCATCCCTTTCTTTTGCAGAACTCATGCCCGACACAGCCGCAGCCAACGAACGGATCTGGATACGTCAGGCGCAGCAAGGCGACGCAGAAGCCTTCGCGCGTCTCTACGAGCAGCACGTGGACGCGATCTACCGCTACATCGCGCTGCGCGTGCCCTCGCAGCAGCATGTCGAGGACCTGACCGAGGAGGTTTTCTGGCGGGCGTGGCAAGCCATCGACCGCTTTCGCCCTGAGCGTCCCTTTCTGCATTGGCTCTATCGCATCGCACACAATCTGGTTATCAACGACGCCCGCCGCGCTGAAAAGCATCGTTCCTACGAAATGATGACAGACATGGGCCATGCGCTGATGGACGAAACCCCCTCTCCCGAGGAAAACCTATTCCGTCAGGAAGACATCCAGCAACTGCGTCAGGCCATGACCACCCTTTCTCCCGATGAGCAAACCTTGCTGACGATGCGGTTCTTCGATGGCGCATCCTATGATGACATCGCCCCGGTCCTGGGCAAACGCCCCGGCGCATTGCGGGTTCTGCAACATCGGGCATTGAAAAAACTCGCCAAGCAACTCGCTCCCATGAGAACCGTCGCATGAACGAAAACGACATTCTGGACTCCTGCCTCAACGCCCTGCGGCAAGGCGCGACCCTGGCGAGTTGTGTGGAAAAACACCCCGAACTCAGCGAGGAGAGTCGGGCCATCTTGCAAGCCGCGGCCCGACTCCATGATGCAGGGAAGCGACTCGCGCCCGATCCCGCGTTCAAGCGTCGCGTCCGCAGCAATTTGATGGAGCGCATCGCCGCGGATCAAGCCCGGCGGGCAGTCCCCGCCCGTACGCAACCAGCGGCTCCGGGCCTGCTCCAAAGATGGCGGGCCTTCCTATCGGGATGGCGGGGCTCGGGCCTGGGATGGCAGCCCCTGGCCGCGGCGCTGGCGTTCATCCTCATCGTGACGCTGAGCGCGGGCATCGTCTCCGCGGCTCGCGGCGCCCTTCCTGGCGCTCCTCTCTACCCGGTCAAACGCCTATCCGAACAGGCCCGCTCCATCCTCCGTCGCGATGACATCCTCTGGCGTCTGGAACTGGCTCAACACCGCCTGGATGAAGCCGTTCGCCTGGCCTCTCAAGGCGACGACGCGACCATGGACGACGCGCTCGCGGCCTACGTCGCCATTCTCGATGATGTCGCCCGGCTCCTGCACGATCCGACGATCTTCAACGCCGTCGCCTCGCAAGCCGAGCCGCGCGCCATCCTCCTCCGGCAATTGGACCAGCTCACAACTTTGCGGTTGCAAACGCCATCCCATGAAGCGACCGTGGACCGGGCCATCAGCGCCGCCGCTCGCGTGCTGGAGCTCCTGTATCCCAACGCCCAGCCTACCCCCGCCTCGACGCCTGCCCAGCCCATTCAACCCGCGGCCCCATCCGGGACGCCCCTTCCGCCTACGCCCTCGGCAAGGCCCTCCCCAACTCTTATAGTCATGCCTACGGCCGTCATGCCGCAGCCCACCGCGACCGCCGCGCCTCCTACGCCCACCATGCCGCAGCCCACGCCCACCTCGCCGCCTGCGCCTACGGTCCAGCCGCCCACCGCCACGCCCGTCATGCCCGGGCCGCCCACCGCCACAACGCCGCCTATGGCCACCCCGCCTCCCACGTCGGAGCCCGCGCAGACGCCCACGCATCAGCCCCCTGCGGCCACCATGACCCCGCCCACGCCCACCATGGTTCCGCCCACGGCCACCCCGCAGCCTCCTACGCCCACCCCGCAGCCTCCTGCGCCTACGATGCGGGCGCCGACCGCTACGTCCGCGCCGCCCATGCCGCCCACCGTCACCATCATGCCGCCCGCGCCATAATCACGCCGCCGACGCCCACGCGAAGGCCTTGGGGCGTGGAGAGCATGGGGAGCTCGGGAGGGGAGTGCGCCGGCTCACAGCGCCGTGATCTTGCCGTAATAGCTTTCGGCCAGGGCCAGATGCTCCTCCCGGTAGAACTGGATGGCTTCGGGCGTGCGGGCCAGGATGTCGCCCGCGACCAGCCCTTCGCCCAACTCCAGCGCGGCCAGATCGCCCGCCAGCCCATGGATGAACGCGCCCATGCGGACCGCGGCTTCGAAATCGAAATGGAATGCGGCGAACATGCCCGCAATGATTCCGGTCAGCACGTCGCCGCTGCCCGCGGTGGCCATGCCCGCATTGCCGCTGAGATTGAAATACGCCCGGCCGTCGGGATGGGCAATGAGGGTGTGTGCGCCTTTGAGCACGATGGTGGCGTTCCATTCCTGCGCGCCGCGCAAGGCCGCGGTCACCCGATCCGCCTGCACCTCCCGCACCGAGACGCCAAGCAGACGGGCCATTTCGCCCGGATGGGGCGTGAGGATGGTGGGATGCTGACGTTCGCGGATGAGTTCGGGATGCCCGGCGATGGCCGTGAGTCCGTCGCCATCGATGAGCAGAGGCTTCTCCACGCGGCGGGCCAGCTCCTGCACCAATGCCTGCGTCTCCGGCTCCAGCGACACGCCCGAGCCCAGGCAGACCATGGCCATCTCCTGACTGGCGTCCAGCAAACCATCCAGATTGCTCAGGGCCAGACTGCCCGCGTGGGTGGGCGTCTGCGGCAGGAAGACGATCTCATTGCCTTTGGCGGCGATGAAGGGCGCGGCTGTCTCGGGCGTGGCCAGATAGGCCAACCCGCCGCCCGCGCGTAGGAAGCCCATGGCCGCGAAATAGGGCGCGCCCAGATAGCGCGCCGCGCCCGCCACGAACAGGGCCTTGCCCACCGACCCCTTGTGCGCGTCGCCCGGGCGCTCGGGCAGCGGCAGGAAAGGGGAGACAGCCAGACGGAGGTCGTCTTTGCGGTAGAGTTCGGGCGGGAAGGAGATGTGGGTGACGTAGAGGTCGCCGCCATAGTCGAAGCCGGGATAGATGAGATTGCCCGGTTTGGGCAGACCGAAGGTAATTGTGGCGTCAGCCCGCACGGCCACGCCCATGACCTGGCCTGTATCCCCCTGGATGCCCGAGGGGATATCGATGCTGAACACGGGCGCGGGGCTGGCGTTGATGAGTTCGATGGCCCGGGCGTAGCGTCCCCCCACCTCCCGGCTCAAACCCGTGCCGAAGATGGCGTCCACCACCGCGTCCGCCTCCTCCAGCGCCGCGGCCAGCATGTCGAGGGAGGCGTCGTCGGGCAGCAGGATGAAGGGCATGCCCAGGCGTTGCACCATCTCGTAGAAGGGACGCACGGTGTCATCGAATTTGGCGGGATTCCCCAGGCAGAAAATCTGCACCCGCGCGGCCATGGAATGGAGCTTGCGGGCCACCACCAGCCCATCCCCGCCGTTGTGCCCGCTGCCGCACACGACCACGATATCCAGCCCGGCCACCCCCTCCAATTCGCCCAGCATGACGTAATACGCGGCCTCGCCCGCGTTCTCCATGAGGATGGGGCCGGAGATGCCGTAAGTTTCGATGGCGGTTCGATCCATCTCGCGCATCTGCGCAACGGTGGCGATTTTCATGTTGGGCCTCCTGCTTTGAAAATCGAATGATCGCTGGTTGCTGAAGGTTCGCAAAGCCACGGTTGGGCGAGTCTGCAACCGGCGTGATGCGTAATGCGTAATCCGTGAGGTCCTTACGCATCACGCATTACGCATTACGTGCCTGGCTTCCCGCGCCCACGTGGCCGCGAGGCGTTTTTTCGTTCGTATCGGCAGGCGGCTCGCCAGTTATCCGGACGGACGCCTTGACCGAAGGAAAACGTCTGTGTGAGAATGAAGGCGTTCTTTTGACGTATTGTACTGCATGGGGATAGGATTCTTGCAATGCCCCATGCACATTGCTTTACCCCTTCCAGCCAACCTGCTTCGATGAACGACATCCAGGCCCGATTCCAAAAGCTGCTACGCGACCTGTTTCGATTCGAAAGCGCGGATCTCGACTTCGGGATCTACCGCATCATGAATCATAAGCGGCGGGTCATCCAGCATTGGATGGACGAAACCCTGCCCCGAATCATCGAAGAGGCGATGGCGCGCGAGGCGTTGGATCCGCAGGCCCGACAGGCCCTGGAAGCCGCAGTCTACAATCATCTCTACGCCTTTTTCAGCCGCTATTACCAGGACGGCGATTTCATCTCCCGGCGACGTTACGCCAAAAAAGCGCGTTATGCGATTCCTTACAACGGCGAAGAGGTCTACCTGTATTGGGCCAACCATGACCAATACTTCGTCAAAACCGCGGAGCGGTTTTTCGACTACGCCTGGCAGGCTCCCAACGGCGTCGCGGTTCGCTTCGAGCTGCGGGCCGCAGACGTGGCGCAAGACAACGTCAAGGGCGACAAGCGCTTCTTCCTGCCTCTGCCGGACGCCGTCGTCTGGGAGGAAACGCCCCGCGCGCTCATCATCCCCTTCCTCTACCGGCCCCTGACCGCGGAAGAAACAGCCCGCTATGGCCGAACGCGCCAGCAGGCCCGCATCAACCAGGACGCTCTGGAAGCCATCCTCCAGCGGGTGGCGGACCACCCCGAGGCGGCGGCCGCACTGACCGCGGAGCGACGCCGCGACGCCCAGGGCCGACCCGTCTCCTACCTCGCCCATCACCTGCGCCAGTACACCGCCCGCAACGCCCGCGACTACTTCATCCACAAAGACCTGCGCGGCTTTCTCTCCCGCGAACTGGACTTCTATCTCAAAAACGACGTCCTCGACCTGGATGAGCTGGAAGCGGGGGGAGAAGCGTTGGCGCCGGGCTGGTTCCAGCGCATGACGCTGATCAAACGCATCGGGCGCCCCATCATCGACCTGCTGGCCCAGATCGAGGACTTCCAGAAGATGCTCTGGGAGAAAAAGAAGTTCGTCACCGAGACGTTTTATCTCATCGCCGTGGGCGTCATCCCCGCCGATTTTCATCCGGAGATCGCAGAGAACGAGGCGCAGTGGCGGGCGTGGCGGGCGCTGTTTTCGATAGCCATCCCCCAGGGGCGGCAGGAGCGGCTGGATTTTCTCGCCGCGCACCCCACCCTGACTCTGGACACCCGGCATTTTTCGCAGACATTCACCGACAGCCTGTTGGCGGCCTTCGATGATCTGGACGGGATGACCGACGGGCTGCTGATCCACGGCGAGAACTGGCAGGCGTTGAATCTGCTGGAGAAACAGTATCGCGGACGGGTGAAGTGCGTCTACATCGACCCGCCCTACAACACGGGCAAGGATGGCTTCCCCTACAAAGACGGCTATCGCCACGCTTCGTGGATGAGCATGATGGCCGACCGCACGGGCCCGGCGCTGCTGCGGCTGCTGCGCCCGGACGGTCTCTTCTTCGCCTCCATCAGCGACCATGAGATCGCGGCCCTGCGCAAACTTCTGGACGCGTCCTTCGGCGAGGAGAATTTCATCGCCGACATCCTCTGGAATTCCACCAAAACGGTGACGAACACCGCCCTCATCTCGGTGAGCCACACCCACAATCTGGTCTACGCCCGCGACATCCGCCATTTCATCCAACATCGCTCCCATTTCCGCCTGCCCGATCCTCTGGAGGGCTTCGCGAACCCCGACAACGACCCCCGCGGCCCCTGGAAAGCGGACCCCTTCCAGGTGGGCGGCGTGCGGCCCAACCAGCAATATGAAATTCGCAACCCCAAAACGGGCAAGGTGTATCGCCCCAACCCCGGTTGCAGTTGGAAAAACGACCACAAAACGTTCGAGAGGCTGATGGCCGAGGGGCGCATCGTGTTCGGGAAGACGGGCGAGGGCGCGCCCATGCGCAAGCGTTACCTGTTCGAGGCGCAAGCCAGGGGCCGCGTGGCCAAAACCTGGTGGGATGACGTGGAAACCACCGCGGACGGCACGAAGACCCTGCAAGCCCTCTTCGGAACCGCGGTCTTCACCAACCCCAAGCCGGTCTCCCTGATCAAACGCATCATCCAGTTGGGAACCCATGAGCCCCGGCAGATCGTGCTGGATTATTTCGCCGGCTCCGGGTCCACAGGCCATGCCGTCATCGAGCTCAACCGGGAGGATGGCGGGCGGAGGCGGTTCATCCTGGTGGAGATGGGCGACCATTTCGATAGCGCACTCCTCCCGCGCATCCAGAAAGTGATCTTCGCGCCCGAGTGGAAGGGGGGCAAGCCCCAGCGGATCGCTTCGGGAGAAGAGGTCGCGCGTGGTCCGCGCATCCTCAAAGTCATCCGCCTGGAATCCTACGAAGACGCGCTCGACAACATCACCTTCGACGAGGAAAGCGGTCGTCAGGCCCGCCAGCGCTTCGGCGACGAGTACCTGCTGCGCTACGCCCTGTCGTGGGAGAGCCGCGGCAGCGCCACGCGGCTGCATCATGTCGCCAGGCTGCAAACGCCCTTCTCCTACCGGCTGCGCATCCATCGGGATGGCGAGCTGCGGGAGCAGCCCGTGGACCTGCCCGAGACCTTCAACTATCTCATCGGCCTGGAAGTGCGAAAACGGGAGACGTACGACGACGCCGGGCGGCGTTACCTGGTCTATCGGGGCGAGACCCGCGAGGGACGCCGGGCCGCGGTCATCTGGCGGGAGACCGCGGGCTGGCGGCGGGAGGATTATGTGCGGGATCGGGAGTTCGTGACCGCGCACATCCCCCTGGAAGACCTGGACGCCATCTTCGTCAACGGCGACGCCTTCATCCCCCAGGCGAACGCTCTCGACGCCCTCTTCGACTTGTGGAGATAGCGCCATGCCCGATCATTCCAAGCCCATCCGCAAGGACGACGACGCCAGCAAGCAGCTCATCATCGAATTGCTGGACGGCGCGCCCACCTTCGGCTTCGATATCGACAGCATCTACTATCTTCCAGCCAAAGAGGCCTGGGTGGTCTTCGAATTCCTCAAGACGGATCACCGACATGTACGCCCCCGCGACAGCCATCCCCGGCGCTATTGGCGCAAGAACTGGCGCAAGTTCGCCTCGCTGTGGCGGTTGGTGACCGATCTGTCCGCCTCGGGATCGAAGGCGTTCCTGTGTCTGGTGAACTATGAGGATATCGATCACGCCCGCAGCCAGGGGCGAGAGGATCGGGAGTTTCACATCATCTGGGTGTTGGACATGGACCCCACCGAAGAGGGCGGCGTCACCCGACAGGAGACGAAAACGTTTCCCACCTTCGCCGCCTTTCAGACCTGGTTTCAGGCGTTCAATCGACAGGCGGGACGCGTGTGATGGCGACGCAATCTGGCCGCGAGGCCCGACTCGAACACCGGCTGATTCTGCTGGCCTGGCTCCACCATCTGCTGGGGTATGACAGCGCCCAGGCTTTGCTGGCGGACTGCAAGCATGTGGCGGAGGGCGTCGCCAGCGACGGGCGCAGCCATCTTTTCCACCACTTCCTCGCCCGCGGCGACCAGGTTCGCATCCCCCCCGACGACCTGGCGCGCTATGACGAGCATATCCGTTCGCACCTGGCGCAAATCAACCGTCATCGACCGCAGCCCATCACCCTGCGCTATTTCCAATACCTGGCCGCGCTTTACACCGAGATCGTCCTGGATGGCCTGTTCCGCCGCGGGGAGGCCTGGCTGGCCGCGCTGAACGCCTTCGTGCATGCGCATTTCCCCCACTTGCTCAGCGAACCTTTCACCCCGGAGAACCTGACCCGGCTGGCGTACTGGATGGCGACCGGCAGCGGCAAGACCCTGATCCTGCATCTCAACTACCACCAGTTTCTCCACTACCACCAGGAGCCTCTCGACAACATCCTGCTCATCACCCCCAACGAAGGGCTCTCCGACCAGCATTTGCAGGAGCTGGCCCTCTCCGGCATCCCCGCGCGGCGGTTCGACCTGCATCGGGCGACGCTGTGGCGCGCGCCTCACGAGATTCAGGTGTTGGAGATCACCAAGCTGGTGGAGGAAAAGCGAGGCGGCGGGGTGCGGGTTCCCGTGGACGCGTTCGAGGGACGGAATTTGATTTTCGTGGATGAGGGGCATAAGGGCGCGGGCGGGGAGGCCTGGCGCAGCTATCGGGAAGCCCTGGGCGAGACCGGCTTCACCTTCGAATACAGCGCCACCTTCGGCCAGGCCCTGGCCGCCGCGGGCGATGACCGGCTCATCCAGGACTACGGCAGGGCCATCCTCTTCGACTATTCCTACCGCTATTTCTACGGCGACGGCTTCGGCAAGAACTTCCGCATCCTCAATCTGCAGGAGGGACATCGGCCCGATCACACCAACATCCTGCTGCTGGGCAATCTGCTTTCCTTCTACCAGCAACTCCGCCTCTATGAGACCCATCCATCGGAACTGCGCCCCTACAACCTGGAAAAGCCCCTGTGGGTGTTCGTGGGGCACACCATCAAGGACAGGAAATCGCGTGCAGCCTTTTCCAGCGACGACAGGCGGGTGAGCAGCGACGCGTTCACCGTCGTCCTCTTTTTGCACAAGGCGCTGCGAGACCGCGCCTGGGCCATCGGGATGATCGACAGGCTGCTGAAAGGGGAAAGCGGGCTGCTCGGGCCGGACGGCGAGGACGCCTTTCGGGATCGCTTCCCCTTTCTGAAGACATTGGGCGTCGACGCCCGGGCGCTGTACGACGACATCCTCGCCCGCGTCTTCCACGCCCCGGCCGGCGGCGGCTTGCATCTGGCCGATATCCGCGGCGGCAAGGGAGAGATCGGGTTGCGGGCGCCCGGCGCGGACGCCTACTTCGGCCTGATTTACATCGGCAACCCCGCGGTTTTTCGCAGCCTGGTGGAAGAACACGCCCCCGACATCCGACTGGAGGAAGACGTCGTCGGAGATTCCCTCTTCCGCGGCGTCAACCGGCCCGATTCTCCCATCCATGTGCTGATCGGGGCCAAGAAGTTCATGGAAGGCTGGAATTCGTGGCGCGTGTCCAACATGGGGCTGATGAATATCGGGCGCAGCGAGGGATCGCAGATCATCCAGCTATTCGGCCGCGGCGTGCGCCTGAAGGGCAAGAACCTGAGCCTGAAGCGCTCCTCCGCGCTGCCCGGCCCCCACCCGGATTATATCGACCTGCTGGAGACGCTGGACATTTTCGCAGTGCGCGCGGCCTACATGGCCCAGTTTCGGGCGTATCTGGCGCGGGAGGGAATGAAGCCGCCCGCCGAGGCCCCCAGGCCCGCGACGCCCAGGCCCACCCCCAGCAGCCCGCGCCCCTCCGGCCCTGATGCATTCATGCAGGAGGCGTTTTTGATCCTGGAGGCGGACCCCGGCATCCACGTGCGGGTGGATAGGTCTGTTCGGGTGCAGACGATGGCCAGCGGCGAGCGCGGGCTGCGCGAAGCGCAGACGCGCGCGGGCGAGGAGCGTCAGATTCCGCCCGAGAGCCTGACGCTGGTGGATTGGGACCAGGCGTATCTCGATTTGCTGGCGTACAAGGCCCGCCAGGGCTGGTCCAACCTCCTTCTGCTCCCTGACGCCCCCCAACGGCTGATGGCGTCGATTCGCTACACCCTGATTGCCGATGAGGCGGTCATCCGGCCCGCGACCTTTGCGGAACGGGCGCTGCTGCAAGAGGCCGTCACCAGCATTCTGCGCGCCTACATGGCCGCCTTCTACCGCCAGCGCCGGGCGCGTTGGCAGCGGGACGGAGGCCAGGAAGCCAGTAAACTGGTAGAGCAGAAAGCCGGAAAACCAGGAAAACCGGGCTGATTCGTTCACCCCACCTAAACCAAACGCATTTTGAAATCAGGCGTTTTCGGTCTCGGCCACCCGGAGGTGAACCTCCGGGCTAGAAACGACGCCCCCTCAAGGGGGCTTTCAGAGCCAGCCCGCGCCCAAAGCCGGGTTCACCCGGCGTGGTTGCGTAGCCCGGAGGCTTCAGCTCCGGGCGGGGCCGGAAAGCGAAAAATGCACGGATTCTTGAAAAAGCTTGTAACTGCTAAGGTATCGCCACCACTTTTTGCCACGAAGACACGAAGAAAAGCCAAGGCACGACGTATTTTCCTTGATTTTTCCTTCGTGTCTTCGAAAAACTTCGAGCCTTCGTGGCTTTTGGCGGCCTAAAGTCAAGTACGTTAGCAGTTACAAAAGCTTGGGACTAGACCGGATTTCCTGGTCTCCCAGAACACCCGCAGGTAAACCTGCGGGCTACAAACAGCGCCCCGTGAACGGGGCTTTGGCGCGCCCGCTGGCCCGTAAGCCGGGTTCACCCGGCGTGGTTGCGTAGCCCGGAGGCTTCAGCTCCGGGCGGGGCCGGAAAGCGAAAAATGCACGGATTC
>Ga0256832_1003038_pt1 | contig 11446 bp, 11 predicted proteins | sample 134614metaG_FD_190534 | JGI IMG/M metagenome (GOLD analysis project Ga0256832, IMG submission 190534) | Hydrothermal vent microbial communities from Lau Basin, Pacific Ocean - 134-614 | ecosystem: Environmental > Aquatic > Marine > Hydrothermal vents | place: Pacific Ocean: Lau Basin | collected...
TTAGCGCAGATACCCGAAGCCTTGGCGAAGGCGATTCGCAATCGTACACTGCCTCTAAAGCTTTAGCGCAGATACCCGAAGCCTTGGCGAAGGCGATTCGCAATCTCTATCAATCTTATTCAATCTACCTCAAAGCGAACCAAGTTTGCCACGTTTCCGTCAGTGGACGGACAAGATCGCTCGCAAAGTCGTGCTTCAAAAATACCCTGATAAGCGAATGCCTCTGACTTCGCTTACCAGTTTCAAAACTTCCACCCATCCAAAATCACCCCTTACCTAAGCCTCTTCATATAATTTGTCGTAAAATATTTATCCGGAATCTTTATTCCGAATTTCCATTCCAGATAATCTGCTACGGTTTTATTACCCGGTTTATCTTCAGGAATAAATTCATAATGAGAAGGTAAGATCCGTCCATCATAATTTTTAAAATTTGAAGTTGTAATAGTATTTATCAAAAAATCATCCTCATCATAATATTCACCTTTTATTTGATTATAGTTTACCTTGTCAATCCAAAGAATTATTTTGCCCCAGACAACAGCAGCATTTTTCTTTGGAATCAATAATATTTTCCATGTATCCATACCGTTCAGTTTTTCTTCGGCGACTATTTTATGTGTATAATCGACTAGTATTGATGATTGTTTTATCATATCATCATTGGTAAGATCAGTCCCCATCCATCCTTGTGTCATCATTGAAGGCGGAAGTTTTATGGTCCTTTCTATCGAAGGCATATAATTCCAAACTTCCTTTTTCCTCATCAGAAAAACAATTCCCTTTTCTTTAGGTGGTGAAACAACTAATGTTACTGAATAATATTTATTTTTTTCCCATGCTTTTACTATAATTTCTTTTGACCATGAAGGTCTGATAGCTTTTATCTTTATTTTTGCATAAGAACTTACTCCCCTTATTTTATCATCGGATTTTTTTACAATGTCATATGCAGTTTGAGCCTGCATGTAAAAACCTGTTAAAATCAGTAAAAGCAAATGTAATTTTTTCATGATCAATGTTATATTTATCTGTATTACGAATATAATTTTTCCATTTTTTCTTTAAATATTTGTATCATCTGTTCTATCGGATATTGATCGGGTTCTTCAAGTATATGCAAACTAATACCATCAATAATAGCAGCTATAAAAAGAAAATCCATTAGAGGATCCTTAACTTTCATTTTGTTCAATAAAATTATTCCGAGTTCCACATATTTTGATTTTCTTTCATTTATTTGATTTGAATACCTTTCTCTGATTTGCTTTTTATAACTAAGTCCGGTAATCAACTTCCAAAATTGCGGCTTTTGTTTTACACTGTTCATTGTCTCTTCCAGTACCTTGTAAAGTCCCTCCAATGGATTCTCGGTATCTGACGATAATATATCGTATAATCGATCAAATTCTTCAAATGATTTGAATATTATCGCATCCAATAAATCTTCTTTGCTTTTAAAATAATTATATACCAATCCTTTTGATATACCTGCTTTTTTGGCAATGTCACTGATAGATGTAGCATTGTAACCGTTTTCAGAAAATAATTCTGTGGCAGCATCCAGGATTTTTTCCTTGCTCCTCTCTCTTATTTCTTCCCATTGTGATTCTGTTCTCGGACTCATTTATTATTTTATGACTGAACGTTTGGTCAAAGATAAGAGTATTTAATTTGATATGCAAAAATTGATTCATTTTTTTTATAGTTTTTTTGGTTAAATGTCAAATTTTGACAAAATTCAATAACTTAGTGAGGATAAATAATTAAAATAATGAACTTTAGAGTGCAAAAAATATCAGTAAGATTTTATTTTTTAAAGAAAAATTATACCTTTGCACTCCGAAATTTTAAAATTATTAAAAAACTAAAAAAAGTATGAGACAATACGAAGTAAATTTTATCGTCGATCCCGTACTGTCAGGCGATGAAATCAAAGAGGCAGCTCAGACTTATGTAAATCTTATCCAGGAGAATGGAAATAAGATTGTACATGTGGATGAGATGGGACTACGCCAGTTGGCATACCCCATTAAAAAAAGAACTACAGGAATGTATTATTGTGTTGAATTTCAAAATGATGATAATACATTTATTCCAAAATTGGAATTAGCATTGAGAAGAGACGAAAGAATAATGAGATTTCTATCTGTTAAGCTGGATAGATACGGAGTTGAGTATAATGAGAAAAAACGCAATGGTTTGATCGGTAAAAAGGACAGCAAAAGAGAAAAATTGAAAGAGGATATCAAGCAGGTGAAAGAGGAAGCTGTAAAAGTTGCTGAACCGAAAGCTAAATCCGAAGAGGAATAATTGTTAATCATTAAAATTTTGAAAAATGGCTAGTAGAGAAGATATAAAGTTTTTAAATAATCCTAATATTGGTAAAAAAAGAAAGAAGTATTGTAGATTCAGAAAATACGGTATTAAGTATATTGATTATAAAGATCCTGATTTTCTTTTGCAATTTATCAATCCCCAGGGAAAAATTTTACCCAGGAGAATTACAGGTAATTCATTAAAGTATCAGAAAAAGGTTGCTATTGCGATTAAAAGAGCAAGACATCTTGCTATTTTACCTTTTGTTGCTGATAATATGAAGTGATTTTTTGTAACTTAAAAAAAAAGAAAAATGAAAGTTATATTATTAAAAGATATGGAAAAATTGGGGTCGAAGTATGATGTTGCTACTGTTAAAGACGGATACGGAAGAAATTTTCTTATTCCCCGAAAATTTGCTGTTATTGCTAATAAGACTAATATGAATAAACTTCAAAGTCTTAAAGCTGCTGAAGAGAAAAAGATGGCAGCTATGCTTGAAGAATTTAAAAAACAAGCTGAAAGTATTGAAGCAAAGGTGTTTGAGATCGGTGCTAAAGCAGGAACTACAGATAAAATTTTTGGAAGTGTGACCAATGTTCAACTTGCCAATAAATTGAAGGAAGATCTTGGTATCGATATCGATAGAAAGATTATAGAGATTGAAGAAGAAGTAAAAACACTCGGAACTCATAAAGCATTGGTGAAATTGCACAAAGATGTAGTTGCTACAATGACTTTTGAAGTTGTTAAGGAATAATTATGGTAAATAAATTTTAAAAAGCCGTTCCGGATATATTTGGAACGGCTTTTTTTGTAGGTGTATTTCATTTTTTCGCATTGCGGGTTGGGTTCTCCTTTATTTATCCCTTTGGGAGGAGTTAGAGGCGAGATTTGGAAAAAACGAAAAAATGATATGCACCCTTTTTTTGTTTTTTACTACTTTTGTCATATAAAAATATGTACTTTTGTATAATGTTATTTTGTGCACAAAGAACTATATGCAATTATTTAATTAAAACTTAAATTTATGGAATTCAAAACTATTTTGGTAGATATAAAAGATGGAATTGCTGTTTTAACAATTAACAGACCCAAGGCTCTAAACGCATTGAATAAAGTTGTTTTTGATGATCTGGATAAATTTTTTACTGAATTCGCTCATCAGAATGATAAAATAAGAGGTGTTATTATTACAGGAGCAGGGGATAAAGCATTTGCTGCCGGTGCCGATATTACAGAATTTATAGGTATGTCCGTTGAAGATGGTTCAAATCTTTCTGCCAGAGGTATGAAAGTTTTTGATAAAATAGAGAATTTTCATAAACCTGTAATAGCTGCAATTAATGGGTTTTCACTTGGAGGAGGCAATGAACTTGCCATGGCCTGCCACATTAGAATTGCCGGTTCAAAAGCTAAATTCGGACAACCTGAGGAAAATTTAGGTCTTATTACCGGTTACGGTGGTACTCAAAGACTCCCTGTGTTGATTGGAAGGGCAAAAGCGATGGAACTCCTTTTAACCGGAGATATGATTGGAGCCGAAGAAGCTAGACAGTTGGGATTGGTCAATCATGTAGTGGAAAAAGGACAGGAATTGGAAAAAAGTATTGAAATAATGAAAAAAATTATTTCTAAAAGTCCTTATGCTGTTGCCAAAATGATTGAAGCGGTAAATGCAGGTTTTGATAAAACTAAAAATGGTTTTGAAGTGGAGATTAAGAATTTTGGAGAGACCATAGGCAGCCATGACGGGCAAGAAGGCGCAAAAGCATTTTTAGAAAAAAGAAAACCTGATTTTATAGGAAAATAGTAATTTATTTGCAAATTATATATTATTTATTTTAATAAAATGTTATTTGTTTTTTTTGTTTGTAAAAAATAGTTTTCTTTGCAGATAAATTAATGAATTTGTCCCATGTTAAGCAGAAGAAGTGTCAGAATTAAGGTAATGCAGGTTCTCTACGCCCAAAATAGAGATAAAGAATTACATGATGATGAGGTATTAAAATTGTATAATGATTCAGTCAATGGCACATTTGATTTGTTCTTATTAAATCTGTATTTACTGATCGAAATAAGCAGGGTTTCTGTTGAAGATGAAGGTAAAAGGGTTTCTAAGTATATACCAACCGAAGATGACAGACTGTTTAAAAGCACTCTTTATAATAATGATATCATAAAATCCCTGGTCAATAACAAATTGTTAAAAAGCAAATTTGATAAATTACATTTTTCAGAAAAAATAGATGCGGACATAATCAGGAAACTTTATAGAAATTTTTCTCAGGAAAAAGCTTATATCGATTATTGGCACTATCGTAAGGACTTATCTGATGATCGTGACATATTACTTGAATTATACAGGTTTTTAAGAGCCAGTGAAGTTTTTAATGAGAAAGTAGAAGAACTCTATTATCAATGGATAAGTGAAAAATCTGTTGTGATCGGTTCGGTAAAAAAAGTAATTAAAAGAAATGAATTTGAAGACGAATTTATTAATGATTATTTGCCTCAAAGAGAAACTACTCATGATTTTGGAGAGCAACTTCTTAAATATACCATGGATATTGAACCAAAGTTGGAAGAACATGTTGTCCCAAGATTGTTAAAATGGGATAAAGATAGAATAGCCGTTGTTGACATGGTATTTATTAAAATGTCTTTAGCGGAAGTGCTGTATTTTGAAACTATTCCATGTAATGTAACCTTAAATGAGTATGTCGAATTGTCCAAAGATTATTCTACTGATAAAAGTAAAGAATTCATAAATGGTATTATGGACAAAGTCATTAGAGATCTTAAAGAAAAAGGACTTGTTCAAAAACAAATCAGGAAAAAATAAGTGTTTCTATCTGAGTTACAAATAACTTTCTAAAACATTTCTTACCAGAGCAATAGCAATATATTGCGAAAAATTTGTATATAATTGAAACTATTTTTAGTATATTTACGTTTTATATTATACAAAATAACTATAACTTGTGATAAATTAACACATTGGTATAGTATTTGTATAAACATTATAAATCCTATGAATATGAAAAATATAGTTAAAATATTTGCTATTATGCTATTGGCTATAAATGTGTTTTCTCAAACCAATAGCAGTGACATTGATAAAAATGTCGTTAAAAATGTAGTTTTAATCAACTCCTCGCCCTGGGAAGTTTTAATGAGTAAAAACGGAGATATTCTAGCTAAACTTACATATCTTCCGGATTATTTGAAAGGTTATGATATTGATTGGAAAGAAGATACCAACTATGAGCCTGAAATTCCTTTAGCAAACAAGTTGAATTACAAAAAACAAAAGCTTGTTCTTAATAATAAAGAGCATACGATTGATAATACAGGAATAAACAAGATCAAAGAGATTTATTTTAGTGTAGGAAGCGCTCTTTTGAGCAATAGGGCGATAAAAGACTTAAACAAAATAGCAGAGAGTTTAAATAACAATAGAAAACAAACATTGCGTTTATTCGGATTTGTCAATGAACCTGATTCAAGATATTCGATATTGGGAAAACGAAGGATGGATGCTGTTATTGCATATCTGAAAATTAAAGGAGTAAATATAGATACTCAAATAAAGAGGGGCAATAATGTTAAAGGACAGAATAATAAAATTGTTTTTGCATTTAAATGATTTTTATTGGAGCTAAATAAAAAAGAGCGATTTGAAATTTCAAATCGCTCTTTTTATATATAGGTACTATATTTATTATTTGCTCCTTTAAACTTAAAACGATGCTGTTTTCAAAGTTTTTTGTATTTCTGCAAGGATCAAATATGGGTTAGCATTTGACGCAGGTCTTCTGTCTTCAAGATGCCCTTTCCATGTTTTTCCGGTCGATGCGGGAATACGTATGGAGGCTCCTCTGTCGCTTACACCGTAACTAAAAGTATCAATACTTTGAGTTTCGTGTTTTCCTGTCAATCTTTGTTCATTGTATGCTCCATATACAGCCATATGTTCTTTGTGTCTTTTTCCAAAAGCTTCACATATTTCTGTCATCATTTTTTCACCACCAATTTCTCTCATTGCTTTTGTTGAGAAGTTTGTATGCATTCCCGAACCATTCCAATCTCCTTTCACAGGTTTTGGATGCAGATCAATGATATAATCATATTCTTCACTTAATCTATACAATAAATATCTTGATAATATCAGATCATCAGCTGCTTTAAGTGCTCCTTTTGCAAATACCTGATATTCCCATTGCCCAAGCATTACTTCAGCATTTATTCCACTTAAATTAAGTTCTGCATCAAGACAAATGTCCAAATGTTCTTCAACAAATTCCCTGCCTGCTACATTGCCTGTACCTACAGCACAATAATAAGGTCCCTGAGGCGCAGGAAATCCATTTTCAGGAAATCCTAAAGGTAATCCATCTTTCATTATAACATATTCTTGCTCAAAACCTACCCATAGATCAGGGTCTTCCTCCAGTTTATGCCTTGTATTGCTTACATGAGGGGTACCATCCGGATTGTAAACTTCACAAATAACAAGATATGCATCAATCCTTGCAGGATCAGGATATACTCTTTTTGGGTAAATCAATAAATCGGAAAAATGACCTTCTGCCTGTTTTGTTGAACTTCCGTCAAAAGCCCATATTGGCAATTTAGAAACATCCCCGTCATAAGAATCCATTTCCAATATTTTTGTCTTACTTCTTAAATTTTGCTCAGGTGAGTAACCATCTAACCAAATGTATTCAAATTTAATTTTATTCATGATTAATAGTTTTTTATGTACAATAATTTTTAAAAAAATGCAAAGATAAAACTTTTATGGTAACAAGTCAGGTAAGGTGCTTTTGAAATTTAAAAAAAATATTACGGTAGCTCCTGAAATTTGTAAGATAAAAACCGTTTTTGGAGATATCGCAGAATCTGTCCTGCAGAATATCAGGAATTTATTGTATAAATAACCTTGCCTTTTAGTTTTTCTCCGATATACGGAACATTCCCCGATTTTGATTTAATATCATCTTCTGTTAATGTCCATTCAATATCAGGAGAAAAAATAGTCATTTTAGCTTTGTTTCCTTCTTCGATTGTGATTTGTTCCAATCCTAATATTTCCCTTGGTTTATTAGATATTTTATCTACAAGAATATCCAATTCCAATTTTCCTGAAAGTCTGGTATTTAAAATAGCAAACATATATTCAAGGGAAATCGCTCCATATTTAGCATCAAAAAATGCTTTCCTTTTGTCTTCGATATTCAATGGATAATGATTTGAAACAATAGCATCAATCGTATTGTCTTTTAATCCCCTTATCAAAGCGTTTGAATCGTTTTTTGTGCGCAGTGGAGGAAGAACTTTGTGCATTGAGTCAAAATTCTTGAGCACACTTTCATCTTCAATAAGATTATGAAAAGAAACAGTACAACTAATGTTAATATTTTTTCTTTTAGCTGATTTTATCAGTTTAACGGATTCCGATGTGGTGATCATATGGGAAATAAGTCTGGAATTATTGTATTGACAGAGATAGATGTCTCTTGTCAACATCATGGTTTCAGCTAAAGCAGGTCTGCCTTTTACACCAAGATATACACTCATTTTTCCTTCATTTATAATTCCCGATTCGCTTATGGTCATATCTTCGGGATGGTTGATGACAGGTGTTGGAATCACTGATGTATATCTTAAAGCTCTTGACATTACCCCTGAATGAGCCAGGGGAAATTTACCATCTGAAAAAGCTACAGCACCATGTTTATACATATCAATCATTTCAGATATATCAGATCCTTTAGCACCTACGGTTATTGATCCGACAGGAAATATATCCGCTTTGCAATTTTTGGATTTATTTAAAATTGATGTGATAATAGATTTATTGTCTACAACCGGATTAGTATTTGGGAATACTGCTAACCCGGTAAATCCTCCTTTCAAAGCTGAATCTGAAAGGGTTTCAATTGTATCCAGAATTTCAAATCCCGGTTCTGTCAATCTGGTACCTATATCAAACCATCCCGGCGATACATGAAGATTTTTATCTTCGATGATTTTTGATTTTGAATCTCCGTTGGTATTTCCGATTTCTTTTATTTTACCGTTTACAATATGAATATTAACTTTCTTTTTGTGATAAATAGAATTTTTATCTAAAACCGTGGTGTTTTTAATTAAAATATTCATTTTTAGGAAGTTTATTTGTTTTTCCAAAATCTTAATAATAATATTTCTATTCCCAGAAATAATAAAGCCAGTATCAGGCTCCATTTCCAAAGTTCAATACCGTTTTCCTTTGATGTTATTTCTTCTGTAAAATTAATTTTATTTCTGTTTTTACCATAAATACTAATACTTTTACCCGACTTCTCTCTTATTTGATCTTCATTGTAATATTCCAATTTCGATTCTCTCCTGTCATAATTAAAAGCAACTTTCTGAACCAAAACATTTTCTTTATAAATATTATAAATACCAGGTTTCACAATCTGATCCTGAATATCAAGTTTGACCTTGTTTTGTACATTGATTTGTTTTGGGATAAATTCCTGATCATTTCCTTTTATTCTGATAAGTCCTTTTTCAGTAGTATTTATCTTATCCAAAACAATATTCCTGTCTCGTCCGATAATATAGGAAAGTTTTTTTTCATTATCATTTATAATGGATATATTAAAAATTAAAGGAACAAATATATCAGGGTTTTTACACAGATTATTTATCTTTTCATCAAAAGGACTGGCACTTATAAAAACATTGCCAATGCCATACTTGTATCTGTCAATGAAATTTTTACCGTTTTTAAATTTTATAATGTGATATGCATTTTTTGTTTGGAAATTTGATAACTCAAAATATCCCCTGACTTTTACCGGAGTGATATTGTTTTTAAAGTTTTCAAAAACATTTTTAAAAATATATTCATTCCTGTTAAGATTATTAGCTTCGTTTGGCAGTTCTGTGAATTCTTTAAAAATATTCGCTTCTATTGAGTTTAAAAAATTATTTAAAGAATTTAAATCGGCATTTTTATCAGGAAAAAGTATGACATTGGTACCTGTCATTATAGCTTTTTTTAATGTGCTTTGTAATCCGGAAGATATATTTTTAATATCTTCGAGGATTATTAAGTTGTAAGTATTCAAATCGGAATAATCAACTTTGGAAACAGGTGAATAATTGAAGTCAAATAAGTTATCATTGTCGAAAGCCGCAGTGAGGAACTTATTGGCTTTATTCGATTGATTGATATTAAGTATTTTTATTTTTGAAGGTATTTCAAAAGCTATAAAATAATCATCATCAAAAGTTACAGGGTAATCCTTAATACTTATTTTTGCTGAACTCCATCCTTTAGTTTTTATTTTTATTTCTATCGTGTCGGTTCCTGATGACATCGGTTTAAGATCTATCTTGCCACTGGGATAATTTTGATTATTATATTTAAGATTAACAGGGATAAGATCAGCATCGTCTTTACTGTAATTATGGACTTTGACAAACAGCTTGTTAGTCTGATTGAATACAGGAACCGGTTTGTCCCAAAAACAGCTGTCAATGCTTATATTTTTTTCTCTTATCGACTGTAAAAAAATGAGATTGTAATCTATGGTTGAATCTATATCCGTACTGTCGATGTTGAAAACAGGAATTTGAAAATCAGATAACCAATAAATATATTTATTCTCAATTCCTTCTGTCTCAAATGCCTGCTTTTGCCTTTTTGAAATATTTTTAATACTCTTGACCAAAGGAGTCAGTTTTATTAAATCAATGTTGTTAAGGGCATTTTGCTTATCAATCCATTTTTGTTCACTTCCGTATAATTTATTGGTGATAATCTGATATCTTGTATCATCCGAATAACCTTTTACTATTTCTTTAGCGATTTTTTTGGCTTTGTCGATCATTGTCGCTTCTTCACCAAGTGCCTGCATGCTAAAAGAATTGTCAATGTAAATGCTTACACCTTTGCTGCCTTTTTTTAATTTGTTCCCCAGAGGAATGTAAGGTTGTGCAAAAGCTAATACAAGAAAAACAATTGCAAGAATTCTACTGAATAATACCAATAGGTTTTTTAACTTGTTTTTATTGGTAGTCTCTTCTTTTATTTCTTTGAGAAATTTGGTATTTGAAAAATATACCTTTTTAAATCTCTTGAAATAAAATAAATGGATAATGATCGGTATCAAAATCGCTAATAAAGCCCACAGAAAATTCGGATATATAAATTCCATATCAACGCAAAGTTATATAATGTTTTTCTATATACGATATTATCGTGAGTATATTTTATATTTTTCGATTGATTTTTAAAACCTGAGTTCGACTCGCAACTAATTACAGATTTAGATAATCGTATAAACCTGAGTATATACCTTTATTTTAGTTTAGTGCAAAGTCCAGATACGGCTCTATTTTTTTTATTTTGGTACTATCCATTGTCTTTATTTTTTTAATATCATCTATTCCTTTAAAATAACCGTGTTGTTTTCTGAAATTATATAACTGAATAGCTAAACGATAATTGAAATAAGGGAAAATGATCAATGATTTTTTATCTTCGATGTTTATCTTTATTTTCTTTATTTTATTCTTGTCTATTGTTAGATTTCCTTTGATTTTTTCATAAGTTTCCAATGGTAAACCATAAACTTCTTTTAACTGATCTATTGAATAGAAACCTCCGAGTTTATCCCTGAATTTCACTATCCTTTTTGACAATTTTTCTCCTATTCCGTTTAATTTTTTTAATTCTTCAGGAGTACTGGAGTTTAGCTCGATCTTTAAATCCTTTTGCGTAAAATATTTCTTTTTGGAAGCTTTTTTTATTACAATTGATTTTGAATATTCTATGCTGTCCGGAAGCAATATATGCTTTTTAATCCGGCTAAAATTCTTTTCTTTGAGATTATATATTTTCTTAATATCGTTTTTGATCTTAAATTTTCCTCCGTTTGAAATATATTTTGTCCAGTTTCGGGCAGCTCTTTTGCTGATTCCAATTAATATAAGGGAATCATAAGAAATAGTATTCGGATTAAAATCAAATTCAATGGTTGTTTTAGTTAGATCGCTTTTTTGTTTTTTTATTTTAACGAGTGAATTTTTAGTCTCATGTTTTTGTTTTGAAAATGTATCTCTG
>Ga0256832_1003039_pt1 | contig 11443 bp, 2 predicted proteins | sample 134614metaG_FD_190534 | JGI IMG/M metagenome (GOLD analysis project Ga0256832, IMG submission 190534) | Hydrothermal vent microbial communities from Lau Basin, Pacific Ocean - 134-614 | ecosystem: Environmental > Aquatic > Marine > Hydrothermal vents | place: Pacific Ocean: Lau Basin | collected...
CTCACTTTGTCGGGGGGAGCGGGCGGGGCCGTGCTGGACGGTTTCGCGCTTACGGGCGGAACGCGGGCGGTCGATTCGGCCTCCGGGGCTCCCGGAGGCCTCGACGGCCTCGTGATCCGCAACTGCCATTTCTCGAACAGCACCGGTGCCTTTGTGTTTCTCGACAAGGATGCCGCCGATCTCAGTCTCAGTCGCAACGTCTTCACTTCCTCGTCGACGTCCCCGTTTCTCCACTTCGCCGCCGGCCTGTTTCTCGGCCTCGAAGTCGTGGACAACGAACTCGTACGGACAGGCGCCCCTTCGGGAGCGGGCCTCCTCGCGGACGGCGATCACAACATCGGGCCCAGCGGTCTGCGGGCGCCGCATCTGGACCGCAACCTCGTCCAAGGCCACGGAGTGGGCATGGATCTCGGATCACGAAGCTTCACCGGCGGGGTCATCGAGGGAAACCAGTTCGTCGGAAACGGCATCGGCCTGGGATTCGGCATTCAATCGACGCTCATCCGAGGCAACGAGTTCCTCAACAACACGGACCGCGGACTGGCGCTCGGCGACGGGAATCTTAGCGACCCCAGTCGCGGAGCTGTCAGTCTGACGGTTCGTGAGAACGTCTTCTCCGGCAGCGGACAAGCGGATGCGGCTCTGGCATCGGGGCAGGCCCCAGGCCAGGTGGGGACCCTCGTTTTCCGGGAGAACCTTTTTCAGAGCGCCGTCGGTTTCCGCAATGACGACGCATCCGGCGACGTCGTGGATCTCTCCGCGAACGCCTGGAACGACGTGACGGGGCCCATGTCCACCACCCACGTGTCGGGGCTCGGAGCCCAGATCACGGGGGCCGGCGCCTCCGCCGTGGATTTTAGCCCTTGGTTCGACTCCAGTGTCGACGCCGATGCCCTCACGGCAGGGTTTCAAGGCGACCGGGCGGCCTTCACCGTCGATGATGATTCTCCCCAAGCCGGTTCGGAAGGGCGCGTGGAAGAGGCGCTTTCCGAGGTGGCGTCGGGCGGTGCCGTCTCGGTGTCGCCGGGGACCTACGCCGAGAGCCGCATGACTCTCAATCAGCCCGTGACAGTGGCCGGGCCGACGGGCGGAGGCGCCACCCTTCTCGCCGTCGAGGACACGGCGGATACGCCTTCCAGCGACCGCGCCTGGCTTCTGGTGACCGCGCCTTCGGTCGTCCTCAAGGACCTGGATTTCGACGGCGACAGCGTGAATGGACGCGTCGTTCATCAAGCGCTTCGCATCACGGGACCGAATGCGCTCGTTCAGAACTGCAACTTCACACGGATCAAGAACGCGACCTACGCGGGCATCGCCATCGTCAGTTTCGACAACACAGTCGTGGACGGCTGCACCTTCGTGGATATTGAGCGCGTGGGCGTTCTTTTCTTCGGCACGGGTGTCACCGCCGGCCAGGTCGTCAACTGCACCTACACGGGGAAAGGGTTGGGCGATCACGAGGACCATGGAATCGAATTGGGCGGGGGAGCCGTCGTCTCCGTGTCCGGCACCACGGTCACAGCTTGCAGCGGGACGAATCTCTCGAACGGCTTCGAGTCCGCGGCCATTCTCGTGAGCACCTTCTTTGGGGCCGGCACCACCCTCTCCATGACCGGCGGCAATCAGATCCACGCCAACATGATCGGTGTTCAGATCGGATTCGGACAGGGAGACGCCTCCCACGCGGTGATTTCGGGGGATGACCTCTCCGGCAATAGCCGGTTCAACCTCTCCTGTTCCGGAGACGCGACGGAAGTCATCGTGGAGTCCACGAATCTTACGGGTGCCGGGGAAGCCGGACTCTCTGTACGGTTCGGGGCTCTCGTCGACGCCGGAAACTGCGGCGTCGAAGTGACTTCTCTCGGGTTGAGCGCCGCGGGGAACGACTTCTCCGGCTATGGGTTTGACGACCTGCAGCCCTTCGCCGTGATCCAGGAGAATCCGGCGGGGATGCCCGTCGTCTATGCGCACGGCAACGACTTCGGTCTCACCGTGGCCACGGACGACATTGAAACCCTGCTCCAGGATGATGACGAGGACGCCACAGTTGCAGCCGTGGAGTTCACCAATTCGACGCCGCTCATCTTTTGCCCTCCGGGCGTGACGGTGTCATGTCCCGGCGACGTGCCTCAACCCGTTCAGACCCTTGCCGCTTTCCGTGCTCTCGGGGGAGTGATTTCGACTTCCAATCCGGTCACCCTGACCTCGTCCGATGTGACGACGGGCAGCCCCAGCAATCTGCCCGGCGTCCATTTCGTCGAGCGCACGTATTCCTTCATGGACGCTTGCGGCGGGGCTGCGTCTTGCAGCGCGCCTCAGGTGATCGACATCGTGGACACGGTCGCGCCCGTGGCCGTCTGTAACAACTTCGCCGTCGCCGCGACGTTGGACCCGATCACGGGCGTCTATGCACTCACCCCGGCGGATTTGGCGGCCATCGGGGCCGGTTCGACCGATGACTGCAGTGCGTTTTCGAACCTGCAGATCATGGCGACGCCTTCGACTCTGACGTGCGCCGACATCCCTCAGGCGACGATCAGCATCGTGGTGATGGACGAGGCTGGAAACCTTTCCACGAACGTCGCCATGTGTACGGTGACAGTGGGGGACACGGCCTCGCCGGTGCTCACGGCTTGTCCCGGAAACGTGACCGCTTCGACGGATTCGGGGCTTTGCACCGCGACCGTAAGCTGGACACCGCCCGTGGCGACCGACAACTGCTCGGTGACTTTGACGTCCACCCACAACCCCGGCGACTCGTTCGGCCTCGGGACGACGACGGTCGTCTACACCGCCACGGACCCCACCGGGAACATGGCCAGTTGCAGCTTCGACGTGGTGGTCACGGACAACGAGGGGCCGACGATTTCCTGCCCTGCCGATGTCATGGCGAGCACTGACACCGGTCTGTGCACGGCATCCGGCGTCACCCTCGGCACGGCCACGGGGAGCGATCCCTGCGGCGCGGTGACGATCACGAACGATGCGCCGAGTCTCTTTCCAGCCGGTGTGACGGTTGTGACCTGGACCGCCTCCGATGCCGCGGGCAACGATTCGACCTGCATGCAGACCGTGACCGTGACGGATGGAGAACTCCCCACCATCACGTGTCCCGGCAACATCGCTGTCGGAACGGACCCCGGTGCCTGTACGGCTCAGGTGACCTTCGCGGTCACGGGTTCCGACAACTGCTCCATGGGATTGGCCATCAATCAGACGGACACGACGGGATTGTCCTCGGGGGACGCGTTTCCCATCGGGACCACGACGCTCGTGTTTCAAGCGGTGGACGTCGGCGGCAATGCGGTTTCGTGCAGTTTCGATGTGGTCGTCGCCGATGGTGAACCGCCGGTCTTGACGCCGTGTCCCGGCAACATCAACGTCACGCCCAGCCAGGGCGGGAGTACCGCGGCGGCGACGTGGACGCCTCCCGTCGCGTCGGACAACTGCCCCGGCGTGAATCTGACCTCGACTCACAATCCGGGTGACAGCTTCCCCATCGGCACCACGCTCGTGACGTACACGGCCACGGATGCGGCGGGGAACACGACCTCCTGCTCGTTTTCCGTCGTCGTGGCGGCCGACTTTGCGGCCGCAGTCGACTACTCGTTGTTGGGAGTCATGAGCACGCCTGGAGTCCAGGCTTCCGATGTCGTCTTGGCGGACATGGGCTCCTCTCCCACCAACACGCTGCCCGATGGCCACCTCGACATCGTTGCGGCACTGAGCGCCAGTGACGAGGTCGCCATCCTGTTCAATGACGGGATGGGGGCCTTTCCTGTTCTCGATCTCATCGACGTCAGCGGGGCGGGTTCCAATCCCGGTTCGCTGGCCTTCGGGAATCTGGACGGCATGCCGGGCACCGACTTGGCCCTGACCTTGAACGGAAGCGACTCCGTTCTCGTCCTGCTCAATACCGGCAACGGATTGGTCATGGGCTCCGTCTTCGATCTTTTCGCGGGCCTGGGCGCCCACGAGCCCGTCGACATCGCGGTCGCCGACGTGGACTTGGCGGGCACGGACGACATTGTCGTCGCCTGTCTGGGTGATCTTTTCGGAGTGGGGGAGACGGTGGCTCTCTCTGTCAATGGCGGGGCCTTTGCGCCTCTGTTTTCTTCGCTGGGATTCAACCGTCCGGGTGCGGTCGCCTTTTGTGCGCGCGACGCCGACCCCTTCATCGACTTGGTCATTGCACAGCAGGCGCCTGGCGTTTCGTCGCAAAACGTTCTGCTCTACGAGAATGACTTGGCGGGCGGATTCTTCGAGGCTCCCGTTCATCTGGACGTTCCCGAGCAGGCGTTCGATCTGTGCTGCGGTGACCTGAATGGTGACGGCATCCCCAACGACATCGGAGTCCTCACCCGTCCGGCACTCCCCATCAATCCGGGCATCGTGTCCGTCTTTGTGAACAATGGAGGGCTGGGGTTCAACGGAAACAGTTTCAACGCGCCGATCTTGGCCGCGGCGGGGCTTGGAGTTCGCGCCATCGCCTGCGGCGACCTGCAGGCCGACACGCTTGCTCCGGGGCTCGTATGCGCCCAGGACGTCATCGTCGCCGACGGTGGCCAGAATCGGCTGTCGTTGTTCCTGGGCCTGGACTGTTTCACCGGCGTCTTCGATTCCACGGACACGCTCACCACGAGTAGCGCTCCCTCCGCGGTCGCAATCGGCGACGTGGACGGGAACGGCATCCCCGACCTCGTCATTGCGAATCAGGGTGGTGACTCCGTGACGGTTCGTCTGGCGATTCCGCGGGCCCGAGGCGATGTCTTCGGAGTGGCCTGCCCGGGTGGCCTCGGCCTGCCCCAGATGTCGGTGCCGGGCCTGCCCATCCATGGTCAAACGGCCTCCGTGGCTCTCGCAAACGTTCCGGCCGGATTGCCGGTCATTGTGGGGATTTCACCGAACCTGGCGATCAGCGTCATCGGGGGGGGATGTGTCACCTACGTGGGGCCACCCGTCCTGACGTTCAACGTGATGAGTTCGGGGACTGGGGACGTGCTCTTCCCCTTCGATATTCCTCCGGCCCCGATGTTCACGGGTGCGGAGTTGTTCTTCCAATTTGCGGTGATGGATCCGGCAGGGGCCTTCGGGACCCTCTCGTTCAGCGCCGCGGCCCGGATACGTGTTGGATTCTGATGGAGTTGTATTTCATCGAGTTTCGCTCACAGTGAATATTCTTGCGGACATGCCCCTTCCCATTTCTTAGGATGGCGCGCACGGACCCCATCTTTGTCATCTTCTTTTGTTCATCATAAATAGGAGTTTCCCCATGCGGTGGCGTTATCCCCCCCTGCTCATCCCGACCCTGGTCCTCGCCTTGCTGGCGACGTTGACTCCCGCCCAAGTGTTGCTCACGGAGGATTTCTCCACGGCAGCCGGCATGACCGCGCCGGCGGGTTGGACCACCAGCCTCGTCGTAGGTTCCAACGCCTTCCAGAACTGGCGTTTCGACAACCCCAATCCTCTTTCCACGATCTCGGCGCCTCTCACGTCGCCCATCGCCATCTGCGATTCCGACTTCCTCGGTTTCGCGGCCGGGCCCGTCCAGGCGGAATTGATCTCGCCCACCTTCGATGCATCCTCCGGGATCATCCTGCTCGAGTGGGATCAATGGCACCGGATCTTCGGGGGCACCGGCAACAGCAGCATCGTCAACGTTTTCGTCAATGATGGCATCGCGGACACCCTCGTCTACACCAACGACTCGGGCACGGCGAACCCCGATCATCAGTCGATCGATATCACCGCGGCTGCGAACGGTTCTCCCAACGCGTCTCTGCGATTCGAGTACATCGGTCACTTCGATTTCTGGTGGCAGGTCGACAATATCGAGGTGCGCTCCGAGCCTCTCCCCGACTTTCCCGGCACCGATGAGGATTTGGAACTCGAGAGCGGCATCAACACATTCATGCTCTCCGGTGGTTCCCAACACATCCAGCACGATGTGTTTCCGGGCGACGTCGTGACGCTCCGGTTGCACTCCCCGAATGGCACTTTCCTCGGGCTGAACTTCTCGTTTCTGGCCACCCTTTATCCGATGGGCGGCACCGTGAACCTCGTTTCACCGGCGTTCCCCGGGATCTACGCCAACGCGGCTCCGCCTCCCTTCGGCACGGTCAGCGTTCTCGGTAGTGGAGACCTGTCCCTGTTCGGTGTGCCGGCGCTCCTTCCCCTGGGTGGCGTCAGCTTCAGCTTCCAGTGGCCCGTGTTCATCGCGCCCACGGAGCGCGTCATGATCCAGGGCTTGGTGACCGGGACGGTTCCGGCCAACGGGTTTTTTGCCACGACGGATGGTCACGTCTTCGTCGGCAACTGATCGTCGTTCGGTTCGAATGTGAAGGCGCCCTCGACGCTGCAGCGTCGAGGGCGCCTTTGTGTCCAAGGCCCGATCCCGGGGGGGTCAGGGGTTCGTTGGTCCCACGAGTCCTTGCTGCCCCACGGTCCCCGAGATGGCGTTGGAGAGGCCCGAGTTCGTGACGAAGGCCTGGAAATAGACCGTGATGCCGACGAGGCTTGGCAGGTTGGGAACCGTGGCCGCCCAAGAGCCGGTGCCCGTTGCGTCCGTCATGAAGAACTGAGTCATAGACGGGATGGGATTCACGAGCAACGTGCCGTCGGTTCCCATGATCTGGGAGATCGGCGCGAAGTCGAAGACGATGAAGCCCTGTTCCCCCGGTGCAGCTCCCGAGATGAACGTTCCGAAGTTGTAGCCGATCTCGAGGGCGTGGAGGGCCTGCATCGACACCACGTTCTGCGTCACGTCCTCGGCGTTGTATTCCAGGGTGTGTCCCGGAAGCGGCAGGTTGGGAGCGGCCGGCGAGGGCTGCATCCGGAAGAGCGTGGAGCTGTCGTCCGGCAATGGTCCGAGGGCCACGTCGGTCATCTGTTGTCCGAAGCTAAAGCCGTCCAGCAGGGTGACGCCATCCGCAGCGAACAGTGCCACGTCTTCACCACTGGCCTTCAGCTTGAAAAGAGCGTGAAGAGGGCCGTCCAACGGCGAGTTGTCCGCCCACACGAGGAGATACTGACCGGCTCCGAGGATCGTTCCCGGCGGGAACGGCCATTTCGTGGGGATGGCGAAGTTGTCCGTGAGGTACATGCCGGACAGGTCGATGCTTTGGGCCGTCTCGTTGTGGATCTCAATGTAGTCGTCGAATCCGCCCACCTCGTCCGCGATCACCGTGTCGTTGCTGGCCAGTATTTCGGTGATGCGGAGTCCGATGGGTTGAGGGTCGGTAACGAGATAGGAGAAGAGGAACAGCGGGGCGTCCTTCGGATTCCTGGTCACCGCGCCCAGCGTGTCCGTCGCTTCCACGTAGTATTCGACGAGACTGCCCGTCGCCTGCGGTGGGATCGACGAGGCAAAAGCGTCGCCGCCCGTATTCGTCATCGATTGACTGGTGAAGGTGCCGCCGTCGACGCGCCAAAAGAGCGTCACGTTCTGGATGCCGTCCCCGTCCTCGGCGATGGCGGTCACGGTGGGGCTATCGCCGCTCATGGGAAGGGCGGGCGCGTGAGAGATACCCGCCACGAGCGGAGGAAGGTTGCCCATGTCCGTGTTGGGGGCGTTCGGGGTCTGCATCGGAAGGAGACGGAAAAACGGGTCGCCGTCTTGGCGCCGTCCGTAGGACACGGAATTGAACTGGGGACCCCAGTAGGCGAAGTCCATGACGGTGACCCCGTCCGCCGCGAACAGGGCGAGTTCCTCTCCGCTGGACGAGAGCCGGAACGTGGCATGGAGCGGCCCCTCGAGGGGTTCATTGTCCGCGAAAATGATGAGGTAGCCGTGGGCAGGGACCATCGTTCCCGCGGGGATCTGCCATTTCGTGGGGACGCCCATGTCGTCCGTGAGAAACCATCCGCCCACGTCGATGGGCGATGGGGAATCGTTGTAGAGCTCCACCCAGTCCTCGAAGTCGCCCACTTCATCCGGGAAGGTCGTCTGATTGGCGGCCGAAATCTCGTTGATCCAAATCTGAGTCGGTGGGCTGGCCGGCTGAATGGACATCCCTTCCGCGAGAGCGGCGGCATTGCGCGTCGGAATGAAACTCTTGATGAAAGGCGCTTGCGCGAGGAATGTCGCTGGGGACTCCCAACCCTGCTTGAAAGGGTCGGCGGTGGCGGCGGCTTGGATGGCCAGGTGCAGGGCATCGATGCGGGGATCGAGGATCGAGGGGTCCGAATGATCCGCCACGAACGCCGCGAGTTTTTCCACGAAACGCCACCGGAGGGAGTCGATGGCCATGACCCGCTCCCTGAGTGCGTTCACGAATCCAGGCGTTCCGAAGGACGTGCCCGCGACGACGGACAGGTTCGCAACAGCCGGAACCAGGGCGAAGTTCACGTCGGAGTCGAAGGGCCAGATCTCCCAACGGTCGAGATCCAGGTCGTGATCGAGGAAGTAGTTGTTCGAAATGCTGTCGAGGTCGCCGGAGTAACCCACGACCACCAGGTAGTCGAGCAGTTTGTCCACGTTGATCTGATCGAGGAGCATCCTCTCGAAATCAGGCGCCGCCGGATTGTCGAGGAAGTTGATGAGGCCCACGAGGTCGGCGTTGCCGGGAGCTCCAGAGACTTTCTTCTCGTAAATGATGGGGTAGAGGGATGGGTCCGAGGAGACCGTGAGAGGGCCGCGGCACTTGTAGACGTTGGCGTTCAGACTCCGACCGTTGCGAGAGAGAAACTCCTCCTCCAACTGTTCGACGGATTGGAAGACGCCCAGATACTCCCCGTTCACGACGAGGGCCACTGAGCCGATGTTCGCGACCGGGCTTTGGAGGTCTTCGTGCAGCGAGAAGGCGAGAGGTTCTCGGAGGAGTGACGGGTCCAGGAAGCTCGACTTGAGGTTGAGTTCGGAGCGGCCCATGAAGGTGTCTCCGCCCGTGAACTTCACCTTCCATGCCTTCTTCGAAATCGCTCGCGCCGAGACACCCCGGAAACGGACCTGGGCATTGTGGGTCACGCCGTTGGCGGTGAACGTGGCGGGGACCTCGGTGAAGGGATCGAGCTGAATGTTGCGCGAGATGAACTGGAGGTCGGCGGCGCCGATGGTGATCTCGTAGACGGGAAGTCCGGATGCCGACGGGTCCGCCGCGGTGGCCGTCATCGTGGCCGTGGGCGGGCTTTCTACGCCGTCGAAGTTGCGCGCCGTCACACGGTAGTGGTGGGTCGTTCCCAGGACCGCGGCGTCATCGAAGTAGCGGGGAGGCGCATTCCAGATCGTCGCCACCGGGACAAAGGGGCCTGCCGCGTCATCGGCGCGGTAGACGATGAAGTTTTCGATGTTCGGGTCGGTGGGCCAATCCCAGGTGAGGATGTTGCGGTTGTATCCGGAGAGGGCTTGGAAACCCTGGGGGGCCTGGGGAGCCGGGGCTCCTCCCGGATCCGAATAGATCTCGATGCCGTTCAGAAGAGACCCTTCTACGGCTGGAATGTCCAAGCCTGGCCCAGGTGACGCTTCGATGTCGAGGCGTCCGTCCGTCACCGAGACGCGGACCGCGAAGACTCCTCCGTACTGAACCTCCAGGAGATCCGCGAGATCCACGTTCGTGAGGACGGGGGTGCCTTCGATGGAGATGTTGAGGAAGCGGAGCCCCACCCCCTGGTTGAGGATCTCCGCGAAGAGAAGGCGAACGATGTAGTCGCCGTTGGGCACCTCGAAACGATAGGCGGTCCAGTCCGAGCGTGCCGTGTCGTAAACCGGCTTCCACGGGTTGTTGTCTCCGCCGAGGAGCTGGCCGCCGAATCCGCTGAGAGACGAGAGGCTCGTGCCGCCGACGAAGCCATTCGTCGTGCCCGGAGCGTAGGGGAGATCGTCCTCGAAGGTGACCCCCGGCTGGGGGGAGACGGCGAGAGCGCCGCAGTTGACGCGGGTTATGAGGGTTTGACCCGAACCGAAGACGGACAGCGCCAGCAGGGCGGCAACACAAAGGAGTGGGCGTGGCATGGGAAGCTCCTCGAAGCCCTTCCCACGACGTGACCTCGGACGAGCTGACGATGGGGGGGAGGGCTCGCATTCGACGCACGGCACCAGCCTATACGGCTGTGGCCGCGAACATGTTTCCACCGAGATTCTACCCGTCAGACGCGGCCGGGGGAATAAAGATTCTCCACGGCAGAGGATTTGGTGCTTCCACGACACCGAATTGCAGCGACTTCTCGACTTTCGGGGTCGGTGTCGCTAATCTCTGTGCAGCGTACATTCCCCCCAGCTCGCGCCGGCCGGGATCACGGATTTTTCCGCGCCGCGAGGCGTGTCGTGTTCCCGTGCTATCGGAGGCCCGTGCTGGGCGGGCCATGCCCCAATCACGGAGACGCACGATGAGAATCCGATCCCCCCAATCGATCGCCCTGGCGGTCCTGTGTCTGTTCGCCCTGTCTGCCCCCGCCCAAACAACTGTCCTCGCGGACATTCAAGCCGGGAATGTGGGTTCGAACCCGGCGAATTTCGTCGAGTTCGGCGGTTTCGTCTATTTCGCGGCGGACGATCCGTCACTCGGTCGCGAGCTCTTCCGGTCCGACGGGACGGCGGCCAACACCGCCCTGTTCATGGATTTGAACCCCGGCTCGGCGGGCTCGAATCCCTCGGATTTGGCCGTCGTGAATGGCGTGCTCTATTTCCAGGCGGACGACGGCGTCAACGGCGCCGAACTTTGGAAGACGGACGGGACGCCCGGGGGCACGGTCCTCGTCGCGGACATCCGTCCGGGCCTGTTGAGCTCCTCGCCCCGCTTCATGACCGGTTTCAACGGCAACGTCTATTTCCAGGCGGACGACGGAATGGCCGGCCGTGAGCTGTGGGTGACCGACGGGACCGCCGCCGGGACCACCATGGTGATGGACATCAATCCTGGCTCGCTGCCGATTTTCGGGCCGAACAGCTCGAATCCCTCGAACCTTACGGCATCCGGCTTCCTCCTGTACTTCACCGCCGACGACGGCGCCAACGGGGTCGAACTCTGGGCGCACGACGGCTTCAGCACGTTTCTGGTCCTCGATGTTTTCCCCGGCACGGGGCCTCCCTTCGGGAACGCCAACAGCTCATTCCCCAGCAACCTCATCGACTTCGGCGGTTTTCTCATGTTCTCCGCGACGGACGGGGTGTTCGGCACGGAGCTGTGGACGAGCGATGGGTCACCCTTCGGCACCTTCGCCGTCGCCGACATCAACAGTGCGGGCTCCTCGTTTCCCGCCGAATTGACCTTGATCGGGAGTCAGCTCGTCTTCACGGCGGACGACGGCGCGAACGGCCGGGAATTGTGGAGCCTCGCCAATCCCTTCGCGTTCCCCAGTCTCCTCGTCGACGTGAATCCGGGGCCGAACTCGTCCAATCCGACAGGCTTGACCGTGTCGGGAGGCAACCTGTTTTTTGCCGCGGACGACGGAGTCAACGGATCAGAACTGTGGAAGAGTGACGGCACGGCCCCGGGCACCCAGCTCG
>Ga0256832_1003040_pt1 | contig 11443 bp, 10 predicted proteins | sample 134614metaG_FD_190534 | JGI IMG/M metagenome (GOLD analysis project Ga0256832, IMG submission 190534) | Hydrothermal vent microbial communities from Lau Basin, Pacific Ocean - 134-614 | ecosystem: Environmental > Aquatic > Marine > Hydrothermal vents | place: Pacific Ocean: Lau Basin | collected...
GTTGGCACGATACAGTCCAGAGCAATCTTTAGGAATAGTTATTGGCATCTCGGTGGTTACTAGTCTGATAGGTCTTGGGGGACTCTATCTTGGTGTGCCAGAGGTTGTTATGTTTTATGGCTTCCTCTTGCTTTTTGCAACCTATTTTTTAGGCATGATATGGGCCTGGAAGGTCAGGCGCTTCCTCCATCGTTCGATCTCACGGCGGTTGGGTGTGCAGGATCGGCGGTCAGGTAAGGACCGCCGGCAAACTGAGGGTCAAAATAAGTGGGAAGGTTTAGAAAGGCGTGCAGCAACAGGGGGTCAACGGAGTGGTGTGAATGATCGCCGTAAACAGAAGTGAGAGTAGTGGGTGCTTGGCAAGAAGCAGGTTGTCAGGTGTGGCAGAATTTTATGGCTAAAGTCAGCTCTGTTCTTCCTTATTCCAGATCTGTTTTTTACATCCCATGATGAATCGATGCAGGTAGAGTAGAGGCAATAATAGTCTGTTATGGGTCTTATATTTTATGAGCATATAGTTCTGTGAGGGGAATAAAGTCTCATTAATATAGGCCAGCTTATCCATGATAGTTGGAAGTAAAACCAGGTTGCACTTGAACTGAGCGAGACGGCTCTTTTGCAGGTAGTGAGCCGAAGGTTCAGGTTGTCTGCTGAAACTCCTTAGCTGGGTTAGGGTGGCATCAGGCAGCTTGGTGTAAAAGCGTAGCTGGGTCTGTTGCAGGCTATCCAGGCACAGGGAGGTCACGCGATGGGTCTTTGCTTTGGCAATAAAATATTCCAGTTCATTCGCTGTTAGTGCCTTGCACAGCAGATGAATGTCATAAAGCCAGATAAGCCGGTTGCCCTCGCCATCTGCAATATGACCTGCACGGTGCAGGCAGGCGAATAAGAGTGCATCAGCCAACGCCAAGGTGTGTGCATGGGGTCCTAACTCAGGCACAGGCAGTGCGTTTTTTATTAACTCTTTATACAGCAGGATGCCCGCGAAATAGGGTTGGTTGCTGATCTTCCAGTGCAGATCCAGTTGATGCACAAAGCCATTTTTCTCCTTTTTTATACAGGTGGCCTGGAGCCTGACAAAATTGCCACTGACAGCATTAGGGAATTGGTATCCCAATGCTGTCAGGATATGAATGGCATTCTCCCTGTCTGCAATTGAAAAAAGCAGGTCTGTGTCGCAGCGAGGCCTTAATGTTGGGTTTGGGTATATGAGGTAGGCCAGCGGGGTCCCTTTCATGAGCAGTGGCTGAACGCCACCATCTGCAAGGGCTGTGAGCACTTGCCTGAGTTCATGATTTCTTGCTAGTTCAGCTGCGGCCTCCAATATGGCCTGGGCATGCAGTTTTTCCAGGGATTGCCTGGGAAATTTAGTAGCGAGGCTGGCTGACTGCAATTGGTAGTGCAGTAGCGGTATAACGCCTTGTTCCTGAGCAAAATCCAGTAACGGCTCAATCTCTGATTCAGGCAGGCGCACTTGTTTGCCATTTAGTAGCGCCAGGCAGACCTGTTCCTTATCCTGTGGTTTTAGGCGCTTTGGGTTGGGTTTTTGCTCCATTATAGTATGCTAGTATGCCGCAGGGCAGCTGTATACGCAGTAAATGCGACAGGCTCCTGGAGCTGTAATTGCTGTAATAAATAATGAGCTCCCTGTCATTGATGTCAGAAAATTATACACTCGGTTTGAGGTGGTGTTTTACGATGCCTTCTATTTGATTTATAAAGATAAATTGCTTGGTAGAGAGTGTTATGGGAGGCAAATAGGAACCCTGTTACTGGGTTTGTCTATAGGAGTGTAAAAAAATTTTACAGTTAAAAGAGCCTGAGATAAGAAGATTTTTCATAACATTATGAAAATGCTGCTAATATCTTATTTGGCTCAAATATTGCTTAATAATGGCTATATCAGAGACTGCAAAATGGTCATTAGGGTTCAAAGAGTTGGAGTGTGGGAATGAAAAGCAAGTTATTGAAAAATGCATTAACAGGTCTTTTTGGCTTGATTATAAGTGCTGGAGTGCAGGCTGTGCCGATTGTAGGGGGGGTGGGTACTGTTGCTGCAACCCCCGCTTTGGACTTCTCAGCTTTTGATGGTGAACATGCGGGCATTTTAACAGTCGATGGATTTCAGTTTGGTGAACGCTTTGTCGGGCAAACTGTGTCGCCCCAGGTTGGCCCCTCTGTGATCTTGATGCCATGGGGATTGATAGACCCAGAGCATGATACGGTTACTACGGCTTCTACTGGTAATCCACTGGCATTAGCTTCAGCGGGAACAGGCATAGGGCCAAACAATATTGGTGTAATTGGTGCTGCTAATGCCGTCTTTGGATATGGCCCTGATAAATATGGTCTTTATGGGGTTGGCGCTCTGTCTATATTGTTTCCAGACAATCTTTTTGAGATAGGATTTGACATCATAGGGGCTGCCGGCGGTTCTGATACCCTGTTTTTTCAGTTTTTTGAAGCAGATGGGCAGTTGATTGGGGACAAGTTAGTGATGGATGCATTGAATGGAAGCTATGGATTTAAAACAGATCACAGCTATACTGGGCCTGGGATTCGGGGGATGACGGTTTTTAATCAAGATACGGGGGGGTTAGCTTTAGTGTTCCCAAAACAAACGGTTCCCACCCCGGCGACGCTTTTATTATTAATTGGCGGGTTAGGGCTAATGATGATCTTTCGCTTACGGGGGAGAGAAGCCCGGGTTTTTTGAGAGGAGTAAAATATTAGGGTGGCTGAAGCCGCCTTTACTATGGTGCTTTCAGATGCGGTTGGTGCAGTCTCATTGCAGTTGAGCGATATCTTTCTTCAATAATTCACACACTTCATCTAGTTGTTGAAATCCACTAGGGTAACGCAATCGTTTAACTGGCACTTGAGCGGGCAGCTTGGCAAGCTGTTTGAGCCGTTGTGCCTCTACCCCCATGGCCCTGGGAGCGCCTCCGATTAGGCTGTTCTCAAGAAGTGCAAGCATTGCCTCGGCAGGCGCTAGTGTATGGATTTGGGCAGTACCCCTATTGTTTTCAGTTATTCTATCCAGCATATAAATGACTGAGAGTGGCTTGCCTTTCCACGGTATTCTCTTCTTGCTGGATTCTGTGTCCAAATTCAGTATTCGTTTTTCAAAATGCTTATGCACCCGCGGTAATTTCTCCATAGCTTGTGCCGCAATAAACTGCTTGCCTGAATCAGGCCAGAGGCGTATGAATGCTGGGCCGGGAAAGATGGGCCACTGTCCATTGCTGTTGCGTAGAGGCAGCATGTCATCCGCTAGAAGTGTATGGCCGTGCTGGAGCAAGGCCGCAGTGAGGGTGCTCTTTCCTACTTGGCTTCTGGCCATGAGCCCGATTCCATGGCTGTTAACAATTAAGCTATTGGCATGTAGGCAGGGGATATTCTGCTGTTCTAGCCAAAAGGCAAGCCCAAAACTGTGGAGATAGTGGTCAGGCCCTGTTCCACCAGGTTCCCAGTAGACCAGAATTTCATTGTTCCGATATGTAAATGCCCCATCTCCTTGGCAGTGAATCTCCAGTATATAGGAGCCTGATTCTGTGCCTCGGTATAGTGCAAAGCTGGAAGGTGGCTCGGTATTGCTTGAAGTGTGGCTCCAGAGAGCTGGCTCGACTATCTGTGGTCTATCTTTAACAGTAGTGACCCGAATTTGTTCTTCAGGTATCTGTATTTGCTCCTTTATTGAAGAGCCTGTTGTGCTAGAGGAGGCCAGAATTTGAATGCCATGAATCCATTTGTCAAGTTTGTTGGCACTCATTTGCTCATCATAGGGTTTACATATCCAATTCTATGATTTTCCAACTATTCTGCTCCACCTGTTTTTGGTTGAGATTGGCTGTCAATCCCAGAGAGGCCAAGTCCTCGGGTTAATTCCTGAAGCGTTCCAACCTTTTTCAGCACGGGTGAATTGTATGTCTTTTTAGTCTCCTCATCTTTTAAAAAGATTTGTTTCTTCATTTTATGGCCTCCTGATTTATCTGCTCTTTAGAACAGTGGGCTGCGCACCACGCAATGGTCGCTATTGCATAGCAATAGGCTAATGTACCACCCTCTTTCTCTGATAATAAGTATGAGTCCAAAGCTTTTGAAAATCTAGTGCTGTTGATTAAGCCATGGCTATTTAGGAAATTATTTTCTAAGAGTTTCTTGATGGTTCCTTGGTGGCATTTTAGTTCACTTAGATAATAGCTGCTGAAGTCAGTTTTTTGCGCCCTCCAGGCCACCGAGTTGGGTAGAAGATCACTCATAGTGCGCCGTAAAAGCCATTTGGGGTAGTTTTGCTGATTCCATAGTTCAACAGGGATAGCAAAAGCGAACTCTATCAGGCGACGGTCAACAAAAGGATGCCGCACATCAATGCCTGATGTGGCGCCAGCCCAACGGTAGATATGGAGTGTAGAGTAGTAGGCGCGTACAAGGCCTTTGAACCATTCTCTCTGTGCTCTGTTTCTATAGCCTGGAACAGGCTCTTTGTTATTTTCAAGTTGAAGATTGAGCTGTTTTATTAGTTCACTGGGTAGCCAACAGTCTGGATCAGAAGCAGGGGTGTTTGATTGTAACAGTGATGCAACGGCTCGTTTCGTTTGCTTAAGCTTTTCAGGGATGAATGGGTATAGTATCAGGCGGTAAAAAAGGTTTCTTATTGGCAATCCATTTCTCTTGCTTATAGTGATTATCTCTGGAATAACCCGTAAATCACCACGCATTAATCTATAAGGGAATATATACGGATGCCCCCAGCATGCTTCGTCGCCCCCTATTCCTGTGAGCAGCACACAAGCTCCTGCGTTTGCTGCATGAGCGGTGCTGGGAAGCACTCTAGGCAACCAGAACCCGGAGGGATTCTCCCGTGCTGCTGGTGAGTTTGCGTAATAATCTAGCCCCCCTTCGTTCTCAATATCGATGTATTTGTGTTTTAAGCCAAGGTGCTGGACAAGCTCGTTGATATATACAGATTCACTGCAAGATGGGTGTTTATTGTACTCATGAGATAGCGCAAGCAACTGCTTGCTCTGTGCTTGAGCCTGCTGTTGAGCAAGCGCTGTGACTGTTGTGGAATCCATTCCGCCACTTAATTCAGAGGCTATTATGGAGCCATTTGTTCGCATGCGGTCACTAACGGTTCGAGACAGGAGTTCTTTTAGGTGCTCTTGGTAGTCTTCAGTCTTTCTGTAGCGGATGCGGTAGTCAGGATTTAGATTCCAGTACTTCTTGATGTGCAGCTGCTGGTGCTTTGTGTGATGCAAGCTGTTTCCCGCAGGTAATGAATGGATCCCTTCAAACATACAGAGATGGCCCCTTGGCTCGCTTATTAGCCAACTGGCCAAGGTGTTGAGGTTTGGCTTGCCACTTATTTTTGGATGCTTGAGCATCTGCTGGGCATCTGTGGTAATACAGAGGCTTTGTCCTACCCTTGCATAGTGAAGAGGGCGGGCATGCATGGTATCTCTGGCGGCAAAAAGCTCTTTTTCAGCTTGATCCCAAATGACAAAGGCAAAATCCCCAATCAGATAGGCAGGTGCTACAGTGCCCCATTTTCGATAGGCAGCCAGGATAATATCGGGGTCAGTCAGAACCTGTTTGTTTGGCAGGTGCCTATGCAATATAGCCAGTAACTCGGGTCTATTGTCAATGCGTGCATCAGCCACGAGTAAATAACGTTTCTCTTCTGACTCTAAAGGCTGTGTTTCATGTAATGCCTCTGGTGTGCTGTTTAAGGCAAGGTAGGCAAGCCCTATGTTGTCCCGGTATAAATAATTGATGCCATCAGGCCCTAGTTTGGCAACTTGCTGTGCCATATCTTCCAATATGGCATGCTCTACCGGAGCTCCATCAAGGTTCAGTATTACTGCAATTGCGCTCACAGGCCCTGGAATCCTTGCAATGACTCTGTTGTTAGTGGAGAGAATTGTGAATAGTTTGCCACAACATCAGCTGAGTCATTCAGTACGAAGCCGTTGTATTCGATCCAGGCGTGAGCATCAACCTTCACCCCATTTCTTTTGATGCCAATATGCAGGGTTGCTGAAATGTTTCGGCGTTGAAGCATCCGTTTCAGGGTCAGGCTGCGCCGAAGGCAGGTAGGCTTTCGCGGATGGTGGTTGGCTGCTGCATCTACAGACCAGACCAGCTGTTCAAACGGTGCGGTTTGATGGGGCTCTGCGTTAGGTTGGTTTATGAGCCAGGGTTTCCACCAGTGGTAAGGTAAAAAGCTGATAACAAAGTCAACCCAGGCAAGCGTCAGCCAGGCCTCTGCAAGCGTGCCCCACTCTTTTACGGAGAGGGAGCAGGCGCGCTTTAGCTTATGCCTCATCCTTTGTGGCCAAGCCATGGGAGACCATTTTGTCGAGAAGAGCGATAAGATCGGTGTGGGCCTGTTCAAAGCCGACTTCATACTCTTCAGTGATCGTTATGGCGACCGTATGGGTGTTCGGTTCAGCACGGAAAAGCTGGAGCATCCGGGTGCCAATCGCATCCAGGGTGAAGTATTCGCCGCTCTCCAGATCCAGGATGACAGACTCATTCTTGACCTCCTGGAACATGGCTTTTTCGGAGATGTGGTAGCGCATCATAGTACTATTCTGCCATAGATTTGTGCTGAGTACTGGCAACTTCTTGGGCGTGACCATTTTCCAGATGCACGATCCGGTCAGCCAGTGCCAAACTGGCGGGGCGGTGGGTGATGAGGATGACGGTGCGTTGTTGCAGCAGGTCGTGGCACTCCTCAATAAAATCCTGCTCGCCTTTCGGATCAAACATGGCGGTGGCTTCATCCAGAATCAGGATAGGCGGATCTTTGAGCAGGACACGGGCGAGTGCCAGCCGCTGTTTCTGTCCGCCTGAGAGGCGTACTCCCTGGTCGCCGATAAGCGTGTCGAAGCCATGGGGTAGTTTTTGGATAAAATCAAGGGCATGAGCTGCTTTGGCGGCCTCAGTGATCTGCTCCAGATCTGCTCCTGCAACGCTGTAGCTGATATTTTCTGCTACGGAGCCGTTGAATAAGAGCACCTGCTGGGAGACCAGGCCGATCTGATTGCGCAGACTTTGAATAGATCTCTCTCGAATATCTATATCATCAATCAGAATGGCTCCCTCTTGCGGATCGGCAAAGCGCATCAGCAGGTGAACCAGTGTGCTCTTGCCACTGCCATTTGCTCCAGTGATTGCCAGAGTCTCTCCTGCCTGAATGGTTAGGTTCAATCCTTCAAATATCTTGCCACGTTCAAAATAGTGAAAATGGATGTTTTGGAGCTGGATCTCGCTCTGGATTGGTGGCAGATCCGGCTTCTCTTTGTCATTGGGTTCAGGCTCAATGGAGAAAACGTCAATAAGGCGCTCTGCTGCACCTCGGGTGCTCTGGATCTGACCATACAGGCTGGCAAGGCTGCTGACGGGTCTTGCCAGTAGCAGGCCGTACAGTAACAGGCTGACAATCTCTGCGGGGGTTAATGCTCCGGCAACCAGGCGTTGGCTGCTGAGCCATAGCAGCAGCACAATGGCACTGCCTGTCAGGAAATGTATGCAGGGTGAGAGCAGGGATTGCAGGCGCAGGTGTTGGGTTGTGAGTTGCAGCAGGTGTTGGTGTTGGTCACGGTAACGTGATGATTCATCTGCCTCCCGGGTGAAAGCCTTGATGATAGGGAGCAGGTTTAGATTCTCTTCCACTTGAGCCAAAGTGCTGGCGTGTGCGTGAGAGAGCTGGGTTGAGAGAGGACGAAGTCGGTGCCCAAGCAGTTTAATGATCAAAATGAACAGTGGGACAAGCAGTGCAGCCAGCAGGGCGATTTGGGCGTCGATGCGAAACATCAGAACGAGTGCGCCAAGAAAGGTCAAGACAAGGGGCAGCAGGCTGACCAGGGTGCTGGTTACAAAGTGGCTTAGGATGCCGGCATCACGAGCTAGCAGGGAGAGGGTCTCCCCGCGCCGCTGATGGTGATAGTAGCTGACAGGCAGAGACTGGAGGTGATCGTATAGCCGGGTACGCAAGCGGGCAAGCATATGTGCGCCGGTGCTGGCGAGCAGATAACTGTTGCCAAAACGCAGCAGCGCCTGCACGGCCAGTAGAGCCAGCCACAACATCAGTATGGTTTTGAAGTCGGATATCTGGCTTGCGTTCTGCCCAAGCAGTGCGTTGGTAAAGTGGCCAGCCAGCCAAGGGGTTATGAGTGATGCTGCACTCTCTCCCAACATAAGTGCGCTGGCAAACAGCAGGGTTGCTTTGTAGGGCGTAACATAGCCCAGCAGGGTCAGAAAACGGCTTTGTGGCAAGATGATGCGTTCCTCATCTGAATGGCACCCCCTCTATGACAAGGTGGGTGTATCAGGGGTGCTGCTTAGTAGGTATTTTAATGGGAGCTGGAGTGAAAAAGACAGTGCTGATTTGTCAGGTGCTCCCGCTAGGAGCCTGTCGGATTCAGCCAGAACCCTTTAAGAGTGCGGGTTGTGCTCACTATTTCATGTGACTTATTGATTTTTATAACGGGAGCTGTCGGGATGAAGCTCACGGCAAACCAGCTTTAACCAGCCTGAGAGGAGCGTGGCGGGGGTCGGTAATATCGGCGAAGAACACCGGGAGAGCGCGCATGTTCAGTGCTGAGCATGGGCGGGCCTGAGGAGCGGCGGCAATCAAAGGACGTGCCTGAGTGCTTGCGCTGTGGCGCTGAAAACCGCAAGTGCCGCACACATGGAATGACAAATGTGAGTCAGAACGGTTTCGCCTTGGGATGAAATCTATGGTTGACGTGATGCTGCTGTAAACAACATCATTATATATTCAGAGGTTTTGCAGAGCCTCATAAGACTACCTTTTTGGATCTGATTATGCTTGTGCTGGGTATTGAAACCTCATGCGACGAGACCGGCGTCGCCCTCTATGAGAGCAGTGCCGGGCTGTTGTCCCATACACTCTACAGCCAGGTTGATATCCATGCCGATTATGGTGGAGTGGTGCCGGAGCTGGCCTCACGCGACCATGTGCGAAAAACCCTGCCGCTGATTGCAGAGGTGCTTGCAGGTGCAGGAGTGAAGCGGAACCAGATTGAGGGCGTTGCCTATACCTCTGGGCCGGGGCTGGTGGGAGCGCTACTGGTTGGCGCGGCTATCGGGCGCAGCCTGGCCTGGGCCCTGGAGATACCTGCCGTGCCGGTGCATCACATGGAGGGGCATCTGCTTGCTCCCATGCTGGAGGATGACTGCCCCGAGTTCCCCTTTATCGCACTGCTGGTCTCAGGCGGGCATACCCAGCTGGTCGAGGTCTCCGGGGTTGGCCGCTACCGGCTGTTGGGTGAGTCGCTGGATGATGCGGCAGGTGAGGCCTTTGACAAAACGGCAAAGATGCTGGGGTTGCCATACCCCGGTGGCCCGGAGTTGGCCAGGGTTGCAGCGCAGGGTGACCCGGGCCGCTTCCGTTTTCCACGCCCAATGACGGATCGCCCCGGCCTTGATTTTAGTTTTAGCGGGCTGAAGACCTTTGCACTGAATACGATGCATAAAGAGCTGCCAGATCATCATACGCTGGATGAGCAGCAGGTGATGCAGACCAGGGCAGATATCGCCCGTGCCTTTGAAGATGCAGTGGTGGATACACTGGTGATCAAGTGCCGCCGTGCCGTCAGGGAGAGTGGTTGCAAAAGGCTCGTGCTGGCCGGCGGGGTCAGCGCCAACCGGCAGTTGCGGGAGAAGATTCAGCAGACACTCAAGAGAGAGGGCGGGCGAGCCTATTATCCGCGTCCGGCGTTCTGTACGGATAATGGCGCCATGATTGCCTATGCGGGGTGGCAGCGTCTAAAAGCGGGGCAGCATGAGCCGTTGCGGTTTAATGCGCAGCCCCGCTGGCAGCTGGGTGATCTTTCAGCGGTGCGGGCCTAGGAGCCTGTCAGGCTTAGGATGAACTGGCTCCTAGTTCGTTATTTTCTCTTCAGCGCCGGCAATCAGTTTTCGGATATTGCTTCGATGTCTCCAGAACAGCAAAACCGTCATCACTACAGACATTCCTGTCAGGGCAATCGACTCTGTTACCAGCCAGACCATGATCGGTGCCAGTGTCATCGAGACCAGGGCGGAGAGCGAGGAGATCTTGACCACATAGGCCATAAAGAGCCAGATGGCGGCTACTGACCCGCCAATCATCCAGCTCAAGCCAAACTGCACACCCAAAGCGGTCGCAACGCCTTTGCCGCCCTGAAAGTGAAAAAAGAGGGGATAAAGATGGCCAAGAAAGGCCGCCATGGCGACAGCTGCCAATGTGCTGTTATCTACCCCCATGAGATTGGCGACCAATACGGGAATGAAGCCCTTCAGCATATCTCCAAACAGGGTTATAGCCGCCGGTTTTTTACCACCAATGCGCAGCACGTTGGTTGCCCCCGGGTTGTTTGACCCCTGGCTGCGCGGGTCTGGCAGCCCCATTAAACGGCAGACAATGATGGCGCTAGAGAGAGAACCCAGCAGGTAGGCGGCAATAATGAGTATGGTATCAATCATCTTTATGTGGTTTGGATGGCGCGGCGCACTACTTGGCGCCCACAATCCATCATGGTCATTGAGAAGAATTAAACGATTTTATTCTTTGCCACACTGATTTACCATTCTTCCCATGAGCTGGCAAAATCAGAGATAAGGGTATGGATATTGTTTTTTTACGGGGTTTGCGTGTTGATACTGTGATCGGCGTCTATGATTGGGAGAGGCGAATCAAGCAGACTGTCATACTGGATCTGGAGATGGCAGCCGATGTACGCAAGGCAGCCGCCACAGATGATATCCAGGATGCGCTGGATTATAAATCAGTCGCCAAGCGGGTGGAGCGTTTTATCGCCGAGAGTGAATTTCAGCTGGTTGAGACACTGGCCGAGCGTTGCGCACAGATTATTCGCGATGAATTCAGCGTCCCCTGGCTGCGTTTGACGCTGAACAAGGCCGGTGCCGTACGAAGCGCAAAGGATGTGGGCGTCATAATTGAGCGTGGTAGCCGTTGAAATGCCTCAAGTCTGGCTGAGTATTGGCAGCAACATTGACCGGGAGAGAAACATCCGTGGTGCTGTAAAGTCACTACAGGATGCCTTTGGCAAACTTGTGCTGTCGAGCGTCTACGAAAGCAAGGCCATCGGCTTTGATGGTGATCCGTTCTACAACCTGGTGGCCGGCCTGGGAACAGCACTATCGGCCAGTAGTCTAAACAACCGCTTCCGAGAGATTGAAGAGAGACATGGGCGTATTCGGGGCGGTGAAAAATTCGCATCCCGAACGCTGGACATTGACCTGCTGCTCTATGGTGATGCGACCATAAATGAAGGGGAGATAGAGATTCCCCGGGATGAAATTATGCAATATGCCTTTGTACTGCTGCCACTTGCTGAAGTAGCGGGGCAGATGAGACACCCGGTGAGTGGCTGCACCTATCAGAAGCTGTGGGATGCATTTGATCAGG
>Ga0256832_1003041_pt1 | contig 11442 bp, 7 predicted proteins | sample 134614metaG_FD_190534 | JGI IMG/M metagenome (GOLD analysis project Ga0256832, IMG submission 190534) | Hydrothermal vent microbial communities from Lau Basin, Pacific Ocean - 134-614 | ecosystem: Environmental > Aquatic > Marine > Hydrothermal vents | place: Pacific Ocean: Lau Basin | collected...
ATCAAACTCGAGATTGAGCACCTCGAAATCCAGCGCGGCGCGCAGGCCCGGCAGCGTATTCTCAAGCGGCGCGAAGCCCCGAAATCTGTGCGATATCAGGGCTTCAAAACCGACGGATGGTCTCTCCCCCACTTAAAAACGCCTATTTGTCGGCAGGCAGTTTGTGATAGGGTGGCAAATCGGTACGTTTTGGCGCAAAGCCCTTGGCCCGCATCAGCGCCATGGTATCGACATCACGGCCCCGGAAACAGCGATAGCTTTCGGCCTGATCAATCGTATTGCCGACCGACATGACACAATCATGCAGGCGCTTCGCTGTAGCCGGATCATAGAAGCTGCCCGCCTCTTCAAACGCTTCCGCGCCGTCATCGGCAAGCGCTTCCGTCCACAGATAGGAGTAATAGCCTGAATCATAGCCGCCCGAGAAGATATGATTAAACTGCGGCAGGCGGTGACGCAGGACGATTTCCTTTGGCATGCCGAGCTTCTCGCTCTCCTCACGCTCAAACCTGTCCGGGTCGATCGGATCGCCGCCCGCCATATGGATTTTCATATCAATAATGGCATCCGAGAGATATTCGACCGTGTTAAAGCCCTGCCGGAAGGTTGCGGCTTTCTTGATTTTGTCAACCAGGGCTTTGGGGATGGGCTTTCCGGTCTTGTAGTGAACAAGAAAGCGCTCCATAACTTCCGGGCTCATCAACCAGTGCTCATTGATCTGTGAGGGGAACTCGACATAGTCACGCGGCACATTGGTGCCCGAGAGGCTCGGATAGGTGACACTGGAATTGATGCCGTGCAGGGCATGGCCAAACTCGTGAAACATGGTCTGGGCATCATCCCAGCTGATCAGCACCGGCTCGCCCGGCTTGCCCTTGATGAAGTTGGAATTGTTCGAGACCAGAATCGGCACATATTTGCCGTCCATATTGCTTTGCGATCTGTGGCCGTTCATCCAGGCGCCAGAGCTTTTGCCGACTCGGGCAAACGGGTCGAAATACCAAAACGCCACATGCTTGCCGTCTTTATTGGTCACATCATAAACGGTCACGTCCGGGTGGAAGACGGGGACATTATCGACCTTTTTGAAGTTCAGGCCATAAATCTTGCCCGCTGCCCACATCATGGCCTCGCGCAGCTTGTCCAGCTGCAGATAGGGTTTAACCTCGTTGAAATCGAGATCATATTTGGCCTGTCTGACTTTCTCGGCATAATAGCGGTAGTCCCAGGGCGCGATTTTGATCCCGGCCCCTTCCTTGTCGGCAATGGCCTGCATTTCTGCGACTTCCTCATTGGCGCGTTTGACGGCATAGGGCCAGACCTTCATCATCAGGGCCATGGCGTTTTCCGGTTTTTTGGCCATCTGGTCGGTGAGCTTCCAGTCGGCATGGGTCTTGAAGCCCAGCAGTTTGGCGCGCTTGTCGCGCAGTTGCAAAATCTCGGTGATGATTTTGTTATTGTCCCACTTGTCGCCATTATCACCACGGTTATAATAGGTCTTCCAGACCTTTTCGCGCAGTTTTCGGTTGGTCGAATAGGTCAGGAACGGATCCATGGAGGAGCGGGTATTGGTCACGGCCCACTGGCCCTTATGGCCTTTTTCTTCTGCAGATGCGGCCATGGAATCCACCAGCCAGTCCGGCAGGCCGGCCAGGTCTTTTTTGTCTGTGATATAGGTGACATAGGCCCCTTCATCATGCAGGACATTCTGCCCGAACTGATTGGTCAGTACGGCCAGGCGGGCATTGATTTTGGAGAGTTTGGCCTTGTCTTCGGTGTTCAGATTGGCCCCTTGCTTGATGAAGCGGGCATAATAGACATCGACCAGGCGTTTTTGCTCGGTATCCAGCCCGTCCATATTCTCATGAATGGCCTTGATACGGGCAAAGAGCTTGGGGTTCTGATTGATCTCGTCAGAAAATTTGGAAAATTCCGGGGCGTATTTTTTGGTCATGGCGGCAATCTGGTCATTGTTCAGACTGCTGTCATGGATAAAGAACACGGTCGCAACCCGATCCAGCGCCTTGCCGGATTTCTCCAGCGCCTCGATGGTATTGTCAAAGGTCGGCGGATTGGGATTTTCCGCAATGCGCCTGATATCGGCGCGGGCCATTTCAAAGCCCTTGTCCAGTGCGGCCGGGAAATCCTCAACCTTGTATTTGCCAAACGGCATGACACCGCCTTCCGGCCCGTCCCATTTGTCCAGAAGCACATTGCCGGTCTTGACATCGGGTGCGAGCTGGTCGCTTTCCAGTGTGGCGGTTTTGGTCTCATGCGTCTGCACGTTTTGGCTCTCCTTGTTGTCGGTTTTTGGCTGGCAGGCACTCAGGCCCAGACCCAGGCTCACGCCGATCGTCAGACCGAGGGTCAGGGTGGTACTCATGGCCAGTTTCGGTAATGTCTTCATGGGGTTTCTCCTTGTCGCAAGATTTGCGCCCTTATAGGCAAAAATCACAGACAATGCGAGGGATTTTCTCTGCTCATTTTGTCAGTGAAATATGCGTCAGAACCATGGCGCGATTTCCGGCATGAATGTCGGCAGAATCCTTCGGTCGCAAGGCCCCCATGCCGTCCAGTTCATCTTCCTTGAGGCTTTTTGTGTCTGCGAACACAATCTCGGTAAACCGGTCTGCCGGGCCAGTCAGCTCAATCCGGTAAACCCCATCACCAAATCCGCGCAGACCAAGCGGACGCCAATAGCGGTGATTATATTTGGCCTGTGCGGCTTTGCGGCGGTAATCTGCGGCCAATTGGCCGTTTATGCGGATGGTTTCGGGGGCCCGTGCCCCGTCTTTGTCAAACGGGAAAGCCAGGCCAATCTCGTAGCCTTTCAGCGAGGATTGCACGTCAAGGCGTACTGTCCGTATCCCGTCTTTGACGCGATTGTCCAGGAGGTTGACATTCACACCCGGAAGGTGACGGTTGGAGGCCGGTTTGCTCACGCTGTGGCGACCGGTCAGCCGGTAGGTGTTTTTATAGGGCTTGAGTGGCAGGAAACCGGCGGCTTTGAGGAAAGCCTTGTCCTGCTGGCTGGCGGTTTCGCTGACCCACAGCGCTTTCCCCGTCGTCTCATCCTGCACATAGACGAGGTTGAAGCCGCGCGGATGCGTCTCATCATAGCCCGGAATAAACAGGCTAATACCCGCCAATAACAGCGTTGGGACAAACAGCATCAGGCCGGTTTTGAAATACACACGCCGGTCTGCTTGCCTTGTTTGATATAAAAACGGCAAAAGTGCCAGGCACAGAATGAACAGAGGGAGTATCCGCAAATGCGCCTGCCGGTAGGACAGGATAACCTCGACGGCGATAAAGTGATAGAGTGCCATATAGCTACAGCTAATCAGCCCCAGCCAGGCGGCAAATGTTAACATCTCCGATTTGCGCAGAACGTCAATGAACAGGCCAAGGGTTATCGCCAGCAGTGGCAGCAGAACCAGATAGCTGGCCCCGCTGATGAAAACTGAAACCAGGACAGAGATGACGGCCAGTACAATGGCGTGCATCCCGACCAGTGTGTTGAAATTTGTTGCGTTCGGTGCGGGCACAAACCGGGTGACCAGCCAGGCCGCAAATCCCGCTCCAGACAGAAGCGCAAGTCGGCCCGGCCAGGGGTAAGGATGGTCGAGATAAAACAGATCCACCCAGCGCCCAAGCGGGAAGGAGAGCGCCCAGCCTATTGCAGGCAGAACCAGGGCCAGCGCGATGAGAAAACCCGTAGAGCTGACAGAGCCGACAACGGACGCCCTGCGGGCCTTGATCAGGAGGGTGAGGACGGCGATCAGGGCCAGCCAGGCGAGATAGAAATTATTGTGGGACGGCCAATGGATAAGCCAGCGCCCGAACACGTCAAAATAGGTGGCATCGGCTTTCTCGGCATTGATGGCGTCCAGATCGGCATTGCCAAACGCCTTGAGGGCCGCCCACGCATTCTGGCCATGATGTTGCAGGCTCTTCTTGTCGAGATTGGCAACAGTATCCCGGCCTGAATGGTACAGAAACACATTGCCGGTAAAGGCAAAATTCAGCCCCTGCACACCGGAGGGTTTGTAGATGGAATAGTCGGTGTCATTGGGCAGGCGTTTGTAAATCTCATAGGACAGGGAGTTGGCGACCGGGCGCGGGTTGGTTTTGGCAAAGGCCCTGATCAGGGTGAGATTGCCCTCATTGGTCTCAAACATGGTCGAGGGGCCGGAAGCGCCGCGCGCCTCCAGATTGACCACCAGCCCGACATCTTTCATCCATGTGTGATGTTTGGCGAAAGCGGCGGCTCCGCGCAGTCCCCCTTCCTCACCGTCCGTAATCAGGATGATGATATCGTTTTTGAATTGCGGCGCGGCCTTGAGCATGTCGGCAATCTCGACAATGGCAGCCGCCCCCGCCCCGTCGTCCGCCGCACCGGGCCCGGCCGGGACACTGTCATAATGGGCGGTAAGCAAGATGGCCTTGCCTGCGCCACTGCCTTTAAGCCGGGTGAGGATATTCTCGATATTGGTACAGCCGGGATAGTGCAGGGTACAGGACAGCGCGCTTTGGACTTCGGTCTGATAGCCCAGATCATTCAACTCCCTTAAGATTTTGGCCTTGATGGTTTTGTTTAAGGCCGACTGGCTTGGATGTGGCTCATCATCTTTCAGCCAGTCCGAGAGGCGGGTGAGCGCCCGCTCTGCGGAAAACCTGTCCTTTGCGATATCGGTGTCCTGAACCACAGGGCCGTGGGTTAAGGAGGACAGGCCCAGCAAAAACAGGGTTATCAGTGCGGTAATAGCGAGCAGGTTTGTCCAGGGTGTTTTCATTGTAAAGTCCTTTTAGTCATAACCCCGCGCCCCGACGCGCCTGTGTGTGAGCAGGCCCGGCCCGCAGGCAATCTGCCAGCCGGAATTGCGCCAGAAGCGGGAGCGGTTCAGCTCGATCTCCAGATTGGGAAAGCCGTTATTTCCTGCCCTTTCAGGCCCGGATTTGGCAAAGGGCAAAATCGTCTCAACAAAAAAATCGCGTTTGATGATAATGGACTGGTTTGTCCAGGGCAGGACTTTGGTGGAAACCAGATAGAACCCGTCACCGGCACCCTGGATATATTGCGGAAACCGCGCCGCCGGATCGGAGCTTGCGTAAATGGCCGTCCCGCACAGGCGTCTGGCCTTGAGAGGTCTGAGCAGGCGGCGTGTTCGTGCGGCCAGTGTGTCGGGTTCGGGGAAATAGCGGCGGTATTTGGCCAGCGTATTGAAGGCTTCGCCAGGTTCACGGACATGACGCATGCGGGCCATAATGGCCTGATCTGTTGCCAGAAGCTCAAGCGCCTTTTCAATCTGGCGCCGGGCCTCATCCCGGCTTTCCAGCAAGGGATTATCGTTTTCTGTAAAGAAGATATATTCCGTTTTTAATCTTGAAGCGATTTCCTCCATACCGGCGCGGATGCCTTTGTTTTCAGGGGAAGTCTCAATCCGCAAGGGGTATTTTTCTGTCACTTTCAGCACGTCTTCATCCGGATCGGGAAGGAAAGCCAGGGCGTCATCAAACAGGCTGAAAAAATCTTCCCTTTGATAGCTCTCAAGCGCATGGTCCAGCGAGGCAGCCCCGCGCCAGCTTAAAATACCAAGACCAAGCGTGCCCTGCGGATAAAGCATCACCAGTACTCCTCTATCCACGGGGTCGGGCGGACATGTTTATAGGTTTTCTTGATCCAGTGTTTGACCGGCCAGTGCCCGCGCGCCGCCTCGTCCGGATCCGGCTTGCCGGTAAAGGCGACAATTCTGGTCTCGGGCGGCAGTTTTGGGGTCTGAAAGAAGTTGAGGGGCCAGGGCGGCAGCAAAGAATGCTTGAAGCTGACACACCATTTGCGCGGCCAGAACACCATGTCGTCGATCTCACGCGAGATATAGACCTGTTCAATCCGGTATTTTGACAAAACGCTGTCCGGGTCGGCCTGCAGCCGCTCAAAGATATGCGTATATCTGCCGACGGGGAAACGGAAACAGGAGGTATTGCCAATGCCCTGACCTTTCTGTGTCCAGTTCTCGATCACACAAAACCGGCCCGGCTCATAGTCGAACATCTCATCGAGATTGCCGGTCACAACCAGATCCAGATCGAGAAACAGCACATCCCCCTCAAGGTCAGCGAGCGGATATTTCCACACCACCAGCTTGCGCCAGGGCAGGTTAATGAGATCGGGCGGCAGGTTGATCTGTGGTATGGGCGCACACTGCACGGCCTTGTCAATACCTGTCTCATCATCGGTAAAACAGACCAGTCGGGTCGGGCGGCGGGTCTGACGCCTGATGGCGGCATAAAGCCGATTGACATAGTCAGGGCCGTAGCGCGTGCCCCATTTCATGCAGATGACGGTTTGCACGCGCGCGCTCCCCAAAGCTATTCCCGCTCCATCATTTTGTCACGTATGGCCCGGAATTCTGCTGATGTCTTCCAGTTCGGCCAGTCGCGGGAATTGGCCAGGCGCTGACCGAGTTCGTACATGATTTCACCGAATTGCTGCATGCCGGACAAGTCCCAGCTCTCATCATATTCATCCGTCGGCTTGTGATAGCGGTTTTTGACATAGTCCTCTTCAAACGCCTTGCCGTAAGCCTTGCCGCGTACCTCATGGTCAATGCCGCCATCGGCATAAAGCATGGGCACGCCTTTCTTGGCCAGGCTGATATGATCGGAGCGGTAATAATGCCCGGCCTCCGGCTTGGGGTCGGGATCAATATACATATTGTGTTTGTCCAGAATGCTCTTGAGGATATCATCCAGATCAGACAGGCCGAGGCCGACGACAACAATGTCTTTCGTCCGACCCAGTGGCATTACCGCATCTATATTCAGCCCGCCGACGATTTTGTTTAAGGGTATAACGGGATGAGTCGCCAGCCAGGCCGAGCCCAGAAGTCCGGATTCTTCTGCCGTCACACTGGCAATCAGTACAGAGCGCTCGGGCGGGTTTTGCGCAAAGGCCTCGCCTATTTCCAGAATGAGCGCCGTGCCGGTGGCATTGTCCACCGCGCCGTTATAAATCCCGTCCTCGCCTTCCGGTACCGGCTTTTTGCCGAGATGATCCCAGTGGGCGGTATAGATGACATATTCATCCGGATATTTCGTGCCCTTGACACGGCCCAGAACATTGCGGCTTTTGACCGTTTTGATGGTGTTGGTGATTTTTGCCGAGAGCTTGAGCGCGCCCATGGGCACAGGGGTGAAGCCTTTTTTGGCCGCATTTGCTTTCATTTTGGCAAAATCGAGGCCGACTTTGGCAAACAGGTCTTTGGCTGCCTCCACAGTGACCCAGCCTTCAAGTTTGGCCCGTGAGGCCCCATTATCCGGGAAGACCAGATCAATCTGCGGCCCGGCCCAGCTTGAGGCAACCACGCCCCAGCCATAGCTGGCCGGTTTGGTCTCATGCACGATAATGGCGGCAGCCGCACCCTGTCGCGCCGCCTCCTCATATTTATAGGTCCAGCGCCCGTAATAGGTCATGGCCTTGCCGTTAAACAGGGCCGGGTCACCGGTGGCATAGCCCGGATCATTGACCAGCATGACCACCGTCTTGCCCTTGACATCCAGCCCGGCATAATCATTCCAGCCATATTCCGGGGCGACAATACCATAACCGACAAACACCAGTGGCGCGTCCATGACTTCGACCGTATCGGTGAAGTGCTTGGTCCACCAGATGGCGTTTTTCTGATAATCATAATTTACATCGCCGATTGTCATAAACGAGTCTTCGGGCTTCAGTGTTGTCTCGGTCAGGGTGACGGGCTGAAAATAGCTGCCATTCTCACCCATGGGATCCAGACCGGCAGCTTTCATTTCATCAGCGACATATTGCGAAGCGGCAATCCCGCCGGGTGTGGCCGGGGCCCGGCCTTCAAATCTGTCATCGGCCAGGGTCTTGATGCGTCTGCCGATATCAGCCGGAGAAATGCTTGGTGTGTCCTGCTTTGGTGCCGGGAGTTCGCTCTGTGTGCAGGCGGAGAAGCCCAATACGCTCACTGCGAAGATAAATGTTGATGCAATTTTCATATCATCCCCCAAATGTAACGGTTCTTTGTGCAGGATGCGTGAGTAAGCGGGATTATGCAAGGGCATTTTGTAGGGCAGAACAACAAATCCGCCGATAACAAATCCCCCGACCGTATTTTTGCTTGCGGGAACGCCCCGGCACTCTATTGTGCGGGCAGATAATTTATAAAAATGAGGGCTGTGACCATGTTGATTTTTTCCCGTTCGCTTTTGCTTGCAACTGCACTTTCTTTACCGCTCCTTGGTGCCTGCAAGGACAAAACACAATCTTTACCCAAAAATGAAGTCAGCCTGCAGGTTGAAACTTCCGCGAAGACACCTCCACAAACATCAACCCATCCGGAGATTAAAAAGCTGGCGGATCTGGCTTTTGCCAATCACTATGCCTATGACATCACCAGGGATTTGACGACAAAACTCGGCCCGCGTCAGGCCGGCTCACGTTCTGAAGCCCAGGCCAGACGCTGGGCCCTGAAGACAATGCGCGAGATCGGTCTGGTCAAGGTGCATAATGAGCCGTTCAAGATTAACGGCTGGGCGCGCGGGCGGGCCAGTGCGCAAGTCATCGCTCCCTATCCACAGCCTTTGCGCCTGACAGCCCTGGGCGGCTCCGTGGCCACACCAAGGGGCGGAATTACGGCTCCTGTTGTGTATTTCAGGGATTATGAGGCTTTGCTTGCCGCGCCGATGGGCAGTCTGGATGGCAAGATTGCCTATATCTCCGGCAGGATGAAAAAGGACATTGACGGCAAGGGCTATGGGCCTGCCAACCGCAAACGCCGCAACGGGGCCAGCGAGGCGGCGCGGCGCGGCGCTGTGGCCACCCTTATCCGCTCGGTTGGCACCGATTCCCACCGCATGCCGCACACCGGACAGATGCGCTATGCAGACGGGATCAAAAAAATCCCGATTGCCGCCCTGTCCAATCCGGATGCGGATCAGTTGGACCGCATTTTTGAACTGACGGAACAAAACGGCAAAGAAGTGCGGATCAAGATGGTCCTAAGTACGCGTGATTTGGGTGAGCGCCCCTCCGGCAATGTCATTGGTGAGATACGCGGGGCGACAAAACCTGATGAGATTATTCTCATCGGTGCGCATCTGGACAGCTGGGATGAGGGGACAGGGGCGATTGATGACGGGGCCGGTGTCGGCATTGTTCTGGGCGCGGCCAAAGCACTGATTGACAGCGGGCTTAAGCCCAAACGCACCATTCGTGTTGTGTTGTTCGGTTCCGAGGAAATCGGACTTAAGGGCGGTTTTGCCTATGCCAAAGCGCACAGGGATGAACTGGACAAACATGTCCTGGCCAGTGAATCCGATTTTGGTGCAGGCCGGGTCTATGGCCTTCAGCCCGGCAAATATGAGGCCGTGAAAGACTTTGTCCGGGCACAGGCACCCCAATTTGCCTTTCTGGGGATCAAGGCCAAAGACGGAGAGACAACGGGCGGGCCGGATATCAATCCGCTCAATGATGCCGGTGTGCCGACCATCAGGCTTAATCAGGACGGGACGGACTATTTCGATCTGCACCACACACCGGACGATACATTTGATAAAATTGACCCGGAGGCAATGCAGCAGAATGTGGCCGCCTGGGCGACGCTGATCTGGCTGGCCTCGCAAGCGGATACGGATTTTAGGGATAATCAGGGAGAGTAAAATGCGGCTTATAAAAAGACTTGCAGCCGGCATTGTGGCGGTCAGCCTGCTGGCTACACCCGCACAGGCCGAGGATTTAGTCAAATTATACAAATACTTGCATGCACATCCTGAGCTTTCCTTGCGTGAGACAAAAACGGCGGCTCTGTTGGCGGGCAAGTTGCGCGACATGGGCTATGACGTCACCGAACATGTCGGTGGCACGGGCGTCGTCGCCATCCTGAAGAACGGCCCCGGCCCGACGGTCATGATCCGGGCCGACATGGACGGTTTGCCGGTGAAGGAACAGACGGGCCTGCCCTATGCCAGCACGGTCGTGACCAAAAACCGCTCCGATATCGAGAAACCGGCCATGCACGCCTGCGGCCATGATATTCACATGACCGTGCTCATGGGAACGGCTGAGAAAATGCGCATCAATCGCGACAAATGGTCAGGGACGCTCATGCTGATCCTGCAACCGGCCGAGGAATTGGGCCTGGGGGCAGGGGCCATGCTCAAAGACGGCCTGTTTGAGCGTTTCCCGCGCCCGGACTATAATCTGGCCTTGCATGACAAAGCTACACTGGCAGCAGGCAAGGTCGGCATTGTTCCGGGCTGGGCGCTGGCCAATGTCGATAGCGTCGATATCACCGTGCGCGGTATTGGCGGGCACGGGGCCTATCCGCATACCACCCGCGATCCCATTGTGATTGCGGCCAATCTGGTCATGGCCCTGCAGACCATTGTCTCGCGCGAGACCAACCCGCTCGATTCAGCCGTAGTCACGGTCGGCTCCATTCATGGTGGTACCAAACACAATATCATCGGCGATGAAGTCAGGCTGCAGCTGACCCTGCGCTCCTACAAGGATGATGTGCGGATGAACACCATCAGTTCCATCAAACGCATGGCCAAAAATCTTGGTCGTACCTATGGTCTGCCGGAAGACAAATTGCCAATCGTCACCGTGCGTGATGCCGAATTTACCCCCGCCACCTATAATGATCCGGCTCTGGGGGCGTGGATCAGGGCCTCAATCTCCAAAGCCATTGGTCCAGAGAATGTCCGGGATATGGAGCCGGTCATGGGCGGGGAGGATTTCGGGGCCTATGGTCGGGTGGAGCCGAAAATCCCGAGCTTCCTGTTCTGGCTGGGTGCGGTTGATCCGAAAGACATTGAAGAAGCGAAAAAGACCGGCAAGCGACTTCCGTCCTTGCACTCGCCATTCTTTGCGCCGGATTACAAGCCGACGATTGAAACCGGCGTGGCCGCCATGAGCGCGGCGGCTATGGATCTGATGAAAAAGGACAAATAATGGCTTTACCTGAAATTTTACAAAATCTGGAACTGCCTGTCATTGGCGCGCCCATGTTTATTGTCTCGGGCCCCGAGCTGGTCATCGCCCAGTGCAAAGCCGGCATTGTCGGCTCCTTTCCGGCGCTTAATGCGCGCCCGAAGGAAGAGCTGGAAAACTGGATTATCCGTATCAGGACCGAGCTGGCCGACTATCAGAAAGCAAACCCAAAGAAGAAAGTCGCGCCCTTTGCGGTCAATCAGATCTGCCATCTGTCCAATGACCGGCTCCAGCATGACATTGAGGTTTGCGTCCGCCAGCAAGTGCCGATCATCATTACCAGCCTGCGTCCACCAAAGGTGGTCATTGATGCGATCCATTCCTATGGCGGTATCGTTTTGCATGATGTCATCAATATCCGCCATGCCAAAAAGGCGCTCTCTGAGGGGGCGGACGGCATTATCGCTGTGTGCGCCGGG
>Ga0256832_1003042_pt1 | contig 11440 bp, 12 predicted proteins | sample 134614metaG_FD_190534 | JGI IMG/M metagenome (GOLD analysis project Ga0256832, IMG submission 190534) | Hydrothermal vent microbial communities from Lau Basin, Pacific Ocean - 134-614 | ecosystem: Environmental > Aquatic > Marine > Hydrothermal vents | place: Pacific Ocean: Lau Basin | collected...
GGCGAAGGCGGTCGGAGCTTTGCGCCCGACCCAGACCGGCGTGTAGAAAAGCTCATGGTAGAGTTTGTCCACCCCCGGATAACCCTTCACCCGTTTCTGCAGTGCCGAGGTGGCCCGGTCGACAAAAGCGCTTTCGGCGCTGTTCCGGCCGAAGTCCAGAGGACCGGCAGTGACCAGAAGTACACCACACATTAAAAAGATGAGAAGGCTTGCAAGTTTTTTCATGGGATTCTAACCGTTTCGGGAAATTTTGATGACGATAGTATACACTATGGATGAGAGAAACGGTGTGAAGGCACTCCCGGTCTGCTCAGGCGTCCTCTTCTTTGCGGACTTCGATCTTCTCCGCCTCCTCTTTGCGCAGAGCGATCAGGGTTCCGTCCACATCGATCTCCATCGTCTGACGGGCCAGGGAACACCCCTTGACCTCCAACTCCTCTCCGGGGATGATACCGAAGGAGTGGAGCCGGTTGCGCAGTTCCGGATCGGCCTGGATCCGAACGATCGTCCCCCGATCCCCTTTTCTCAACTCGGTGAGTCGCATCTTCCCCGCTCCTTAGACCAATAATTTGACGACATTATACGTCAGGAAACCAAAGACCCAGGCGACGCCGGTGGTCCCGATGAAAAGATAGGCCAGATAGGCCCAGCTGCCCGTCTCCTGTTTGAAGACCGCCATCGCCGCGAAACAGGGAACGTAGAGCATAACGAAGACGATGAAGGCGAGGGCAACGGGAAGGGTGACGTGACGTTTCAATTGATCCTGCAAGGCCTGGATCCCTTTATCCGTAGCATCGCCCAGGGAGTAAAGAACCCCCAGTGTCGAGACCACCACCTCTTTGGCGGCCAGCCCTGCCTCCAGCGCGACACTCAGCTTCCAATCGAATCCCAGGGGAGCGAAGAAGGGCTGGGTCGCCTTGCCCACCTGCCCGAGATAACTCCGGGCCAGGAGCTCCTCCTGAAGCCTGCCCTGAAGTCGGGCTTTTTCCTGGGGAGAGGCCGCCTGTTCGATCCTGGCCTCGAATCGCTTTTCGAGCTCCGGGTTCTTCGGATAGTTGCTGGCGAACCAGACCAGAACCGAGGCGAAGAGAATGAAGGTGCCCGCTTTTCGCAGATAGTCCATCGACTGCCCCGAGACGACATGATAGATCAGCTTGAGAGAGGGGAGACGGTACTTGGGCATCTCCATGACGAAGGGATCGTCCTCACCTTTGAAGACGAAGACCCGCAATACCTTGGCCGCCATCAGCCCAAAGAGCGCTCCGGCGATATAGATGAGAAAAAGGATGTTCCCCGCATGCTCCGCTCCGAAAAAGGCCCCGGCAAAAAGCACATAGACCGGGATCCGGGCGCTGCAACTGAAAAAGCCCAAAATGAAAAGGGTAATCAGCCGATCGGTCCGGCTCTTGAGCGTGCGTGCCGCCATGTAGGCGGGGACAGTGCAGCCAAATCCCGTCACCAGCGGGACGAAACTCTTGCCATGAAGGCCGAATTTGTGGAAAAAGCCGTCCAGCAGAAAGGAGACCCTCGCCATGTATCCCGTCGTCTCCAGCAGGGCGATGCCGAAAAAGAGAATGATGATATTGGGCAGGAAACTGACTACAGCTCCCACCCCGCCGAGGACTCCGTCGGCGATCACCAAGGCGAGCTCCGTATCCCCCAAAACACGATGGGTCTCGACCGCCAACCAGTCGAAGCCGGCCTGGATCCAATCCATCGGCAGCTGCCCCAGGGAGAAAGTGAGCTGAAAGAGCCCCCACATCAGAAAGAGGAAGATAGGGATCCCCAGATATTTGTTGATGAGCAGATTGTCGATCTTCTGGGTGAAATTCTTCGCCCGCATCTGCTTCGTGGAGATCACCTCCATCTTGGCCCCTTTGGCAAAGGCGAAATGCTCGTCGGCGAAGATCTCTTTGATGTCTTTTTTCCCCGAGTGGAGATAGATATGATCCAGTGCCTCCCTCAAAATCGGCAGGAGTTCGATCCAGATCGGCTCGTCGTGCATCCGTTTGTAGATCTGGGTGTCCTCTTTCAGCAGCCGGATCGCCAGATGCCGGTAGGGAATATCACTCGGATAGTGTCGCTCCTCGAAAAACGCCACCAGCCGATCGATCTCCTCTTCGATGAAGTCGCTGTAGATGATCTTCGACTCGGTCTGGGGTTTCTTGTACACCTCCACCATCTTCTGTTTCAGGGCCTCGAGTCCCTCTTTGGTCTTGGCACTGACAGGGACCACCGGAACCCCCAGGATCACCCCCAGCTGCCCCGCGTCGATCTCGATCCCTTCCTTTTCAGCCTCGTCGATCATGTTCAGCGCCACGACCATTTTCCGCCCAAGTTCCAGCAGTTCCGCCGTCAGGAGCAGGTTCCGCTGCAGATGGGTCGAATCGACGACATTGACGATGAGATCGTACGCTTCGTTCAGAAGAAACTCTTTGGTGACCCGCTCCTCCATGGAGTAGTCGTTGAGGGAATAGGTGCCGGGGAGGTCGACGATGGTAATCTCGTACTCCGCGCACCCTTGCGGATCACAATAGGTGGTCTTGACCTCCGAGATATCCACGGTCACCCCCGCAAAATTCCCTACATGAAGTTTCGCATTGGCGATGGCGTTGATGAGGGAGCTCTTCCCTACATTGGGCTGACCCACCAGGGCGACTTTGATCTTCTCTTTTTCCATTGTTTTCTGAACCTTTGTGCCTCAATATTCTATTTTGATATTCAATATCATTTAATTGATGGTATCATACTCCCACTCTCTTAATCTTATCTTAATCATAACGGGCGCTTTTTATCCGGAACAGCAGCCCCCGCCGGTCGCTTTGGGGAAAAAGACCTTCCCGGCCAGGAAAAGCAGAAGGAGTGCCGAGACATTCTCCAGGAAGCCCGGCCGGCTCTCGCTGCGTGCCATCTGAGCCACTGCGGCGGCCTGATCGGCGAAGATGACATCGAAGAGCCAGCCAAAGAGCAGGGTCCCCGTCACCACCGAGAACAGATAGATCAGCAAAGAACGCCGACCCAGAATTTTGAGCACCACCGACATGGTCACGGTACTGGTCGCCGGTCCCGCCGTCAGGAAAACAAAGACCGCCCCCGGCGTGAACCCGGCTCCCAGCAGCGCGACGCCAAGCGGGATCGATGAGGTGGCGCAGATATAGAGCGGCGCGGCGATGAGAAGAACCAGCAGATAGTTGAGCCAGAGAGAGCTTCCCAGGTAACCGTTCAGCTCCGCCGGCATGAAGGTCACCAGCAGAGCCCCGAGCCCGATCCCGATGAGCAGCGCTTTGGCGAAGTCGCCGAAGATCCTGTAGACCGCCTCCTCCCAGAGACGTGTCAGAAATCCGCTCTCTACCGAAGCCGCTTCAGAGCCGCCGCAGCAAGCTCCGCCGCCGCAACTGCCGGTCGCGGTCTGCGGTTCCGGCTGCAGTTTCAATACGGTGCCGCCGGCAGGAGCAGCAAAAGAGAGGGGGGAATGGGGAGCGGCAGCCTTTGTCTTATTGACCACAGGAGCGGACGACAAAGAGCTTGCCTGCTCCTCCCGGTCGAAGATCAGACTCAAAACCCCGGCAAAGATCGCGATCAGGGTTGAAGTGACCACACGATAGAGGGTAAAAAACCACCCCAGCACCCCGTAGGTTGCGATGATCGAATCGATGCCGGTAATGGGGGTGGCGATGAGAAATCCGAGGGTAGATGCCCGGGAGGCCCCGCTTTTGCGCAGTGCCGTGGCGAAGGGGATCACCGAGCAGGAGCAGAGCGGCAGCGGGATCCCCAGCAGGATCGCCCGAAAGAGGGCTCCGAGACTGCGACCTCCCATCTGACGCCGGATCCACTCCTCGGGGACCAGCAGTTTCATCAAGCCCGCCAGAAAGATCCCCAGCAGGATATAGGGGGCGATACTTCCCAGGAGTTGCCAAAAGTTCCCGAGATAGTTCAGAATGATCGTTTTCATAATGTTTCCTAATAATGATAGTCGTTATCATTATAATAACGCTTTTTCCTTCTTCGATTCTTAAAAGCCCGTTCGCAACAGGCTGCATAACGGCCACTCTGTAGATCGGCTTGGGATATAAAGGATAAGCGGTCAGGGAAAATGGAACTCAGCTCTCTTTAAGACCGAGGAGGATCTCCACAGCCCTCTCCGCTTTGAGACGGTAGGCACCCTTCTTTTTCTCTACGGCGGTGTCACCCTTTTTGTAAAGCTTCTTTGTCTTTTTCGTAAAGCGTTCCCGCTGCTTTTTTTTCCGGATCCCCTGTTCGGCGAGAAACTCCTCCAGGGTGATCCAGGTGTCCTCCTCGGCATCCTCGGCTTCGCCGGCCTCCTCCGCGATCACCTCTTGCAGGGGCAGCGTCTCTTCAGCGGTATTTATCTGCTCGATCCGGGCCGCATAGAGGGTCTTCATCTCGGCAAATGCCTCTTTGAGCAGCTCCACTTCACTGCGCAGGGTCGACGTGATCATCTGATTGGTCTCTTTGAGGTCCCGGATTGTCTCTTTGAGCACCGCGATGGTCTCGTCCTTGGCGGCGAGCAGAGGCTGGATCTCAGGCAGCTCCCCCTCGTCCGCCGCCTTTTCGGACGGCGCTTCGCTCTTCAGGACGATGTAGATCTTTCCTCCCACGTTGCGGGAGGGGAGGATCCCCTTTTTGATCTTGGCATAGACCGCCTGACGTGAAATCCCCATTTTTTTGGCATAATCAACAGGCTTGATCAGGTTTTCCATCGACGCACCCCTCTATGCTCTTTTGGGTCAATCATAACATAGAGCGCGTCACAACCCGCTTCGTCAGAGAGAGATGCCGCCAAAGTACCGGGAGAGAAAATGTTGCGAATTTTGATCCTTCTCGTCCTGATCGCCGGGGTCATGACCTGGTGGAAACGCCCTTTCGTCTCCCGAAGCCAGCCCCCCTCCGATCCGAAGATCCTTGCCTTCGGCGACAGCCTCACCTACGGTTTCGGCACCCGGCACCCCGAAACGCAGAGCTATCCGGCACAGCTGCAACGGCTCACGGGTCAACCGGTCATCAATGCGGGCATCAACGGAGAGACGAGTGGTGAAGGGCTTCAGCGCATCGAGTCGCTGCTCCGACAGCATCACCCGGGCCTGGTGATCCTCTGCCTGGGCGGCAACGACATTCTGCAGCGACGCTCCCGACAGGAGCTCAAAGCGAATCTGCGCAGGATCATTCTGCGGGTCCGCAGCTCCGGAGCGAAACTCCTCCTGATTGCCGTGCCCGATTTCGGTCTCCTGGGCCTCGATCCCCTGCCGCTCTACCGGGAACTCGCCCATGAATACTCCCTGCCGCTGGAAGAGGAGATCCTCCCGGAAGTGCTCTCGCAACCTTCTCTCAAAAGCGATCCCATCCATCCCAATGCCCGGGGGTATCGGCAGATGGCGGAACGCATCTACCGGAAGCTGAAAGAGGAGGGGCTGTTGCAGACGAAGCGGAACGACGCCCCCTGAGTCACATACCTGAGACTAACGCTGGGTCCCGTCCAGAACCGGTACGAAAAGGCAGGGTTCGATCGCTTCGGAGGTGATGCGACCGTTGCGTTTGTAGTAGCGGGTGATGATCTGGAGCCCCCCTTCATTGACGGGCGCCAGGAGTATCCCCCCTTCCGCCAACTGATCGAAAAGGACCCCGGGCACCTCATCGGCGGTGGCGGAGAAGAGGATTCGCTCGTAGGGAGCGTACTCTTTCCATCCCCGCTGACCGTCGTCGTACCGGGTGAAGATATTGCTCATTCCTAACGCACGGAAACGTTCTCTCGCTTCCCGCAGAAGCGGTTCGATCCGTTCGATGGTAAAGACCCTCCGGACGATCCGGGCCAGGATCGCCGCCTGATAGCCGCTGCCGCAACCGATCTCCAGAACACTGTCCACCCCTTCAAGCTCCAGATGCTGCGTCATCTTGGCGACGGTCAGGGGCGAGGAGATCCACTGCTGTGCCTGCATCGGAAGGGCATCCAGGGTATAGGAGAGGTGTCGGAATCCCGGGGGGACAAAGGCTTCGCGATCCACCGAGAGGAAAGCATCCCTCACCCAGGGCTGCAGGGGAAATCTGGCGTCGATCTCCTCGACCATTTTCTTCAGATGCAGTTGTTTGACCATAGACCAATCTTCAACAGGAGACATTCCCATATTTTTTAATACGGATTTTAACCCTCTTTGGCACAAACGAGGCTTAAATCCCGGCTACAGCGGTCGAAACGAAGCGATATGAACATCTGTTCATCCACCTGGTCAGGCCATTCGGATGTAGCGTCGGATCTTTTTGACCAGGCTCAGATCCAGTTCTCCCCGGATCCGTTCCGCCAGATCCTCCAGGACCAACCCGCCGTCAGGAGAGGCGATGAGGCTGGAGCGGGCCATATCCTCCCGGGCGCTATCAGCGACCAGAACGTAGCACTGGTTCATCACTCCCAGGGCCCTTGCCAGGATCTCCAGATGACGCTTTCTCGGCAGACCCCACTGGGAAGGAAGCAGGATCACGTCGCACCCCTCCAGCCGTTTCCAGAGCTCTTTGAAGCGGAGCTCAAAGCAGATCATCAATCCGTAGCGTACTCCGTCGATCTCGAAGGGACGGATCTCCTCCAGGTCGCCGGGGATCAGATAGCGGTCCTCCTCCCCCAGCAGGAAAAGTTTGTGCTTGGCCTGGCGGTGGACCACCCGGTGATCGTGAATGACGATCGCTTCGTTGGCGTACCCCCCGGGGCGTTTCACCAGCCGGGTCAGGACCAGGATCTTCTCTCCCACCTTCTCGCAGAGGATCCGCTCCGCCGCCTCCCCGAAGGCGACCGCCGCCTCCAGATGCTCGTAGTCGTAATCAGTCAGGCAGACCTCCGGTGCCACGATGAGTTTGGAGGACTCCTCTTCCAACGCCGAAAGGATCTTCTCCAGATTGCGCCGGTAGGGAACCTGGTTCTCCAACTGAAGCAAGGTACATTGCAGGTTTTTTCCCATTCTTCTCCTCTTTTCGTCCCTAGATTAATCCAAAAGCATTATACTATCCTCTCAAAGACAGCCCGTGAGGAGTTTCATGAGCCGGACATCCGCCGCGATCCTGCGCGAAGTGCTGGAGTCACTCCAGCCCTACCCCCAGATGCAGTTCCTCCTTTTTTCCCAGGAGTGGGGGCCGATGGAGGAGGAGATGCTGGCGTTCTGCCGAGAGCAGGATCACATCCTCCTTCTCTACGGCCTGGGAGAGTTGAGCGGCGCGGCTCCGCTGGAGGATCCGCGACTGCGCCACCGCCCCTACCGGATCGAACAACCCCGCTACAATCTGCAGGGAAAGCTCTACAACCACGCTTTCGTCACGGCGGCGATCCCCGATGAGGCGGAGGCCTTCGCCCGCAAACTCTACACCGGGATCGTCAACGCCGGGGGACTCTATCTCCGGACGGACCCGGCAAACCTTCCCCGCTGGCAGGCAGCCCTGGAGGGCGCCAACTATGTCGCCGCCAGTTCCATCCCTCTCTCGGGAGAGAGCCTGCTGCTTTATGCCCGGAAGATGCACGGCTGGGGCGGCTGAACAGAGGAAAACAGGGAAAAAAGCAATCCGAAAGGAGATCCGATGGCCAAACAGCGCTTTCGCGACGTCAAACAGGGACGGGTCCGTCCCGCCGAGCCGAAGAAGAAGCGATCCGTTCCCACCCGGACCGGCCTGCCCGCCACCCTGGGCCAACGCTTCAAGGCCTTCATCACCGACAGCTTCATGATCTTGATGCCCCTGATGTATATCGTCTTTTACCTGGTCTTCGACGGTCGGGAGGGGTTCGCCCAGCACAAACTGCTCGGCTGGCTCTACATCCTGATCCCCTACATCCTCATCACCGCTCTTTTCCTGGCCAAAACCGGCCAGACCCCGGGAATGCGTGCCTACGAGATCCGAACCGTCGACTGTCACAGCGGTGAGCGTCCTTCGGTGGGGGGAAGTCTGCTGCGGCAGATCCTCGCTGTCTGGGATTTTTTCCTCTTTACCTGGATCCTCCAGTTTTTCCGACGGGATCACCGGAGCCTTCATGAGATCCTCTCCGGCACCTGCCTGATCCGGGAGCCCTCCCGGTGAAACACCCTGTCCCTTCCGCGGTCTGGCTGCTGAGCCTTTTCTACCTCGCCTATTTCGCCCTGGTGGGGATCTACATCATCTTTCTGCCCAAGATGCTGGTAGAGAGCGGATACAGCGCCGCCCAGGTGGGGGTGATCTTCGCCGCCTCGCCGCTGATGCGCTTTCTGCTGCCCTTCTGGTTCCAGCGCCTCGGCGGGGTCCACCGGCGACACTATCTGGGGGCCCTGATCGTCGCTTTCGGCGCGTCGCTTCTCTTCTTCGTCACTCTGGGGAGTTTCACCGCTTTCTTCGCCGCCAACCTCCTCTACGGTGCCGCCATGGGGATCATTCTCCCCTATGTGGATACCATCGCCCTGCAGGTCATCTCCCGGGAACGCTACGGCCGGGTCCGTCTCTGGGGCTCCATCGGCTTCATGGCCATCGCCCTCTGGTTGGGGCAGGTCCTCCAAACGCCGTTGCAGAGTCTGGTCTATCTGGCGGTGCTGGCTCTGCTGACCCTGATGACGGGCTGGTATCTGACCCGCTACGACCGGGGAGAGGCTGTTTCTCCCGCTGACGAAAAAACGCCGGAGCCCTTTTCGCTGCGACGCTACTGGGCCTTCTGGCTGAGTGCCTTTCTCCTCCAGGTGAGTTTCGGCGGCTTTTACAACTTTTTTACGATCTACGAAACGGCCCACGGCATCTCCCTGGAGATGACCAGCTGGCTCTGGAGCTTCGGGGTCCTCTGTGAGATCGCCATGCTCTACTGGCAGGGCCCCCTGCTCAAGCGGGATCTGCTCGGTCTCATCGAGCTGGCGGTGGCCACGACGGTATTGCGCTGGGCCATTCTCTGGCTCTGGCCCGACTCCCTGCCGGCCGCCTTCGCCGCCCAGTCCCTGCACGCGTTGAACTTCGCCCTCTACTACACGGCGGCCATCGCCTACGTCTACGATCTCTACACCCAGAAAAAACTGGCCCAGCAGTTCTTCCTGGGGATCACCTTCGGTCTGGGAGGCTCGGTGGGAGCGGTGCTGGCGGGATGGATCTACGAGGCCGTTCCCTCGTCGCTCTTTCTCTTCGAAGCCCTGATCGCCCTGGCGGCCTGGGGAGCCATCCGCCTCCATCGCTACCGAAAGGCCCGTCATGCCTGAGATCGACGCGGTGATCCTGGCCGGGGGACGGAGTCGTCGGATGGGACGGGACAAAGCATTGCTTCCTTTCGGCGGCTGCGAAACCCTGAGTGAATATCAATACCGGCGCTTGCACCGGATCTTCCCCCGGGTCTACCTCAGTGCCAAAGAGGATAAATTCCCCTTTCGGGCGCCCCTCATACCCGACGAGGCGGAGGAGAGCTCCCCCATGATCGCCCTGGCCGCGATCCTCAAGCATATCGGAGGAGAAGCGGCCTTTATCCTCGGAGTCGACCTCCCCTTTGTCGACGAGAGGATCATCCAAAGACTTCTGCAATCTTTCGCCGGCAATCCCGAAGCGGAAGCGGTGATCCCCGTCACCCCCAGAGGCCCCGAACCCCTCTGTGCTATCTATACCCGGCGACTCCTTCCGCGGATCGAAGCTTCACTGGGTACAGGGAAGCATCGTCTGCAAAGCCTCTTCGAAACGGGCAAGATACTCCGAGTCCCTTTCCAAGATACCACCCCCTTCGCCAATCTCAACCGGCCGGAGGAGTATGAAAAAGCGATGCAGAGAGTGAGGAGTGAGGAGTGAGGAGTTTAAATTACAGGACAATCTTTGTCAAATCCTTTTAAATCCAAAATCCTCCATTCTACATTCTCAATTCTCAATCATCCCTACATCCCCGGCACTCCATCGATTCGCCGATCATCCCTTTGGAGAAATCCAGGAATTTGTTGAAAAGGTCGCTGCGGTATTTGTCTTTGTGGTAGATGGCGTAGAAGTGGCGCCGGCAGTCGAAGTTTTTCAGATCGACCCGGTAGAGGGTGCCGTCTTTGAGCTCTTCGCTCACGGCCAGGGCTGAGACACAGGTGAGGGCTTTGCCGCTTTGCATCAGACTCTTGATCGATTCGGTGTGTCCCAGTTCCATGAAGATATTGAGGCGGGGGACCTTTTCTTTGATATAGTCCAGAAAGACCGCCCGGGTCCCGCTCCCCTCCTCCCGCAGCACCCAACGCTGATCCGCCAGCTCGTCGATATACCAGCTGCGTCCGGCGATCTCCTTGTTGGCGGTGACCACAATCAGTTCATCGTCTCCGATCACCTCCTTGATCAGATCCGGATCCTCCACCTCTCCCTCGACAAACCCCATATCCAGCTCCCCCAGCTTCACCATCTCGGCGATCTGTTGCGTATTCCCCTCTTTGAGCTGAACCCTGACATCGGGATACTCTCCCATATATCGGCAGGCGATGGGGGGGATCAGGTAGTCGACGATGGTGGTACTGGCGCCCACCCTGACGGTCCCTTTGTCCTCGGTGTTCCGGAACTCATACTCGATGTCCTCGAGCTTGCGATAGAGGGGTTCCACCGCCTGATGGAAATTGCGGCCCACTTCGTTGAGGATCAGCTTCTTGTTCAGCCGGTCGAAAAGGGGCCGGCCAATGATATTCTCCAGCTCCTTGATGGACATGGAGATCGCCGACTGACTCAACCCCATCTTTTTGGCCACATTGGTCAGGTGGCCCTGTTCCACCACATTCAGGAAGATCTCGATCTGTCGGAGGGTCAGTTTCATAATCCAGGCTCACTTTAATTGGTTTGAAGAGATTCAACAGTTGATCTTATTTTCAATAATATCAAAAAAATATTATACTTCCGAAAATTTCATCAGAATTACTTAATAAAAGGATGGCATGTGCCTTTCTCTCCCGAAAATCGAAAAGGGACCCTGACCGGGATCGTTTTTGTCGCGTTGGTTGCCGCCTCCGCCACCTGGATCGCCGGGCTGGGACCGGTCAAAGCCCTGGGGCTCTCCCCCCTGGTGGTCGGTATCGTCATCGGTATCTTCTATGCCAATACACTCCATAACCGTTTTCCCCCTGCCTGGGAGAGCGGCATCACCTTCTCCGCCAAAAAGATCCTCCGTTTCGCCATCGTCTTCTACGGCTTTCGGATCACCTTTCAGCAGATCGCCGATGTGGGGCTGGAGGGTTTCCTGGTCTCTTTGATCATGCTCACCACGACCTTTGTCCTGGGAAGCTGGCTGGGAATGAGACGTTTCGGCCTCGACCGGGATACAGCGATGCTCACCGCCTCGGGGGCCTCAGTCTGCGGCGCGGCGGCCGTCCTGGCCACCGAACCGGTCCTCAAGGCCGAAGAGTACAAGGCGGCGGTGGCCGTCAGTATGGTGGTCCTCTTCGGAACCCTCTCCATGTTCCTTTATCCGCTGCTATATGCCGGTCTTTTCCGGCATGCCCAG
>Ga0256832_1003043_pt1 | contig 11438 bp, 13 predicted proteins | sample 134614metaG_FD_190534 | JGI IMG/M metagenome (GOLD analysis project Ga0256832, IMG submission 190534) | Hydrothermal vent microbial communities from Lau Basin, Pacific Ocean - 134-614 | ecosystem: Environmental > Aquatic > Marine > Hydrothermal vents | place: Pacific Ocean: Lau Basin | collected...
GCCGCGCTCGCCGCAGCCCACGTAGACGACCACGTCGGCGTTGGACCACTTGGCCAGCGACTGCTGGGTCACGGTCTTGCCCGAACCGAAGGGTCCGGGGATGGCCGCGGTGCCGCCCATGGCCACCGGGAAGAGCACGTCGAGGATGCGCATGCCGGTGAGGAAGGGCTCGTTGGGGTCCTCCTTGGAGGCGATGGGGCGGGCACGGCGCACCGGCCAGAGGTGGTACATCTTCAGCTCGGTGCCGTCCTCGAGGACGACGACGGGCTCCTCGATGGTGTAGGCGCCCGCGGGCTTGACCGACTTGACGGTGCCGCTCACCCCGGGGGGCACGAGGATCTTGTGGGTGAACTGGAACTCGGGCACGGTGCCGAGGACCTGCCCCCCCGCGACCACGTCACCGGGCTGGACCGCGGGGGTCCATTCCCAGGTCTTCTCGCGGTCGAGCGCGTGCACCACCACGCCGCGGTCGATGAAGTCGCCCGTCTTGTCCTGCAGCTTGTCGAGCGGGCGCTGAATGCCGTCGTAGATCGCGTTGAGCATCCCGGGGCCCAGCTCGACCGAGAGCGGGTTGCCCGTCGAGACCACCGGCTCGCCCACCTGCAGGCCCGAGGTGTCCTCGTAGACCTGCACGAAGGCGGTGTCGCCGTCGAGGCGGATGATCTCGCCGACCAGCCCCTCCTCGCCGACCTTGCAGATGTCGAACATGCGGGCGCCGCTCATGCCCTTGGCGATGACCGCCGGGCCCGCAATCTTGTAGATGGTTCCTTGAATCATTCCCGTTTGCCTCCTTGCGCTAGAGCTTGATGTCGTAGCCGATCGTCGACTTCACCAGCCGCCGCATGTACTCGGTCGCGTCCTCCTCGCCCGCGGCAAAGGCCTGGGCGAGCGAGGTGAAGGGGAGCAGCACCGGCAGGTCGCGGCCGCGCATGACGCGCTCCACGGCCTCGTAGGGCTCGGGCAGGAGCCCTTCGTCCACGGCGATCAGGGCGAAGTCGTTGCTTTCGATCATCTCGGCCAAGCGCGCTTTGGCCTCGTCCGCGTCCGCGGCGGGGTGGACTTCGAGCCCGCCCAGGCGAAAGCCGGTGGCCGTATCAGGGTCGGTGAGCACCGCGATCTTCACGAGCAAAACACCTCCCGCTCCACGGCCTCCGCAGGCAGGCCGTAGTAGGCGCGCCGGGCCACCAGGCGCAGGCGCGCGGCCTCCCACTCCTTGGCGCGAATGAAAGCCGTCACCAGGCCGGCGCCGTCGCTGTCGACCCCGCCGCGCGCCGCCCGCTCGAGCAGCAGACAGCGCAGAGCGTGTTCGAAGGCGCCGAGGTCGCGCGTTCCGGCAAGCGGCTCGAGCGGCGTCCCCGCGAGCTCGTCCACCGCTGCGGTATCCCCGCCGGCGATGCGGGTAAAGAGCGCCTCGCTGACGTGGCGCCCGCCCTTGACGAAGTAAGCGCTGGCGTCGGCGGCGCCCCCCTGCTGGGCGAGCTTGAACGCCGTGGAGAGGTTGACGCCGTCGATCTCGTAGGCCAGGTAGTCCTGTAGAAAAGCGTCGTCGATCTTCTTGGCAAGGGTACGCAGGCCCTCGAAGTAGGCGCGGTCGAGCGCGACCTCCAGCTCGGTGAGCGTCCCGCCGGCGGCCACCGCGGCCCGCAGCGCTCCCGAGAGCGGGTGGCCGGGAAGGATCAACGCCTGCGCGACGCCGGCGGCGTCGGGGGCTTCGATCATGGCCTGCAGAACCGCCTCGGGGAGGGTGCCGCCTGTGAGGTGGGCCTTGATCTCGTCCGCGGAGAGGCCGGTCTCCTTGGCCCTGAGGATCGCCTTGATGTTGGCCAGGTCGGCGCGCGAAAGCAGCATGACCACCGCCTCACGCGCTTCGCCGCCAACGAGGGACGGCAGGCTGCCCACGCTGGCGCGCCAGTGGGCGGCCACCGCCCGGTCGAGCGCGCCCAGGTCTTCGCCACTGAGGTGCTCACCGTAGGGGGTTTCGCTCAGGGCGCCCAGGAGATCGGGGAAGGACAGGTTCAGCGCTTCCTGGAAGAAGCCCTCGGGCAGGAGGCTCGAGCGCCGGACGCGCACGCGCGCGTTCAGGTATCCAAAATCGTCCGTCACCAGGACCTCCTCATGCCCACAAGACCTGCGTCACCTTGGCGGAAAGAACCTCCCACGCGCGCTCCAGTCGGTCGGGCAGCGTGTTGGCCACCCGGGTCTTGCCGCCCTTGGCCACGGCGATCACGCCCAGGCGGACGTCGTCTTCGGTGCGCAGCTCCAGCCCCTTGCCCTCGGCCCAACCCTTGATGCGGGGCGCGTCGTCCGGATGCACCACCACGGCTTCGGCCTCGCCCACCGCGGCGACCGCCTCCTCGGCCAGACGCTCGAGCAGGGTGGGGTACTCGGGGCTTTCGGGCAGGGCTGCGAGGCGCGCCTGCACCTCGCGGTAGATCTGGGCGATGACCTCGCCCTTGGCCTCGACGCGGGCGGTGGACACGGCCAGCTCGGCCGCGCTCTCGGCGCGGTGCAGCTCGGCCTGCTTGCGGGCCTCGAGCTTGCGCTTGTGGGCCGCCACCATCGCCTCGGCCTTTTCCTTGGCCTCGGCCACGATGCGCTCCGCCTCTTCCTCGGCCTGGGCCATCAGCTGCTGGATCTCGGCCAGCACCTCCTCCTGGAGGATCGTTTCAAGTTTCGACATGCACCGCCTCCCGTGACGGTTCGCCCGACGCCTTGGCGGCGCGGGCGAATCGGTACCAACGCCGCGCTAGAGCTTACCGAGCAGCAAGAAGGCGATCACGATGCCGAAGATCACCAGGGTTTCCGGCAGCAGCAGGAAGATGAGGGCGGTACCGAACATGCCCGGCTTCTCCGCCACCGCGCCCACGCCGGCCGCACCGATCCGCGCCTGCGCCACGCCGGTACCGAGCGCGCCCAGGCCTACGGCCAGGCCCATGCCCACGCCCAGCAATCCCCTGCCGAGGCCGCCGTCGCCGCCCGCGGTGTTCTCCGCAGCCATCGCCAGAGCGCCTAGAACCATCATCCCCAGTGCAGTCAGAACTTTCTTCATGGTTTACCTCCACTACCCTCTCTCTTGTTCCCTAAGATGCGCTGGACGCATCGTTACGGACGGACTTGAACGGGCGGTAAGGCCGCCCCGACTCCTCGTAGAAACCAAACTTGGTAAAGAACTCGACCCAAACCAAACGGATGGGCTGCAGGATGTGGCCCATCAGGGTGAGCAGCAGGATGACCAGGTGGGTGAGCAAACCCGCCACCAGACCGATGAGGATGCCGATCACGCCCAGCTTCTCGGCGAGACCGAAGCCCAGATCGGTGGCCAGGTTGGCCATGATGGCCCCGGCCACGCCCACCGCATAAATACGGATGTAGCTCAGGATGTGGCCGCCCTGGGTGGGCAGTTCGGCGATCATCAGGATCACCCGCGACATCACGATCCCCAGCAGGAAGACCGCAAAACCGGCGTACATGATCAGGTCGAGCGCGCCGCCCCCGGCGCCGCTGAGGAAGTCGTATGCGAAGACGATCAGGCCCACGAGGCCGCCCAGGTAGCCCACGGCCTCCCAGAAGTGGGTCATGTGGCCGTGACGCAGGCTGAGCCAGGCGCGCACGCCCAGGCCGTGGAAGACCTGCAGCACCCCGAAGGCGATGGCGATCAGGATGAGCAGCGTCGCCGTGGCGGCGGTGTCGGCGCGCGGAATGAGGATGGGGATCAGCCCTTCGCCGTGGCCGGGTACGTAGAAGACCCCCAAATGTTCGAGGAAGTTGCCGAAGAACTCGCCGTAGACGAACCCCCAGACCACGACCCAGAAGATCATGGCGTTGAGGACGAAGACCAGGTCCTTCACCACCGGCGGCTTCATGTGGATGCCGAAGAAATCGATGACCAGAGGCTTGTTTTGCTTGACCAGACCCGAGAGCATCCGCGCCAGCAGCACGAAAAGGAGGGCGTAGCCCAGGTCGCCCACGATCATGCCGAACCAGAAGGGGAAGAAGACGGCCACCACCCAGGTCGGATCCCAGCTGCCGTACTTGGGGATGTTGAGGAACTCGATCAGCATCTGGAAGGGCTTGACCATGGGGCCGTTTTCGAGCGTAACCGGCACCCGGTCGGTCTCGTGATGCTCGTCGGCGGGCTCGAGGGTGTAGACCACGTGGTCCTTGTGCGCCGCCAGCGCCTCCTCGACCTTGCCCTTGAGCCGGGCGGGAATCCAGCCGAAGAGGGCAAAGCCAAAGCGCCCCGCCGCGATGTCGAGCAAGGCGCGCAGCCGCGCCACCTCGTCCACCGCGCGGGTCCACAACGCCCTCAGCGGCCCCTCGGCCTCCTTGCGCAGGCGCACGAGCGCCGAGTGCACGTTTTCCAGCTCCTCGGGCGCCAGCTTGGCGCGCTCGCGCATCCGCACCCGCGCCTCGCTCAGCGTAAGCCCGGCGAAGGGACCGGTGAGCCGCAGCTCGCCGATGCCCTTGCGCGAAAGCGCGGCGCGCGCGGCCTCGAGGTCGCCCTTGAGCACGACCACCAGCGAGGCCAGGCGCCCCTCGAGGGGCTGCCAGGCGAGCAGGTAGCGCTCCTCCAGGACCTCCGTGAGCGCCTCCGCGGCCGCCTCGACCTCGGCCTCCTTCTCGGCCAGGAAGGGCAGCACCCCCAGCCAGCGGCTCTGGTCCAGCCCGTGGGCCATCTCGGCCAGCGCCTCGACCGGCTGCTGGTAGAGGTCGATGAGCTCGATTTCCTCGCGCAGCTTCTCGGCCTCGCGCGTCAGCACCTCGGCGCGGTGGGCCAGGGGCTCGAGCTCGGACTCCGCCGCGGCCAAGTCACCCTCGAACGGGCGCGCCGGCTCCGCGGTGCCGCCAAGCAGCGCGAGCGCGTGCTCCGCTCCCTGAACCACGCGCTGCCAGCGCCTGGCCGCGTCTTCTTCTTCCTGCGAGTAGGCGTACTCCGGCAGTTCGTCGCTGCGCAGGGCATCGATCTGGACGACGCCGATGCGCTGCAGTTCCCCGAGTAGCTCGTGCACCCGCCGCTTGGGCCCGGCTACGATCAGCTTCTCCATGGGTGCAATCACGGAAGGACCTCCTCCAGGACCGCCTCCACGGCCCCAGCGATCTTGCCTTCCGCGGCCACCCTGACCTTCTGCGCTTCGGCTTCGGCCTTCTTCTCGGCCTCCGCTTCGATGCGGCGAACTTCGGCTTCGATCTGTTCGTTGTACTCGGCCGTTAGCCGTTCGATCTCGTTTTGGGCTGCCTCAAGGATGCGTTCAGCTTCTGCCCGCGCCTCGGCCAGTTTGGCTTCTGCGGTCTTCTGCGCCTCCTCGAGCTTTTGCGCCAGCTCACGCTCCCGCTCGGCGAGGCTCTTTACCAGTCCTAGGCCTTGCATACCGCCTCCTTATACCCCCGCTAAACATGGCTAAACTCGCGTCTGCGACGCGTCCCGGCGCATAATACCCCAGCCCCCTCAAGGTGTCAACGCGCGCCGGCGGCGACGCGGACCAACGTCTCCCATCATACGCCAGCACCCGCGCGCGTGTATGCTCGGAGCCGTGAAGGTCGTTCTCTCGCCCCGAGGCGCCCAGAGGGTGCTGGCCCGCCACCCCTGGATCTGGCACAGCGACGTGCGCGCGCTTCCCGACCGACCCGGCATCTACCCGGTCTTCGGACCACGCGGCCTGCTGGGTTGGGGAATGACGAACCCCCGTTCGCGCATCCAGGTGCGCGTCTTCCACTTCGGGCCTGCCGACGACCCGCTCGCCGCGCTCTGGGCCAACCTCGACCGGGCGCTGGCCTTTCGCGCCGCCGCCTACCGTGGCGAACCCGAAGGAGGTTTCCGGCTGGTGCACGCCGAGGGCGACCTGCTGCCGGGGCTGGTGGTGGACAGCTACGCCCGCCACCTCGTGGTGCAGGCGCACGCGGCCGCCTGGGAGCCGTTGCTGAGCGAGCTAACCCTGCGCCTCGAGTCCGCCCTGGAACCCGCGGGCCTCCTGGCGCGCCACGACGCGCCGCTGCGCGAGCGTGAAGGGCTCGAGCGCTACGTGCGCACCCTGGCCGGGAAGATCCCGGACGCGCTGGAGGTGCTCGAGGGAGAGGTCCGCTACCGGATCGATCTCAAGGCGGGCCAGAAGACCGGCGCTTTCCTGGACCAGCGGGACAACCGGCTTCGGCTCGAGGCCTACCTGGAAGGTCGGGGCTACGCGAAGGCCCTGGACGTCTTCGCCTACCAGGGGCTCTTCGCCCTGCACATGGCCCGGCACGTGGTCGAGGTGGAGGCCGTGGACAGCTCCGCCGCGGCGCTGGAGGCGGCCCGTGAAAACGCATCCCTGAACGGTTTGGGGAACCTGCGCTTCACCGAGGCCAACGCCTTTGACCTGCTGCGGGCGCGCGAGCGCGCCGGCGAACGCTACGACGTCGTCGTGCTGGACCCGCCGGCCTTCGCGGCCAAGAAGGCCGACCTGGAGCGGGCGCTGGCCGCCTACAAGGAGATCAACCTGCGTGCGCTCAAGCTGCTGCGCCCGGGCGGGCTGCTGGTGAGCGCCTCTTGCAGCCACCACGTGAACGAGGCCGATTTCTACGCCATGCTGGCGGCCGCCGCCGCCGACGCGCACCGGGTCGTGCGGGTGCGCGAGCAGCGCGGGCAGGGGTGGGACCACCCGGTCTTGCTCACCGTTCCGGAGACCCGGTACCTTAAGCTGGCCCTAATGGAGGTTCTGGAGTGAGCGAACACGACGCCGGCGAAACCAGCGGGCTGACCCCCGAACTGCAGGCCAAGCTGGGCGAACTGGGTGACTACCTGGTCTGGCGCATCGGCACCAACGAAGCCGAGGACCTGCTCATCGTCCGCGTGGGTCTGGCCGCGAGCACCCGCCGCTTCAACGAGCTGCCCAGCCTGCGCAACGTGGGCGAACGCAAGATCGAGGAGCTGGTGAAGGAGGGTCGGGTGCGCGTGGAGTGGGTGGAGTAGGCGGTGGAGCTCGAACGCGAGATCGCCTTTTGCCTGGAGGCCGCCTCGCCCGAGGAGGCCAGGGAGCTGCTCGCGCAGCCCGACCGCGCCTTGGCGCGGCTCGAAGCCTTCGAGGACCTGAAGCTGCAAGGCGACGTGCTGCAGGGTGCGCTGGCGGCCACGGTGGCGCTGCTCGGGAAGGTGCGCTTTCCCTTTAGGTCGCGCTTCGCACCCGGGGAGGCCGGCGCGCGCCTCGAGGCGCTGGCGCCGGAGGCCGGGGAGCTGAGCGCCCGGCTGAGCGGTCGTTCCTGGCTCGAGGGTTCGCGCGTCTGCTACGACGCGCGCGTACGGCTTTGCGCCCGCCTGCCCGAAGGGGAAAAGTGGGGCGGGCGCGCCTTCAGGAAGATGGCCGAGGCCGCGTTCGCGCGGGCGCTGGAACGCACCCTCGCCTCCACCGACCGGCGAGCGGACGCAGGTTTGCTAGACTGATTTAGGACACAGGTGGGTATTGGAAAGGAGGGCTGGCGATGGCCAAAATCACGTTTTTAGGGCATGCGGCGGTGCTGTTGGAAGGCCGCGAAACCACCCTGGTGATCGATCCGTTCCTGACGGGCAACCCGCTCGCCACCGTTGGACCGGAAGCGATCCAACCCGACCTGGTGGTGCTCACCCACGCGCACGGGGACCACTGGGGCGACACCCTGGCCCTGGCCGGCAAGGGGGCCACCGTGGTGTCGACCTACGAGATCGCGGTGTACGCGGAAAAACACGGAGCCCAGGCCTTTCCCATGAACATCGGCGGACGCTATGCGTTCCCCGGAGGTTGGCTCAAGTTCTACCCCGCGTGGCACTCCAGCTCGTTCCCCGACGGCACCTACGGCGGCATGCCGATGGGCGTGGTGGTCGAGCTCGACGGCGTGAAGGTCTACCACGCCGGCGACACCGCGCTCTTTAGCGACATGCGCCTCATCGGCGAGGAAGGCCTTGATCTGGCGCTCCTGCCTATCGGCGACAACTTCACCATGGGCCCGGACGACGCCCTGGCAGCGCTGGAGCTGCTGAAACCCAAACGGGTGGTGCCGATTCACTACAACACCTTCCCCGTCATCGAACAGGACGGCGCGGCCTTCGCCGCAAGGGCGATCGAAAAGGGCGTCGAAGCCCGCGCGCTCGAACCCGGAGAGGCCTGGTCCATCTAGCGCATGAACCTCCGCCGCCTGCGCCGCGAAGACTTCAAGCTCGAGCTCCTCTTGGGCCTGGGCAAGACCGCTCAGGTCTACCTGGCCCGTGCTCCCGACGGAACCGAGGTGGCCCTCAAGATTCCGCGCAAGGAAGTTCGCGAAGACGAACGGCTGGCCCAGATGTTCGCCCAGGAGGTGCGGCTCTCCATGGGCCTCAAGCACCCCCACCTGCTGCGCGGGCTCGCAGGCAAGCCGTTCGGCGAGGGCTCCTTCGTGGCGCTCGAGTACATGCCGGGCGGCACCCTGGAAAACAGGGTGCGCCAGGGCGCGCTGCCGCTGCTGGAAGCGCTGGCCTACCTGGGCCAGCTGGTGGAGGCGCTCATCTACCTCCACGGGCGCGGCATCGTCCACCAGGACATCAAGCCCGCCAACGTCTTCATGCACGGGAAGGTCGCCAAGCTCGGCGACTTCGGGGTCGCCCGCACCCAGGACAACCCCAACCCCTTCGAACGCGCCGGCAGCCCTTTCTACATGGCGCCGGAGATCTTCCGCGGCCACGCGGCCACCCCCGCGTCGGACGCCTACTCCCTGGGTGTGCTCGCGTACGAGCTGCTCACCGGTAAGCGGCCGTTCTACGGCGACAGCTACGAAGCGCTCATGGCCGCCCACCTGACGAAGGCCCCGCCCCGCCTGCCCGACAACCCTAACCTGCACCCCAAGCTCGTCCAACGCATTCAAGGACTTCTGGAGAAAAACCCCGCGAACCGCACCACCCTGGAACGCCTGCAACGTTCCCTGGGGGGGTACTACACCGTGGAGGTCGCTCCCAAGGAATCCAAACGCAAGGCGCGGGGTTTCCGATTCCTTGAATGGCTGCAGAGGAGGAAGAAACGATGAAACCCGTCTGGACGCCTAGCGCCGACTACACCCGCGGCAGCCACCTCGAACGCCTCATGCAGCAACTGAGCCTGGCCGACTACGACGCCCTCTACGCCTTCAGCGTCGAGCACCCCGACGCCTTCTGGCAGGCGACGCTCGAGCAGATGGGGATCGAGTGGTTCGAACCCTACGAGGACTACGTGGACCTTTCCCGCGGAGTGATGTGGCCGGAGTGGTTCCCCGGCGGCAAGCTCAACCTGGCCCACAACGCCACCACCCGCCACGCCCGCTCGGAGCGGGCGCGCCAGCTGGCGCTGATCTGGGAGGGCGAGAACGGCACGGTGGTGCGCCTCACCTACCGCGAACTCGACCGCCAGGTGGCCCAGGCGGCGGCGGCCCTGCGCGAGCTGGGCGTGGGCCGCGGCGACCGCGTGGGCCTCTTCCTGCCCATGCTGCCCGAGACCGCGGTGGCCTTCCTGGCCACGGCGCGCATCGGCGCGATCGCCATCCCCATCTTCTCGGGTTACGGCGCCGAGGCCACGGCCACCCGCCTGGCCGACGCCGGAGCCCGGCTGCTGGTGACCGCCGACGGCTTCTTGCGGCGCGGCCGGGTCGTGCCCATGAAGCCCGTAGCCGACGAGGCGCTCGAAAGCGCCCCCAGCGTGGAGAAGGTGCTGGTGGTGCGGCGGGTGGACGGCGGCTACCCCATGAAGGAGGGCCGCGATCTCTGGTGGGACGAGGCCGTGGGCCGTCAGCCGGCGGACGCCCCCACCGAGGTGATGGGGAGCATGGACCCCTTCATGCTCATCTACACCTCGGGCACCACCGGCCGCCCCAAGGGCACGGTCCACTACCACGCCGGCTTTCCCCTCAAGGCGGCGCAGGACATGGCCCACCTCTTCGACCTGCGCCCCGGCGAGCTGATGTTCTGGTTCACCGACATGGGCTGGATGATGGGCCCCTGGGCCATCCTGGGCAGCCTGCTTCTCGGCTCCACCGTCTTCCTCTACGAGGGCGCGCCCGACTATCCGGGCCCCGACCGGCTGTGGCAGATGGTGGCGCGCCACGGCATCACCCACCTGGGGATCTCCCCCACCCTGATCCGCGCCCTCATCCCCCACGGCGAGGAACCGGTGAAGAAGCACGACCTCTCCTCGCTGCGGGTCCTCGGCTCCACCGGCGAGCCCTGGAACCCCGAGCCCTACCAGTGGTTCTTCCAGACCGTGGGCGGCGGCCGCTGCCCCATCGTCAACTACTCCGGCGGCACCGAGGTCTCGGGCGGCATCCTCGGCTGCACGGTCTACAAGCCCATCGCCGAGGCCTCGTTCAACACCCCCGCCCCCGGCATCAAGGCGGCGGTGCTCAACGACGAAGGAGAACCGGTGGTGGGCCAGGTGGGCGAGCTGGCGGTGCTCGCGCCCTGGCCGGGAATGACCAAGGGCTTCTGGAACGATCCGGAGCGCTACGAGCGTACCTACTGGAGCCGTTTCAAGGACGTCTGGGTCCACGGCGACTGGGCGCTGGTGGACGAGGAGGGCTACTGGTTCATCCTCGGCCGCAGCGACGACACCCTCAAGATCGCGGGCAAGCGCGTGGGCCCGGCGGAGCTCGAGTCGGCCGCGATCCGCCATCCGGCGGTCCAGGAGGCCGGCGCGGTGGGCGTGCCCCACGAGGTCAAGGGCGAGGTGCCGGTGCTCTTCGTGGTGCTGCGCCCCGAGTTCGAAGGTTCGGAAGAGCTGGCCGCCGAGATCGCCGAGAAGGTGGCCGAGGTGCTGGGCAAGCCGATGAAGCCCGCGGCGGTCCACTTCGTCAGCGACCTGCCCAAGACCCGCAACGCCAAGGTGATGCGCCGCCTCCTCAAGGCCGCCTACCTGGGCGAGAGCACCGGCGACACCTCGGCCCTCGTCAACCCCGAAGTGCTCGACGAGGTGCGCCGGCTGAGAAAGTGAGCGTCCACGCCCACGGCACCCCGCAAAAGAGCGGGGCCTACGTGCTCGAGCTGGCGCTGGAGGCGCCGCTCGAGCTGAGCTTCGGCCGCTTCCAGGGCGGCCGGGTCTTCGCGCTCGCGCCCGGCCGCGTCTACTACGTGGGCTCGGCCCTCGCGGGGCGGCTGCCCAGCCGCCTGCTGCGCCACGCCACCCGCGCGGCCGGCCCGCCCCACCGGCTGCGCGCGGAGCTGCTGCGTTACTTCGAAGGCCTCGGCTGGACCGTCCGCCCGCCCGCGCGCAAGACGCTCCACTGGCACGCCGACCACCTGATGGAGTCGCCCGCGGAGCTCGCGGCGGTCTACCTCTTCTACGGCGACGCGCCGCGCGAGGCCTTCCTGGAAGAGGCCCTGCGCGCCCTGGGGGCCGAGCCCCTGGCCCCGGGCCTGGGCGCGGGCGACCGCCCCGGCGGCAGCCACGTGCTCTGGGCGCCCGCCCCGCTTCCGTTGCTCCCCGGCTCCTGAAGGC
>Ga0256832_1003044_pt1 | contig 11436 bp, 9 predicted proteins | sample 134614metaG_FD_190534 | JGI IMG/M metagenome (GOLD analysis project Ga0256832, IMG submission 190534) | Hydrothermal vent microbial communities from Lau Basin, Pacific Ocean - 134-614 | ecosystem: Environmental > Aquatic > Marine > Hydrothermal vents | place: Pacific Ocean: Lau Basin | collected...
AATGCTGTTATTTTGTTAACCATTATTGATACATTAGGTTTTGTTCCTACCTTTAAAAAAGCTTACTACTACCCTTTTGAAGAGAAGTTAAGCTTTTTTATAATAATGATTGTTAAAGATATTTTTACCATAATTGCACTTGAGGAGTATAGTTTAACAACGTTACTTTTTCCTATTACTCTAGATGTTACTTCTATTGCCTTTATAGTTATGGTTTTTATTCGTCGTAAAGTTACCTCTGCAACATCTTAATAATAGGCTTTGCTAACTCTAAAGCTTTGCTTCGATGAGAGATAGACTTTTTCACCTCATCGTCTAACTCTCCTAGTGTCTGCTCAAACCCATTAGGTACAAACATAGGGTCATAACCAAAACCATTCTCTCCTCTAGTTGTAGCTAAAACATCTCCATGCATCCAACCATGAACAACATACTCACCAAACTTGCTTACAATGGCAATAGCCGCAGTATAGTAAGCAGGAGTCCTCTCTACTCCTGCCTCTTTTACAGTATTGACCAATTTATAGAGGTTCTCTTTGTCACTTGCACCCTCACCTGCATATCGTGCAGAGTAGACCCCTGGAGTACCACCAAGCAGAGGGACAGAGATACCACTGTCATCAGAGACTACAATAGCATCTTTATCTTCTAGTTTTTCATAAATAGCCCTAGCTTTAATAAGTGCATTACCCTTAAAAGTATCGGCATCTTCTACTATCTCTACATCTCCTAATATCTCTGAAAAAGCAATAACCTCTGTGTTGCACATCTTTCTAAACTCTCTTAATTTTCCCTTATTGTTAGTTGCTAAAATAATTTTCATTTAAATTTAACCTTTTAGTTATATAATAGGACAAATTTTATCTGATTGGAGATGTCAATATGATTAAACAGATAATGCCTTTAAACTTTATTGTAGCATTACGATTTTTTGGACTCTTTATTGTCCTTCCTGTTCTCTCGGTCTATGCTCTCAAGATGGAGGGGGCTACACCATTTTTAGCTGGAGTTACTGTTGGAGGGTATGCACTTACTCAAGCTATTTTTCAAGTACCATTTGGGCTTATGTCAGACAAATTTGGACGGAAGAGAGTACTCTTTTTTGGGCTTATTATCTTTATTGTGGGTTCTGTTATCGCTGCGATGGCTGACAATATCTATATGTTAATGATAGGTCGTTTTTTACAAGGGGCAGGTGCTATTGGCTCAGTTGTCTCAGCAATGATAGCTGACTTGGTAAAGGAAGAACAAAGAGCTCATGCTATGGCTATTATGGGTGGGACTATTGCTCTTAGTTTTGCAGTAGCTATGATAGTAGCTCCTATTGTTGGGGGAAATTGGGGCATAGATAAACTCTTTTGGCTAACTGCAATTCTTTCGGTAATGGCAATTGGGGTACTCTTTACAGCAGTTCCAAAGCCTCCTAAAATTGTCCACAGTTACGCCGAAGAGGAGTCTAAATTTTTTGATGTATTTCAAGACAAAGCATTGGTTAGAATGTATGTAACCTTTTTGTTTCACTCCTCTATTATGACAATGGCGTTTTTTATTATTCCTATTGTTATGACTCATAGCGTTCAAGATGGTGGATTTGGTTGGGAGAAGGCTGAACTATGGAAGGTCTATTTCCCTGCTATGATATTTGGTTTTGTGGCTATGGCTCCTGCTGCTATCTTTGGGGAGAAGTATGGAAAAGGTAGAGAGGTGTTTATGATTTCAGTTATTGCTATCTTTGCCTCTTTTATAACAATGGGGTTTGCTACCACTCCTTTAGTATTTATTGTAGGTGTTGTTCTTTTCTTTATTGGGTTTAATATGTTTGAGCCTCTACTTCAAAGTTTTGTTGCTAAGTTTGCTAAAGTTCACCAAAAAGGAGCAGCACTTGGGGTTGCAAATACATTTGCCTACACAGGTATATTTTTGGGTGGTCTTCTTGCTGGTTGGGTTATGCAACACTATGACAGAATGGTACTTGCTATGATTGTTGGGGCTATATCTATCTTATGGTTTATCTGGGTCTACACCATGCCAAATCCAAATAATCGGGGAAATGTCTACCTACCACTTGATGTTTTTGACCGTGAAAAGATTAGTACCCTAGCAGAGCATGATGCTATTGTTGAGACCTATGTGAATGAGACAGAAAATATTGCTGTTGTTAAGTATGACAAAGATATGATAGATGAAGATGAAGTTCGTGGATTATTAAGTTAAATAACTCTATTTACTCTCTGTTAATAATTTTATTTTATTATTGTATAAGGAAAAAAGTGGAGAGTAATTATGAAAAAGATAAATAGACTCAATCCCATTCAAAAAAAGCTCAATCTGCTCATAAAAGAGGGAAACCAACTATATGAAGAGCAGATGAGTGCATATGGACAACTTCGTGGGTTTAGAAAACCAATATCTCTACTAGTACATGATGAGCTAGATGGAGGGGAGTCTCGACAGCTTAATGCTTTTGAGACAAATACCTATAAGATGCCGAGATAAGTTATGGACAAAGAGTACTTCTATAGTCCACCCCCTATTGAGATTCAAGATGAAAAAATTATTAAAACATATAGTACCCCTCTTCGATATTTAACCTACCTTATATTAACTATCTCCATCTTTCTTATACTATATTTTATATGTAAAAAAATTTTTAATATCTCTAATGACCAATATATTTTAACCTCAATAGTTTCATTTTTTAATAAGTATCTTTTCCTCTCTTTTGATATATCCACTATACTAATAATGTTACTTTTTCAATCTCGCAAATCATTAAATCTTCAAAAAATTAGTACTTTTTTCATATTTATCTCTATACTTTTTATTTTAACCCATACAATTATGACATATCATACCCCTCCTATACTTATTAATCAAAAAAACATCTTTGAGACAACTCATCTAGTAACTATATGGATATTTTGTATCTTCTTTTTTAACTATCTTGCCAATCAATATCTAATAGACATACCTTTTAGAATTTTTCTTAATATGCGTACTCATATTATTAAAAATATTGACCTTTTCACCTCAGTAAAAGAGTATACTGAACACCATAAAAAAAACCATATATATATAGATATTATCCCCTTAGCTGAAACAGATAAAGATAGTGAGGAGTTTTTAAAGATACAGACTATGTATATTCGTCTTGTTAAGTTTTGGTATGCCCAAAAAAACTATATCTTTAAGTTACGATACTACTTTCCTCTACTCATTACTCTAAGTGGATTAATATACTTTTTTTATCTTCTTGACTTTATTGAAGATATTCCAGATATAAAATTTGACCAAAAATATATGCTAATGATACTCTCACTTAGTATGCTATACTTTGTTATGAGCCACCATATTCACACCTTTCTTAACTCACGATTCTATATGCAAAATATCTTAAAAGAGCTAGATAGAACCTATTTTAATAACCAAGAGTATCGACAGCAGATTAAACTCTTTTTAGATAGAAATTTTCTTATCTATATTCATGACAAACAGCAAGATACACACTTTTGTCTAAATGAGTCTAAAGACTTTCAAGAGTTTATTGCTCAAGAGAGAGCTGATGAAGAGGGGCGAAACTTAATTGTTATGGTCTATATCTCTTTTTTTATGATTCTATTTATTGAAGTAATGGTAAATCGTTACCAACCATAAAATAAGGAGTTTCAAGCATGAGAACAGAGAGTTGTATTCGTAAAAGCCTTAGACTTATTCAGACTGAGAAGATGCTTATTATCATAAAAGAACTTGCAAATATAAAAAAGATATTAGAGTTTTTTTATGGATATAATGATATTCAGGGGGATAAACTAGAGACTAAACCAATAAAACAAAATATTCGATTTTTACATGAAGATATTAAAGCACTTCATAATAAAATTGAGCATCTACAAAAAATTAATCACAATTTAAAAGAGCAAGAGAGTATGCTCTTCTTAATCCAATATGACCATGTCCGTATTGAGATTGAGGATATGCTTCATGTTATTCAAGCTCTATACCACAAGATGCAACAGCTATTTGGAGAGACTCTTAACCAATATCTACCATACCCTGTACTTGGTAGACGCTTCTCAAACAGTGGTATTATGATGTATCTAAATAACTACTTTAGAGAGCTACACAAATCTCTCTCTAAAGATAATAAACCTCCTAAGAATCTAATGTTAAGCTGGAACTACAGAACAGGTTTTCAGTATCGTATTTTTCTTAATCGTGAAATTAAACGAGAAAACTACAAAAAAAATACATATAACAACTATATTGATTTACCATATTGGTACTATGAACTACCTATGCTTCTTCCTGCTATTACTCATGAGGTTGCCTATATCTCTTTACGAAATCCTTCAAAGATATTACAAAAGTTGTCTGATTCATTAGAGAAAAAGATATACTCCTTTTTACATAACCCTAAAAATAATTTTGTGCAAGAGGTACAAGATATTATAGGCTATGAAGCCTACAGTTCTGACCTAACACGTGTTATCTTAGGAGATGTTATTGCTTATCAGATTCATGGTATCTCATATATTCATGCTCTGTTTCACAATATTATTGGAGAGAAACTCTCACCAAACTTTTTAAAGCTTATATATGATGACAAAGGAAAATCTAACTTCCTACTTCTTCCTAACGAGTGGCTCTTTAGCCAAAAAAAAGACCATTCTATATTGCGACTACACTTTATGTTGAGTTTTATAGAGAAAAGAGAGTACTATGATGAGATGTACGATTTACTTCTTCATATTATGCCTCTACCAAATAAAGAGGGAGAGAGAAAACAGAAAGGGCATGGCTTTAATGAGGTCTACAAACACAACCACCCAAACTACTACAACTCCTACAAGAGTGTTCAAAACTATCTCTCTCAACTTCTCTATACACTTTTACTATGGAAAGATAAACACTATGTAGAGCTAAAAAAGATTAAAGATATTGAGAATGCTCCTAACTTTCAATTACTTTGGGACGAACGCTTTGAACAACTAAAAAAATCTGAAGAGGTAATGCACCAAAATAACTTTAGACGTGAAATTCATAAAAAAATAAGCAATATAGAGTTTCCAAAAGATGAACCTATTATATATATTATGGAGCTAGGAAAAGCACGAAAAGATATTAGGGAAAATGCCAATATTATTAAGCTTATTCAAAATGAGTTAAAACAATCTGAAAACTCAGCACAACTATTAGGTGAATCTATTAAACTACAACTTGCTGTCTATGGCATATATGATTGGGTTACAATTAAAGAGAAGTCATCTACTATTAACATTGTAGATGCTCTTAATATATTTTTAAAAAGAGAGAAGAGTGATTCAAAACAATTAAAATACTTTATGACAAAACAAGTTCTTATAAAAATGGCACCTACTATTATTGGAGAGATTAAATGTAAAGAGAATATGGACTTTTCTGTTATTTTTAATATAGAAGTGGCAAAGAGTATCAACTATGAGAAGTGCAGTAATGGCTATGATGACTTAAAAGCATCTATTAACCATATTAGAACTAAACTAGAGAATAATAGAAAACTGTTTAGTGTTGCCAATATCTTTAAATCGTTAGGACCAAAAGATTTAACTGTTATTATAGAAAATAGTAATCTAAACTATATTTTCAAGCTCTTAGAGATAATTAATCAAAAGACGCAAAAAGAGAGAACAAAAAAAGGAGCAATACTTCGCACATTTACAATTATCTGTTCACCTTTTAATAAAAAAATAACTATAAAAAGCCAACTACCAAGTGAGAAGTTTGCACTTGTCTCATACCTACGTATTAGTAATGACTTTGATATAGATAAACAAAAAAAAAGTCTTATAGAAGAAAAATATATGGATAGCTTTACTGAGATAACAGGTGTAATGGATTTTAGAATTCAATGGAAAGAAAATATCACAATCGATATAGTTATTGACTACTACAATAGGAAAATTAGAAATAAGTACTTAACAGATTTTCAAACAAAAATTGAAAAAATTCTCCTCTAAAAAGAGGAGGAGTTAGATTACTTCTTTAACTCTATCTTAGCAGTATCTCTAAGCTCTTTAGTTTTCTTTTTCATAAACTCTTCAAACTTTTTTCCAGCTAGATTATTTTTAATCTGCTCTTTTACAGAATCAAATGGTTTTACACCAGCCTCTTTTTTATCATCAAGCATTATAATATGATAACCAAATTGAGTCTTAACAGGCGTTTTAGTATACTCACCCTTTTTAAGTTTATCAGCAGCTTCTGAAAACTCTGGTACCATCATTTTAGGTTCAAACCAACCTAAATCACCACCATCTTTACCTGATGGACCTGTTGACTTTGATTTTGCAAGTTCAATAAATTTTGCTTGTTTATCTTTTGCACTATCTAACTCTTTAATAAGAGCTTTTGCTTCATCTTCTCCCTTTACAAGAATGTGTCTTGCTTTTAACTGTTTAGGTGTTGTATAGAGATTTTTATTTTTCTTGTACTCATCTTGAAGTTGCTCTTTAGTTATATTATCTTCAATATTTTTCATCTCTTTTCTAAGCCATAAATCTAGTGCTAAATCTCTTTTCATAGCCTCTAATTGAGTTTTATACTCTTTTGTATTTTCAATCCCACTCTTTAGAGCCTCTTGCGTAAGTAGTTTTCTGTCAACTACCATATCAAGAACCCTATTTTTCATCTCTGGAGGAAGTGAAGATAGATTCATTCCTGATTGACCAAGAGTTGAAGTAACTTCTTCTTCTGTAATTGGTACACCATTAACCGTTCCATAACTCTCATTAGCTTGTATTGCTGTTAATAGCACCATTGATACTAATGCAATTTTTTTAATCATTATATAACCTTTATATATTTTTTTGTTTATGCTATATTACACAACTATACTTAATAGTCGTTAAATATTATACTAAAGCCATTGCTCTTTTAACAATATTTTCAATTGTAAAGCCAAATTTACTAAAAAGTAAATCAGCAGGTGCCGATGCTCCAAAACTCTCCATACCTAAAACATCATCTGCATAACGATAGTACTCTGTAGCTGTTGAAGCCTCTACGGCTAATACTTTTGTCATAGGGCGAATAACTTTCTTTTTGTACTCCTCATCTTGCTCATTAAAGAGGTCAAGACATGGAACAGAGACAATATTTGCTTTGATTCCCTTATCTTCTAACACGCAACCTGCATTTAGACAAAGCATTAACTCCGACCCTGAAGCCATTATAGTTACTCCTGCACCCTCTCTCTCTTTTACTAGGTATGCCCCTCTTGATACATCTCCAAAGTCACGCTCAGGTTTTAATGTTTTTAGTTTTTGACGTGAGAGTACAAAACCATGAGGTGCGTCCATTTTTAGTGCCATCTTCCATGCCTCTACATTCTCTGTAGCATCAGCAGGTCTCCAAACATAGAAGTTTGGTAAAGCTCTAAATTGGCTTAACTGCTCAATAGGCTCATGAGTTGGTCCATCTTCTCCAACTCCAATGCTATCGTGTGTCCAAATAAAGAAGTTTTTAATGCCACTCAATGCAGCAATTCTAACACTTGGTTTTAAATAGTCAGAGAAGACAAAAAAGGTTGCATTAAAAGGAATAATAGTTCCATATAGTGCCATAGCATTAGTAATTGCACCCATAGCGTGTTCTCTAATTCCAAAGTGTATATTTCGCCCCTTTGGAAAGTCTCCCATATCTTTTAACTCTGTTTTATTTGATGGTGCAAGGTCGGCCGAACCACCTACAAAGCTTGGAAGTGCTTTAGCAATAGCATTTAAAATTTTACCATTAGAGTCTCTAGTCGCCATAGATGGCTCATTTGTAAAGTCAGGGAACTCAATAGTAGAGATATCTGGATTAAGTAGCCTCTCCATAGCTAAGTTCTGCTCAACTAGTGGGGCTTGTTTATGAAGGTGAATCCACTGCTTCTCTAGCATCTCACCTCTCTCAACTGCACTTCTAAAACGAACTAAAACATCTTCTGGAATATAGAATTTTTCATCAGGGAAGCCCTCTTTGGCTTTTGCTTGAGAAATAATCTCTTCTCCAAGAGGAGCACCATGAGTAGAGGCAGACCCCTCTAACTCCATAGCACCTTTTCCAATAATAGTATTGGCAATGATTAATATTGGTTTAGTTGCATTTTTTGCCTCATGAAGAGCTTTATCTATATCATCATAACAGTGACCATTTATCTTTTTGACCTCCCAACCTTGGGCTACAAATCGCCCCTCTACATCTTCACTCCATGCAATGCTTGTATCACCCTCAATAGTAATAGAGTTTGAGTCATAGATTAAAACTAGATTATCAAGTTTGTTATGTCCTGCTAGTGAACATGCCTCATAAGAGATACCCTCTTGTAAGTCACCATCTCCACATAGACAGTAGACTTTATGGTCAATTAGTTTACAAGTATCTGAATTTACATAACTTGCTGTATATTTTGCAGCCATTGCAAAACCAACTGCATTGGCAACTCCTTGTCCCAAAGGCCCTGTAGTAATCTCTACTCCCTCGGTATGCCCAACTTCTGGGTGTCCAGGCGTTTTTGAGTCAAGTTGTCTAAACTGCTTTAAGTCCTCTAAAGATACATTGTACCCCCAAAGATAAAGAAGTGAATAGATAAGTGAGGAGCCATGTCCACCAGAAAATACTAAACGGTCACGATTTAACCATTTTGGATTTTTAGGATTATGATTAAGATGTTCACTAAGCACTACAGCAATATCTGCTAAACCCATTGGAGCTCCTGGGTGTCCTGAATTTGCTGTCTGCACCATATCTGCTGCTAAAAAACGAATGGTATTTGCCATCTTTTTACGCATCATATTCTGTTGTGTCATTGCCATTATATAATTCCTTGAAATTTAAATCTAAACATTAGATAAAATCAAACCTACAGAATATATAGGTTCTGTTTTATCGAATATTATCTATGTCTATAGAGATACTTCTGAACAATATCTTTTAGACTATTTTGTAAGACTTTATCGAAACTATTGAATCTCTCTTCTAAATCTTTAGCTAATCTCTCAGCCTCTTCAATACTCTTTTCAAGACCTATCAAGTTAACAAAAGAGTTTTTATCTCCATCATTTCCTGTAGTTTTACCTGCCTCTTCATCACTATGAGTCTCATCAATAATGTCATCTTGAATCTGAAAAAGTAGTCCAAGCTCAATTCCAAACTCATAGAGTGCATCTTGTTTACTCTTCTCTAATCCAACAATAACAGCCCCCATCAGAAGTGAAGTAGCGATTAACTTTGCCGTTTTATTGGTATGTAGAACCTTTACCTGTTCTAAACTTAGAGGAGTATTTTCAAATTGTATATCAATAGCTTGTCCTAAAATCATACCATAGGTTCCACCATCTCTAGCCAAAAGTTCTACAAGTTTAATACGTATATCATCTCTTAAAGGTGCTTTGGCAATCTGATAAAATGCCTCTGTATTAAGTGCATCTCCTATTAAGATTGCTGTAGCCTCATCATAAGTAACATGCAAAGTCTCAAAACCACGACGTAGAGGAGAGTTATCCATAGCTGGTAAATCATCATGAATAAGTGAATAGGTATGTAAAAACTCTAATGCCAAAGCAGGTGCTAATGCCCCTTCAAAAAGAAGAGGCTCATAAGCTTCTACTACAGAGAGTAGCAATATTGGTCGCAGACGCTTTCCACCTGCAAGTAACATAGCTGATAGTGCCTTATTATAGTGAGGATGAAATGTCTCTACTATTGGTAAATTTGCTTTTAAATAAGCTTCAAATCGTTGCATCAATAATTCTTAATTTTTTAATAGCATTATAGCCAAAGATGTTATAAATTATAATGTTAATTTTAATTAAGTAGTAATTTTAGAAACTTTTCAGATAGATAACATAGGTAGAGAATCTACCTACTAAATAAAGAGACAACAGATTAAACTGTTATTATTTCCTTTTGATTATAAATTTTCTATCTATAAAAAAATAGAAATTTGAATCAAAACAGAGAAGAACTATACTCTATACTGATTAAATATCTATAAGAGCTATTGATTCTTTAGCTCTTTTTTATTTTCATGTATAGAGTGAAGAGTTGCAACAAGAATAAACATTGCTCCTACACCTCCTACAATAATTTCACTAACATCTTTTATAAAAATCTTTACTAGCATAATAATAGATAAAATAAAAATAGCATAATGTGCACCATGTTCTAAGTAACGATATACCGCTAGAGTCTTCTCTTTCAACATATAGAGTGTTAAAGAACGAACAAACATAGCACCTATACCTAAACCTAGCATAATAATAAATATATCAGAACTTAAAGCAAAAGCACCTATAACACCATCAAAACTAAATGATGCATCAAGAACTTCTAAATATAGAAATCCCATAACTCCATTTCGTACACCATTTATATTTAGTATATCATCTAATGATGATATAATTGAGTATAGCAACACTCCTAAAAAGTAGGCTAAAGCAATCTTATAATCATGAGATAAGTAAATAAGTACTAAACCAACAATAGTTGTAATAATCATATTAATACTAGAGAGTTTTCCCATTTTATCAACAATATTACTCTTCTCTATAATATGAATCCACTTCTCCTCTCGGTCATTATCAAAGATAAAACTTAAAAAGACCATTAGTAAAAATGATGCACCAAATGCAAAAATCAATTTTTCAACAGATGTTAATGTGATTTCATACTTATGAGGGTCATAGACTGCCATATTAAAAGTATCTATTAACCCTGAACCACTAGCTATAGCAACTATAATAATTGGAAAGAGAAACCTCATACCAAAAACAGCTATAGGGATACCAAAAGTAATAAAACGCTGTTGCCATTTTGACTCCATAGTCTCTAAGATTTTTGCATTTACTACTGCATTATCAAATGAGAGAGAAACCTCTAATATAGCTAATAGAGCAACTATATATAAAGCATTCAGACCACCTATATAGTATCCTAATACTAAACCTACTACTGCAAAAACAATAGAACTTCTAAAATCTTTCAAAACAATCTCCTCAATGTTTAAATTTATGGTTAAAAGTTTAATATAAGTAAAAAAATTTCTCAATAAAACTTTTTAAAACTTTTTAAAACTTTTTTTATAGATTAAATATCTCCCTATTTTTCGTTATTTATACTTTACTAAACTACATAAAGAATATTTTATAATTAACTTTTATCTTGTATAATTGTTATAAAAACTTTTTCAACTTTTAAAAAAGGGTTAAAATGAATACTTTTTCTCAGAAGCTAAGGGCAATTTATGTGCAACTTGCAAATGAAAACATAGATAACTTTACAGAGATGCTTATTGATTATAGTAAATATAATAGAGATAAATTTGATATGGCTTCTGAGGCTGAATGCAAAGAGCAGTTCTTTTCAAATAGAAAAACTGTACTAAGACGTTGGCTAAATAGAGGAACAACTTGTACA
>Ga0256832_1003045_pt1 | contig 11436 bp, 9 predicted proteins | sample 134614metaG_FD_190534 | JGI IMG/M metagenome (GOLD analysis project Ga0256832, IMG submission 190534) | Hydrothermal vent microbial communities from Lau Basin, Pacific Ocean - 134-614 | ecosystem: Environmental > Aquatic > Marine > Hydrothermal vents | place: Pacific Ocean: Lau Basin | collected...
GTAAGGTATTGCCTTCTTGATTAGTAAAAAAAGTTAAATCATTTTGAATTATATTTGTATTGCTTTCCATTTACAAATTTTCTTTTAGTAAGTTTAAATTTTCTCTTAATCCGGTTTCTAAATACTCCAATTCCCCCAAATCAGAAAAAATAGTTGATTTTATAAATTCAATTTGAATATTTTTTTCAGGTTCATTAGGTGTTTTGGAAAATACAGGAAGCATTTTTGTTGTTGCACGCCTTTCATTTCGTTCGATTTTGCTAAGAATTGACGTGTCAATATCAAGTGCTGCTGCAACTTTTCTTAGTGGTAATCCTTGTATTTCTCTTAATTCTCTTATGTATTTTCCAAATGTTTTCATTTTGATATATTCATTTAGACATTATTGTCAAAAGTATAAAATAATTTTCAATTTGTTCTTGTGCGGTTGGTTTTTCTTTATCTTGTAGCAAATTTTCTATTCCTTTTCTGTTTTTTTAGCTTGCACGCAACTTCATTATAACGAGCAGCAATTGAATTAATTAGGGGCACAGCCCTAGCATCTTTGTAACAACGAGCAGGCAGGTTTGACGGTTTACGTGCTGTGATAAAATTAAATTACGAACAATCTTTCATTATGGTATAGGAGTTTTGCGTGAGGGATAGTAGTGTCAACGGCTTCTTAGATACCAATAACCAAGGATTACACCCAATGCCAGACAACCTCCTATAATCCACCACCAGAAATATTCGGGAGCGGGGTGGTATTCGCTGCCTATAAGGATAAAGCCCGCCCAGTAGCCGGGGGAGGCGTGGAGGTCGTCTGTAGAGGAGAGGTAGCTCAGTTTGGCTTGTCGCAATGCTTCCGATTTTGGGTTGCCGGCTTGTAGGTACTCGTAGAAGGAGGAGAATAATGCTGCTGTTTGTTTGTCCTTGACTTTCCAAAGACTTGAGATGAGGCTGCCGACTCCTGCGTAGGCGAAACCACGCGAAAGGCTCATGACCCCTTCGCCAATTTCCAGTTTGCCGATATTGGTCTCACAGGCACTCAGTACTACGAGTTCGGTGTTGAGGTGTAAGGGGTAGATTTCGGGTAGTGCAAGTGTGGTGTCTGAAAAGTATATTTTGGGAATGCCGCCATCATTTCCCGCCTCGGCATGGGTGTAGAGGTGGGTGTAGGGATAACTGTTGGCTTGCCGGATGAATTGCTCTTTGGTCGCTTCTTTTCCCTCCAATAATTTGTAGGAAGGAAACCCCTTGATTTGTAAAGCCGAAGCATCCAGTGGAGGTAAATTCCATTTATCAGAACTGAAGTCCGGTGCGACGACCAGTAGAGCAGGGGAGGAGCGCCTTCGTTGTTGCTGCCGGAGAAGGACGGCGCCTGAATAGGCATAACGAATATTTTGATGATGAATGAGGTAATCCAAAGTTTTGAAAAAAGTCGTTTTCTTCCTAGAGCGGACAAGGGCTTCGAAGGGGATGGAGGCGAGCATGCCATCCGCTACGATGATGACCTCTTTGTAATCGTTGATGGCAGCGGGAAGTAGTACTTTTTGATAAAAATCGAAAGCCGTCCGCTGATAGTGTTCTGCACCGATGTTCCATCTGTTTTTTGCGGAGAAATTTTCGGCGAAAGCCAATAAAATGCCATCGAATTCCGGCGTCCTTGGAATGGAGAAGAAATGTATGGGTTTGGTCTTTGTCAGGGTGAAGCCAAACAGATACCGTTGTCCGAGTACGTATTCCACAAAAGCGGATTGTTCATTCTTAAGCAGCGAATCCCGAATTGTTTTGGATAAATTATGGCTGCCTGTCTTCCAAACCTCGGCGAAGTAAGGGTATTGTCGCTGGAAGGAATCTTTTAACATCCTCAGTTTTTGAGAGAGAAATACCTGCTGTCGGTTTAGTTTTTCTCGGCTGACGCTGGTGTCCGATTCGAGTTGTTGGGTTTCGATACTTGCCAATTGGGTTTCGTAATCGTCGATTTGGCGTAGTAACTGGTTGTTGCCTCCGGCTTTCTTTCGCACCAAATACTCCAAAATGCCGGATAATAATACGCTTGCCTTGCCTCCTTCGGCGATTTCAAACGCCTGATTGGCGTATTGTTCGTCCTTTGTTCGTTGGTATAGCGTAGCACAAATTTCAAGGGCATTTTCTCGTTTTGCCCGGTTGAGGTTTTGGAACTTCACCTTGGAGTCGGCGTGTAGCTGCACGGTACTGATTAGTTGTTCTTCCTTGAAGTAAAGTTGTAAATTGGACAAGGCGAGGCGTAGGTTTTTTACTTCATCCCGATGTTGTTTTGCCAGTTTTTGATAGACATTCGCTTTGCCTTCGAGGGATTCCAAAATAGTGTTTTCAGGGTAAAGGCTTGTAATGTTGGGCAGGGTATTGACGTCGCTCGTATCAATAGCCGGTAGCACGGTGTAAAGTGCAAGTTGGTAGTTTTTTAAGGCAGTTTCCATATTGCCTGTTTCCGAGTACAGATTCCCCAGTGCGGTAAATAGTTTTCCTATTTCACGACTTCTGACGGGGTAAAAGCGCAAGCCGTTTCGGAGTGCGTTTTGATAAGATTGCGCGGCATATTGATATGATTTTTGTTGGGTGGCAATGTCACCTTTTACCCGGTAGGCATCCATCAGTATGGGCGCTCCATTTTTTATGCTTTTCGCAAATTTCAGGGCTTTTTGAATATCATCTGTCGCTTTTTTTCGGTTTCCCAATCGCAAATAACAATCTGCCCTCGCCTGATGGACAATGGCTTTTGTTCTATCGGAGAGCTGGGGGTATTCCAATTGTTGAGAAAAGACTTTAATGGCTTCTTCTGTTTTCCCCATGGTCGCCAACAAGATGCCATAATCGGTGGCGGATTCTGCTTGTTCCTGTTTCAGCCCTAGCTTTGAGAATTCATTTTGCGCAAGCAGGTGTAGAGACTCGGCACTTTTGTAGTCTTCCAGCCGGGTGTAGATATTTGCGAGTGGTACATAAATGGCATCAATGACCCACCCCTTGTCGAACCGGAATCCTTGTTGTTCTAATTTTCGATAGCCCTCAAAGGCCGTCTCATAGGCTTCTTTCGCTTCCTGTATCCTGCTCTGGTCTCGTAGTGCACTCCCGAGGTAGGCGTATTTGTCACTGAGGCATAGCAGGTTTTCACCCTTCAATTTTAGACCCGATTCTTTGAGTTGATGCAATGGATAGCGCAGGTATTTGATGAGATAGGCGATGTTGGATTGGTCTTGCTTGCGGTAAGTCTCGGAGTCGTGATAGTAGTAACCAATTTCCTCAAAGGGAAAGAGGTAGTTGCAGGTTTCTTCTATCGGAAATAGTTGGGCAGCCCGGAGGGTTAGTTGCCATACTTTGGATTCATTCCCTTGGTTTACTGCCCGTTTTGCCCGTGCGATAAGGCTGTCCTGTTGCACAAGCAAAGGGTTGTCCTGCTGTGCGAAAAGCCCGCTTTTTGATACAAGAAATATGATGATGATGATGATGCGCATCGCTTTTTTCGGGGCAAGATACGAGATTGAGCGGACATCTCCGCATTCCGAGGAGGAGGATGGGAATGACACCTCATATCTTCCATTTCACAAATAGCCTAAAACCATTATGCCACTGTGCTTCTAATATATTGGAGGCGGGGGTTGGGGACAGCAGGACGGGAAGTTTGTCATTTAGCAGGTAATAGCTGGCACCGATGGCTATTCCGGTCTTTTTTGTTCGTCCCATCAGTACGTTAAAGGATGCGCCATAACGCAGGGCGCCGTATGTAGGGTTGTCCTGTCTGAATAGTGAAAACTGCTGTGTCTCGTTGAACTTACCTTTGAGTAGCACGCCACCTTCAAGACCGATGCCAACCCGCAAAAAGGGCAGTACATCCACCTGAGGCTGCAAGGACATAGTAAGGTGCGTGAAGGTGTAGGAAATGGGCTCGTTGAAGGTGGGGACGAAGGTCGTATTGCTGTATCTCATATAGGCATCCATGCTGACCGGCTTCTTCGGAAGTAGGGCGGAAGTGCCAAGGGCGATGTATTTATTGGAAAAGGTGGCATCAAGGGCTTTCCCCTTCCACGGGTCGGTGGCGTTGGGGAATATTGAGCCAACCTCGAGGGTGAATCGGGTGATTTTTTTAAGCCGAATTTTGGATCGTTTGGTGACGATTTTTTCGTTGGAATCAAAGTAGATGTTGGCTCTGCTTTTGATTAATTTGGGCATTTTTTTGCCCGGTTTTATAGTGTAAATGATATGTCCTCTCGAATCTTTTTTACGCACTTTGGATTGTCCTGTACCGGCGAGGTAGATATTCCTAAAGTGGAAGACAAGGCTGTCGGGATACGCCTGATAATAAAAGACGGAATCTATGCCAAAATTGATTTTTTCTCGTCCTATTTGGACTTCCTCTACTTCGAGTGAGGTATAGTCGAGTTTTTGGGGGATGTCGGTTATTACCTTTACGTTAGATGCGGGGCCATCCCCATTGTTTTGGAAGTTGATTCTGAATCTCAAAGGAGTATTTCGTCGCCAGGGCAGCATAAATTTTCTATCCATTCTGCCTCTGTAATTAGCAGCGAGCAGACTATTGGGATCGTGGGACGAGACGAGCTCAACGGGAAGGGTGTAAGCATCTATTACCGTGCCCGATTCATCCTTTAATTTTATCTCAATATGTGTTGTGAGGGAGGTGTCCGTCATGCTTTCATCCGTTTTCATCAGAACGAAGATGTTGCGGACTTCGCCGGGCTTTAACCCACTAAATTCAAAGGTTTCTCTATTGGCAAAGCCACCTTTTAAATCGTCTTCGGCTATCAGGGCATTGTTTTGAATAAATGGGGCTGCCGAAAGTGAGACGAGGGCATTTTCCCACAGGGAAATCATTCCAATTGACCGGCGGATTTCGCCATTGTTTAGGCGTGGTGCTTCCTCAATGACGAAACAACTGCTACAAGTCGATTGCTCGTTGTATTTTAGGTCTAATGTACCGGAGATAGGCGAATCCCCCGTATTGCGATAAGCTACAATTGCGACAAACTCCTCTCCGGCGATGGCTTCCTGATTCGTCTGAGCCATGACTGATCTTTTTTTGTACTTTTTGGCAAAGAGGTTGGCGTCAGAGGGGGAGGTGCCATTTGTTAGTTTTCCATTGAGGTTGAAAGCGACTCGTTGGCGACCTTTTTTGCGCTTGTCCTTACCGGTATCCGTATAGGTGTAGGTGAGGAAAAATTCTGCATCATAAGGCTCGTATTGGGTCGGACTATAGATATGAACGGGCGATTCAGAAAAACTAAAATTGCCATCGCCAAATAGCCATAGGTATTTTACCCCGGGCTCTTTTCGAGAACCGGGAATGGGCTCCAATGGTGGGATGCCCGTTACTTTGAATGTGATTTTATTATCGTACCCATCTGTTTTTGACCATTGCATGGTTGGTTCGGTTTCCTGCGCCGACAGGAAAAAAGGCAGGCATATTAACCAGATAAAAATGTGAAGTGCTCTCATGATATTTCGCGTATTGAAAGTTATTTTGTGAATAAAAGTATTATAAAATACTTAAAAAGACAAATATGCCGGTTATGATTTTTGATTTTATTAAGGCAATCACATAAAAAATGAGATACAAAAATTTCTCGTCCATACGGACACGAGTTATAACTTCATAGATAAACCAAGAGATTTAAGAATGAATTTGATAGTAGATTTGCTTCTCTCATTTTTTATTTGTAATATCGCTTGATTCGTATTTTAGGCAATTAAAAAATAACAGGTATGAAAGCATTGCAGATGGTAGATGCAGTCAGGGAGATGCCTCTGACTGAAAAACTATTGATTATTGAGTTGATTTTTAAAGACATAAAAGAAGATACTTTAGAAAGGGAAAAAGAGGAGCAAAAGAGAAAAAAAGCTGCCCAAATGCTGTTAAGGGATTACCTGACGAATGAAAAATTGACAGAATTTACCGTACTGGATAAGGATGATTTCTATGAGGCGAACTGAAATATGGCTTATCAATCTTGATCCGACAATAGGAGCTGAAATAAGAAAAACCCGACCTGCCATTATCGTCAATGATGATGCACTCGGCATCTTGCCGCTTAAAGTTATTGTTCCAATTACTGATTGGAAAGAACGATATGCAGCAGCTGACTGGATGGTCAAATTAGTCCCAAATTCAATCAATAACCTTTCAAAAATTTTCGTTGCAGATTGCTTTCAAATACGCTCTCTTTCCCAGACTCGCATGGTCAGGAAAATCGGCGAAATTTCTGATACTACAATGAAAGAAATTGAAGTTGCCCTTGCCAATGTTTTGAAAATAAAGTGACAAAAAATCTGTAAAAAAATGTGGACAGTACCAAAGTACTGCCCACAAGTTCAGGGATAATAATCGTTACTAACGACTCTTATTCATTTAATCAACAACTTTCATGAATCGCTTCGCGGAATCACTTCCGTCTTCGTTGACAATGCGAATGATGTAAAGACCTTCCGGCAGGGTAGAAATATCGAGATTAGATTTCTTACCCGTTTGCTCAGATTCACTTTGCAAGCGTCCGGTTTGGTCGAAGATGCTTATCTGATGCTTGCCCGGCTTTCCGAACTCAACTGTTATCAAACTGACGGCCGGATTTGGGTAAACGAAATCGACAGCAATAGTATTCGTGAATGTTCCACTTACTTCGTTGCTTAGCGCAAATTGTCCATTCTCATACAAGCCCACGACGCGATAGTAATTATCACCTACATCCGGATTATTGTCAGCGTAGCTGAACATAGTACTACTGATACTTGCCGGCTCAATGGCACTAATAGTTTCCCAATCGATCGCATCTGTTCTCCTTTGGACGAGGTAATGAATCAGTGCATCTGCCTGATATGTCCAAGACAATTCATAGGAGGTATTTCCAACTTGAACACCAGTGACGTCGATAACCACGGGCACAGAGTTACAAGTGCCGGGTACCCAGGAAGTGACCCCTCCTGTATTTTGCGCAAAGCAGGAATTTGAGTACGTCACGCCATCACAACCACATACCGGTTGGAATATTAATATACACGGGTCATTGGTGATTAATGAAGGATCAATACACGGTATTGGGCAATTAATCGTAATTACGTCGCAATACTCTACAAAATCTCCTGCAAAACAGAACTGTCCGGTGCTGTCGAATCGCTGTATTAGCATACACACGGTATATACACCCGATGGAAGATTCATTACAATCTCATCATTACCTCCTCCGGATGCTGTCACCGTTTCTCCGTTTTCGTTGGTAAATGTCCAGTCAATTTTATCACATTCTCCTGCAGCTACAGCCTTAAAGTGTGCGTTCGGGCAGTTTAAATCCAACTCAAATCCCTGATTGACGTCAGCAAGGTACGAATCATAACTACCGCAATCGCAGCCGCTGCCACAATCCGGCAAGGTGAATTCGATGAACTCGTGGCAGCACCAACCGCTCTCCTCGTCTAATAATATCACCTTGATAGATACGATATCTCCGGATGCTGCACCACTAATCTGCAAGCCGGTACAAGTTGGGCTGCCTGTAAATGCAATATTATCAGGAGTAATCACCATGCCCGGGTTTTGTGGTTCCAGAAGCAAGACCGTTGGATTTTCAGTAGTATTGTTAAAGACGCAAAGGTTCGGTATATAGAAGGTGCCACCATCGTTGCATTGTACTTCTTCCATACCTGTTACCTCTAAGCAAGGCGGGTCACAGACTACTTCGAATACCTCTTCGCATACGCCGGTGATATTTCCATCCGGTGTGGTGGTATTCCAGGTTACTTGAATTTGCACTGGACCACTTCCGTATTGATCGGTATTGATGCAGAAGAAGAATGGACCTGACGGACCAAGTGGCAAGTGGCCGTTTCCTGCAAATCCTCCAATGTAGTTAGCATTCAATTGGGTGAGTGCCGGCTGGGTGACATCCCAAAGGGAAGAGGCATTGGTATAACTGCTAAAGACAACTCCCGGTGTCAGAATATTCAGTGTAGCACCGGTAAAGAAATTTGGACAAAAATCGTTTAAGAAATTAATCTCATAACAACAATCGTTCTGAATATCCGTAGGTGTAATGTCGGGGATGTCGGTTGGTGTTACTTCCACATGAACATTCTCGCAAGGGTCCACACCAGGCACATCAACACAGTGTTCGAAGTGGCAACAAACATCTCCATCGGTAATTAAGATGACCGTGAAGCAGCCTTGTATTGGATCGAGTATTGGGAAAGGAAGGGTGAAAACGGTTGTGAATGGTCCTGCAGTCGCTCCCGGCGCAATTGGGAACATGCCAGGGTAATTATTGGATGAGAAGTAGTCCGTGGAGACATCTACACTGCCCAAATCGCTCAACAGGAAGGACGTGATATTGTCAGGGCTGTTGTTTTGCAAATAGAAGGTGTAAGTGTACATGAATCCATTTTCATTACAGTCAAACTCCAGGTTGTCATCGACGATGAGCCCGCAAGTGTCCTGCGGTGGCTCCATGCAATTCAGGAATGGTAATACATCTACGACGACGGTTCCACAGGCTGCGTCTCCTGTCAGGTCAAAAGGACCAATTTGGTCAATTCCGGTGGAGGTCCAACCCGGTACGCTACCTTCGATGATGGTATATATAGCTCCCGGAGCAAAATCAAAGCTGTAACACCCTCCGTCATTGGTATAGAAGGTGTCGATATTTACCACTATTCCACCGTTTACAGGAGTTTCAGTCTGTAACAAAATAGGCCAGTCGGGAATAGTTGGCTCATTGGCATCAACTTCTCCGTTACAATTTAAGTCATTGACCTTACAAACAGTGACGAGTGTGTGGCTTTCACTATTTCCGAAGTTCAATCCATCAATCGGTTGGTTGACATCTACGAAGAGGTCGTAAAAACCATCTACCGGATACGTTTGTCGCCAGTATGGTGATAGCTGTCCTTCACTGACGATGTACTCGCCCGGTGCCGTCACTTCCACTGACCAGCAACCATTGTCTGTGGTGAATACTGTGTCGATGGTGTTGTTTGCTACATCCAAGATGAAAATAGGCCACCCCGGAATCGTCGGCTCGGTACTTTCCCAGACGCCATTACAGTTCAAATCGTTGAATTTACATCCTGAAAGGATAGTCGTTTGAGGATGAAAGCAATTGCCAAAATTCAGTCCGTCAATAGGCTGATTTGGGACGACTGTAAATTCATAAAACCCCGTTGAAGGATAGCTTTGGTCCCAACCGGGCTGCGTTCCTTCGGCGATGGTGTATAAAATTCCCGAATCGGATGAGGGCACATCCACTTGCCAACATCCGGTGTCGTTGGTTTCAGTGTTAATTACATTTCCAGCAGGATCGGTGATGATAATAGGCCATCCGGGAATAGTTGGCTCGTTATCCTCCCAAATGCCATTGCAATTCAAGTCGTTAAATTTACATCCGGAAAGCGATGTGAATAAATCCTGACTCACGCCAGAATTAGTCGAAAAAAAACTAAGTAAAATTGTAAAAATTAGTACAGGTAAGGTCCTTTTAATCATAGTGATAAAATTTTTGATTACGCCTACTCTTTGGGAATTTCCCGGCTTTTCGGCATCCGCCTATGTATCTATATCAGTTACATTCAAAAAATGTTACCCTGAAACTTAAGGTGTTGTCTTTTTTTTTAACTAATATCGTGTGGAAAGGCTCTGTGTAAACAACGAAATGGCTGTTTTTTTATCGGAAAGGCAGACGGCAAAATGGATGTCGCCTTCTTTGACTGTTTTTTTTTCAAAAGGTTTAATTCTAAGTCTCCAATCTCTCAATCTCCAATTTTTCCAATCTCTCAGTCTCCCAATTCTCCCACTCGCTCATTCACTCAGTTCCCGCCAAGGCACGCTAAGTTCACGCAAAGGGCGCAAAGAGCGCAAAGAGTCTCTCAGTCTCCCAATCTCCAATTCTCCCAATCGCCCACTCGCCTAATCGCCCATTCTCTCAGTCTCTCAGTCCCTCAGTCTCACAACTCATTCACTCATTCAAATCCGTGTTATCCGTGTTCCCTTTCATTCACTCATTCAATCTCCCGCCAAGGCACGCTAAGTTCACGCAAAGGGCGCAAAGAGCGCAAAGAGTCTCTCAGTCTCCCAATCTCCAATTCTCCCAATCGCCTAATCGCCCATTCTCTCAGTCCCTCAGTCTCACAACTCATTCACTCATTCAAATCCGTGTAAATCCTTTAAATCCGTGTTATCCGTGTTCCCTTTCATTCACTCATTCAATCTCCCGCTAAGGCACGCTAAGGTTCACGCAAAGACCGCAAAAAGCGCCAAGATTCACTCAATCATTAAATCATTAAAATTTTTACCACATAGTTCACATAGTAGCTCGCCCACTCGCCCCTTCGCCAAATCGCCCAACTCACAATCTCCAATTTTCACAACTCACAACTCATTTCTCTGTCTCCCAGTCCCTCAGTCCCTCAGTCTCCAATTCTCTCATCTCTCACCATCATCTCTCCCTACTCACCAACCCGCTTCCAAGTTGACACCTTCTCGTCTGCGCCTCTTTAAAAGGCTTGACTGCGAAGTTATCACCTTGTCGCTCATCGCTTTTTCATTCTAATTCATATTCTAATTCATATTCAAATTCCTTACCTTTGTGAAAAGTCAAAATATACGACCGGTTTATGCAGGAAAAAAAAACAGCACACGAAGACCACAAATACCTCATGGCGCTTGTCAATAATGACCATGGGCTGATTCGGGAGATTTATGCCAAATATGCCGACGATGTCAAATATATCGTCCTGAAGAATAGCGGTAACATTCATGATGCAGAAGACCTTTTTAGTGAATTGCTAATGGAGTTGTGCGAGCAGACTGCCTCGGGTAAGCTCATTCTGACCTGTCCTTTTAGTGCATTTATCAAGATGATGGCATATCGCCGATGGATTAATAAAATCAATAAAAAAGCACAAAGTAGGGTAACATTGAGTGATATGGTCGGATATAATGACATCGAAGACACAGGAGTAGATGAAAGTGTCGAAATTTTTGAAAAAGAAGAGCGGCAACAAAAACTATTCCTAGATAAACTAAATGAATTGGGGGACAACTGTCGGAAGCTACTCGAAACGAGCTGGACAGTCAAGCCCCTTCAAAAAGCTGCTGAAATATTGAATGTTAGCTATGCTTATATGCGTAAGCGCAAGTCTGTTTGTATGAAAAAATTACTGGATTTGATTAAGAGTAGCCCGGAATTTATGGATATTAGAAATTGAGAAATAATGGATAAAATTTACGAAAAATTTGATAGTTATATTAACGGAGTGTTAGAAGGCGATGAACTGAGAACCTTCGAGGAAGCACTCAAAAAAGACCATAAGTTGATGGAATACCTTACTTTATATAGAGAAGCAGATGCTGTTTTACAGGGGCATTTTGAAAATAAAGGAAAGAGGAAACGCCTCGAAGAAACCCTTTCTGCTCTCAATAAA